>Ga0210059_1000061_pt1 | contig 82518 bp, 50 predicted proteins | sample Ectturendosymbi2_FD_188042 | JGI IMG/M metagenome (GOLD analysis project Ga0210059, IMG submission 188042) | Ecteinascidia turbinata endosymbiont from Florida, USA - Sample 2 (SPAdes) (version 2) | ecosystem: Host-associated > Tunicates > Ascidians > Unclassified | place: Key West, Florida...
AATTTGAGTTTCTCTGATAAGAAAAACTAAACTAGAAAAAAAAATGATAATGAAAATGCTAAGGTGTTCTTTGGTGTATTTAGTGTGGTGTATTTATTTCAGCCGGAAAGCCCACAAGCAGGGCCGCTGAGATAAATTTTACCAGGGGGTACGAAGACCGATGCCGCCCCCCCTAGCTTCTGGGTCCTCGTCGACACTTGTATAGCCTGTTTGTACAGCAATCAGAATATATATAAAATAGGTAACATGCTAAGATTTTTTCAAATGTAGCTACCAACTTTGCAGTTGGAGAAAGCGACCATCAGTTTTGGGCTTGATTACAGGAAAACTTAGCATGCGTACTTTCATCCTCCAGGGCTCTAGTAACTCCCAGGCCCGGGTACCATGTACCTCTTGTACTCCCCTCTCGTAGGTCCTGCCCACAAGACATGGACCAGCACGCAAAGAAAACAAAATAGAACCACATGCGAAACTTCAGCACACTCGAGGTAAGTACACACGCCCCAACACACACGAGACGACACTATGGGCGGATGTACGTGGGGATGGGAGCAACTTGCAAATAAGCAATTTGATGAATTAGAGTCTTCTTCAGGTATTTTGGGAAAAAAGAACAAAACAAAGTGAAACCTTGCAGTCAGGGCATCAAAAAATCTTGCGTATATTGAGTTGAAGTGCATCAGCACAATGAAACACCTCAGTAATAGTTATGTAATATGAAAGTAAAAACAAAGACACATATAGCAGTGAACCAGATCTGAGATAAGAACCATAATAATAGCCTTTATACAGTATGCCAAGCGCCACACTACAATCCACACAAGCAATCAGAACCTTTTTTTAACAAAAGTAAGGGCCTTAGCAATTGATGTCTATGCCACATAATTTAGTCAATTTGAAAATGAGGTATTAGCATGATATTTGCGATACAATCTTATTAAGAAAAAATTGCTCTAACTTGGTCTCTGGCAGTTTTGCCCTCATCCCTACCAGCGATCGGCGATTGAAAAGACAATTTTAAAATAACTTAAGGCCTAACCTATGTGGAATCCTACTTTAAGCAACATAACATCTGCAACTAGCCACTTTTTCAGCAAACAAACTTTACAAACAAAGCTCTTAAGTCATCTGACAAGACATTCCGTGCCATGTCAGAAGACGAAAACCGCGATATGACTTGAGGATGTAACTTTTGAAAGCTGCCATGAATTCAGGCATAGGATTTCTTCGTGCTTTTCCAGCATTTTCTGCTGTGAGGCTTTCAGACCCTCAAAAGGAATCTTCTGTAGAAGGCAAAGGTGCTATATTTCGTTATTCTGACAAACAGCAAAAGCGGCCACCAAAAATGTGGCAGAGTTTACTGTTTGGCATTCCTTCAAACTTTCTTAACGTAAACACGATTGAATGTGCCCAAAAGAAAACTGTTAGCCATTCTAATCACTGAAACCGCTGATTATACCTTTTCAAGAAAAACGTTTTTTCTTTGCTCGCAGCAACGCTACTTCAACGACTCAGTTTGAGGCTTAGCGTCTTCACGAATGTTGAGTTTTGATCTGTTGAAAACTTTGATTCAAAAGCAAATTTTAGCACAGAAGCTGGTTTAACCTTATCACCACCACGCATGTGCAACTACACGCTTCAACGTCTCGTGTCGGACAGTTATTGAAGATCAAGGATTATTTCTGGATGGTTGTTGCCTTTCAAGTAAAAGGAAGATGAGTGGCGGCATTAGTAAGTAGACAATGTCGTCAAAAAATTGAAGGAGTGATGACAATGTCATGAAATCTCATGTTTCGTTTCAAAGTCTTGACTGAACGGAGTAAGTGAAGCTTTCTGCAAACTGCTTTCTGGCGAATCGTGATCGGTTGTCAAAACTGTCACAGTGCTCTACCGCCGAGTGTGAATGAAATGTATGAGTTCACGACACGCTTTTGGTTGATCGACAGAAAGTGAGATCCACCAAAGCTTTTCGGTCAGATCCTTCGTTCGTCGCAGCAGATTTGCAAGTCACCTAGAAAATTATTGTTTACTTTTCTCCATAACCCAGGTAAAGTGTCATTTAAAATTTTCAATTCCTGTTAAGTGTGCCCTGTTGAACACTCTTTAAAAAACTTTTGGTGAAAAGGCAGCAGCATGAACCAGCATAAAAAACATCTCTGTTACTGACAGTAAAAGTAAAGTACTGTTGACAATTTGAAGGATGACTGCAGTGCAGCGAGGTGGTTAATAATACCACGCCCACAAAGGATTCAGGGTGGGCGCTTACGTTAGCCTTCTCTTCCAATGCGGTAAACAACCGATAGAAGCCTGAACCAATCAAAACAGTCATGAAAGAAATTGAGAGCGGCAGCCTGAACGAAAAACACATGATGGCAGTTAGGGCAGCGACTTGCCTGACATTTTACAAAACACTGCCGTCAGACGCATTACTTTACCAATCGATCAAACATTTGATTGATGGAATGTTTGAGAGAGTGCATGGCATGGAAATGGCCATGCTAAAAACCTGACTCGTGCTTTTAAAACGTTATGGCGCCGAAAATATTCGTAATTCGCTTTTTCAACGCGGCGTAGGTATTCAGCTGAAAATGCATTTGTGACGTAAGACCAAATTGCAATCGCCTCAACTTTGTTCTTTGAATTCATTTAAGTAAAAGGATGATTTTCGAAGCCCCTGAACGACTGTGAGATCGCGCATCGTGCTCGAAACATTAAATTGTACTTTCTGTCTGAAACAGCCTCGACAATCCGCGTGCAGAACAATTTTCGTCTGCACAAGTATTTGCTGGTCTGAAGCAGTCGCTACTACGACCGCTATGCGTCATGTAACTAACCCTACGCCACGTTTTAGTCGGCTGGCGCCACTTCGAGAGACGACAAAATCCTGTTCGTAGGATTACCTATCGTGCGGAGATAGGTATGCTTGACTTCATTGGCAAAATATCGTGTTTAACTTTGCTTGCACAAGCATCGCAAGCTACAGCGTAAACAGCTAGGTCTGCTACAACAGAATCGGTCCGCAATTACCTCATTCTGTAATTTTTCAGGAATGTTTTATTTGCGGATGAGCGCTCATCATCATTTTCGTTGCAGCGTGACTAGCTGTGGATATGTTAGAAGCGATGAAACTATGAATAACCAGTCACAAACGTCGGTGCACTCCTACATTTCGCGCAAGCACTGCCAGATGAGACATCATTAATGAACTTCGGGATCGCAAGTGTTCAAATCCACAAGAACTCGTGATCCTACGCATCTGACCCTAATCGACTCTTTGATTTCACTGAGGTGAACTTTCAGAGGCCTTCTCGTGAGCATCCGCAGTGAAAAATAAAAATGACGCTGAATCAGGTTCCTGAAGAACTGTCGATTCATTCGCTGTTGTTTTGTCATCTGCAAAAAGGACCTCGTTAACGTCTGTTCTGATATTACCAACGCCTTGTGGAACAATCTATCTTGCTGATAAACGCGCAAGACTACAAGCAGCAATGCTTGATTTTTAATAAAGTTTTGCTTTTCCTCTTGGTTGCGTCACAGCCCACAGGAAGTTGACAAAGTTCGTGGAGTCAGCAGGAGCGGCATTCACTCCACCCGCAGCACACTTGGTTTTTGACTGTGGTGTGAGTAGCCCACTTGCGTTTGGTTACGATCACCAAAATTCGATCCTTCACGCGGTTTGATGTTCGGTGCCAGCCTTTAAGAACTGTGGCGGCCAACGAAACCGCTTATGTCGCCGCCGGTCGCCTCGTAATGCCGTCAATGCCGTCAGATTCGTCGTGACGCGCCCCAATTTTCAGGAGCTTCAAATTTGCTTGTTGGCGTCGAAGTTTATCGTTTAATGGTGCCGCCTCACTTACTTTCGTCTACAGTTAGAGCGGAAGATAAATATGTACAGCATGAATGTGACATAACCGGCATGGGCGCAGTGAGATAAAGGTTTGTTTGCTCTTTGTTTATCTGGAGCTGCTTGCGACCATGAACTGAAAAAAGCACCAATTTTTCAAGTTCTAATGTGTTGCTTTTGTATGTGCAAGTCGGCTTTTGCATCTTTCGAAAAATTTTTTTTATATTTTGGCTGAAACGGATAAAAGCAGTAACTCATGTTGTGCACCTTCCTGTAAGGTACAACTACAAGAAGTGACCATGTTGGACTTTTGTAGTAAAGAGCGATAGGCTTGGGAAAGAGCTCGTGGACACAAAAGCAACGACGGAATTCAATAGAAGTGAAAGACTACCTCCTTTTCACACCTTCCCTCGCTTAATTCGTCACCTTTACACAAAACGCCCTTTCCCTTAGGTGTATAGGATTTCGTTTCGGTTTAGTTGATTTTTCAAAGATTTTCTGCGCACCTGTACCTTCTGCCGAGAAGGGGTGTAAAGGAATCTTCAGTGTACAGAAGAGCTTCAGCTTGCCATGGACGTTGGACGGGCCATTCTCGGCGTTGAAACATCTTTAGTAATTTTTATTTTGCGCTACAGGCTTTAGTCGGACAAAAGATTTGGTGATGCGCTTGTTGGTGGATGTGGCTGCTTAGAGTTAGCGCTACCAGGTGTCTTTGCGTGGAGTTGCTTAAATAGTTCGAAGCGTGTCGAAATTATTTGCAGCCTGCACTACTCCGATCGAACTGAGCTGAGAGCGGTAATGTCAGTTTGCGTCTGGCTCTGGAAAACAGAGTATGGTGGAACAATTTGTCGCTTCTGTTTATTCCTGTGTGTTACTACGTTCAATTGACAGCATCTATAAAATGTGCAGACAAGCGCTTAGGTCAACGGAAAGGGTCTCTTACAGATGCAACAACTTTATTTGACACCATGAGAAACGTTCTACTTTTCGGAATGCTAGAGACGATTCGTCTTTTGCAGTAATTGACTATAGATGTCATTGATCCTAATCCGCGAAAATTCAAGTGAACAGAAGGCACAAGGTTGTACTGCTGCATGTTGCGCTGAGAAAATCAATACAGCGGTTTTGGGAAACGATCGTTGCAAAGGAACTGATGTAATTTCACTGTGGAATGTGTAGGACGAGAGACGATAATCTTAGGTCTGTGGGAATAAATCTTCATATGAATCGCACCCCGGCCAACAAAGGTTTCAGTCGTTGTGAAATATCGCAGCTTGAAATGGTAAGGGCATACAGAACCATGTCGCCACTGGCCGACTTCTGACCGCTTTGTTTAGGGGGTGATTGCGCGCTGTGTTACCTTTGTCAAAGGTTTGGTTGCTTCGGTTTGAACATCGGGCCAATAATTGTTGTGACTTGACGAGGTGCGAGGTATGTTGTTTAACACCGTGTGAACAAGCGGCTAGGATATTTAAGTCTGACAACCACAGCCCTGGCGCAAACAGCGATCTAGTTTTAAGAAACACGACACTTGCACAAACGAGTGCCAAAGCTTACTTTCCCTCAACGTTTAAGACCAAAAAATAGCAACGCGTTCCAGAAACATTATCAGGCAAGAGCCGCTTCAAATGCAACAAGTGAAAGTCTGTGCCATAGGGTCATAATTCTTTTGCTTGAGCCTGGCGCGCCCTTGTATCGCGTTTCTCCGACAGCACGTGATCCGCTTGCAGACAAACCCAAGCACCGTCGCTCTTGTAGCAAAGCAGCAAGTCAACGAAACAAATCAGCAAAATCGTGTCCGTCAAGCTCCTATCAGGTAATGGACATACTCCGAGGACATCACGCGTTGTCAGCTTTGAATGTTTATTGAGGCCGCTGGCTCAATTGCTGAGTATGTGCAGCTATGCACGACCCAGGAGAGCACTGGAGTCAAGATCAGACGTCCTTGGAATACCTCTGTAGAAACAAGGTTTGCATTGCAATTTCCCCTGGTGCAGTTTTGCTAGTTCTACTTCTCTTTCACGTTGGTTGTATTGAAGATGTTCTTGCGTGTTTTTGTAGAAAACAAGGCAAAGGCAACTGTGCAAAACACGTAAATCAAGGTGTACAGGTACCTTCAATTTTTGCAATATTTGCTCTACTTCAGCCTCAGGTTTAAGACTAAGTCAGCCACTTTAATTTAAAAAGAGTCAGCTGAACTTCAGTAGGCTTTGCGCATTCACTCGGACGCCATGGTCAGATTATTCTTAGCGTAGCTTCACCTTTACTTGGCCGCTTCTTTTTAAATGCTTGTTTTTAAGAAGTTTGTATTGAAGCAGGCTGAAATATGCTACTCTTAAGCTTTCATAATGGTTTCAGAAAGGGTTAAGTGTTTTGCTCGCCTGCAATTAAAACCAGCGCTACGAACAAAAAACTTGCTGTACGGCATTTCAAGGCCAACTGTTGTTGCGTAGCATATGCTGATCTTATCCAAACTAATCTGTCATTGGCAATATGCATTGCATTTTGTTACTCTGCGGACCGGGGGACAAATGTTCTGCAACTACAAGTGAACGGAACTCACGAATGAGGCCGATGGCCCTCTAAGAGAGTTGAATCCACCTGCTGTAGACGTACGGTAGGTGTAAACCAGCGGTTCTCAAAGTGGTCGATATCGACCCCAGGGGTCAATTGGACCATCCAAGGGGTCGATAAATAGTCACGGGTTCGAATGGGGGTCACTGAATAGCCCCTAAGATCTAAGCATATTTTCGGATTGTGTATTATTTTATCATACATTTCAAGTAAAAAGCACTCAAATTTATTTTGACACATACTTTCTTTGTATTAGTAACTGTTGAGCTAGGCCACGGGGTCTACAGAAAATTGTATACTGTAATTGGGGGTCAACGCGTAGAAAAGTTTGAGAACCACTGGTGTAAACTGTCTGACCGACCTTCCTAACTTCTGCAAAAGCAAACCAAGATCTCACAACCCATCCAAAGAGTTAAGGGTATGACGTGCGTGGTCGCGAAAGAATTGACAATCATTTTGTGACCTATGAACAGTGGTTCTTTTTCTAGCAACAGAATTGGAAATACTTTTAGAATAATTATTGAAAATGCCAATGTTTTCCTTTACATCTGATAGAAAGTTGTTCTCAAATTTAGTAAAAAAATGATTGCCATGCGACCGAAAATTTATGTTTGAAAGACAACATGAGATAAGATTCAATGTTCAATTTCAAAATCGCAAATATTCGAGCACAAGTTTTCATAACTTACTTATTTTGTTCAAGACGCTGAAGTTCTTTCTCCGTCGTAAGTAAGTCGGAAAACTTGCAATATAATTTGTTATTACAGTAATAAACATGGTGTGAGGTCGTTCATTTCAGAGCATCATCAAAGCTTTGCGCCGTTAAGACTGTGTTAAATTTCACGATTTCGAGTGAACGGGAATATTCAAAACACCAACACAGAATGGTAACAATGGGACTCTCGAAGATGGATATATAAGCGCATACATTCAACTTGAAGATAAATTTCCACGCCCGTAACTCTTTAATCGAAGCAACATTTCGAACGTTCGCGAAACTGCGGCCGTCGTCTACATTTGCTTCGTCGCATTAATCTGTCACGGCTGTCGCACACGAACGCCGAGTCAAGTGTATCGCAGGTTTCTTAGCGAATGCCGGTGAGCAATGAAAGTTTGTTATCATCACCAGGAGTTTATGGCACTGGGAATACATAATACGGTCAGTGTAATGTTAAGTGACTAACAACCACTACTGACAGTTTCCGAGAACCGACATGGAGGCTGCTGTGGCTGGCTTTCTGTGACCGCATCCGAAGTTTAATTTTGTCTACATTAGAGACATTTTTCTCCGGCCATGCTGAACCTTTGTCATAGACGAGAGCTGAGCCGTAGATAACAGTTTGGCTTCGTTCAGTCATCTTCCGTATTATGTGCTCATGGCGGGACCGGTGGCGTCTAAATCGTTATTTTAGCGAAATCTGTTTATTATTGCCCGAGACAGTAGTCGCCAGTGGAGTGACATCGAGCCTGCTACGCAAAGGTTATGAAAACATGTTTAGGATGTGAATTTGGCGACGCGGTAGACCTCCTTTCTAAATGTTTTAATAATTCACACCCCGGTGGCCTGAAGAAAGCAGGTTTGAAGGGTCCCCTTTCCCATTTTCAAACCTTACCTCTGCGCACGGTACGACAACTGCTCTTGTGCCTGCGTTTTCTGGTTTTGCGCCAACAAGACAGTTGATTGCGACGCTGCGGCGGGCCTAGCATTTGCAGATTCAAAATGCGATTAGGGTTATTTAATTTGCCACACCCGCAGAAACCAACAGATTCGAAACGATGCGTTTTGAAGCGAGATTGTGTGTCGAAGATAGGGAATCGGCGGCATGATAAGCGTTTCGCGTCGATCGCTTTGTCCTGCGCCCGCAGAGCAGAGCCAAGAAGCCGCATCGCGTTCGATTTTTTGCTAGCTCGACCGAGCCAGCCACCGTGGCGCCGCCGCATCGGATGATTTTTTTTAACACATGCCGAATCCCGTCTACGCTCGTCGCCGCTAGAGAAAAAAGCGATGAGCGAGGAATTCAGTAGCGCTTAATTAAGACGATGCAGGGTGACCAGATTCCGGGAGTTGGCCTCGCACTGGCCCCACAGGACGAACAGCCCAGTCGTTGACAGGCTAGTGTTACTAGGCAATGTTGAGAAGGGCTTCGGTGAATTAGTCAGGTTTAGATGAGTGACAAAGTGCGGCATGATGTAAGTGGCCTGTCAGTGCGCGTGGCATACTTTAAAGAGCAGAGCTCGACCAGCGAGGCAGGCAATTGTCGAACATGGTTGCTTACTCTAAGATGTGTGAGTAACGGCATGCAGCGATGCTCTATGATCAAGCTGTCTTTGTCTCGGTCTCGTCACTTCGTGCTATAAGGTTATTACTGAACGCCCGTTAAAAACAGCATTTTTTGGATAACGATCACTCGTCAATTCGCGCAACGTCATTGGCTATTTTCGATGAGTCGACAGATATTGCGTGACTTTGTTCAAAACTTTTGGGCGTTTGAACAGTGAATGTGACGTAACCGTTCTCAAGCAAGTGCACTGACGTAGGTGGCGAGGTGTGTCTTCATCTCGACCTGATTCAATATGGCCGGAGATGTTCAATTAAACGAAAAATAACTTTAGTGACAGTTCTTCGCTCGAGAAACCCCCCAAACGGCAAAGATATTTTAACCCACCTATAAAAGGATGCAAGCCACGCCTTCTGCCTTCTTTGAGATACACCCAAGCACCAAATGTTTAACTGTTTACGGTTTACGGTGTACCTGGAATGTAGCGCAGTGAAAGCTTCCGCTTGCAAAGACTGTACGAAACTATCAAACTTGTTCTTAAAAATAAATCCAATGGAATTCTTTAGATATGCTTCCGGTGATGTAGACTGCTGGACTCCTTGTGAGCATCTTCTTGTATTCAGAAGAAATGTTGCTGAATGAGAAGCAGAAACGCTTAGCTATGTGTCATATACTGCAAAGTAAGACTTTGAAAAAATCCAGCTGCTTTCTTTAACGTGCGTCACTATTCATTAGGACTGGTTTTACATTAATATAAAAAATGGCCAATGAACTTTCTTCTTTTTTGGCCCCATTTGTAGGTCAGTATTCTCTAAACTATGTCACATTCCCCAGCCTTTACATTTTTTCCGTCCAACGCTTCGCTTTTAAAAGTTGACTGATATAAATCTAGCTTCGGCAAACGTGCTGAAGTTACATTTATAATGATCGATTTTCGCTTTTGAGGAAGTCGATCAGCAGGATTCAGGCAAGGGACCAGGTGGTGTTCTTCAGTGGAAGAGCCAGCTTTCATTTTTGATCCTCACCTGTCGCGTTTGTCCAGAGCTGCAGAACGGAAGCTCGCTTCAAAACAAATGTTTGGTTATTTGCGGTTACGCGTGCATGGACGAACACGATGTGCAAACTGAAGGCACCGCCAAGTATGATAACTCTTCTTTACTTAAAAGTGCATTTCCTTTGTTGCGGCGTTTTCTTACTTGTGCTTCAGGTGCTCAGGATAAACGCGGATTTATATAATAAGCAGTAACGTTTGGATGATACGCTACTCTAAGTGCACAGGTGTCTTTGATTGTTGCGCCCATTTTATTGTCCTTGTGTCAGTTCACGTCACAATGTACCGACACTAAAAAGTTGTTCTTTTGTTGTAGATACCGTAGGAATTCTGCTATTTCCTAGAATGGGTAATCTGAGATACTGGGTAACTTTGGCTACTATTGTGCTGTGTTCCACTTTGAGCAATGGTTTCAGTCCGCATTTCCGAAGCAGACCTGTGCCAACTGACAAAGTGCCATTGCCACTGTGGCCTCCAGAGCCAAGCCGCCCGAGTGATCCCGATCCGAGCAATATCGATCACGACGAACTGCGCGCCCAGCTCGGCGAGAACTATTTACCGGAATTTATGTCGCCGACTGATCCGAGAGAGCTGAGCGACACGAAGTCGTACAAGTACCCGGACGCCACGAGACCTTCGTCGGAAATACGCAAGCTGTCGAGAATTATCTTACGGACTGTTAGCGGTCGGAAAGCGCGCAAAAAGTCACGGGGACGACAGCGTCGCTTGATACAGCAGAGGCTTCTGGAGTCGACAGCCTGTCCCGTACGATATCGTTGGAAAAACCTCGGAGTGCGCATCTGGCCACGCTACATCAAAGAAGGTTACTGCGACGGGACGAAATCCTGCTCCATACCGGCAGGGATGCACTGTAAGCCATCGGCAGAAACTTCGATTAAGTTGCTGCATTGGTTTTGTGAGGGTATCTTGGAGGAGGAAAAGTATTGCTCCTGGATTGTCTTTCAGTACCCCATAGTCTCTGAGTGTGCTTGCAAGTGCTAACTGCTGGAGATTATAAATTTGGTCAGAATGTGCATCCTCTCGAGCGAGTCGCTGAGCAGTGCATGCGTGAAGGAAACCGATCTGACGGGGCAAGGTCAGTGGTGACAGGATATCGAACCTTTCGAAGGAACACGTGCAATAGTGTGAGTGACAAAGCACTTGCTCTCACTTTTGCTATGACGTAACAAAGCGGTTTGAGCATTGCTCTCGTTCCTTTCCCTTCTCATGCTGCTGCGGGGACCAAGTGGCTGGCGCCCCGCAGCTCCGGGCTTTGGCTCTCAATGGACGGCACTGCGGGTTGCCGCACTCGCGGACTATTCTTCAAACGGCCATCAGATGCAACCGATCGAGGCGAACTCGGCACAATTATAGAATTTCCCAAATTAAGCGCATCTTTTGGCGGTTGCGTCACATTTGACTGATTATTTGGGCTGGTCTTTGTTAAAATGTGCCAAGGGGCACAAACTGTGATGTTTTCAGCAATCACTTCCGTTTCGGGCGTGACATCCATGACAAATGATTAACACGCGCCCGAGCACACATATTACTCGACGCGCCGGGCCGTTGGCGCCAAGATTATGCTTCAATTCTTCCGCCTGATATTCCAACAGTGTTACCGTTTTTCTCGTAAGGGTATTTATCCATTCCTGCACGTGATATTTATGTCTTGCTGTCTCCCTGACGAGACCAACGTCTAGGGACGAATGAGAAGTTAAAAAAAATGTCGCAAACGTAACAAGATATGACCATGATGGTTATCGCAGTTTCAACTGATGCACTGCAGAGGGCGCTTGCCGCTTTGCGTAGCTAGTTTGGACGCCGGTAATGACCGCGAGTCTCGTCGCTGTCGCGTGGTTCATGTTTACTACTAAGAAACGAATACCGCCTTGCTTGGTAACCCGATGGAATTTCTCTTGTTGTGTGAATAATTCATGTGTTTTTCAGCTGCATTCCTTGTATTCAGCGCCCCATTATGCTGATCGGCCTCACCCGTTGTCAGTTGCAGCGTTTTGACATGACGTCCCTTGCGACCTAGATGAAAGACTTACGCCGCTACGGAGGCAACTTGAACTTCATTTTTTAAGCGACATTAGCGTGAATGGTCTTTGCGGTCGACGACGACCGTGGTGATTTTAAAGCTTTTATTGAACAAACTTTCGTTTAATGCAGAAAATATGTTGTTTCGCAATTATCACCGTCTTGATACTGGAAGCGTTTTTGAGGCTTAGTTTCGAAGGAAGGTTTTACTCTTGCGTCTTCTAAACAAATATTAAATTACAAACATGTAATTCAAAACGCGCATGAATCACTTAGGCTAGGGTCGAATCCCAGCAGACGCATGTGGCATGCGCGCTGGGTGTGTTACTGCTGTGTTACTGCCCCGTGCGTTGCAAAAAAACGAGCCGCTCGCGATGAGATCGAACCGGCACCTTACATTACACAATCCGGATATTTCTCACACGGTTTGGCGCTTTCTGAAGAGTGTCAGCGCTGAAGTGCTTAACCACTTAGCTTAAAACAAGCAGCCGCTGGACAGAATTTTCCCACATGCGCGGCTCGTTACTCCTCGGCAGTATAGTTTCAAGCAGCGGTTCGTGCCGGGTGATTCGGTTGCTTCTTGCGACACACAGCGAAGGCGGCCGATCGCTGGCACCGCGTTTGACGCGCTGTCCGTCTGTGACAATAGCGCAAAAAGAAAATATTTTGTTTCCTCTGGCAAACGTGACTGACCCTGCGCGCTCGTGTAAATATCGCTGGTCGCGGAGGAAACGTCGGTATAACTCACTATGCTGTGCGTCTTAGAAAAAAAACAAACTGCAAAAGACACTTTGGACAGCATTAGAATGGTGAAAAACCCACCCTCAATTTGACAGGCACCCGCTGAAGTAACTCAGACACCCTTACTTGATGACGTTGTTTCGTGACAGGCACGTGAGTTGAGCAGGAAACAGAAGTAAACTTTGCGGATGGATTTCATTAATGCCCTGGCTGGTGAACTACTGAGGCAATTAGGCTATTGGTCGTGTCACAATTTAATTTGATCCATTTGTTTGGCAATGCTCGTGCGTTATCGCCGCGCTTATCCGCAGATTCGCAGCTCGCTCCGCGTTTCCTGGGCCTCCGCGTGCAATCCACAATGCTTCTCGCGCGGGGCCAATATGTATACATATGTGCCGTCGGCGACTAGTGGCGCAAACGTTAATGAAATTTTTCTCGTAGATGTCACGTTTGTTGTAGGACCGTGGGCGCCAGCCCTCGCTTCCCTGCCCTTTCCCAATGTATAGCAAGTTCAACGTAGCGCCAAACGAATTCGCCCTGCCTTCCTGCAGGCCTAGAATTGCCTTTTGTCTAGATTTTGTCTGCGTTGCAAGAATGTTACACTGACTAAGTGAAGCGAATACAGCCTTCTTTCGGAGTTGGGAAAAATTTTCTTTATGCCACGTTCATGTAATAAACGGCGTTTATAAAACGTTGCTCCAATAATGCAAACTTTGTGGATAGATAAACTGTTGCCGCTTTGCTGAGACAAGTCACATTATATGGGAGGAATTGGCTCGATACGCAACGGTTTTACTCCGTTGCACGGCAGGTGAATGATATCAGATTGCCTCGCAAACCGATGCGCTTTCGACGACGCTGAACAAGCGTAGCATTGTCGATGGAGGTTTTCTATTCGACTTTCCAGCCAGGGCAGTTACTGGTTAGTCAAAGTTTTGATAGCCAAGTGATTTCTCACTGTGGTACGCGTTAAACAAACTCGTTCTGTAGCAATGAAAACCAACTCTTCCACGGTCAGCTCTGGGGATGTCCCTCTTCAAGAAACGAAGACTTCGCTTACTCACGTAAACGAAAATAACGTTTAAACTTCTTAAAATATTCCCGGTTTTGTAGAAATCACCTTTTACATAACAAGAACGAAAAAACTCCTTATAAAGTTTTATGAGACGCGAAAGAAGTTTTTTAAGGATTTCTACTCAAGCTTTGCATGCGTATTTTTCGTAAGAGAGATTTAGACTTTGGCAAACAAAAATGCTTCAATAGTTACACATTTAATGAATTACCTAGACGACTATTTCTAACTGTCTGTCTGCTATCTTTCATTATCAAGTTTAAGATTAGTTATATGGCTTTTAATGTTCAACTAAAACTCTAATTACGTCCTTTAAATCAGAGAATGCGCAAAACGTTGCAGTTTGGATTTGTCAGAGATTATTTATCTGTCATGTATTCTCGAAAAGATTTCAAAGGTGTGAAAAATCTTAAATGTCGCTTGCCTCAACATCCTTTTTTTGTATCTAAATTGGATATTTTCGTGCTTAACAATGAAAATAGTTTATTTTTTTCTTTCGTAGTTCAGTTCATATTTTTTAGATATTGCAACTGTCAACTGAACCTCAGAAAATGCTGCAATGCAATTCTGATGCAAGGTCTGCATTACAAGGAGATGAATTTTAACCCATCTTGAAAAAGAACTGTTTTTAACTCTCTATGGAAATGGAATCATAGAGCAGACGCGTAGAAACAAGGGAATGCGGTGTATTTTACACCCCTAAATCACTACGGGGGATACATGCATTTATACCTTATCAAAAGGGAAATGGCGATGCTTAAATTATGCTCAGGTAACTGAAAAACACACATGCCTAACTCTGTTTTGAACTTTGAAGCACAAAGGAGTTTAAAGTACTCTGTGAAATATGTGGGAATCTTGAGTTCACGACCTACTAGTCACTAAGAAATTTGAGTCCCGATCAACGTGCGAAAACTGAGATTTATAGGACTAACGCAACGTAAACTCATTGAGGGAAAAACTTACGGATTGAAACTTGATAAAAAACGAATGATAAAAAATTCAAACTTTAAGCAGAAAACCGAAATTTCCGTTGCGTGTAAGTTCAAGAACTTTTCAACTTAATGAAAATAATTTCTACTTCGTTCGCTGTTGCGCAGTTCAACGAACTCACGTTAATGCTTGGTGCAAAAACGTTTGGCATCGACTGGTTTTAAAGACTTGTCTCTGAGAATTGCTCAAGTGCGCACGATGCTGTATCGCCAAAAGCCGTCATTGATCGGATCGGCCAAAGACGGCATTGATCTTTTTTGCGTTTGTGCAACCATAAACAGCCGATAAGAATTAAATCGGGCATCGATCGAACGGTTTGAATTCAAATCTCTTGCAATGAGAATGAACGAATATTCAGAGCGAGTAGCAGCCCGAATGCGTCCTATGTTTTCAAAGCAACCTTGTTTCACGACAGAGCAGACGACTACCTTCTGACAATAAAAAAACAAAAAACAATCAAAATCAACCGACGAGCGTGATTGAGTTCAAATTCGTCCTGTGACATTTGCGCATTTTTGTGGCCCAGGGTGTGAGCATTCCAGCATTGTAAAAAATACTACATTCAAACAATTTCATGATATTTACGAAAGGGAGATTTGACCGGTCATCGCGCTACAGGTGAAATGTCTACAAGACCCAAGAGTTGTGTTTTTCAGCTCGAACAAACAGATTTCATTCTTTTCCACAAGTAACTAAATATCCCTGCCATTTCCAGGGGATTCAGCTCATCCGTTGACCTACGTGCCGCGCTGAATGTCGCGTTCCAGTTTTTACTCTTTGGGCAAATTAAAACCAGTGGCAGCAAAGCGTGGAAGCGGCTGAGCCTTCTTGGTTTGGCGTAGAAGTGTTTCTCTGTGCGAGGTATGGCGCAACCATCAAGGTTTCAACTCGGATCAATTTTTCGTACCATGAGCTCATTTCAACGAAGCCTCAACCGGACTTCGTCTAACAGCACGCCATGAAAGAGCTCTGTTGCCTCGAGAATTACCTGTCCAAGTCTATCGCCTAGCGCAAACAAAAAAACGTGACCCAAACCATTTTGACAAAACAAACTAAGTGCGAATATTTAATAAAACGATGAGTGGACGTTGTGACATCACAACGCCCACTCACTTGCAAGACAGCACGGTTCGGTGTTGATACCATGGCAGCAAAAAAGGCTGACCGACAATCTGTGTTTTACATTCAACAATAGGCGGCGTATCAGAACTGACATTTGCTGAATGACAGGGCAAGATTGGCGTTTTGCATCTGCATATTGAATATTTTTTGTTCATTCAACTTCCGCGACGTGGACTAGAGTCAGAACTTCTTTCAACGACGCAGCATCAAAAACTACACCGAAGTCATCCTTAACGTCGAGCCAATCGGGCGATTTATTTTTTCGCGTATTTTCAGAGGCATGTGGTTTCTCAGACTTTAGCGTCTTTCACTGCAATTCTACGTAAAGAGCGGGGACCACATCCAGGCGAAAGCCTAAGCCCCGCAATTCCCCGAAACCCAGGGAAACAAGCCCCTTGGGTAAATATTGTGAATTCCACTTCACCATACTGAAAAGCGCTGCTATGCGATCTGGAGAATCTCTTTCGGGATATAGCATATCGAAATTTCAATTTGAATTAATGATTTACAACATATACCAAATATTACTGATTCTCTCGACGTCACACGCTGGCCATAGACTGAATGTCCGCTTATTTTGGCGAGTGGCAGTTTTATTTGAACGTTGGTGGTGTTCGTAGTTGCTGTTCGTGGGTGGAACGGATAAATTATTTTGTTTAGGTTTTTATTTCACAGCAAGCTCATTAGTAACCATGTGATGGGACAAGATTATCAAATAACGGAGCCTGTAGCAATAAGTAGTGCTGGTCATTACTTCCTCTTTTTTAAAAAAGAGGATTATTTTTTATCTATCAAAGTATCTGGCAAGATTTGTTAGAATCTTAAATTAAAAAAGCGGGGCTTGATCAGTCGTTGAGTGTAGAGTGTGGGAAGATGCGTAAAGTATTTTCTGTTGGATTTCACTTCATCGCAGCGGATTTAGAATATCTATTCTTACGGGGAAAGTATGGCCAAAAAAGCGTGATTTTTCATGTTGAGCTGTAACTGATAATCGCAAAACTTAGATGAGAGATCGTGATGATTTGAACTTTTGCTTAAAATACATGAAATTGATAAATAACGTTAGGGAACGTCACGTCAGTAAAACAAAAAACACTTTTCCTTTGTAGAGTGTATCGGAAAAAGATGGAAGCAATGCTACCGCGATCCATGGTTAGCAATACCAGTGCAAGGCACAGCGGTCTTGAACGAATGGCCTCGTGCTGATGCCATAATAGCGATTTTAAAGAAATATAATGGTGGATACTACTGTACAGTATATGTGAAATGAGTAGAAGCAATGTTTGTGAGTCAACCGTGAAAACTTCAGAACTTCCGAAACTCTTCTTTTTGTTTTTTTTTAATCTAAGCATTAAATTTTTTTCGGGCAAAAGCTGTTGTAATTAATGGAGGAAGGCCTTGACACAGTAAATCACTTCAGCACTTTTGAAGTGTGGAAACTGTGGCGTTGGTTGTGGTAGATAACCAGCCGTGGCAGCACCTGGAACGACTCAGCCTGTAATGTTAGAATTCAGATTTTCCGGACTATACCAGAGCCGACATTCGTTAGGTATAGTGTTCTCATTATCAAAACAGCAGTTTGCAGCTAAACTATATGATAAGCTGCAAAGCGAATTGCGCAACCTGGAGCGTTTTATTCCACGAATTACCATTACTGTCTGCGTTTTTTTCAAATCATGCACATGACGGCTTTTTGTGAGATTTGATTTTATATTGTAGTTGGTATGCAATAATTAAATACGATCTATGAAAAAGTGATGCGAAAAATTTTTGTAAACAATGATGAGGAATAACTACATAGTCGCTTGGGCAATTTTGCAAGGGTCTATTCTTCCTCGGCATTGGTCACCTGCAAGTTAGAGGTGACCAGAGTCACTTTTCAGACTCACACTCCTGTTCTAAAATTTTCGAATCCGGGTCCGAAAGTTTTTAAATTTGAGAAACCGACTCCTGTTCAGACTCCGGTTAGTATCATCGATCCAACCGAAATTTACCCATATTTCACTAAAGAAATTACCACGCAGACTCCTGCTACTGCCGAAATTGAAAAGTGACTCCGGTTCCGGGTCCGGTTTTTCATAAAATTTTAACTCCGGATCCGGATCCCGGTCCGACAGAAAAACCCAGAATTCTGCCGGAGTCGACTCCGGCACTTCGGATCCATGACCACCTCTGCTGCAAGTTGCTCACGCGCGCATTCTTCCTCCGCGTTGTTTAATGTGCTCGGCACTCCTCAGTTTTCCTGCATGCAAACATTTTTTCCTGTTCCTGGATTGCTGACTCAAGTGAGATGAACCTTGGGTCTGAGATGAGCAGAGAGCTTAAAATAATAAGTGCCTGGGTAAATAAGATTAGTCTTTCATATTGGACTTCTCAGGCGCTGCAACAGATCAGCAGCTGCATGCACGTGATGCAGCTTTCTGTGAGTTCTGGTGACGCAAATCATTGTGTACGAAGTGCTGCAAACAAATGCATAGAAATATTTTATCTTTGAAGTGGTATAGCAAGTAACTGCAAGTGAAGTTGATGATTTACCTACTGCACCATGTGTGCTGTGAGATGTGCTTCAGAACAGATCCAAGTGCGAGATACTCCTTAGTCAAAAATCCAGTGGAGCAGACTTGTCGGCAAGTGTTTGTGCCCGAACTCACAGCAGTCTATAACTGAGTGGTTGCAAGACGGATCAACCGTGACGGTACATTCCACGAATCAATTCCCCATTGATGGCGTTATGGCGCTTACGGCGTTCTGCTTAGTAAGCGACGACAAATTTCCGACATTTTTTGCTCTTATGTGTTCAACGTGCGCGGTGGCTGATCATGGTAAGGGGTGCTAGGTTGCAGGAAAGGGTTCTTACCAGCAAAAACTTCCAAATTAATGTCATCCAACTCATATCTAAGATAAAACTTGCTTTCAATACTGTCATTACTTTCATTGCGAAGTACTTTTATAGATATGTTCGCATTTAATTAAAGCGTATTGCTCACTGGCATGTTTGTCTCAGTTTTTTTATGCGCAGAACTTCTGATGCTCACAAAAAACACTACTGCACTGACTGAGCATGTCAGTCAGTTAGAAAACCTCGTCAATGGAGATTTTCTTCGTATATTTCAAAGAGCATACTATGACGATGCAATTTAAAAGCAAATCCAAAATCCTTAAACTTTTTATGGAGTAAAAAATGTTTTTTGAAATAGCAACTTTGCAGTAACTTTCATCTCACACCACTATTGTTCACAAACCCATTTTCTTTGCTTTACAATTTTGATAGAAGTTGTAACTGAAAAAAGAACTTTTCTCCTCTATTTTGTGCTTTATGATATCCTTCAGGCTGGGTTTGAAAAAAATATGCAACGTAAAAAATTTAAGTTTGTGGTTTCATCCGTGCTTCTTCAGTGTTGAAATTTTTTTGTATGCAGCTAATTGGTCAGCTTTTCCTAAATAATTGTACGATACTTAATAAAAGTCAGAAAAGAGATGTGATACTTATAATTTGAAAAAAGTCATGCTTTTACGGCCAACTTTATCCTTTACTTCATCTCGAGCAAATGAAGTTTTTGTTCGAGACAAAAGTAAGTTTTAGGTAGACGTCAAACAACCTAACAACGAAATAAATGCTTTACTGACATACGTTTTGATACAACTTGTTTCATTCAAAATTTTAGCAAAACTTATTGTTCTGTTTCTTCTCTTCAGAGATACCATATAATAATTTATTTGTAAACTTGGCAACAACCTGCAAGAAAAAAACTTTTTGGACATTTTTGCTGATCATGTTCTGTTCAAACATCAAACGTATTTCTTAAACGCAGCGGTTATTGCGTTAAAACGTATTGATATTGCATACAAATCAAAGCACATTAGGTAGGGTTAACAAAATTTACAAAAAATGTAGCTGTGTGCTTTCAACTGTTACCAACACTTTTATTTACCATTGCCCGAGGTTGACATTAAATCAAGTTATTCACTTTTCACCCTCATGCTTAAGGTCTGTAGACCTGAATAAATAGGGCTCACCAATACGATCGGAGCAGCGACACACAAAAAGCATGCAAACAAATTTCCTATTACCGCTCTGCATTTTATCTAATTAAAATCATGGCTAGCCTAGACCTATTGGAAGCAACTTGGAATTCCCAACGGCACAACGCATTATACCATCGGCTTAATCCAATTTTAAAGCACAGAAGACATTAAATTTTAATTAGTGTTTGCTGGAGAAGAACGGGGAAGAGACGAGTTTGCTGGAAGCTGAAAGCGGTAGTTTCGTTCAGTAATATATGCTGCGAGTTAAAACAAAAATCAATGACATTTGCTTTTTAGCGATCGTGTTCTAATCACTACAGATTAAAATTGAAGTGTGAAGCCGACACAGAAAAATATTTATATGTCTTCTTAGCAATCCCAAAAGATTTACCGAGAAAAAAAACTATGCATTAGATCGACCGTTACGTCACAGCTTGTTCTATCAGTTTTCCTATTCAGAGGCTATTATCGGAAAATATTCAAAATATTTTCCAAAAGTTATAAAAAACATCAAACATCCATATTTCACATTTGCGTGTTATACTTCCCAACAAACTTTTTCACAACTTCCAGACTCACTCTATTTTAAAGTTGGCTATTGCTGCAAAATTTTGGAGGTAAAAGTTTTCTAGAAAGACTTATGTTATTGCAGCGACCTAATCTCTGATGAACTGCACACACCGTATTTTGTGCATTATTTGTTTCTGTTATTAGAAACAGGACTGTTCGGTGATGCAGCCGGCATCGTCCTTACCCTTTGTTCCATTTTATTGGTGTATCAATGGTTCCGTTCTGTGTTAGCGGAAACGCCGGGAGAGTGAAGGCTGCCTTCGATTTAGTTCAGCTTTTTGTTACAGTCTCCCGTGCCATGCCGATGAGAAGGTAGCAGTAAAAGCCAATATTTAGAAGTTCTCGAGCAATCCTGCCAAGCCTTGGACCTACGAGCAACAGGCAGCAAACGTTTCAAGCAATTGGCCCAAATCAAGTTTTTATTTTTAATTTATTCAAACTTTAAATGCAAAATCCCGTGTCTACTTTTGTGTTGCTCATCCATGTAATGACAAAATTAATCCCGATGTAATTGTTTTTCAGGGAAACAAAAACGTGTAATGACGCCATCAGTTACGCTGCTGATCTCGTATCAAAGGCTACTTGCACCGTTTTCCGCTGCATAAAGAAATGTGTTGACAACGACCACATCCGGCTTTACCTTAACACGGTGAAACAATCTTCCTGCAATCTACCTGCAGTTTTGTGCAAGGGCATTCTACTGGATACACTTATTGCAATAAATGAGGTTTTCGTGAGTTGGCGCCCTGCAGAGACTGCGACAGATTTGCACTTTCTTCCCCTTGACCTCGCGAACATTTCACAGAAAGTAATGCAAATAGCTACTCATCGGCGTCAAGTCTATGGTGGTCCGTTTGGGCCATGTCAAAATTAGTATATTTAAAAATAGAACTCTAAAATGTTTTCACAAAAATTCTACCTTTGGAAAAATTGAAAGATTTTTTCACGCACAATCTTTTATTTTTAAGAAAATATTTTTCAATTAACAAATTCTTTGAAAGTGAAAATATTTTTCCCAAAAAATTGTTTTTCCACGAAAAAAAAATGAAAAACAATTTTTTTCTTTACTGCACCCAAATGCACCAACTAAATATTTCCCATTGAAATTTGCGAATAAACCATGTTGTAAATTCAACTTTCTCATGTTCTTTTCATGGCGGTTTTTATATAATGAATCATCGCTAACCTTGTCTATTCTACGGGACGTTGCTTTGCATTCTCTCATCGAAGTCTAATGTCTTTTATAATAATAATCTACAAGGCTAATTTTAACCTATCAACTATTGGAAAATGGGAAGCAACCCTCCTTTCAATCATGTCAGTGTTATCCAGACCTACAGAAAGACACATAACCTATCCAAATCTAGAAACAACCATCATTCCGATGCAAGTGTAAGAACCTTACAGAACTGGAAAACAAGGTCTGCAACAAGCGTTGTTACTGACATGCATGATGAGAAATGCTAGTGGTTTAGTAGTATTCAACGTCACACTTATGGCATCTATTCACTCTACTTAGACTAATCTATTTGCAAGGTGGGAAATGCGAAGCTATACCTTAGAAAAAGTTTCAACTCCTGGCATGTATTTTGTAATTTCCGCTTAGCCATAATTTAAAATCGATTTCGTTGAGAGACAAGCAATGAAACAAGGTTAGCAGTGATTTATTAGATAAAAGCTGCCGTAAAATAATTTTTGCAAAAATCTATTTTCACAAACTAAAATACTTTTTGTGAAAAGAGCTTTTGTGGAGTGAATACGTTTAAACATAAAATTTTGACATGGTGCAACCTGGCACCATACAAGTCTCATCGGATGAGAAATATAGTAAAAAACTCTAGCCTTGCGGCAAGCTTCTGAGGAATCTGCCTGCTTTCTGCTTTCATTCTTCTGCTACGATTAAAACTTGCAAGCGTATCTATTTTTCATAGTTAAAGGCCACAACGATGGCGGCAAGTAAATCAGTCACAGTTTATTGACGGGGAAACTAGTTTCGCGTTTTCCAACGCATCATCAGTCCTTATTCAAATAGAATCAGAGAAATAACTCAGAAGCAAAATCGCGCGCGAGGTCATGCGCAGTATCATTATTTGTGCTGTATTTCACAAGGAAGATTGCTTGCAAGCAACAATCTTCTGTTTTTTCGCGCATTAGTACAGTTATTTAACTTATTTTGTTGTTTGACAGATGAAAAGCATTTTCCATAAAGGGAAGTGAAAATCAGATTACAATCGTGGCCTGCGAAACATTATATCAAAAATGAAAACTTGGCAAGGTGCGTGCAAGGTAACTGGAAATAGTTGTTTCATGGAAGTGGCTAGTTTTTCGAGCAAAATTGATGAAAAATAAATAAATAAAATAAATGAACAAGCAAACAATCCTAACGGCGATTCTCGATCGCCACTTATTAGGGCAGCCCACCCTAAAGCAAAATCACTCTTTGTCAAGCAACAGTTATAACAAAGATCCACCTTCTATTAGTATTTAATGAGGCGAGTAGCACCTTTAGCGTAAGTTTTTCCAGTTCGGATTTGAAAAATAGATGCGAAGAAAACGGTACGGTACGCCCATTGTACGTACGATGCTGAAAAAACTATCCACAAGTTTTCCTCAATTAGGTACGCCTTCTCGGACAAGAAACTTTATCCTAACAAAACAACTGGCTCCAGCAAGAGAGAAACGTTTGCAACTTAGTTCATAACCGCAATTATTAACCAAACACTGAATAAAAAACAAACAAATAACATCACAATCGGCGGTTCGCACGGCGCTAACTGTAGTGCTTATCACAATAGGTTCTTAAAGATACGAGCCTCTGTCTAGTCTTGTGGCTCCCGCGTGTAACAGTCACGCCCAGCGACGGCTCATCGATTTCAGATCAAAAATATGCAGTGGACCCCGCTTGACGACCACCCCAACAACGCGACCATCCCGCTTTAGCGACAACTTTAACGGGTTCCTAAACACTTTCCTATGTGAATAAATTACTGTTGTTTTTCACCAACGCGACCACCCCGGTATCTCAACCGCGGCCACATCAGTTTACCTGTTGCGAAACTGCTGATTAAATCCCGTGTAACACGACCACATTTATCAGTAAGTCGTAACTTTTCAGTAGCAACTCCTGAACTGCGAGTTGTCTATACAGACCTAGATACAAGGATTGCGACTTGAAAAATTTGTGAAATAAAACCTGTGCTTTACATTTACTTCAACCACTGTCAAGTAGCTGACAAGGGCAAAGTTATCGTGATAGTACGTGAAACCCATAGGAATATTGCACGTGTGGTTAAATCCACTGACGTGAACTCCCCATTGACACGACAATTTCAGTACCGTCCAGTGGGTGGTGGTGTTATTGGGGTTCCACTGTATTTCTTTCACAAATGTTATTTCTATTTATAAAGTTCATATACAAGATAAACATGTGGAGGACTGCTACTTCAATTAATTGTTTTCCTGGAATGACTTCAATGTTTCAAACGCTTTCGAAAGGGAAAAATTTATCCTACAAACAGAGCTAACTTCAGTAATTTCTTATTTCACAAAATTATCAGGTTGTACCTTTAATTAGAGTTTTTTTACACATATTTTACAAAATGCTTAATATCTTTTGAGGCAAAGTTACCTTATTGGTAGCATGTATGTATTTTATTTAAATGGGATACGCCTATTTCATAATTACGAAGTAAACCTTCCAATATGTTAACTATGGAAAAAAGAATGTCCAAACTAGTTGATGACGTGGTGAAATATATATCTAGTACGTTGGTAAAAGGCACTTGGTAAGGCCACAAATAAGATTAAACTTATAGTATTTCACGTAAAAATCCTAACTTGCATCGGGCAAGCGCAATAATCTCGTAAGAATAACAGATAAACACTTGAAATATACTCTCGATATATATGAAGGTATGTTAGTTGAAAGTGGAAAAAGCATTGGAAAAATAAAAGTTAGAAACACGTTGTTAAAACAAAGAAACGTATACCTTTTCTTTGATTATGAATGTTCACCTTCTTGCCCTACAGTTACGCTTTGGCATAAACTGGAAATCAACCTAACAAATGGACAAAGTGGGGTATTTTTCTTACGAAAGCTTTTGCTAACTCTGTTTTTGTTACGGTGTGCCAAATAGCGGATTCCGTTCTTCATTGACACACCCGTTCACGGAAGTAACCACGTCTGTTTGCGGTAAGTATTTACCTGAGCTGCTAAGCTGTTGGCAGGCGTGTTTTCTTCAGTCTTTTGCAGGCTGGCTGTATGGTTCTTGCCAGGGAACCTCGTGTGAGCTGTGTGTTTTTAAACCCATGCTGAGATGGTTGCTGTGAGATGAAGATAAGTGGCTGATAGTGATACGAACGTGACGATAGGCTTTCTTCGTAAGTCGATTGTGTTAAATGTAATCCAGAAGTGGAAAACTTGAGCGTCCTGTTGTGATTTAGGTTTTAGTGTCGTAAAAATTACAGAGTGGCGCACTTTCAGAATAGATAAATAGGCTCCACAATCGTTTTTTGAGCAGCCATTGCCAGTAACCAACTACAACATTAAGACTAAAATTCTTGCTTGTGCTGTAATATTTCTGTGGAGAACAGTAGTATAGGGCGCGCGTGATTACCGAAGAAAAAAGCTGAGAATTTTCATGCGTGTCGTAAACAGGCTGCCGAACAGAAGTTGGTGGGGGTCCGTACAGGCTGATTACACTGAATTCGCACATTTCTATCAGTCTCACATCAAACTTTTTCAGCTGTTAATTTGATTCCATGACAAAAAAGTGTAAAGTTCCATTGGCAGTCGGCAAAAGTTAAATGTTTGCCACATCTATAAATCAATACACTGACTGATGCTGCTTTCTTCGCATTTCCTCACAAAAGAAATTTGTCTAATATTTATCGGAATTTCACATTTAGTAACTCAGTTTAAACTGCTGCGCTTTGTGAAGGCTGGAGGCAAACACTGCACCTAATTGACGTTAAGCCAGCAACGCGTTGTTGAACTGACTTCTCTGTTCTCTTAGATACTAAGTTAAATTGAAAGTTGCTTTATGCTGATTTCTCGAAACGTCATTGCATTACAAACGATGCCAAACTGCTTTTCTCCGCTGTCTATGTTTGGCGCCCTCTGACGAAAACTGATCAGCTGTCTTATTTGTTTGTTTTTCTCATAAGCAGATTACATTGACTTGTTTACTCTTGCTGACGAAACTTCGTCAACCCAACTTTTGAAATCTTTCACGAACGAGATTTTCGACTTTACTTTCATTCATCACAACCACCATGTAGATCTATCGAAAATTTGCCTCAGCTTGTTGGCTGAGCCACAGAGAGTACTGAAGCTTCACAAGCCTCAAAAGTTTAGAAAGTTTCGGTCTTGGGGCATAAAGATGAACATATTTTAACTTCCGGTTTAGACATTTCGCTGTAAGAACTTAATCAGTGGTGCAGACCGAACGACCAATGTTCAGGAAGATGGTAAACACGTACAGGTCGAATTACGTTTGCGGATTGCTACACACAACATATAGTGAAGAGAAGTCAAAATTGCAAACTTTTGTGAACATCAAAGAAAAAGTTATACTTGTTTTGTTAAACAAATCAAAATCATTTACCAAAAAAATTGTGACAAATCAAAGTCATTTACCAAACAAAATTGTGACAAAAATCGTAAAATTACTTTTTATGTGACAGTAAGAGTTCAAACATTATGTCAAATGCTGGGCAATGATAACTGCCCACATGTTTTGCCACCAGCATAGTAGTTTGACTCAAAATTCGTCATCATGCTTTTCACTAAATATTCACAAATTTTGACATGCGGTATTACAACATTTATTCACGTTTCTTCTGAGTCACAAAATAGTATGTTCATTTTCGTATTTTTGCCCATTTTCTAAGCTTCAAGGGACTTATTACTAACGCACTGCACTAAAATCGAACATAAACGGATTGAGTGCTGACATGTCATATGACTGATTAAATTAGGACATTACGAACTGTGCTAGACTCCTGAAAATTGTAGATGATTGTTGACACAATCATTGGCTTTGTTTGTAACGTTACGGGCGAGTGCCCAGGCAAGCATAGGTAAATTCAAATCTACCGCTTGGAATTCTGAAATTGATTATACTTTACGCTTCATGACTTTTCGCTTGTATTTACTTGAAAGTATCAGTCAGATGGTAAATAACTAAACATCAAACGGTACACGTCCTTCGTCACTTGGCAAATTTTTCACGAGGCGTCATTTGCTTTGAATCGGGAATATCGCTTTCACCCGAAATTATAGCGTGTGTTCCTTTCCGGAGTCAGGTAATGGAGGATGGTCATTTATCAACGCCCTCTCCATTTCCTTTCCAACTTATTATTCTCCAACTCGCAATTTCAAGCTGTTTGTTCTTCACGTTTCAAACCTGGCCTGATCACTTCACATCAGGGACGTAACGTGGGGTGGGCAAGGGCTGTACAATGCTCCGGGCGCTGAATCACTGGGGTGTGCCGAAAAGACCCAACAGCAACAATGTCGCTATGACTTTCTTCAATACAGTACATGTAGTCCCAAAAGACCTTAGGTTCGAAAATGGCGGCGCCAAACTTGTTTCTTGCCCCGGGCGCCATCTAACCTCGTTACGCCCCTACTTCGCATACACTTTGATGTGTCACTTCACCAAACACGTGCCACAGCTGTCACTTTGATGTGCCACTTCCTGCACAGGGTTTGATGCTTGGATAAAAACGATTAAGTGGATTTTGTTTGTTACTCTGCAAGCTACATAATTATAAAAATCGTGTCATCAACAACTTGTTCACTCCTGTGTATTGAAAACTGTAAAAAGATGGAAGAATTATTTTAGTTAAATTTGTGAAAACACTTTTTACAAGTTTTTTCAGTAACGCTTTCACTGAAACGCCTTGAATTTCGTATTTATAGCAATTCAATAACGGATTCTACCAGCTGTGATTAGCACTTAGCTGATTTTATTTAGGTTTGTAATTTAAATCAAAATGAAAGTGGGAAAAGACAGTGATTTTAATGTCTAAAATAAAGTGTTGGAACAATGCACCGCCATTTTCGAACCTAAGGCCATTTATATCGGATGCCTACAAATAGTTGATGCTACGAGCTAGTTCAATCCTACAAGATACTTTTCTTTAAGTTTCACAATGCAACACCACTTTACAAACGCTGTAAATAAAGTGATGCTTTCAAAACAAAGGACTTTTAGTGCACCTTTCATAGCTAACGTTCTGTAACGGCTTGTATTTTTGTTAACTACCAGTCACGTGCCATTCTAATCATCCATCAAAAATTGCCCGACAATGTATCTTCCTTTGCAGGAGACAAACTTAACGCCGAAGTTTCCGCTTTGCCCTGAAATTGTAGTTTGTGTGGCAGGCGTCTTCAATTTTCATAAAATGTATGTTCGAAAAAATATACCTTCCTATGCAAAAAAAGAACTCAAAAACCGGAATTACGGGGCGCGTCCCGAATTCTAGCTTTTCAGGTTTCCCTTCAAGATTCACATGTTAAGATCCATTAGTTGTCAAACATTTTACTACTGCACAATCCATGGCATCAGCTGGTTGTGAAGAAATTCGACATTACATGAAACGTGTAGCTTTCCTGTTTGTATGAGTTAAAAACTATCACAGCCTTTAACATTTCTTGAAATTGTTCAACTCTTGAAAATTACACGCAACTTTTTGCTACAGCGAGAAAGTGGGATATTTTTAGTTTTCCCGGAAACGTGTTGCTTTTCCTTGCCTTCTTTCAATTTTTGAACTCGCTTGCGCCGTTAGCGGCAATATATCAAAATTATTGTACGGCATGAAAAATCAGGGAGTCGTCAAGTAACAGCTCTGATTTTGTTGCAGCAACGTCGACACCACTACTGTTCAGGTGAGCGTAACGGAATCAGATGATTTTTAAATAGAAATTCGATAAACACACTTGCAAACAACATCATTGAAAACAAGCAATTCGTTCACTTGGTAGGGGTATCTTTAGCTATAACAGTCAGTTGTCTACGTGATAAAAGAAGCTTTCTACAACAGATCTATTTACAATCAGTAAAAATTAATAATGCAATAGGCTTGCACTTTGCAAAACTTCTAATTGTGAAATTGAAAATCGTTGAGCTGCGTTTCAACTTTGCCGGTAATGTGATCTTAAACTCACGTGCTGTGCTTGAAATTGTGATGTTTAGAAATTAAGGACACTTGGTTGTAAAAAATATTGGTGCTGATTTATTATATTCATGTTGTGTCGGTAAACGGGGATAATGAACCGCCAAGATCTGAAGTTACGCTACTTTGATGTATATTTTGGGTTATCTCTGAATAAGTAATTGCTTCATGCAAGCAAGCCGCAACCAGCTGTGCGGCAACCGGTAAATTGTCCTCTCTCAATTTCTAAAAACATGCTTAGTTGTTAAGTACAACAACACATATCACTCATGCCCCCTCCCCCACTAGAACAATACAACAGCAAATTACAATTCCCCCGAAAATATCAGTAGGTTGCGGTTCTGCATGCAAGCAACTATTGGTGATGATACGGAAAATTTCAACATTTTTGCTGAGAAAGCTCTTCAGCGTTTGTTTCTACCGGATTATATTTATTGCACTAGGCCGAATAGTTTGCAATGACTATCGGAGAAAACATAAAACGCATTCGTTGCGCTGAAATGAGAGCGAATCACTCCGAAATCCACAACCTCACCCTGGAACTCCTAAACTAGTTTAACCTCAAGTCAACGACTTACGAAGGCATGCAATCTGAAGTTTACGAAGTGGTAAGTCCGACAGCCGTGCAAAGCGCGAGATAAAGTGCCCTACCTAAGCTGGAAAATAATTTATCAATTGGGAATAATTTCATTGAAGATATATGAAGTGTACAAAACACAACGGAAAATCCTTAAATTGCGGCCAATTGCAGAAAAGTTGGACAGGGGTTTTGAGGACGATCAGCTTTTGTTCGTCTTCGTGTTTTCACAGCAAAAAGTGCGTAATTACTACAACTGCCAAAACATGGCGCGACAATTGAAAGTCTGCCCCGCGAGACAATTTGAGCTCCGGAATGGCTGCGATTGGCGTATGCATCTAGTAACGCAGTTCATCAAAGCAAAACTTCCGCTAACACCAATCAGTTCAATTTGCAACACTCTGCTCTTAAGTTCTTCCGCATCGCCAAGACAATCGACCCACGACCGGTAGGTACCAGAGATGGGCATGGACTGGATTTTTTGGATCCGAACACCTGCTGCCTCCAACAGGATCAGGTGTGAGTTTTGTCTGCTGCAGCCGGATTCAATTGTTTTTGTTGAAAAAACATGCTGGTTGATTGTGTTGCTCATATTAAACTGGAGTCAAACAGGATTTGTACTACTTATGTCTCGTTGATACCAGATTTGGATTTAAAATTTGCAAAACAGGATTGGATCTAGCCTCAAAAAAATGAGTCCGAACTTCTCTGGTACGTGCAGTACCTGGAATTTCATTAGGAGTGCCGAGGCTTAGGCTGTGCGCTTCTTGACTGCATTTCCTGCATCATAATCAAGGACATCACTCATTGTAACTAGGCTACATTCTGCTGGTCGGCTGTCACGAGTTCCTAATGGATAAACAATCGTGCCTTCAGCTTAAATGTCAGAGTTCTTAAAGGCCACGTTACGGGTAAACGCACATGTCTAGGCCGTCACCAGTGAAGGGATCGGGGTGCCAGACGCATATAGCGTCCCTGATGCGAAGCAGTGATAAAAATTTTGTCTTTTGCGGAATGCGGTCCTCATCCACCAAAACCTGGAGAGGCGCCTGCTCGAGGTTGCCAGTGAAGACGGCCAGCGCACTTGCTCTTACTCGCCGCGCCCTGCACGAGGCTGGAGGATCTCCTGAGGGGGTCTGAACTCCTCCACGCAGGGCGACATGCGCCTTAATTGCGCTACCCGTGGGACGATGTTGCAATTAATCAGAAGCCATATCGCTTGAAAGTGGTGTGCATTGGCATAAGCAGACTGCTGGACAAATTCTTATCACTTTTTTCAAAAGCCTATTTTCATATTTTTTTTCTTTAACGTTAAGGCCGCTACAATTGCTGTACGCAAATAATGCGTGCATTGAAATACGTGCAACACTCTGCTTTGTTCACTTGCGCCAGCCGAGTTTCTACTGGTATTGCTAAGTCATGTCACCTGAGGCGTAAGGAGAGGGGCAAGGGAGTCCGATTCCCCGGGCGCCGAATCACTGGGGGGCGCCACAAAGTCCCAGTAATGTCGCAAGTACTTTCTGAAACACAGTAAACGCACTGCCAAAAGACCTTATGTTCGGAAATGGGGGCACCCAACTCGTTTCTTGCCCCGGGCGCCATCTAACCTAGGTACGGCCCTGCTCGTCACCAATGTGAACCTTGCAAACAGTCACTGACGCCATCTAGCGGGCGCTATTTTGGCAACTCGTTAATCAAAGCGATTCGAACATAAACAATCGAACATGCGATTTTACCAAATTTATTACACGCGAACGCGATCATTGCAGCAGCGGCGGCGTTCCGGTGGGAGGGACGGTCCTCTCTGAGGAAAAAAGCCAATTCTGTTCGTCGTTGCGTTGGAATGGGAGGTATGCGCACGAGGTCAATCGAATAAGTTGAATATAATAGAGCTTATATACATACAGGCTTTATGAGTGGAGTGAAAGGATCGCGGGCGTGACAGTAACAACGAAAACGCTTGGAATAAGAATGTTATGACGAGAACAAGGTGTAATGTGGCACGCACGTGATCAGACAGCGTCCAATCAGAGCGCGTTTCTGGTCAGGTAAAGGGGACTCTTGCGTCCACTCGAGGATAACAGCGCTGCGGGTGTCAAAAAAGAACGCAAAACAACACACACATCCGTGTTTTAACTTATTCAAAGAAACGGCGGAACGATTAGACCGGCGCAAAGAAAGACAACACCGCCCGACTGCTGCAATCGCTCATTGCCGCTGGATCAGACGCGTCGTCGCGCACAAGTAAATCACCGGTGCGCTGAACTCAGGCAATTGCAAGACAGCCAGCGTCATCATCAATACCAGACAACAGTTACGTCGACCGAGCGGGAAACAAAAACGGCGCGAGATCAACAAAGAGATGCGAATACAGAGGGGGAACAAAATTTCAGCATTCAGCTGTTGCACGGCGAATTGCAACGCCGGAATCTGTGCAATAGAATACAAGGATCGGTGAGTGGCGTCCGTCGGCACTGCACGCCGGACTGGGACTGAGGGCCAAGTGATCCGTTGCAGCAACTGAGGGTCCATGGGATGAAGTACAGGTGATGCGTGGGGTCAAAAGACCACGACAAACGATTGCGGTCTATTCCAGTTGTTAGACGGAGGCGATGGCGGATCCCCGAGTGCGCGAAAACAATCACACTTCGCGCGCGGAACCAATCAGCTCAGCAGCGGTTCGCGCGCTCTCGTTAGCAACGCAAGTTGTGATCATGGACGTCAATCAGTACAGGAAAAACTCTTCGGGGACAACACTTTTGTGATCAAAAAAACAAAAAAAAAACAAAGAAGAAGACAGCAGGTCGCGAGGAAAGCGCCGCGTGAAGTTCGACAAAGAGAGTATCTGCTCCTGGCAATTGTCAACACCAGCAACACTTTCCAATGTATGCCTAAACAGCGGCGATTGTTTACTGACATCCGCACGAAAGTTATTACACAAAGGGTCGGCGTGTTGCGTTTGCGTTCGAGGACGTCTCCGAACCACAGTTCGCGCAGAGAGCCGGACCGTTGCCACAGCAACGTTCTGACGCGGAGCTACGAGGTGGTGGTTTTGTCACTGAATGGGATCGACCGCACGCGAGAACGAACATGCAATAAATCGACATGGTCTGGTGGCCGTCACGCATGAACGCGCGGTCGTCAGCCAGAAATACTGACATCGCTGATATATATATCTATATTTTTTGTGAATATCAACCATGGAACTGACCACAGTTATGTACAGCGTCACAGATGACAATTATTATGATAGAAAAACAGGTAACAATGATTGTAGAATAAAGAGCAAGTTTTCCGCCGTTCACTTCGCTCCGACCTTCCTGTCCAGTCGCGCGACTAGAACTGCAAACACGTAACAAGCGAGTTTAATCGGAGCAAACAGCAAAGGAAACTCGGCGTATCGCGAATGAAATACCGCTTTTTAGTGCCCAGGGACCAGAGATGGCCACGAATCCGGAGTGCCGGAGTCGGCTCCGGCAGGATTTTGCGTTTTTTTCGGACCCGGAGTCAAAATTTTGAGAAAAGCCGGAACCGGAGCCACTTTTTATTTTCGGCAGCAGCAGGAGTCTGGGTGGCCTTCATTAATGTCATTGCGGGGTCGTGCAAACACTGCTGAATTTGGGTTGCGTCGATGGTTGCCCGAGTTTGAACAGGAGTCGCATTTTCCAAATTTGAAAAATTTTCGGACCCGGATTCACAACTTTTGGAACAGGAGCGGAGTCTGAAAATGCGACTCCGGCCAGCTCTTCCAGGGAACATTGGTAGCAAATGTCACCCAACGCATGCTTCAGGTTTCTGCTGATTTCAGTGCTGCTGGTGACGGTGTGAATACGCGACAACACAAGAAACAGGTTTCACCGCTTGAGAGTGTTTGTTCCAATCGCGGTTTGTTACGCTCTGCTTCTGCTACTAGTGGCATCTTTTGCTTAACTTCATACTCGGTTTTCAAACTGTTCGGCAATTCTTGTAATGATCCGAGTTCTACATTAAATGACTCGAGGCCATCATAGCCTAACTGTAATAAGTAACCCAAAGGACTTTCCTTTTAAAAAGAAGTTTGTGATGAGAGAGTTTCTGCGTTGCTACGGAAAAGCAGGTAATTACCGAGTTGCCTTATGAATAAAGAAAATGTGCTTCGTTACAGTACAACGAGAAAGATACAAAGAAAACTTGCAGCAAAGGCCATTCAAACTAACTGGTAACTCACGCAAGAATTTATAGGTGCTATCATTCTTTCACCAGAGAAAAGTAACGCAAAGGCCGAAGCACAACAGAAATACTAGGACAAAATGTGAAATACGTACCATGGAGCCAAACGGATTGTTAGGATTGAACTGTTGTTGCGACGGGGCGGGTTGCATTTGCTGATAATGCATTGGCGGTCGCATCATCTGCTGTTGCATCATGGGGTACGTCATGCCCATCTGAACAACACGCGCGGACGCTTGAAAGGCAAATGTTGAAACGCTCACACTTTTTCTTATCAATCATGCCATAGGCGCAGCCAGGGGGCCATGGGCACCCCAAATTTTTAGCACATCTAGTCATTTTTTTTTGCTTTAATAAGCGGTGTCCCAAATAAAACTACCGTTGCTCGCCTAAAGTCAAACATTTTGCGTCCCCAAAAATTTTGGGCTGGCTACTGAATCATGCGGCACTTTTCTTGCAGGCAGCAGTGGAATATGTGTTTAAGTGCGGGACTACGTTGTGAAGGTGGCGATGACGAATCACGACAACGCAAGTGCTTTTTGGTGCTTATGTTGGCGGGGCGGTGGTCTACATATATGAAATGCGCGTGAGAACTTTATCTTCGGAAATTCAATGCTAAGTACATATATGTTTTTAAATCGGTTGCTGCGTAGTTTGAGTAATTCGATTGACCTGTTGACTGCAGCACCTCCACGGCTGAGAGAGTTCCTGCAACCTTCAACGTGGCAAGCTTTGCATATCTGAATTTCCGGAACGTTTCAGCAAACAGCGAACACGCGTTGGCCGCTGGGCCATCAGGTCAAAGGTCTTCATGACAAGCGTAAGGCAACCTTACCCCCGCAATGCTTGTTCCACCCGGCACCGTATCGCCGTGTGCAGCAAAACCATATTGAACGCAGTGCCACCTACTGGCAGTGAAAGTCGCGCTGCAGGGGTCAGTGAGGGGCGGGTATTATTTTAACGGCGCGCAATTTTCGCGCAGAAAACCGAGAAAAAGCTTTGTCTTAAAGCTGTCTTTTTACGTTTCAATCCGTTTGTTGAACGAGGGGTGTTAAAGGCGCGACTTAAAATATCGGGAAAAAACTAGTTCAAAGTAAGTAGCTTACAAACCTGCCGGAAAAGTATCTATGAACAGAAAGCAATGAACGTCGAGATCTTTGTCGTGCTAAGGCACAGCTGAAGGCTACAAGGGCGAGGCTACCTCTGGCGGCTTACTCTGCGTTCTAAAACAGGCTGTTTACCACTACAAAAGCCACTGAAAAAAACACAAGGGATACCTGCGGTTGCATGGGGCCTACGGGCATTTGCATAGGATACATGTTGTGCATGGGACTTGGGTTGAAATTGGTGGTGGGCGCAACGGTAACCGGAACGAAGCTGTTACCGCCGGTCAGCTTCTTCTCTTGTCGCGGCTGGAACTCGAGGTTCGCCCTGCGATAAACGTATACGGTTTCACAGCAGATATGAACAGTCATCCCTTCAGCTTAAGATATGTCGACTGCGAGGTTTAACAGTCAACACTGATGAGTATCGTTGGCAAACGACGTCGGGCGGCGAAAAATGCACAAAACCATTAGCGTTTGGTAGCATAAGATTAATATCAGATTTTATGAATGAAAACGGAACTCGACTCTATCTGTAAAGCGTTTAATGAAGCCGATGGGTCAGCCCATACAAAGCACTTGGCAGAGTGACTAGAAGCTTGCTGAAGCTCTTACCAAACGAAAAACGTTAACTGAAGTGCGCAAATTTTGAACACAAGCAAGCCCGCAACAATAAATGTAACCCATGTTGGGAACCTCTGATCTGAATCAAACATGCCGACCTACTGGCAATTAAACCAGAGTCGGTATGCACTTCGCTATACGACTGTACATTGCCATAACCTGAAAGACTGCAGAAGGAAGATTATAATACACGACTTGGCAATATCCAAAACTGCTTCGAGGCGGATGGTGTGCTGCAGCCCGGAACGTGACTGAAATCATTTACACATGAACTCATGTAAAGCGAAGGACTCCTTGTTCACTCAAAATCAGCATCATGTGCAGTCAGCGGAACTCAGGCACGGCGATGCTCTGTTAAGAGCATTGTAGGGAAAAACCTTCGTCGGTCAAAAAAGTTGTGATGGATGCTCTGTAGGACTCTTTTCGACCTGTTCTTTTTCGCTGAGAGATTTCGGTTGTTTGTCCCGTAATAGTATTAAAACTCGCCGTAACACTAATCGCTGGTCTACCTTTTCAGACATTACGACCGAATTGACTAATTTTTTTCGGTCATTAAAAAAAAAATCGATCCATGACCGAAAAAACTTTCGACGATGTTATAAGGCATGACTCGGCTTTATGTGGATTTTTATTAACTTGCATCAAGATCAACTTCTCAGATTCTGCTGCTTCCGATAAAATAATGCGACGCGGCACTTTCGTCCCGGTAGATATAAACTGTGCTAGAAAACAACTCATTGCACTCACTGCAACTGTGTTGGAAAACAAGACCGCAAGATTCGAGGGGCAGACGCTAACGTAAAAATGCTGGTTTTGCCTCACCTATCAAGATATGCGAGGCATTGTTAAAGTATTCGAAAACAGAGACGCCAATACATAGGTTGCTACAGCACAAGCTACTGTGCTGTCTGAAAATTTCACTGCGTTACACACACGCCTGCGATACAGTACCGGGCTTCCAACCCACACGCACCGCCTTACCTTTGGTTTCCTCCAACATTTAAGTTCGCCATCACATTAGCCAGCGATGATTCCAAGTTGGTCCCTGAAACCTGATTGCCTATGGCGCTGTTGACAGGTTGTTGCGTGTTGGAACCTGACACGGTTGGGGTCAGCAGGTCCGTGCCAGACATGCTTGCTGCACAGATACGAGTGAATATTTTAACGAGAAGAGTGCGGGGTAAGCATTCCTGTCGCCAGCGCGCAAGTAACAACAAACAAAATCCTTGTCGCTTGTTAGAAAAACACTTGTTCACTTTCACAGGTTTCAAATTATGAAAAAAAATCGTCAACGACACTCGGTCGTACGAGACATCGGAAGACTTCGGATCCGAGTAAGTGTCGGGAGCGTGACGTCATACTGCGCTCAACACGTAGTAAGCGCTTCTGCGTGACTCATTAACGAGCGTCGCGGACATGCAAGCGAATCAGGGCAATATGCTTTAGCTAATGTTGAAGCAAGAAAGCAACCACGCTTTTATCGAGAAAGCAGACAATGCCTACCAACGACGTGCAACAAAAGTCATTCCACAAAATCGCGATCCTTCTGTTTTCCAGCATTTAAACACGCTGCGGGAGGAGAGATTTCTTGACAGAGTTAACATAGAAAATTAAGACACGAATGAAAACATTAACTAAAAAAAAATTGGCCGTCAAATTTCAAGGAGGATTTGCGTGCGGCACACAACTTACAGACGTTTGCAATGGTTGATTTGGCTGTTTTTGTTTAAAAAAGCAACGCGCGCGAAAAAATGAGTTTCGGCGCCGTCCTGGTACTTCTAGGGTTACCCGGGCCAGACACGAGCGTAACGTCAATGACATGACCAAGGCTTATGGACGCTTTTAGGCAAATGGAGCAAAGCAATTAAACGCCCAAGTAAAAACCATTTGCCGCCCACAGCTTCACCTGAGGAGGGATTTCCAAACGGAGACGTGTTGAAGAGATTCGGCTGCTGGATGACCGCGGGCTGGCTGGTTGAGAACGGGTCTTGCGCGACTGAGAAAAAAAAGCAATCGGGACCTGTTACTCACTGTCTGATGCTGACGACCGAGGCGGCCGCTGTAACGATTGAAGAATGCCTGTTTTATGAAAGCAAACACCCTCGCCACGGCTTAGATTTCTTTTTTAATGGGGGTGGCTAAAGCAAAGCGTCGTAGTGTTGACGGCCCGACGCAACAATCGCATCAAAATACAAAATGCGGCAGGAGCTGGAATCAGGCAAGATTGCACCGCGTGAGGTCATCTTTCAGCGCGTGCTTTCTATCGTTCGAGCAATACCCTGTTACCGAAGTCGAACAAAAGCCACAAATCTCAAACATTTTTACTGTAGTTTCGACTTTGCTTGTTCAAAGAAGAAAATCTTGTTCAAAAATAAGGAAAACCCCTTTTCCACTACTCCAGCGTGCTCCCTCAAAGCTCAAGGTCTGTTAAAAAAAAACATATCCGTTGACATTGGTCACTATTCATGTCCACCAAACGCACCGAGCGAGGTCAAAGCAGCCGCTTCTAATTTTCAACCACCAGTTGAGGGATAGGCCTATTGTTGCAGTTTTTTAAGTGCTAAAGCATGCGCACTGTACGACAGCCTAGTTTTACAGAGGGAAAAAAAGCAAACAACTTGTTACATCCGAAATTTTGCTGATGCCCAGTGTTCATGGCTGGTTGGCCGGTGATCGGTGCGACTGGAGCGGCGAGCTGCTCAAAGAAGTCTTGCGACGGCTGGCTGGCTTGGGGAGCGATGGTGAAGCTCGACGCGTCCAGGAGGTCTACCCCGTCTGAGTTCTGCGTAAAAATGTAAATGAAACACTGTAAAGCGGCGATGGAACAGATGAAACAAGGGCGAAATAGAGATGAAGAACAAGCCTTAATAAGGGGTTCCCAAACTAGGGTACATCTACTCCTAGGGGTACATTTGCCTATCTGAAGGGGTCCATTTGAAGTTAGCAATAGAAGGAAAAAATTATTTATATATTATTTATTTCCAAATAGTTATATCAGTGAACATTTTTTTCAAAAGTCATTACATGCTTGTTTTTTAATATATCTATTATTAATCATGATAAATGCTTGGGAAAAGTTAGATTAAACGAATATCAAACATGTTCCGGTTTGGTGCGGACTGGCACTCGCCTCGTCTTCTTTAACTTTTAGGGGTACACGCTCTATCTATCGTAATGCTGAAGGGGTACACGGTTTGAGAAAGATCGGGAATCCCTGCTCTAGTTGTTCAATCGACGCGAACTTCGCTGATATACCAGGCGTTGAGACTGCAGCACAGCTGATTACTCGATAATCACACTCATGTCAAGTTTCACGTCACTTCTATTGACAAGGTTTGTTTTTAGGCTCAGGACACAGGCAGTAACTCGGGGTGTTCGATTCACACGCAATCGTAAGAAGAGACAAGTGTCAATGGCCGAAACTCAAAACAAGTATTTTTTACTAGCTAACAAAACGCAAATTTTGAACACACGGCTCTACCAAGTTTTGAACAATTCAGTCACGTGACGGAGCGGACCAGTCACAGACTCCGAGGCGCTCCCCAGCGGTGAGCAACGCTGAGGAACCAAAGAAAAACCAACTCAAGTACAGCACCTCATTCTTGTACAATCTGGATCAGGATCTCCAAACTTTTTTGTCCGGTCCGAGGGCCACATAAGCTGTTACTCAACAGTCCGAGGGCCAGACATCTTAAATAATGTGACTGTTTTGCGATATGTTACGTTCTACCAAGTCATCAAATATTTTGCAATTATATCATCTTTATATTGTTGGCAAAATGTATTCGCAGGCGGGATGAAATGGCTTCGCGGGCCGCATTTGGCCCACGGGTCGTAGTTTGGAGACCTCTGATCCAGATCCACACGGTACCGTTTAATACGCCTATTGACAATTCGAAAGCGAGTTCACACCTGCTGGGTTTGGCTGTTCGTTAGTGGAGGAACTTTAACGCTGTCCGGTTTCGTAAGACCTGCTGTTGGGTCAGTTTCCTGCAATCGTTGTTGCTTGAATTCGGTTAGCCTTTTCTCTTCTTCTTCCAGCGTGTTCTACGAAAGACAACGTTCTGCGAAATTGCGTCACACACATGGTGGTCTTCAGCTTTTGGGAAATTTTTGAGGCAACCGAAAAATACGAATAAACAACACAAAGTGCAAGCAGTAAAACTTGACGGGTTGATAATTCTGACCGTAGAGTCTGAGCTGTCTCAAGCAGACTGAGCCTTCGTCGGAAACTTAAAAAATTTAAATATCTTAGGAAAAGTGCTTTTATCCACGTTTGTCGTGAAAAATCACTTACAACGCGACAGAAAAGTATGCGCTCCAACCTGAACCAATATTTTTTGCCTAATAACAAACGCAAATCAAACACAGTTAAGGAAATGAGCATCCCGCACTTGAAAAAGCGAATGCTTCCCCCAGTTGGCCGACGACAGTTACCCACCCAACAACCCGATCTTATAAATTATGCTGAGCACATGATCATAAAATTCGTATCGTTTTATTTAACTCATCTTCACCTTTGCTTTTATGCAGCGTTGCCACTAAGTCTCAACCCTTAACGAAGTCTTGATTAGGGATAAAACTTATTAAGCTGCAGACTGCAGTGATGGTAACAAAGGAGGTTTACGTTGCCTGAATTCCCAGAAATCAGCTTTCAATATTCCTATTTGGATGTGTTCGCTCAAGCGGATCACAGTGAGTGCACTCATGCGCGTCACGAAGCGTGAAAAATAAGCAGACAGCCAAAATGTTCCCACGAGTCAGCATAACCAGCGATAAGGATAAAAACGCGAAAAATCCAATGCACAGGATAGTGCGTGTATGGTGCATTCGAAAAAGAATGGAAAAACAGCGGCCTAGGTTTTTTCGGTTACCATTTTCCGGTCATAGACCGAATTTTTTCATATCACTTTAAAAAATTGACTCATTTCGGTCATAATTTCCGAAGATATAGAGCAGTGAATGCTGTTACGTCGAATTTTAATACGATCATGTGACTAATGACCGAAATGTCTCAGCAAAAAATAACCAGTGCCCGGCTACGTATATCCAACTGCAGACAGCTAGCAGACAAGGCAGGCAACCACGATGATTGCGACCGTTTTTTCACGCCAGCGCCATCAAGCGCTCCTTTCGTGACGAGCCGCGCGATAATAATAAACACAATGGACGACTGCGTTCGCTATGAGACTTTTTGTTGTCTGCGAATTACAATCTAGGACGGAGCTTTAATCTTCCATTGTAGGCCGGGCCGTATATTTTGAAAAGACGACAATGGCGCAGCAACGTTTGGCGAACAATTGGACGCCGACGAAGCGGCGCGAGAGCTAAAATTAATTTCTGCCAGAGATCGCACCACGCTCGCTATGAAATTAAACGCAGCTTAGGTTGGGCAGGTGGGCTCGAGAAAAGAACGCACCGTGCTTGCAAGTGTGGACCAAACCAGGACGTCATAAAACGGAGCACGTTTGATCGATGCGAAGAACTATGCGCCAACTTGGAGCGAACGTGGCGGATAGAGTCTGGTTTGGTGTAGCAACACAGAACATTCTTGAAACTCGGTGAAGCTGGTTTGTTAAAAATTCAAGCGCGCGTCCAGGTTCGATACCAGGTGAAGCTCCTAGCTAGCCGGTACTCGTTTCAGGATAAACGGCCATGCAACTATCAGCAAAAAACACCTATCTTGAGGCTCTATTTGCAAATGTAGCTAAACGCGATGACTTCCTTTCCGTTGTTCCAAGGCTCGACAAGAACGCGTTCCGAGACGCGATCGGTCAAGCTGCATTTCGCTGCCCTGTCAAAAGAGTGACATGGCCTGTCCGTTTTCGTTGTCCCTGGCTAACACAAGTGAGCGCGGCAGATTAAGCCTTGCGACTAGACTCGGAAAACCACCTCGAGACCGACGCCACCGTTTACACGACACGCTGTTCCGGTGAAGCGCCGTCTGTATCGCATTCCATGACGCGACGCGCGCGCGCCGTCGCTTTTGTGCACGAGTCACGCGTCAACGTGGGGCGACGGTGACAGTCAACAACTCGCAGATGGATGACGGGGAGGGACAGCGGTGGCGAGTTGTCACGGTGCGCCGAGCAGCTTGAAGGCTGGAAACCACCAACAAACAGCGCGTGCGGAAAAGAAGGCGACAGGTCGCTATCTGGTCACGACGTCACTTACGCTGCGTCAACGCGTAAAATAAATAACTCTCAGTCCAGTCCGAAACGGTCACAAGCAATTAATTCTTATTCATTGCTGCCGTGCAGTGTTGCGCCCGTCACGGAACCTGATCGCCCAACGGTCGCTGGCTGAAAGAAAGAAGTGTTGGGCGTTTCGGCGGACGTATATAAACCTTCCCATTGCAAGGTCACGAACGCAGAAGCACTGCGACACCGACGTCCTGGAAGGGGAAGCACCGTTTTCCTATCTCGCAACAAACTTGCCGTATTCGTCATTTTCACGTCATGAAAAAGATGCGCTTGGAAACATCTAAGGATGCGCATGAAGCGCTCATTGTGCGCAGATGATCGGTGCAGCCCCAGAAAGCATGTTTTTGTTCAAACCACACTATTTTTATTTCAGTGGCTTCTGCCGTAACATCTGTTACTTATTATATCCCGTTATAAGTACCAGTAGTGCCATCGACAATCAACCATCATCGCTTCTGCCTTGCCCGGTGTTTTTAAGGCGTTTTAAGAGACCGAAAGAGTCTCTCAAATTTTTCCCACTGTCTCTCAAAATACGGCAAAACCTATCCGCATAACCACCGCCAAAGCACACTAAAACCTCGCTTTGTGACCATCTCGGTATTCAGATTCAATAGTTGCGGTCTTTCAAAAAGGTCGTGTCGGTCACCAAGGTTAAACTAAAAAAAACCTGGCCTTGTCTGTGAGTAGTTTAGACAGCATATGCCGCTACAATTAGGACGCCAAGTCGGCAGCAAACCCACAGCAATAAAATGAGGAAACAGCAAGCTGCGCCAAAGTGAAGTCTAGTGTTCCCAACGAGACGCTGCTGCAATCGTGCGCGGCAACATCCACACAAAGAGGATATTTTGTCTGAAAACAAACACAGCGCGACCTGGAAACGGCCTCGACAATAACGTATTTACATTTACTGCCTCACAACAACGAACTGACAGTTCGCGCACCTGTAAACAGTTGATTGACACGTTTCCGTTCGCTGAACCCGGAAGTCTTCCATCCGAACGACTTAAACTATGTTCAGGGCAGCTTTTCGTTTGAACACAACACGTGGACGGCGGCAAACTCACTGACAATTCAAACCCCATTTCCCCTCCTTCTGAAACGTGCGACTTGGGCGGCGACGACGGACGCCATAAGAAAGCGCATACTCACAAACACCTTTCACTTAGCAGGAAAGACAAACATAAACATGCTCTGTTTCAAAAACAAGGACGCGCAACCAATAACAAAAAATAAGGTCGAACAACAACAAAAAAGGCATCATTCGACTTCAAGATACTGTTTTTATAAGATTCATTGAAGCGGTAACGATGTAGTACTTGTGATGTCATAAAAACAACAGTACAGCAAATTTACCTTCACGTCGAAGGTGTCTTTCTGTGTTGAACTTTCGAAGTTGTGATAAAACGCAGAGGTGTCCGGAGCGACAGGTCTAAACATGAAAGTTCACTGTCAACGCGTGGACCAGAGCAACTCAGCAGCTGCCTTGTTGCTGCACTGCAACGCGACACTTTAGCGTCGGAACACTGCTGCGTCCCCGAAGTGCTGAGCTACGCCGCACCGTATCTGGCACGCCGCACCTTCACAGCATTCTTTCTCCAAAGCAAAAACAAATAACGCATACAACGACATTAGGTTTTAGAGGTCAGATCCACTGAAACAGGCTAAAAAATTGGCATTTAACGAAGCAACCAACGCATAAAACGAGCAAAGGAGTGATTTGTAACAAAAAACAGTGGAATTTCATGAAATAAGGTGGCAGGAAGTCAGGACGACGAGGAGAAATCGGCTTACTTAGTGACTGGTTTCTTTCCCTCGAGCGACGCCAGGTGTTGTTCCAGTGCATCCAGCAAACTGCTCGGCGCCTGCCAGCAACAAGTACTTGATGATTAAGAAGCAGCAATGCGGCGATGAACAGGATATTGATGCCTTTCGCAAAGTAACAGCGCGTGACTTTCAAGCACAACTTTCAAACTGCTCACATGAAAGAAAAATAAGCTTTGTCATGGAATGAAAAACAATCACGGCAAAACACCTACTATCGACACCACTTGCTTACAGAACGGGCACGATCAATGAAATTAAGAAGTTAAATCAGAACTGAAAGGTCTTGACCATCAGATTTTCATGTAGCTAAGAAGTACACATTTTTGTACAAGACACAAGCTGTTCCCAAGCACAACCGTTTTTTCTCAGTGTCTCAATTCATTTTCGAGCTTAAGAAGTTACCGCTGTAATCAACTGAGGCCTGCACAGCACTGCCATCGATTAAAAAAAGCGGAAGACACCGCCGATCACAGCAACGCATTGATCACAGGCTTATGAATTGCTACACCGAAGGTGTATGTCATGCGACCGAATCCCGGGATTAATTTACGTCAACTTCGTCACAAATTAAGCGTGTGTAAGTGGCAACAGCGCTCAGTGGCGTTCGTCGGATTGTACCTTTGTAAGATCTGGAATGTCTCCTTTGTCAATGCCGACCTGCTCAGCGACCTTCAGCAGTTCGGATACTTTGTTCATCCTCGTCAGGAATTTCTTGTAGATGTCCAGCGCTTCGCGGCAATGACTTTTCTTCATTTCAAAGTATTTTTCTGGAAAACGAACGCAAGCTGTGCTACGCAGCGCTCCTGCCGTTAGAAAAATGGGAACTGCTTGCTGATCTTGCTTGCAATGTGGAGTTGACATGTTGCGGCCCAGGGCGGAAAGGCACCCGAGCGTGAGTTTCCGTGCAGAAAAGTTTAACGGGCTTCTAAACTTTGGGTATACATATTTAAGAGTTTAAATGTTAAATATACTTGTTTGTTTTCAAAGCTAGAAACTTACCTAAAAGATTTATAATGCCGTCGTTGTAGCAAGCAAACAGCCTGATAAGGTCTTTGAATAAAAGCATGAATGCGGCATTTATTACGCCGTTGGTGAGCTCGTTCGGCCTTGCCTGAAAAGTAAAAAGCACCAGTACAGGACAACTTGCTTTAACTAGAAAAGCTGCGACAACGAAACACACACTGCTATGCACGACAAATACTACCGCACAAGTTTACAACTTGCAAATCGATTACGGTGGGCGATAAACTCGGACTGGAAACTAGAAACCTCAAAGTGATCGTTTATAAACAGCGGCGCTTCCGGAAAATGCTTTGGAAGCGCATGCGCAGACTAAGTACGGGTGGTTTCAAACAAAGTCGAAACTTAGAAAAGCGTTAAGCACAAGAACAGAAATGCAGCCGATTCCTGATCTTCACGCATCGTCCAAATTTGAATCTTTTCAAGTAATTCCGCAAACACTGGTCCTGAGTCACAGAGTACAGCAACAAAATAACCAGGGCAGTTGTCCCGCGTATGGATACGTCCGCAATGAATATAAAATGCAATCAGGGGGCTGCGGAACTACAAGAAACGGCGCTGAAGGCTTTATTTTTCAGGATGAAGTGGCGGAAATAATGAGCGAAGTTGACCTCTTACCAGCTCCACGTAACCATTGCCTAGACATGAGGGCTGATTCGAAATTCCTATCGCTGCACGCTGCTAGTAACGTAACGTGTTGCAACTAACTAGCGAGAAGTCACATTCGTTGTAAGCGAAAGATACTTCCATAAAATAAGTCTCGTGACGATCAGGTCTAACCTGATAAGCAGAATAGTGTACTGTATTAGAGGTGGCAAATTTCGACGAGGTGGTTATCAGTGGCGCAACTAGGGGTTTCATCTAAGGGGGCAAAACTTAGTTGAAGCGGGACCACTGGTTACTGTAGGGGGGCCACTAACCAACAATCGGAAAGTTTAGAAATGATAGTGAATCCGGATGTGGATGTCTATAGCCTACTAGCTAAAAAAAGACAAAACACCCCGAAAAACGTAAAAAACAACAATCTACTGAAAACCAAAAGAATACTGAAGAACACAATGTAAGCTAAAGGGGTCCGGTTTTTACATTTTGCTTTCCAGGGGGGAGCTCGCCCCCTGCAGTTACGCCGCTGGTGCTTACGTGGAGTTTACTTCAATTTATGCAGGCATCGTCGCTTTTTTAGTAGTTTGCTAACTTCTTTGACAAGCGCGGTTGGCAATCTCCAGCGGTCAATAATTAAATAAAACACAGGCAATTTTACTTCACCCGGAGAAGTCCACGCAACACCACCATGTGAAATCGTAGATTCATGGAAGACAAACAAACTTACATCGAATTCCAACAAAGCATCAAGTTGCTTCTGCAGGACCGGCAGAGTTTTCAAAAGGTTTTCCGAATCTAGTGATCGAACTACTCCGTCGTTTTTCCTGTCGATTGATAAACTACGTATTTTCTGCGTAATCTTATTGAGTGAAGTTCGCTTGTGTTTAGAAGCACACGTGATTCAACGCGAGAATGATACCACAATAGGTACACACATACGCTAGCAAAATCATTTGCATTTCGATACGAGTCCATGTGAATAGCAACAAATAACTAAGTTCACACACTTACCCACGCCTGACTCTTGTAAAATCGTATGCAACCATCCGGTATGAAATTGCTTTTTCGTTAAGATATTTAGCATATCGTTTAATGTATGTTGACATGTCGTATCCTACGAAAAAAGTTTTGAATTACGCCGAAGCTGTGTACATGACTCACTACATTAAAAGCGAATTCAAACGAAGCCAATTTGCAACCAATTGGTGCAGGGACAAAGAACCTGGTTGGACTTCTTTGTTTAAAATTCGCCAGGTCTGCTTGCAAGCCGCAATTGCTTAATGCTTTACACACGCTTCAATACTAACTGTCGTCGGCTTTGATAGCGCCACGACGGATGGTCAAAGAACATGGGGCCTGGGTACAGCATTTGGGTGACGTCAAAATAACATTTCTAGTGGTAAAACACAACTTCACCTTACAGCTGCAGTTGGCAGCACCAAATTAAACCTTGTCCCCGGGCGTCACTGACAATCGTGACGGCGATGCCTTGTGCGTCTTCGTGATTGTTACACAACATACCTACCTTCATGCGTCGAACGCTGCTGGGGTGATTAGTGGCTACTAGCGTTACCTACGAACCTTACTTATGAACCCCCCCACCCCCCGTTAAATTGCACGCGAGGCTGGCAAGCGGCCAGTCCAAATCTAAATTTCTGACAACATTAAGTCTCTATGTGTATTCAAGGCCCATCTCCTGAGCGCAATAAGCCATCACACTATTCACGTAGTGTTCGGAAAAACGAAAATGCGAGAAGTAGAAGTTGTACGAAAAAACATATGCAGTGAAATAGATCAAAAATTACAGTTGGGACAAGAAGAAAATGGCTCTCGTAACTTTGGAAAAAAAGTTATGTCAATGAAGTAAAATTCCTTCTTTTACAGGAAGCATATCCTGTTCAGTAAAAATGAAACTATCACAAGCATGTACCAGACGCATAATGCTAAGCTTCCAATACAGTTAGGATACACTTTTGTTTTGTATTTACGCAAAACCGAAACATGAATACCATATTTATTCGATTGCAAGCCGCGGCTTATATTTTTTCACCATTTAATGCGGCTTAAATTTTTTCTTTATCTTATCGAAAGGTCTAGATATGCTCAGCCTTTCCTTGGCTACGTTTTGTCGACCAAACACTCTTTTCGAATTATCTTCTCTTCAGCATCACGCGCACACTCCAGCACAAGAGTGATTATGATGAACAGAAGACAGTTTCAGTGGTGTACACAACATTATTGGGGTTGCCTAAAACGCGAAATGTGCGAAATACGCGGAAGTATATCAGAGGCTTAAGTAACCTACATTCACTTGTTCAAGTGCGGCTTACAATTAAGGGCGGCTAGCAATCGAATAAGAACGGGAACGCTAAAAGTTATCTAATTAGATAAAACAAGTCTTCACCGGCGAATCTCAGTCGTACACAACCTTTCAATGACTGAAACAGTGTACTCGAGCACAAGCGGCAGAGATGGGATTTTCTGCGAAAAGTTTACGGCGCGATACTTCGTGACAAAGTGCGGAGCTGCGAAATTCGTAAAACCTTGAATGCTGAGTTACTTCTCCGACGAGAGAGATTCTAGCTACGATGGTTCGGCCACGTGACCAGAATGCCTCAGGAAAGATTGGCAAGACGAGTCCCGCTGGTACACCCCAGGAAAAACACCAAGCAGTGTACTACAGTATATGCACGGTTGACAAGCACTACTTCATGCATTTTAGGTTGGACTTCATCGAAGACTGCAGCCTTTTCAATGTCCTGACGGCTATAGAGACGTCGGTGGCAGTGATGGTATTTACTTCCCCAAAATGCACCTCCCATGTGTCTGATGCTATGACAGTGACTGTGTTAAAGATCTTTGAAACACTTCCTCCATCTGCCAAAGATGTCCTCATTGCTGAATAGGACACTGCGTTAATTTTTGAGGATTAGCAATATTTTATCTGTTGCCGAAGAGACGCCAGATGGTTTGCCAGAATACTTAGTTGGGTTATCACTAATTGGAATCTCGATATTCTCCCAAGATTGTATTTTGATCCTTTCTACCTCTTGGGCTGAAGGCTTTCATACCCCACTGCAATGCGAATGCAAAGAAAGTCTGGTGCTTAAACAGATATCTTGATAAAAACAATCTCTTATTTTCCCGTGTGCCAGAACTTCTTTTACATTTTTTGATATTTCTTTCTTGCTTCAAAACAGCACATTTTGTTGGAACAGTTTTTCACCCGTTAATTACACTTTTGTGAAAATGAAAAGTGATTTCAAAAAGACTCAATAAAACTGTGACTGAATGCTATTTTTATTGGGCCCAAATAGTAGTTTCCTGTAACATCACTGCATGCCTATCTTCAGGACACTTTTTCGCTTTTTTTAATGTAAATTTCTGCAAATATTCTCATTTTTGCTCTGTGCATTCACACCACTAAATTAAATGTTTCTTTTGCCAGTATGATAAACCCTTCCCAATAAACTGTCAAACAGTATAAAGCACATTACCAATACCAAATAATTAAATACGCACAATGCACATTTAAAAATAACACTTTACTTGTTAACTTACTTTAGCATTTGCACAGCAGCTTTCAAATTGATATAAAAGTTAGTCACAAGGATCTGGCCTGAAAGTTCATCTTTTATTTGACTGAACTGAACAGGTGATATAAGTGAATAACTGACAGAACTTTGACTGTGGCATTGAGTTGTGTGCACACATTTGACATTTTAATGTTCACTGCACAATCATTACCGGACTGCAAAAACTTTAGTATATCAACAACTATCTTTGACGACATTTGTTGCAACTAGTTGATGCTTTTGATAATTTCATAGACCTATTTACTAATTGCTTTAATGGCCAAAACCAAAACATCAAAATTAGGAAGCAAACGTACCTTGGAGACCAGCCCTGTCCAAAAACCCGATGAGATTAAACAGAGAATTTCTTGATGCTAAATGTTGTAGAAACCTCTAAAAAAGCAAATAAAAACATTATACCAAATTTAATCTCCCCTATCAAATTGCCCAAGCTTGGTAAGTGCAAGTACAAACTAGTTGAGACTATCAGCATGATGTAGAAACATACCAGTAACAGATATAATTGAAGAGCTACTTGTGCCTACATGTGTTGCAGTCACTTCTTTCATTACAATCATTTTGCACATTAATTAACACCCTGATCTGCCTAAGTCATGTGATACAATGAAACATAAGTAACCAATATTTGATGAAGTTTTAAATTTTCGACCTGGTCAAATATTATACCAACTGCCTGGTGTCCAACTCTGATGAACAAACCATTGTTTATAACATTAATTTAAATAATACAACTTACCTACATTTGTGCTTGATGCACACATTTCATCCCAAAAAGCTAATTTTGCAAAACCTGAGATTTTGTGTCCTTGCTTTGGATTTAGATAGGAGCCTAAATGCACTGTCAATTTTTGCTTAATTGTTGGCAAAACCAAGTTGGTTGACTTCACAACATAAACTTTTATGTTGAGTTGTAACTAAGGAAGCAGTTCAAAGTTGTTTAACAACTTAATCCCATTTGTTTCCACACCAAGGTCCAATGAAGGAAATCTATGTAATGTCGACATTTCATTGATAGCATCACCAGATAGAAGTTACTAATGAGATACAGTATTTTGTAATCAACTTAAATCTTTAAAAATGTGTTTCAGGTTTGAAAAATCTGTGACTACTCAAATCATGCAAACACTTTCATCTGGATCTGTTTTTTTCATTTTGTTGGGACATTTCAGTCATTTGTCCCATACTAGTATTAAAAAATGCCATAACAGTATTTAGTAATTTATATTTTCAGACATTATGATTGAATTGACTGTTTTTTTCAGTCATTTCAAAAAAAATTATGTTTATGACTGAAAGAACCTACTATCTGGAACAATATATGACACATTTTTATAAAATTTTGTTTAAGTATTAAGCATCTTTTCAAACATTATGCTAGTCTCTGACAATCAATGTTACGATATGCTTTCTCACAAAACTTACCTCATTTCCATAACACATCAGGTGATGAGTTGTTATTAATGATTTGAAGACAATCACCCATTTGGGCTGTTTGCTTCTCTCTACAAGGATGTCAGCAAGCTCAGGAATGTTTACGTTTGCTTCATTTGTCAAAGCATTCAAATCTAAACATAAAAAACATCCATTACAAACGCGTAAAAGCAGTAATTAAAACTTAGAATAAAGCACAGTTGTTCATGATCACATGGATATACACAAAATGCAGTCGTATCTTAGCCAAAAATTGCTCTCAATCTTGGCTTGCAGTGATAAAATATCAAATGTGGCCAAATGAACACACAGTGCTGTAAAAAAACATTCAATTTACACCCAGGTTACAAAATCATTATGGCCAATGCCATAATTCATTCCATAAAAAGTGAACATATTTTAAATGTAAAATCAAAACTTATGAGAAAGGTTAAATTAGGTCATCATTTTGCACAAAACAAAAAGATAGTATGCAGCTGATGTCATACAAGGCTAAGTTGGTAGGACAACAATATCTGAAAAAGTTTATATGTGCATGATCAAAGGGCTTGAGCAGCAAGTGCGCAAAGCTTCACACTGTGGCAACAAGCAACAATACAGAGCACCTGATGAGATAACTCTTTTATTTCTTGTTTGCGCCACTTACATATTGGTGCTATTCTTACCGCACACCCCATTTGTGGTGTATTGTGCATTCAACACTGCGCCTACCAAACGGTTGCAACACTTTAATGAAGTAAGCAGTTAAAATGTATAAATCTTCATAAAACAGGCATCAAGATTTTTACACTTCAGACCAGTATCCCTGTGATGACAATTATTTTGTTGGTGTCAAGTCCAACTACTCAATGTTAGGGCAACTTTTACCTGTTGATAAATCAAAGATATTTCGGTGAAGGGCACTTAAGGCAAGAGTAATTCAACTTTAAAGGTTGAGGTTGTTAACAGGGCATGTTGAAACAACAACAAAGTGAACAAAACTTATCTCCAATTACTGTCATAACTCTATCTTGTGAATTCATACTCCATTAAATGTCATGAACAAGCATTACACAATAACCGAGTTAGTTAAGAGTTCAACCAGAACTATACGTTATACTTGCAAAAAACACAAAGTGGATATGAGGCTTACAAATATTTTATTGAAAATAACAATGCTGTATCTATGCTACAGTTGTGGAAAGTTGGTTCATCAGGGTGTTTAATTCTCGCCTGACAAAGCTTCTTACATATGGTGATAAAAACTAAGTTAACATGTCATTGTGTGATTGGTTTGCACAGCAACATGCTCACATTATAAGTATCACCTTATAGAATGGTAAACTGGCACAGAAGTGCTTGAATTACTTACAAACTGACATTACATTTTTCACCAAAAACAATTCATCTGATAAGGACTTACAATCCAAATGTTTCTTCTTCGGACCCATTACTTCACTTGTAGTGGCTTTGCATACACTTTTCGACATATCTGAGCCAATGATTGTATGCTGGGCAGCAACAATTCGATCTCCTATGCTTTGACCAGCCATGACAATGAATTTCTGTATCTCTAAGTGAACCTAATGTACTAAAAAACAATTTGAACTTAAAAGTATCAATACCTTAGCTTTGGTTTCTTTTAATAGCAATCTGAATTAAATCTTCAACTTTGCAACTAAAGTATTTAAAAAGTTGTAAACTTTAAGATAGGCAGACTTAATGAGGTATGAAACAACAGACTAAAAAAAATAATTCAATACATTTATAGATATATAAATAAAAACCAAGCAGTGTAGTAAATAACATGTACAATGGTAACAAGACTACAAATATTAGTGCGGTTGATGACACACACACACTTCGCAATTTATTGTTACATTTAGACTGTGAGCAAAAAACAAAACCATGAAAAAAAGCATCAATGTCAATAGTTAGTCAACTTTTCAGATTTCCACTTTTCAATTAAGACCTCAGTCATTGCCACTAAACTACTAGACTTTTTAGTTTTAATATCGGCTAAATGCTGATATCTGCTTTGTAACATTACAAATCAAAAGCTTGTGATCAAAACTTGAGAACAAGGTGGTTTATTAAAAAGTCTACCCCAATATACCACACAAAAATAGAGTAGGTATTGGAAAAAAAACTCCACAAATTTTATGATTTCAAAAGAGATGTGGCATGCACTGAAAATAATGCAAGGTTGCACTGTCATTGTTAGCCTTGAGTCTCAGCTGATACAACTATCACTATTTCAATGACCAGAGACCAGTACACCTGAATACACAGATATGATTTCAATTAGCAAAACCTTTACATCAAAATTCCGGTGACTTAAACTTACATAAACTGTAAAGTATTTCTACAATGACGTATTTCTAATGAGTAAGATGAAAAAGTACCTAAGCAACACCACACACTTCAACATAACACACCCCTGATATTGCATCCCACGAATGTTTTTTCTCATGTGTTTATGGCAATTAACATTTAAAAAGCAATAAATATTTTTGGGTTCAGATTTCAATGAACTATTGCCTTCATTTGGATGTTCATTCATTTGCACAAGAAACAGAGTCTGAACAAAAAGGATGTTCTCTACCCTAGTAAGCAATCAATTTTGGCAGGCGTGTTAGGCTTTCATGGCATAATTTCATATTTTTGCACTGAGAAGTCTGAAAGGTAAATGACCATTTAACCACAGCTATTCTACAGGCCAGAATCCTACATTCTCATAAGTGAATATTTGTTCTATATAACTCTTGGATAACTAAATTTTATTTCACAAGTTTTATATTTTAGGATGTCATCATATCTTACAGAATGCTGCATTGTTGAAACATTTTAACACACAACATTTAATTTAATCCTTACCATCTCAAGCTAAATTGAAGGGAACAAAAGTTTTTAAAATAATATTTCTTAGAATGTTGTTTCATGCTGTTGATCCACAATTTATGATCTCATTCATGCAAGTAGTTTTCTACTTTTATCTAAAAATGGGCCTTTTGCTTTTTGTCATAAGTTGCGAATAAACCAGTGATTACCATAGTGCAACTTGGAAACCCAATGGTCAGTGCTGGTAGATCTAGAGCAGGGGTTCTCAACCTTTCTTCCGTCAAGTACCCCAAGTCATAAAACAATCAACCCAACCCCCAGGTAAGCTGGCAAAGCTGTGGATTTCACATTGTTGCATCACAACAATGCAAGATCAGAAAAATCTACACAGAGTTTTTAATCGGCACGCACTTTCCTCTTGTATAGGATATTAAAAAATAGCACTACATGAAAATTCAACTACCATCCAGGCACCCCTGGAAATCTTGCCGTGAACCCCTGGGGGTTCACGAACTCCAGGTTGAGAACCACTGGTCTAAAGTTGACTTTAGGCTGGGTCATACCAACACCTTGTGAATTATTTACGGTAGCCTTTTTTCCTGGCAAACGGCATAAGGAAAGCTGTGGGAAAGTCTTTAAAGTTCGTTCAGACATGAGAGAGGTAAATCCTATGAAGGTGATCGACTCTGTCTGCCTTGCTGTTGGTACATCTTCATGGAGGCAAAGCCAGTCTTCTTGAGGTATAATAACCTCTATATCAACTTCAACAAAACTCTGCCAGGGACTCATTGTGTGAGGAAGAGTCTTGTGCACTAATCATATGCACCTTATGGCATATCTGCATGTCTTGTAATTGTGTTCACACTTGATTACTTGTGCAAAGTTATTTATCATCTGTTCCCATGAAATGTACAGCCTGCAAGCAAGATTCCATGGTCCATGAAATACTCATAACAATTTCTTATGAAAAATTATAGTTTGTTTTTCTGTTTCTAAAAGTAAATGCAATTAACTAAAAATAAAAATAATAGTTTCTTTGAGTGTCAAAAATGACACAGGGACAAAAAATCCACAGTGGTGAAGGAAGAAGGAAATCTATAGGCTGCAGCTTAAGCCTTAGTCCAGTAAAAAGACAATATACATTCATTGGTCACATTTTTACTTTCATCATGGAAGATGTAGTTTGATACAAGAACAATTTTCTATTAGGATTTCTCTAGATAGACCATGGATACTGAGCTAGGTATGAAAAGAGGGGCAAAAATGTGATTTGTAAGGTATTTGTAGACCAATTTAAGTTTTTATATACCATATCTTTCAATCTTTAAGTCAAATATTGTAAACCCTGCTTGAAGTACATAAAATCACAGAGTTTTTCTTCCTTAATATAGCAAAATCAGATTTGTTTCCATGCATATTGGGTGTGCCATCTCAGCACAATGAACCAATGACATCAAAAGCGAATTACTTTCAACAAATAGCAAATGTTCAATGTGACAACATTAAACCAATTTCTTTTGGTGGCTTGACCTTGCCTGCAACGCATTTTGCTTCAATAAACCATACAACCGCATTGTGCATATTAAGCTTTATAGTCAGAGCAAAAGACTTCTATTTACTGCTATTTCCTTTACGCTGTATGTAGCTTCGTCCTAGGGAGGTCTGTAGCCTAACTGCCCCTGCTCCTTAAGTCTCCTAATCCCTATGCAGTTTGTAAATCGCAGCACTACATTATAAATAATAATCGTCGTGGCATCATCTATGTGTGCCTTTTCTGCTTGTATTTCATCAAACTACATGTATTAGTCCCATCAAGCATTTTCTACTACTGCCACGTATGTATCCTTGTGTTCTTTCATGTACTTGTGTTTTCCTTGTTACTGCGATGCATGCTTGAAGTCTAGTGCGTTGGATGTGCAAGTGAAGACTTTATACAATAAAAACTTGTTGAGAGCCTGAATACATCCTAAGTAGTGGTGGTTTCGGTAGCTTACAGAAAGACACAAAACTTTTAGTACTTTAAAAACACCCAGTACTAAAAACCTTCTAAAACTTAAAAGCACTTTCAGATCTTCCGCAAAAAGTACCAACACCATTAGATCACAGTCCATTAAAACCTCAGTAGACATAACTGTTTCATAAACGTCAGAGTTAAACTTTAAATGACGTTTTGACTTGTATCATGGTTAATGTCAAAGTTGTAGAATATTATTCCATCTTTCAAAAGAAAGAGCTTCCACTTTGGGTCAGATTCTAATTACTGATTGCATCTTGGCCCAAATCAATTTTATCCAACTGTTAAAATACTATGCATATGCTCGACTATGTCAACGCCACGATCTTTTTGTTTTGCAGCAACATTGTGCCAAGAAGTCTTCTCCATCTGCAGCATGCCAGTGCTTTTTGAGGATTTCTGCACCACACTTCAATACTTCCAAACCACAGTGTCTCCACCACATTGCACATGACCTCACAAGTGGTTGGTCTTTACGGAAGATGGAAAATTGGCTTTTTCTTGGTACCAAAACACACAATTGCTGCAGAGCAAACAATTGTCTACTTGGATGTGAAAGGGTTATGGAAAATTTTTTAGTTAGGTTTGCACCTTCTCTGTCATGCTCAGCTCCTTGTGCAACTGGGCAAACCACGATATATACCGGTTGTGACCCAGCACTCCTGTATGGGTCATCCAGCAGACTGCAACCCCTTTCAAAAATGTAACCCTATTAACACTTTCGCGTCTGGGTTAATACAAGCATTTCATGCAAAAACAGCAGGATCGCACGTGGCTTTGCGCAAGAATTTTTCCAGTCCTGTAAGTGCTACAGCCCCGATCAAAAGCTTAAAAGACTCTGCAAGTCTTGTAGTTTGCACTCGAAAAAAGTTTTTGGTTGGGGGGTGCGGATTTGTTGTGAGTGACGTCATGAGTGGAGGACTTTTAGGCTACCTTGGCCCACTACACCTGGCCCTGGGCCCAAACCTATTCTGAAATGCTATTCTGCTGCCAAACATTTATTCTGAAAATGCTATTCTGCCATCAAACATTACAAAAAAACTATTCTGAAATGCCGTCAAACATTTTTGGATAGATACAGAAGGGAAGGCTTAAAAATTGCAAAGCAACATAAATCAGTTTTAAGTTGTACTGCAGAGAGCAACACCAACCCCACTGTATGTGACTTTTACAAAGACAATGTAAACAAGAAACAGTTGCTAAACAGTATCAAACAATTTTTGGCAAGAAATGATTAAAAAGTCCCAGTCCAAACAGTATTTTGAAACTTTTTGCAGAAAGCTGAACTTCAGTTAATTTATTTCAAAGATTATTGTCTTTGCTGTGCAATGTGCATGTATTTCACATTGCCCTGTACCTGTTTTTTTCGCTGAGACATTTCAGTCATTTTTTCTGAGAAATTTTGGCCACTGAAACATTTTGGTCATTTGTCTCATAGTTGTATTAAAACTCACAGTAACAGTGTTTTTAGCCTGTATTTTCAGACATTCTGATGGAAATGACTCAATTTTTGTTGGTCATATCAAAATCGTTTCGGTCTATGACTGAAAAAAACAGCCCTGTACTGCCTGTGAGACAGAGCATAACTTTGGTGCACTTTGTTACATTAAAAATTATCTTTAATCAACTATAACTCAACGTAGGTTGAACTGATGTTGTTTAATAAATATTCATTCCACTGTGACAGACAAACTTAATGTTGATTGATGTTTGGATTGATAGGGCTGCAGTTCATATGAATACTTTTAGGTTCATGATTACTATTTAATCTGTTGTAAACATGTTCTACAAGTTTGAAAAACTTATGCACAATCGAATAATTGAGATGCCAGCAAAATTGATACAAATGTGAAGCCACAATCAATATTGCTTTATCAATTTAAGCAGGTTTTGATGTCATTTTGTACGGTCAGAGATTTTGCATGGCAGTAGAAATTTCAAACATTGCATTTATGGTTTATAGTGTTATGGTTGAGACCTATACCCAGCACTGCGTATTATCCGGCTTTGATTCAAATTATTTTGTGGTATTTTTTCAAGGCATTTGGCATTCATTTTTTCAGGAAGGGTAAGATGCCCCAGTAATTTCCCCTCTTGTGTATGGGGATGATCACTCTAGTTTTCTGATCTTTTGATGCCTTTCCAGAAGACCAGGTCGCTTTATACACATGAATCAGCCAATGAACTCATCTGTTCATGGCTTTGAGCATTTCAAGTAGGATTTCATCACATCATAAATAGTCTTCAGTGTTTCAATAGCAGGGAAGACTTCAACTGTAGTGTCAGGAGGATGACAGGTGCCTTCACCTGGCCCTCCTGTATGACATTCGCTACAAATGTCAACTAAACCTATCACTACGAAAGCAACCACTGCTACCTGCACTGGATGTGTTCAACATGGGGTGGGTTATAAAACGCCCTTAGACCCATGACCCAAGATACTCCAGCTGAACACCAAGGGGCTGACTGCAAACAAGATCTCTGTCATTGAGCAGCTAGCCTATAAGAACAAGGCTTTCACCATTGTCCTACAGGAGACCAACTGCACAACTGCATACAAGCTAGTGAATCACAACTGCAAAAAAGCTAGTGATTTTCACTAGCTGGGTCAGTCCTGAGCAGGAACCACGGCCTTGCCACGTTTGTCCACGAGTGGTTGGAGTGGTCACTGGTCGATCAGTCTCCAGAATAATCAGACTGAGTGGTTGTGCATAGATGTTGCAGGATACAAGATCATTAACGTCCACAAACCTCCATGCTTGCGATTCACAACAACCGCCATCCCGACATTTCCACACCCGAGTCTGTATGTTGGTGACTTCAACTGCCAACATGTCAACTGGGGTTACAACAAAACATCTCCTGACGGTGAGAGCCTGGAGTCCTGGGCAACATCCAACAACCTCACACTGTTGTATAATCCAAAGGAAACAGTCAGTTTCTTCTCTTGCAATTGGAACATCGGCATCAACCCAGACCTGGCCTTCGCGAGTTTCGGCCAGGACAACCAACTGCTGGACTGACGTGTTCTTGGAAAGTTCCCGTGGTCACAACATGGGCCTTCCCTCATAATGCCACCGAAGCTAAAGGTTCCTGCCCACAGTGATCCAGTGAAGCTTTGGAACTTTCGCAAGGCTAATTGGAAGTGCTTTTGCCTTCTCACAGATGAGTCCGTTGAGAGATTGCCACCTCCGGAGACATCAATCATTGAGCGGGCATACCAGGATTTTTGCAAGAGCCTACATTTGCAGACAAACAATGTAGCTCATGTGGCCGTCGGAAGAACTATGTACCATGCTGGGACAAAGAGTGCGAGACCGTCTATCGCTCCTTCACCCGAGCCCTAGTGGGAACTGACTCTGATAGAGCCACTTCGTCCCTGCTATCTCAGGTCGGGCAGAAGACGCATGAGCATTGGGAGGAAACTGTCAATTCCATCGACTTTTCGCACTCTAGCTGCAAGGCGTGGTGAACCATCAACAAACTTACTAGCAGGTCTGGACGATCCTTTCGCCAGTGCCCCATCTTGGCAAATCGTGAAGAAAGGAGCACACAGGATCAGCGGTCGCAAGTCCACCAGGCTGGTCAACAAGGAGCTGTTCAACCAATGGAAAATTCCAACACCTGAGGGTCACAGTATCTCTGAACTCTTTACACTATAGGAGCTTGCTGCTGCCCTCAGATGCCTGAAGCCAAGAAAGTTTCCAGGATTGGAATCCATCTTCCCGGAGTTCATACTTCACGCCCAGTTGGCCCTCAAATCTTGGTTTTGTGACTTCCTCACTTCCTGTATGCACCAACTCAAAATTCCAAAGATCTGGAGAAGAGCACTAATTGTTGCGATCCCTAAACCAGAAAAGCTACTGGGGGACCCAAAGAGCTACCGTCCCAGATCTCTGCTGTGTGTCCCCTTTAAAATCCTCGAGAGACTCATCGATGCTCATGTTGATCCAATCATCGACCCACTGCTCCCTCGCGAGCAGGTGGGCTTTCGACATGGGGGTGGGCTGTAGACCAGGTCACCCAGCTGACACAGGACATCAAGGAGAGATTTTCGGCTAAGAAGGCCGGAGCTGTGTTTGTCGACCTCACAAAAGCCTACAACACTGTATGGCACCGCGGCCTCACCTGCAAGCTGCTGCCTGATTGACACAAGATCTGCATGATCATGGAGATGGTTGGCAATTGCATCTTCACCCTCACCACCAGAAACGGCAAAAGGAGCAGGTTACGACACCTCAAGAACGGCGTTCCACAGGGATCTGTCTGGGAGCCCCTTCTCTTCAACATCTACATCTTTGACCTGCCAACCACCGTTACCAGAAAGTATGCATATGCTGATGATCTAGTAATCATGCATGCTGATGGAGACTAGCAGGCAGTGAAAGGGGTGCTGAGCAAGGACATGGCAACTGTAAGTGAATACCTCCAGATGTGGAAACTAAAGCTCGGCACTACAAAAACAGAGCCGGCAGCCTTCCACCTTAACAACAAGGAAGGTAAACGTGCACTTAAAGTCAAATACAACAACGAAACCTATAACTGCTTTGAACAGCTGACATTCCATCATCATATATGCGGATTCCACAAGCTTCCAGAACAAGTATGATGCACTGTCAAAGGTCTTTCCTGCATCATTGTTCAGGGCCTCTTACTGCATCCATCAGGATATGTTTGTCCTGCACATTGGTGCAAGCCCTGTTGGTTTTTCAAGACATAACTTGGTGGCCACCAGATGGCAATTGGTTGTCACTTCTACACCCCTTTTGACATCAACGTCCAACACTGACTAATACAAGTCAACTGGAAACTGCAGAAATCAATAAGTAACCTTTGACCAATAAATCTCTGTACTAGGTGTTCTTGTGCAAATCTCTGTTTTGGAAGAACATATGTCAATTTTTTTTAGCATTATCTTGACTTTTGATGAACCTCACTATTTTTGAAAAATCACTGGAAAACAAGAAGTAATACTCTTCTGAGCCTCGTGTCCAAGTGATTCGAAAATCACTGTAATACATAGATGAATCAAGAAGTGTTGAGTTTTACTAGACCTATTTATTGTTAATATTGTTTTCTGATTGATGTGCAAATGTCAATGAATCAAAACATTTTAAATCAAACCGAAACAATCTGAGGGATATTACACAATTATTAAACATTTTCTAAATGTTTTAGCATCTCATTAGAAAACTTTCAGTGCTTCACACTATACCTTGTGTTGTTGCCAATGCTATGAAATTAGCCCAAATATGATCCAGAACGTGTTGTTTTTTTGCACAAAGCACACACTTATGTTTCAGATTGTACTTCAACTTTCTTCCCTCACCAAATGTGTCATAATACTAATCCCTTACATCTTGTAAGTTCTGGAATGTCCAAGTGACTTGCTATTGGTGTGGAACATGGTACGTATCTGAGAGACTCTTCTTTTATCTTGTCTTGATGCGACTTCTCTGTGTAGTGTTCCTTTCGCTCTTGGCATGGTGATAGGCAGTTCATTTTGCTGTCAACATTTTTTTTTCTTGTGAGAAGTTTTTTGTTGCATGATGCTATTTAGTGTTTGAGGCAGTTTATCAACAAAGATGGATGTGTTTTGTGAAATATTATTGTAAAATTGATGTAAATGATTAATTTTATGTATTTTGAGGCTGAGTTTGTAGTTGAGATGGTAGGTCAGAAACATGTTTTGTCAGAGTATGATTTTATCAATACAGTTTTTCAATGTTGCAGTGATTGTTCAGGGTGAGGACAGTCTAACCACAGGATCGTCACCAAGACTCTTCGCAGATTGTCAATGTTGAACTTTGGCAAACAAAGCTTCATGGTTTAGATCTGTATTGAGATCTCCTGAACATGCCTTAGCAGCTGGAAAGACATGCTTTTGTTATTTGTTGCTTTGCTTGCTTTTTTCGTCATAACTCATCGATTTAGCTAATTGTTGTCAAATTTTTTATGGCTTTGATGCAGTCTTGCTATGTAACAGAAGATTTTGGGATTGTTATACTTCCGCTTCTTTATAGTCCATGACTAGTCGCAACTATCCGTAGACCCACCACATGGCTGTGTCAATGAATTATTGCAAGCACATTAGCCTATACCACTCAATGCATCCTGTAAGGTACTGGATTGTTATTTTGCTTGTTACATCACAGTACACTTGGTAATTTGTTTTGTTTAGTTGTTCCCACTGTGAAATTTTTCTTTCCAATGTAAAGTGGGCAGCTGGGATTACAATAGTTCAATTAGGTTCATTTAGTTAGTAACTGCACTGTTTGTGGGTGTTATTTAATTCTATATATACTTCATGCACTTCACAGAGCTGAGAATGCCTACTTCGTAGGTGAAGTATATACTCTGTGAGATCTTTAGTGTCTGATTCTTTGCTGGGAAAGGATTTCTTTCAATAGACAATGTTGTAGAAATCTAACATGTAAGAGTGCATAAATTCTATTAAAGTACGTTATTGCTTGATTGTAATTGATATTTTTGCATCATATCACTCATGTTTCCACAGGCTTCATGTCTTCATTTTAATTTACGACATAACGATTTTAGATTTTATGACATTTAGTCCCATAATTTTGAGTCGCTCTACAGAGTTTGGTTGACAACATTATGAACGCAATCTCACTTACTATTCTACCAACCCTCTGAGTCATAATGATGTGTTATTTCAGGCATAAATAGGTTTGTGGCATTGCTCAATGATAATCAGCGTCAGTTAGTTTTGAAGTTGCATTGAAAACAATTAGTTTTTTAACTGGCACTGCTTGTGGACTGATTTATTCATTATAGCCTTGAATTTGTTGGCTTTCTGTAATTGTTTTAGCCTTCCAATGCTTCACCGTAAACATTTCTTGCGGAGTTTGCGACTGACCATGTGTAGTGTTATGTGAAATCGATTTCCTATAGAGAATTTGTTGATCAATTCCTTGTTCATTTGTGTTGTGAAGAGCAGTTTCTTGTATTTATGTAAGTAATCCTTGCATGACCGTAACCAGCTTGGTACACCATATGTCCAGGATTTGATATTCTGGATTCGAAATAAAGATTCCCGAATATTCTAGAACCTCTAAATGCTCCATAATGCACATCCCTACTTGTAAGAAATAATTAATTTCACAGGTAGTCAATGTATATATTGGAAAACTCATGAATTCTGAGACAAAACCTGTATACCATTTATTAGAAAGTTAACTAAAGTATTGTGGGATGTCAACAATCCTATATTTATTAAACTACCGTGTTTATTTGAGTGTAAGTCGCATTTTTTTGTACTAAAAATTCACCCAAAAAGTCATGTGTGACTTACACACGAGGTGTGACATGCACATGTTCGCTGCTACTGTGTGCGTGCTATCTAGACGGCACTTTGCACCTTCATGTGTGTGCATGTATGCTGTAACTGTGCGCATGTTATCTCGACAGCGCTTTGCACCTCCTGGGATAAACTATTTGAGGACAATGAATGCAATGACTTTGATGGCTTTTAAGTTTTTGTTACACGACTTTGTTGAAAAAATGTTGTTTAAAAAAATTTGTACCATTTGATCAGGTAAAATATGGAAGTGCGACTTATACTTGAATAAATATGGTAATATTACAAGGTCAGGAAAAACCAAAGACCTGTTGATTTCCAATGAGAAATGCATGAGTTCCTTCAAAGCTCTTTTGAATTGTGGCCTTCATAAACCATTACAAGAGAACACATCCTCAGTGGGGCTCAAATGAACAATGAACATTGTGGTCATATCAACTAAAATAGAAATGTTGCAAGTAAAAAACAAATTCAAGAAGTATATAAACCTTGAACAGTATTACTCAGGATCATTTCAATTGATCCAAATGACATTAATATCTGAAAAAGATACGTAAAACCATGGATTTTTTAAGGTGTTTTAGGAACCTGATTCAGGTCCCTAGAATTGGAAATCAGATCCCTAGAATCAGAGAAAATTATCATGGGGAAATATCTGACACAGACAGAAATTTTTTGGGTCCCTACAGGTCCATACCAGGTACTTAACATTTTCCTTAAAAAAAAACATGGTAAAACCAAGGCTATTCTAGAGACAATCAACCTTCATTATACAAAAGCACCAACAGGGATGCTTGCTGTGGCAGTTCCTATTTGGATACTAAAAAGTGATTAAACTGTAAAAAGATCTTGAGCTAAATCCCAACAAAACGTAAGGATACCAAAAGCAGTTCGTATTTTTGTTTTCCTGTCAAAACATAAAGTTCGTTTGTACTTTTCCACAAGTTTTTTAAAAAAATCCAGTTTTGTGGTTGGTTTATGGAAATACAACGATTTATGCTTACTTTGTTGACCTTCCAAGAGTATAACTTTGCTAGCAAAAAGCTTAAAACAAATGTTAGACAAGCACAATTGCCAACACCATTTGACATGGACTAGCAAGGCACTATATTTCTCTTCAGATTTGTTTCAATGCAGCTAGCAAGGTTGGGCCTACTGTGGGACTCTATTTAACATGTGCACTGTTTTTTATCCTCTTCATCACCCAAATACATTATATCATACTTAATGTTGCACTGACATGTGCATTGTTATGGAAAGCTAAAAGAGCTCAATTGTTTGATCTGAGTAAAACTAGAATTATTTGTTTCATCATGATCAGTGGCGCATCCAGCCTGGAAAAAGGGGGTCTGTTGTGGAAGGGCAGCTTTTGATATCACTTTTCAGCATAAAACTATACTTTCTCTTAAGACTAGAAATTGACTGATGAATTTTGCGATGTTGCCGAAGTACTATATCGGCAAAATTCTGCCGATATACAGCATATCGGCAATATTTGCTCATAAAAGCCGCTATGCTAGCTTTCTGCATGGAGTGTTCGAAAACCCAAGTTGCTACTTCGTCTATGATTAATTAACGCAAATTCTCTGTGCTGTTCCTTACAATCTGCAGCCCTCTGACTGCATCCAGTAGTGCGTAATATTCAGATCACTCTGCAATCATCCCAATAAACCAGCCTATGATGTAATATTCTCTCCCAGGTTTTGTGCGGTAAGCAGATGGCTGCCTGCGAACAAGGTCGTGATTTGTGACTATCTTAGTGACCCAGGTTTGCACAGAATTTCATGTTATACGCTTCTTCATCGTACTGAAGTATTGTCTTTCAACTGTGGTTTGAATGTTCCAAATACTGCCATCAGTTATCGGCAATGAAAAATATCAACATTGGTATTGGCTCATAAAATCCGTATTGATCGAGCTCTACCTAAATCCATTCAATCAAAATTGATTAGTAGGGCTAGTAGCCTAGCGCAACTAACTATTTAGAATAGATAGTGGTATTGACCTCATTGTCGCAACACACGAGGAAAGATTTCCAAATTATCATTGCTTTTGGTCACAGCGCATTTATTACATCACAGTCGATGTTTGTTCTTAGAAACATGGTGCTGAAAAGATACTTAGCTTCTCGAACATTCAGAAAATGTCAGCCACACGTAGCCACAGCAATGCTGTTTATACATACATACATACACTTATAATGTGTGTGTGTGTTGACAATCAGCTGCACAACTGTGTCTGTGGAACGCTGTCTATCAAAGATGGTGGTGTTATAATTATACTTGCGAAATCACTGCGGAGAAGAACGATTGAGTTGCAATTGCTCTGATGACTTTACATCGGAATGTAAAAGTGACAAAGTGACTTACTCGAAATCAATGTAGGATATTTTCGTCAACTGCTCAATTCTAAGAAAGCTATTTTCCAAACACAATGCCAATGCTTGACTGATATTTTGTTCACATAATGCGACCGACCACAATTTCTGAGGCTAGCTGTCGTACCTCTCATTATGAGAAATTCATATTAAAAACATATCTGGCTGAAGTTGAAACGAACCCACATTACTTGGCGTGACGCTGAGTTAGGCCTGAACTTATTTGATTTAGTGGTAACCGCGGAAGGTGCAAACAGCGGATGAAATTTAGACCGAAACTGCAAAACAAAACCATCGTAATTGGACACTGTGTCTTCTCGCCATGAAGTGAAATATTACAAAACAGCTCTCTGCGCGTGCGTGGCAGTGTACGAGCTTCTGACAGCTTTGCTTGCATTAGAGCCGGCACTGTCAGAGGAGGAAATGCCGAAACACGTGCGTTTGACGCAATATCAATTTCGAGTGTTCAGAGATGTGGAATGTTTCGTGTCACTGCGCAGGCACCATGTAGACAAGGCAGAGACATTGCTGTTTCATAATACTATGCAACGTTAGAAGGGAAATGTAGGCTGTTGCCTGACCTAAACCACTCGCATTAGAGTCCTGCAGTGACAGCATTTCATATTTTGTCTTTGGCTTTAATGCTGAGTAGCCTACCTGCAGTACAAAGGGGTCTGTCATGACAGCCAAACAGACCCCCTGGATGTGTCCCTGATCATGATTAAACATGTACTTACACATTTCAAGCAAAATGCAAAAGGTTTTACTTGCTTTGTGCACCTTTCGGCATAGCATAAGTGGTCTGCAGACAACCATCTCTGCTTAGGGTCTTGTGGCTACTTTTGCAGTGTGTGTTGCACTGGTGGCAAGTTAGTATCAATACATAACCAAGTACAAAACTGGAGCGCTGAACTGTTTTCCAAATCTAAACACCATTTTAACACTTTAGCCAGCCAATAGAGCTTAAGAGCTATTCAGACCCTCCAATAATGCAGTCTTGTAGTTTCGATTTAAAAAATTTGCAAAGTTTTAGGTTTTAACTTTTTTGGGAGGATAACACAACTGGGGCAGGTCAAAGTTTAGTGTCATTGAGGCCTGAGAAAAACATTCAAGGGACAATTTCTCTGTTTGTTTTTTATAAATAACTAGGCAAAAATCCACATCTTTACAATCTTTGATTGGTTTTCAAGTGTTTGTGGTTGGCAAGTTATGGCCAAAGCAACACAAATGAATTAGCTAATCCCCTAGGGATTAATTAGGGTATTAATAAATTATATAATTATCATTGTTCTTCCTAAGGTTAGAATTTTGAACGTTCTTCCTAAGTTTTATAGTTTATACAGTCAAACTTTGCTAAAAGACGGTTTGAGTTTGTAGTTTTTGTTAGCAACATACAGTAGTTTTACTATATTTTATACTGTGATTTACTCTCAGTGTTACAAAATCTATTTGCTTTGTTTTACCAATTGATTGAATGCTGGAGCTCTTTTGCCATTAGCTAAACGAGGTTGGTTGAATTGGTCACATAACACGGACTATACTGTATCCTTGGATTAGCGGATCGTCTTTGCCATACAACCTAAATCCCGAACCCAAATTGTAAACCTGTATCTGGTTTTCAAAACTTATTAAAAAAGTATTGCAGCCTACATCAAAAGTTTTCCCATAAAACGAGTTGTCTCTATTAGCTGAGCCGAAAACAATGCTGAGAGCCCAAACGACAACCACTCACATAGCAGGAATTCCCAATTGACCAGGTTCATCCTACCAACTGCTAGTGCCATGAACCCAGTGTTATAAGTGGACAAAGTCAGACACACCACAGTTCGAATGGAAAAATGATCACAGCAGAGCTATACCTTTGATGCCAAAATACACACTACTTTTTTCCACTTGCAAGGGGTTCATGGCACTAGCAGCTGGTAGGATGAACCTGTCACGTTATCCTAGTCAAAATAACATCACATTATGTGATGTTATTTTTATGGATTGGGTCACAAAATGACAGGGTGTTTTCGTTTCAAAGTGGCTATAGGTCCGCATGACACGGGTTTGAATAACATGCTGAGTTTGTCACATTAGCAGCACCATCATGGATGTCAAATAGATGTGTCTTACTGTGTGAACTGTGTTTTCACATAGACTCTTGCCATGATTGGGCACTTTTTGTTTTGGTAGTAGTTTGTTGCACTTTTCATGGTACCATTTTTTTTTACTTTTTTCAAAGGTTTTCAAGCTGTTGTGTTCAGATTTGCAGTTTAGGTTTCGGGCTAATGTCTAGGGATTACGTTTAAGGATTAGGTTTACTACGTTTCTACCAAGCATAGTGCAGTCTACTGCACACTTGTCATGCATTAGTGTCATGTCACACGTGACAGATGAATAAGTTTTCAAAAATGAAAGTCCATTGGCAGACCTTCAACAATTGCCTGTTTGTTTTGGATTGAGCCAGTGTTGTATTCAGATACAGATGGATTAAATTTCTAAAATTTTCAGATAAGGATTCGATATGCAAAATTTTTTCGGATATGGATCAGGAGTTAAAAAATCAATATCTGCTCACCTCTGGTAACCATGTTGCTTCTTCGTGGTGTATCTTGGCAAAAATTACTTTTTGTCTTTGTTACTTTGTTAAATGCCTCTTCTGTAATACTATGGTTACTACATGCAATAGCTTTTTGTTTCCTCTATTGTCACTTACTTTTCCCACTTATGTGCATGACTCAGATATTCATATGTGCCGCTCTTAACTCTTCACACAATGCTTGCCCACCGTCATCTGTGTTACATCTTTGAACTGCAACTTGCCTAATGTATTTTGTGTTTATACTCACTTGCTATTATCATATTTTTGTTGGATTTGATTGCTGTTTCACCAAACTCTTCAAGAAAGCTTTCATACATAAGAAATGTTGATCAACAAGGAACTGTTCAGAAAATAAGCAACTCAATAATAATCAGACTGGATTGCATGTCAAACACATGCACACATTTTTTTAAAACAATTTTGCATTAGCCATCATACCTTGAAAGTCTTGTATTCAGGTTGTTACTATCCTTGAGAAAATTAGTAAAGTATTTAGCACTCAGCATTTGAAGTGGGAAGTGTATGGTGGGTGAAAACATCATGCAAAGACAAGACATTTTTCACAAAGTTTAGTGATTACAGAAAACGAAAAGGTCATCTCATCTCCTTTTTGCTTAGCATTACAGACACTTCAGACACCAATTTTTGTCTTATGCTCATTTTTTAAAATAACGCTTTGGAAATGCATTACTATATGAAATATCAATCTGTTCCTATACAATGCACCACCTTTTCCATGCCTTAAAATGCTCACATCACACACAATCTCACATTGACAACTGCCAGAGAATCCAGACTAAGACAACTACAATATATTGCAGGACAATATTTTGTCACCACACATAACTACACACATACTAGTGACTGTTTCAAGACTGATTGCATTGTTTATGATACAAAACAGATGTTTCAGTACTCCTCAGCTTATGTCAAGACTATAACGATTAAGAACAGATAGCCTGCAGTACATACCAGAAATATAATATAGTTTAATTAATGAGAGTTTTTGGGTAGCTAGCAGAGATGAGCAGATGGAAATTTCTTGTTCTAAATGCAGTCCTGATCTGTAAAAACTGAGTCTAATCCAGTCCTGATCCTCAAATTTTTTTAAAATCAAGCAATCTGTATATTTTCCTAAATCTAATGCAAATGCTTTTCATGCAATGTCACAAATTTAAGCTATTTAACATTAGACCATAATAATATATTAGGTCTCACTACAACATATGCCAAATTCCCTAAGAAACCTTTTCACCATAGCAAATACAGTAGCTCACTACGTTTGTTCAAATGACATGTACCACTAGATTTTTTTTATTGTTTAAAAACTACCTTTGGAGGGCAAAAATGTATGATTTTAGGCAAGCAATTTGAGATACTACTTTTCAGAGCACAAATGATGTTTTTCTTAAAAAATGCAAAAAAGGGAATGACACAAAAGCAAACCATCAAACCAAATACTGAGGAAGAATCAGACACGAAGTTCACACAAAAACAGCATGCTGTAGAAACATGGTGACAAAAGCATTCACACAAACAACATATAATGGGCGGAGAACAATGCACATAAAAAAGCACATGAAACAATTCTTTTAAAGTACATACACAATATACATCAACATAACACAGATGATGGTGGGCAAGCAATGAGTTCTTCTTTTGAGCCAGTTGTTCTAACCAGTGCTTGGACAAGATCTCAGGGCACATGTTGAGCAGCCATTTGATTGTGTCATGGTCCAGAACCGTCAGGCCATGCAATCCATGAGGAAGTCGATGGATTAGACAATGGAGGACAACATGGTTGACAGTTTGTTCTTCTGTGCTAGACTCACAGGCCACAGAGGAAACCATAACACATTTGTACAAGTAGGAGTGGAAACGTCCAACACCAGTATGGAGGCGGTTAAGCCAGACCCAGGCTCTTCTTCGGAGAGTCGCTCCAGGGGGGTGGGTGCTGGTGTCAGGTATGAAAATGCAGAGTCTTATGGGTTTGTCTGCCCACTCCACATTCCATTGTTGATCTGCCCAGTGTGCTGCACGTATGTTGTTATTGTCAGATGAACTTATGAGTTGTGCGATGGTTACAAATGAGTGTCTCGATTTGAGGTGCCGTTCATCTGCATTCGATGGACAGGTGAGCACAAAGTGGAGCAGGTGTCCAGGCTCCATGGCACGGCATGCTAGAGACAGTCAGTCAGTGTGGCTCCATTGCGATGAACCTCAGCAGGTTGGATGGCTGGGAGTATTGGATGGTTGTCCGCTGGTAAAACGCAGGTATCGAGTCATAATTCGCAAGGCATCGTTGATGGCAGGATTGATAAGGCAGGTATGAGCACAGCAGCACCAGACTGGTGTCCAGTACTCTGTGGTTAAATGCACCACGACTAGGGTGGCTTCGCAGAGTTGTTGCTATTGCACCCCAACTGGAGCCAGCAAGCCACTTCAGGAGCACGAATCGCGATGTCAGCTTCTTGCAAAATTAATCAAGGTGTCAGCAATACGTTCCGAGCGATCTGTCCACCAATACTCCATGGTATTTGGGCTCAGAGCAGAAGGGCAGGGTTTCATTGTTGAAGATGACTTTCATCTTAGATTTAGCTTCCATGTTGTTTAGGTGGAAGGCTGCCGACACCGTTTTTGTAGTGCTGAGCTTTAGCTTCTAAGTCTGGAGAATGGAGGTATTCACCTACAGTTGCCATATCCTTGCTCAGCACTCCTTCCACTGCCTGCCAATCTCCATCAGCATGCAGATCGTCAGCATATGCATACTTTCTGGAGATGGTGGTTGACAAGTCAGAGATGTCGATGTTGAAGAGAAGGAGCGCCAGGACAGATCCCTGGGGGACGCCATTCTTGAAATGTTGTAACCTGCTCCTTTTGCCATTTCCAGTAGTAAGAGTAAAGCTGCAATTGCCAACCATCTCCATGATCGTGTGCAGCAATGGGTGAGGAGTTAAGGAATGTACAGATGGGCAGTTGAAGCAAGCACATAGGTGTAGGAAGCAAGCAACAAGGTCGCGACGCAGAGAGCAATGGAATTAGACAGCATTTTTACTGAGTATTGAATTACTGATTACAGTGCCTTCTACAGCAGGCAAACGCAATGTAATTTAATAAATCATATAGAAGAGCATCGAACATCACTAAGCTTGCCAGCCTGCAGATACTTGCAAGCCAAACCAGATCATTGGGTTGAGTATCACAACCCCGAGGTCATTGGCAGTGACAACTGGTGGCAGCTACAGATTCTTGAATCTTTGTTGATTCAAGAACACAAACCAGAGCTGAATGCAAACATCCCATTGATGCCTCTATGCATTTGTTACTTGTAACAGAGCTTCATGCCTCACTTATAACATCATGTGCCATCACCATTGGCACATATCCAGGTACATCATGTGACTACTAATGCTTGGCACCACTATGTCACTACCGAAACAACCTTTTGGGTTTTTCATTTTTCACAGCACTTTTCTCTTGACTAAACACAACAAATTGCAGCAAGATCACTGCAGTTTAATTCGGAGTGCACTGATGATGATAACAGGAGTTATCGAAACATCTGCAATATGTTGTTATTTGCATTGGCCATGATTTTCATAAGGCTATTCAGTACTCCCACTTTTCATGTACCTCTGACAGCAAATTTACAAAACCTTAAATATGGTTGGAAAAATTACATTTAAACAACTAATATTATCTCAGCCTGATGCAGAACTGATCCACCAATTTTTTAAAATCGTTGTCTAATCAAATCGTAATTTGAACAAAATTACCTTCTGTCTTAATCCGTGCTCATCTTGTTGGGTAGCCTGCTATGCAAGGTCAACTACTAGTAGGTATCTGACTACCAAGTGATTCAGCATAAGATTAATCATGATAAATAGAAAGCATGTTCAAACTTCCCTTCTTCCCTTGCATAATAGTACGGTGAAGGTGAACATGTACTTTTGTAATGGAGTGACCTTGGCTTGTGATTTTACACCATACTAAAGTTTTCAGTTTTGATGTTACGGCATTAAGTTTACAAATTTAGGTTTGCAGTTTTAGATTTTTGGCTACAATTATGATTAAAGGATAAGGTTTTAGGTAATTCAGTATTATTTGATTGATTAAACTACACTAGAAGGCTTAGCTCCCAATTATTAATCTTTTTCATTAATGAGTTGAATTTACTGCATTGATTTTAAATTAAAAGTTTGTATCTCTAGATCAGTGGTGCTCAAACGTTTTGGCTCATGGGCTACTTTTGTCTTTAAGAAACCCTTCACAGGACAATAGAATTAATAATCTCAATAAAAATTCTCTAAATGTTAAGTTTTCTTTCCAATGAAAATTGCTTCGCGGGCCACTCCAGAGGGCCTTACGGGCCACGTTTTGAGCACCACTGCTCTAGATTAACCAAGTAATTTTCGCTGACAAGTCACCGCAACCATGAATTCCTCATTTTCATCTGAAAGTAACATTTAGGTAGTGGCTATAGGTCCACCGGCATAGCTTCTACCGCACGTCATATGATACAGTTTGAATAAAAGACTGAGTTTGTCACAGTAGCAACAACCTACACATAGTCCAGGGGAAGTGGGTATGCCAGCTGTGCAAGTGGTTGTTGGTTTGGTGCTTACCATTTTTGTTTTCACTTTAGCAGTAGAGATTACACTTTTAATGGGACTGGTTTTTATTGGCTTTTTTCGAAAGTTTCTAAAACATTTCAGTTTAGGGTTAAGGTGGGGGTGGCTAAACTTTTTCCCCTGAGGGGTGAATTTGTGACTGCCTGACCACTGGAGGATCAGAAACAGTACAATTTACATGATGTGTGCAAAAATATGTTAAAATGTATTGCAGTACAATGATAACAATAATCACAACATTTTGTTTTATACTTTCATAAAGCAGCTTGCAGATAAGTTATGCTACAACAGATATGTCAACAAGAGACGAGCAGCTGCCAATGCTATTGCACTGCTGTCTACATTCAGAAATGTGGTGCTTGGAAAAAATGTGCCAGGTATTTCTCACAGGCTGGATTAAACTGGTCGGTGGGCCGGATGCGACCTGGCCTGCAGGCGGTACTTTGGCTACTCCCGGTTATATTTAGTATTTAGGACTAGGGTTTAGGTTTGGTGTTTATGTTTAGGGCATAGGTTTAGGGAATTACTACATTACTAGCAAGCATTGTGCAGTTCACCGCACACTCGTCGTGCATTAGTATCATATGACAGGCAGTGGACCTATAGCCACTGCCTAACATTTAACTGATCGCTGAGTCATGTGACCATGGATCATGAATGACATCTGGTCAATTCAGCTTGTGTAGCCACATTAGTTTGCTACCGACCTAGCTGTTGACCTTAGGAAGCCTGCTACAGGAGTTCAAACTGAGCAACTCTAGCCAGCTGCCTACTAACCAGTACCTTTATTAATGAGTAATGCCATGGTAACAATTATGGTTTATTCAAGCATTTTTGTGACTCAAATCACAATATGACACAAATGCAACAAGAAAAAGAATAATATCAAATAACAAATTAATTGCATGCTGATGAGAATATAATGAAAAAAACATCAAAAACTTCAAGTTCACCACATTGATATTCTTACATTAATCGTATTGAGTCACAAGGGTTGGCGAAAGACTGTATTGGTCAACTGTTCAACCAGCCCTGTTGCTAGTACAAATCAATTTTCAAAGACATTTCAGAAACATGTAACAAAAAAAATGTAACAAAATTCGAAAATGGATTGAATCAATGTTAGATAAGCAAACAAAAGCAGCAACAACAAAAAACATTGCCTATTATTTAAAGAATGATAGATCTAATAATGTAGCACGTGAAAGTGAAAGGTCCAGATGACTTAGGCTCAGGCATGGATGATTATTTTATGGTAGTGGTGTTGCAACCTCTCCGGTGGCGTTATGTTGAATGTGTAGTTCACCACGAATGGGATATGCGCGAAAAACAATAATGTATATATATATATATATGTGGCGTAAACAAGCAATAATAGAGTGATCGCGGCATGTGAACTCTATTGTTGCTTGCTGCCACGGTGCGAAGCTTTGCGCACATACTGCTTGGGATTTCCGATCGCAACAAAATGGTGCTGTGACCAGGATGTGGAGATTGCGGCGAGTTCAGCCTTCACACAAAGAACGTGCGATCAGTGTGGTTCGTTGTAAAAAGGAGATGTTGTTGCAACCTCTCCGGTGGTGTTGCGTTAAATGTGTGATTCACCACGAACGGGATGTGTGCGAAAAAAACACCATACGTCTATGTGGCGTGAACAAGCAATAATAGAGTGATCTCGTCGTGTGATCTCTATTGTTGCTTGCTGCCACAGCGCGAAGCTTTGCGCACATGCCGCTCGGGATTTCTGATCGCAACATAGGTTAGGGTTAGTGTTAGCTTAGCATTAGGTCAGCTTCGCGTTAGGTTAGGAATAGGTTAGCTTAGCGTTAGGTTTGGGATAGGTTAGGTTAGGATTAACTTAGGACTACGGTTAGGGATTAGTTGTAGGTTTATCTTTTAGTTATATTTACTTCCTTTCTACCAAGCCTTCTGCTGCTGCCATCTTGGCGGCAAAATAGACACTGCCTTATTTTATTTTACGTAGACATGCTGATACAATGAGTATAGATGCATGAAACGTGATAGGCTAGCTCACTTAAAAATAAATCAGGATAGCCTACAAACAGTAGCAGCTAGTTGTGTGTGCCCACTGAGTTGAATAAATATGAGGATGAGAAGAAGCATCAAATAAACTTAAAGTAACAACAAAAACAGTATTGAGTGTTGTACACACTGCCACACAGTGACTAGTACTGACTGTCACCGTCAGTCAACACTATACTGTGAAGCGCAATGAATAAATGTGTTCAAAGACTTGAACAATAAAAAAATCACAATATGAATATTATTTGACATACTCAGATACTGTAACTACCGCGCCATTTTAATGTATTAGATAAACAAATGAAAGATTTTTCCAATTCTAGCAATACGTAAATGTCCATCCAAGTAACAAGTGAAACTCCAGCTTTTGTACAGTAGCGCAGCCTACATTACCACACAGCAACAGCACAACTAAGTATAAGCAGCGACCCCAGCGGTTTCGTTCTGAAAGTACGACTGAACTCTGAACGGATGACAGAACGCATCCCATTTTGTCATGCTGAAAAGAAAATATTTTCACCAGCGTTTCACGCTGTACTATGCTAGTATCATATTGCTTGCAATCCAACATTCACCGTTATAAGATCATTCATCATGTTTGAAAAAGATGTTATCTCTAAGGTGGATGGTACATTGCCTCCGTTTTTTTCTCGTTGACAAGTGACTTGATAGTCGAGTGACGAAACACTGTTTTGTCAACGCAAGAAAATGAGGCGGGATCTACTGTATTAACGATTATGATTTCACAGTTCACAACACCAGTACAAGCCGAAGTCAGTGTTGAACATGATCCGGTTTCCGCATGGTGATCCAACCGGATTTTGCAATTCAGAACCGGTATCAAGCGAAATTTTTGACCTCTGCGAAATTTCTGACCTATCATTGTTTGTCAGTTATTTGGCTTCTCAGAGTAAAGGAATAAAGTTTGGCGATTACGTTTTTGATGAGTGTTGTGTAAATTAAAACTTTTGGTTAGATGACAGTTAACCACAACAAGCTACAGTACGGGAATAACTACAACAAGTAGGTATTGGACTTAGACCTCACGCTATTCTTCTTTTTCTAACCCAAACTCTAACCCGACACACTTACCTAAACACAAAACCCTAATCCCTAATTATGAGTTTACTCAGTGTATTTGATATGTAGAATATTAATCTGTGCAATGACATACAGCGTTACATGTCATTTGTAGCAGTCACGCTAGCGCGACCGCTACATGTGAGCAAAGACGGCCGAAGCAAGAAGGGAAAGACCAAGCAAGCGACACTTGTGTGACTTCCATGCACATGGAAGTAAGAGCTCTCTTTGGCCGATTCGTCTGGCGAGGAATTAACATCAATGATGCCACAATCCATCCTTCCCGAGGTTCGAGGATCAATCCCAAACTGAAGGTGTGCGAACACAACCGAGCCGCACACGCTTCACATTGCTCTGTGCATGCGCGCATGGCGTGAAGTCACAATGTTCAGAAGTAAGATATTTCGCTTGATTCTGGATCCTAATCGGACTGAATTTTGCAGAAAAAATCTACTGTATCGGATCTGGACATCCAAACCGAAGTTGATCACTGCAGTCAAGCATTTAGGCAGCATTGCGATCGGAAAGCCTGAGCAGCAAGTGCACAAAGCTGCACTCCGCCAGGAAGAAACAAAAAATAAAACGTGCCGAGATCACTCTATTATGACTTGTTCGTGCCACATATATATGTGTTATTTCTTTGCACGTGGTGATACGTACATTCAATGATACCCACATTCAATGCAACGTCAACAGAGAGGTTGCAGCAACGCCCCCTCCTTTTTGCAACGAAACGCACAGATCGCACGTTCTTTTTGTGAAGGTTGCGCCTAGCACGACCTTTACATCCTGGTCACAACACCATTTTGTTGTGAACGGAAACCCCAAGCTGCAAGTACACCAAGTTTCACACAGTGACAACAAGCAATAACAGAGATCATGCGCCGCAATCACTCTATGATTGCTTGTTTGCACCACGTATTGTTGCAGCTATTATTCTGCATCGCCCTGAGCCACCTGAATAGAGAGTCCAACTGTTACGCTTGGCGTAACAGCAATAACGTTCCCCAACTCGACTAGGTAGACTCTACTACTGCTGTTGCGAATTCAACCTTGTATGTGGCGAATTACCACGCCACAACACATGAGTATTATTTTGTGCACACATCCCGTTTGTGGCGATTCGCACCACAGGTGTAAGTGGCAGGGTGCAGAAAATTTTGATTTGGTGAAAATCCGGGAAAAATGTAAGGAAATTTGGGCAAAATATTTGTAAACCTTCACAAAATTTGTGTATGTGTGTTGATTTTGCAAAAATGGCACCAAAAATGAAAGTGAAGACGTTTTTTTATTTTTTATTTTTTTGGAGGTCATGTTTTAATTTAGTTGCTTTCGGGCAAGTTTGGAGAAATTTGGGCAAGCTTGTTTGAAATTGAGGCAAAAATGGTGCTTGAAGTGCCTTGACTTGAAGAAATCCCAGTGAAATGCAGTCGTTTTTTTTGTATTTTTTTTGGAGGTTGTTTGTTTGCGGAAATTTGGGCAAGAATTCTTGGCACTCTCAAGAATTTGCCTGCTCCTACACCTATGAATCGCACATTCAACACAACATCAACTGAGAGGTTACAACGCCTGCTAGCAGTTTTTTCCCCAAATGTATTTTACTTTGCTGACTGCATGCTTTTCTTTATATTCGATTTGATCCAACCTGTAGTTGTGATGCAAAGCAGCATTTTGTGTGAAAGAATGGGCCTGTCCAGTGGGGTGTGTACAAAACACAAGGATTTATTGAGGAAGAAAGTTGTGCATATTGTGAAGGTTTATGTTGCACAAATGGAAAAAAACTTTATTTGGAGAAAGCAAAAATACTTAGGTTGTTTATGTTGAACCAGTGAGTTTGCCTCAGCTACTTTTGTCAGATATTGCACTCCAACGACCACTGATATCGTGACTCGAGTCAATGACTCGACTCAGTCACGATGACTGGTGAATCGACCCGAGCAACGTTTTTACTGAATGACTCCACTCGATTCACAATCAATGACTCGATAGCCTACTCGAATCAGAGTCATTTTTACAAAATCTTAAAACATTTCATTGACAAACCCAGTTCTTTTGCACAAAAAGAAATGAGCCTTTTGTACTTCCGTAACGATCAGGGATATGTAGTATTCCTGAATGAATGATGGCCGCTCGGCGCTCACGGAGAGTTTTACAATCTCTGCACGCCTACTGAATTGCTAAAATCAGAGGACCTGTTATTTGTGACAAGCTGCAGTTACCCTTCATTTATCCACCCCGTTTTGGAACTTCCTATCCCGGAGCTCTAGATATCCCTGGTGACGATCAATATTGGCACAAGTTTCTTGTTTCGACTATGTCTCCTACAGGCAGTGGCGCAACTAGAAGTTTGAGCCAGGGGGGGCAAACTTTGCTGAAGGGGGCCCATTGGCCACCGTTTGGGAATGCAATAATTAGTTCTCAAAAATTCACATACATTACATGTATATGGGATTTAGTAAACCGGATACGGATCCGGATATCCGAAAAGCTTTTATCAATATTTCGAGGATTGAGACTTATGGAAAATTTGCTCATTGCACAATCATCCATTTATTATTTTCGGAAGCGTCTTTTCAGCCTTCTGTGCCATGACTCCGAGTCTGTCTATGGTGTAATCTCTGTAGCGTAGAGTGTAGCCTAATCTCATTCCCCCTCTTAGTCTGCTTATTGGACAAGCCAAATTTGTTAGCATGAATCTGTTCCTGGTGTGGCAAGGTAGGGCTCTTTCAGTACACATTAAGGACGTTGTTTGCTGCGTACATGTACTAAGGCTAGGCTTTGCGGTCTTCACGCCTATTCTACGTGAGCCTGCATTGACTGGTTGTTGGTTGATACCAAGCCAGGCAGCTTCTTCCTTTCTTAAACATGATATGCAAAATTGTTGTTTAATGTTTTGTGACATTGACTTGTTAGTCTGAAGTTTTAGTCAGTCATTTCAATATGAATGACATATTTTAAGCAGTGCATTGGTTTGAATGCTGTTTTGGTTTGTAGATTAGCATGGCTATGTAGTTACAGGTAGGTTTGGTTAAACTGCAACAATAGGATTTATAAATGAATTAGGATTAATAAATGAATTATGAATGTGAACTCATGGATGGTGTTAAAATCTAACCATTGTTACCAAAGAAATGGCTAATGAAAAGCTTGGTGTGGCAACAGAACCATCACCAGAAAGTCTTCAATTGAGGGGCTTTACATTTGTGCAGTGGGGCTTGACATTCTGAAATCTGAGCAACCATCACTGTTTTATAGTGCTTGATATTTCAATTGAGGGGGGATTGGAGCTTTGTTTCGGAGGGGATAAGTCCACCAAAGCCCCCATCGTGGCCATGGGACTGTGTGGAAAAACTTCAGCTTTCTTTTTAATGCAATCGACTCTGAAATGTACTTAGGTTACGCCATATGTCAAGCTTGCAAGGTATGTCAAACTTTCTGTTTATAAGCACAAGGCCCAAAGTGATGTTGCAACCTCTTGGTTGGCGTTGTGTTGAATGTGCGATTCATTACGAACGTGATGTGTGCGAAGAATGACACCCATATACAGTTTTTTTTTAAGGAAAATGTTAGGTAGGCTACCCGGTATGGACCTGCAGGGACCCGATTTCTCTTTCAGCAGCTGATTCTAGAGACCCGATTTTCTGTCATTCTAGGGATCCAATGATAATTTTCTCTGATTCTAGGGACCCGATTTTCAATTCTAGGGACCCGATTCGGGTCTAGATCGCCGAAGCTTAGCTGGTCGATCGCGCCTGATTTTGCATTGAATTGACAAGATAACTAAAAAGAACACTTTCAATCAATATCCGTATTCCAGAAAGTACATAAAATTCTCCATCAATTGGTTGGTTACGTATATTCTTTAGTGTCTCTTGTGGTGGCTGACCATAGGCTGGCACGGCAGATGCTGCGAGGTTTTGTACAATGTTTTCCTATCATTGCGTGGCAATCATGATATAGAGGGGCAAGAGACGATTTACTTTTTATCTGTGCATCACTTACTTAGGCGATGCTGCACTGTGTTTGCACGCACAACACTCAAATTTAGCATTTTGCACTTGTGACTTTATTACCGACTAGTCGATCGCGAGTTAGCAAAAATTTTTCTAGTCGATCGTAGTCGAAGATAAGTTGGTCACCCCTGACCTACACCACTAACGCATCCTGTAACCCACTGAACTGTTATTTGTTTGTTACGCCACTACACACTTGGTGGTTAGCTTTGCTTGGTTGTTCCTACTGTGACCTTTTCCTTTCCAATGTAAAGTGGGTAGCTGGGGTGGCAATTTTTGAATTAGGTTTTCTTAATTGGTAACTTTACTGTTTGTGGGTTTTCTTTTTATTCTATTTATACTTCATGCACTTCGCAGAGCTGATGATGCCTACATGATCCTAGGCGAAATATATACTCCGTAAGATCTTAGTGTCTGATTCTTTGATGAGAAAGGATTTCTTTCCATAGACAGTGTTACACGTACGCCAGTAAATTATTTTGATGACTCCATGTCGAAAATGCTATTTATTTCTTATCAGTGAGTTCAGTTGAAAAGATTTTGTCACGATAAATGAAATTAATCAATTCTTGTTTGTGTCCCATGCTGTCGACGTTCTAGCGTACGTGCTGGTTTGATGATTATGATCAACTGCCAATCTGTTCAAGTGTTCGAATGGCTTATGGTATAGGCGACAACCACCACGGCTGGTAAACCTTCACAGTTTTGGGCTGGTTGCTAGCCTGGTCAACACCCTACCAAAACGACCACCGTACGCCACTGATAAAATTGTGCAACAACGAATATGTGTCGATTGCAAATAATACGCATATTGTGTCAGCAAACTTCAGAAAAACTTTACGGTTGAAACGTGTATAGGTATGGTGTGCAGGGCCGGCGCAAGCCATTCCAGCACCCTAGGCGAGATCCACTTTCAGCGCCCCCTCGTGCTTTGATGACGTCATTTTTCTTCAACCTGTTCAATCCACCGTGGCAAGACCTTTTCGCAAAATTAACATTCTCTCTACACCAGCGGTTCCCAAACTTTTTCTGATCGCGTACCATTTGTGGGCCCAAAATTTTCACGGTGTACCACCTTGAAAACGCCTTGTTCCAGGAAAACTCATTCTACCCAATATCATTCGATCAAAAGTTTGGCAAACCAGACTTGACACAAATGCGGCATGAACAAAATGTGAGAAATCATAATGACCATTTTTCGAAACTAATAAGGGAAGTACACAAAAATGCAGGAATTTCTTAACAAAACGCGATAAGGAAAAACAAAATGTCTTCTTTTTGTGTAGAAGAACAGAAGGGTCTCGCGTACCACCTTGAAGGCCTTTGCGTACCACAGCTTGGGAACCACTGCTCTACACATCTTTCGCTGGTTATTGAAGAAACTATACACAGAGTTCCCCTGTCCGCGTCAATATCTCAGCCATGTTTAATGTTTATTACAAGGTTTTGCAGTGATGAAGAAAGAACTTGGTTTAGTTTGCTACTGGACATTTCTCAATGCCATAGAGAAAGCCAACAGCTGCTGGAAGCTCATCCCTTTAGAATGATGAAATAGCTATGTCGAATGAAGCGCATTAAAAATTTACCTAGAAGCTTTCGTCAGGATCCTCTATGGCAGTGGTCAGTGCCGTATCAGCCCAACTCTGCCCCCTCCAAAAGGCCCACATCCCCCCCAATGGTGATTTATAAAAAAAAGTTTTGCTATGCTACATCTCGAGGCCGAATGGACTTAGACAAAATATCCTAATTGCCGACACAATTTTGGCACAACCAGGCCCGTAGTTAGGTTTTAAGGTTTGGGGGGAATTTAATTTTTAGGGGGAAAGATTTTTATTTTTATCTTATGTTTAAAACAAATTTTTCTGAGCACAACAAAATTTGGGGGGCACAAAAATATTTGGGGGTAACTGCCCCCGAATGCCTCACCGTGTCTGCGGGCCTTGGCAAAACCGTCGCCAGAAAGTTTTCCATTGGTGGACTTCATGTTTGTGCAGGGGGACTAGAAATTCTGAAAGTTTATTTTTAATTCACAACATGAACAGCATTTGCAGATTGTGCAAATTACAATATAAATCTTTTCGCGCAAATACCTATAATAAGGTCGTAGTTTCCAACTAAAATTTTTTGAACGAGCTTAACAAAAGGAATTGGGTCGTAAAGCATTGTCATTTAATTGATGGCGATTATTTAGAGATGTCGTAATGAAATGCAAATGTAAAAAAAATTTTCAGGAAAGCAGAATCAATCCTATCGTTCGGTTATCAAAACATTATTACCGAAGGAGCAAACATGAGGTCGGTCAAAGCCATAAGCGTATGGGAAGGCATTTTACTGGGGGGGCGGAAAAAATTTGCCCTGAAAATAACTTTTTTAGTTTAATCCGAATGGAGCCTGAAACCTCTTATAAATCTGTTTTATACAGTTGAATTCGTTTATAACTGCTTCGTCTGTAACGTCAATTCGCCTATACGTTACATTTTATTCGGTACCAATAGCATCTTTCACATGCATTTAAATTCGCTTATAACGTCAAAACGTAACTCTCTTCCCAGATGTTTTTTTTTTAAATGACTTTCTTTGTTGTCAGAACTGAGTTGCTTTTGACATACTTCACATCTGACACCATGAGGGAATGGTCGTTTTCTCGATCCTAGACTTGTCATGGTAATAATTACGAATAGCCTATCACAGATCTGGAAAGAAACAATGAACGTTATCAACATTTCTGTAATAGACATTTACATGCATGTTTCAGACTGCTACTTTTCCCGCAGCCTACATCGATTCCTACGAATCAACTGAAAACACCATCATTGACAGACGAAAAAATTTTGGTTGATATCTGAACAAATTCAGATTGTTCGAATGGGGCCTGAAACCTCTGCCAAATCTGTTTTAAGTTGCTTTGCTTGTTGATTGTTTGGACAAAGAATTGGTAACCTATAAAACACTTTCCAAGTACTTTATACAAGTATTGTCATTTGTAACACTAGTCTATATTACGCAAACAGCAAACCAGGATTGGTCCAAATTACACACTGCATTCACAAAACAACTTCAAAGTTTCCCTGTTTCAGACAGTCTTCCAAAATTTGATGTTAAGATCATTGCTGCAAAAGATAACAGAAGAGTTCCAAAAAATCACGACAAACGTGGTATTGAAAAAAACGAGGGCTTGGTCTAGATCAGTTATGTCCAACCCGCGGGCCGCATGCGGCCCAGTCAAAGGTTTTGTGCGGCCCAGTTTAGGCTTTAGCTGCAGTGAAAACATCCTGCATACTGACAACCAGTTCTTATTTTGATAATGTTGAATTCGACATTATTGATGCAGGTAGTCCTCAGTGCCACTTTAAAACGTCTGTACCACTGCAGTTGGATTGGAACGAATTCAATATATTAGCTTAAGCTAAATTTAGTTTGCTAAGATCAAAGTGAGCCATTCATTGTGCGGCCCTCACTAATATGTCACTCATTATGCGGGCCTGGTTAAGATAGTGACATAGTTTTTGGCTCAGTAAGCCATTTGGGTTGGACATAGCTGGTCTAGATCAAAATCATTATAACCAGTCACGACATTGGTCCAGATTACACACTACACTAGCCCAAATTACACAGATCACCCCAAATAGAATATATACTGAATACAGAGTGTTGAAAATATCTTTACTGTTCAGGATTTTTGAGCAACTTGCGGTTGCCCTGAAAAACAGAGTTTCCCCTGAACATTTTCACTGTATTGAATATATTTCTTACCATTTAGGATTTTTAAGCAACTTTGCGCTTTTAGCCACATAATGACAGAGCTCTGAGCTTTGTTTGTGGCTCGTCTACTTCTGCAGAAACAAATGGGGCTGCACTTGCTTCCTTTATGCTCATATCATATCTAATCATATCACCTATTGCTTCATTTAAATCGTTCTGAATTATGTTTGAGAAGCCGGAAAACACA
>Ga0210059_1000062_pt1 | contig 82384 bp, 53 predicted proteins | sample Ectturendosymbi2_FD_188042 | JGI IMG/M metagenome (GOLD analysis project Ga0210059, IMG submission 188042) | Ecteinascidia turbinata endosymbiont from Florida, USA - Sample 2 (SPAdes) (version 2) | ecosystem: Host-associated > Tunicates > Ascidians > Unclassified | place: Key West, Florida...
TCGCCAATCCTATATGACACAGCGCCCCTCTTTGTTTACACTGATCAACTATTGTGCCATTGTGTTTTCATTTGCTCTAATGTTCGCTAACGATTGGCTTACTGCATGTGATGGCTTTTATGACGCTTCTGCTTGTTGGCTGAGTCATATGAAACAATAAACCATTACCATTACCATTACCGTAACTTCAGAAAATCAGAAACGGCGAAAAAAGCAAAATATTTATAATGATAAACCGATGTTTCAGGAAATAGAGGCAACAACAACAAGGACCAAATAGGTACAAGGCATCAAAATACACAGTACATTTATACAGCACGGAGCATAGGTCAAGACCATACGGACAAACACAGGTTAGTCAAGATTGAAAAGATGTTTTTTGATCTGTGTTCGAAAATTAGTTGATATCCAGTTTACCGCAGTAGCTTGATATCAAATTTAAGAGATAGCTATGGTTCTACTCCTCTATACGGAATTTATTTCTTTCCAATATTTGTATTTACTGATAGTTTTAATAAAAATTAATGGAAGCAGCTTATCCATTTTACGTTTCTTAAATTTATGTTATCTCACAGGTAACGGTCAACTTTAATTGGCTTTAAGAAACTTATAACGCTGCAATTATCTGTCTGCCAAGCAAAACATGAAGTTACGCAAAGCATTATAAGCAGGGTTAAAGGAACTAAGCAATTCATTCGATGCACATCTGACAGTGGTCAGAATCCATTTGATCGCGACACACTGAATCACGAACAGCACCGAAGAGGGTACAGTACAATGGCGAAAAAAGTGCAACCCGCGCTAATTCCACGCTTGCAGCAAACACGAAACAAATGACTTCGTAGGCATTTCATTCGTGTGAATTGAAAGGTGTAGAAGTCAGAGTTAGATCAATTGCCATTTGTAAAAGCTGAATGTAATTAATTCTGTATTTTCATGCAATTGTAATTACAGTCGCAGCTGAGACCTTGCGTTTTTACTTCATTGTATTTGTAACGTAAGTGAAACATTTGAAGGAGTATTTATAATTGTAATTAGACTGAAGTCATGTAACTGATCCGTCTCTTTATCATCAAACACGTCACTATGATCCGACTTCCAGCACTATTTACCCGCTGCTCAACTTTCCGGTTGTGGCAATGTGCATCACTTTTGTTTCTTACAACAAACGAAACCAAAAGGAATTCACAGGCCTTGCCGCAACGACAAAATGAATTTAATGTCGTCAGGGTGCCGCGCAGACAAGTCAATCACAGCACACGACCTTTGTCACTGGCAGAAAAAACAGCAGTCACTTCGCCCCACGCAAGTCTCTTCGAAGTCAGGTGTGAAAATGACGAGGCAAATAAGTTGTTTGTCTACGCTGCCGGGACATCTCAAGCAGGCCTCATAGCTTGCGCAAGGTTCAGCGTCTTGTTTGCTTTATCCGATAATCTGATGTGAATTATTCTGCTGCAGCTGACATGCCCAGACATGGCCCTCAAGGCTACCGGGCCACACCGCCGCTGCCGTGTCAACAGCCATGCTTGGATTTTCAGCAAACAAATCTGCTTGCACGGCTAAGTAATCCAAGCGAAGACCAATAAACCGAAGATTAAAGGGGTTTTGAAAGGCCGGTGGGTGTAAGTTGCAGTGAGAAGCAAACATTTCTTAATACGGCGCGAAGTACGGCTTTGTGCTGCAAAGGTTTGCCAATCAGTCACTTGGTCGTTAAAACCAGTTCTCGAATAACCGGGATTGAGCAAGCAATGAAATTTACTGCCGAATAACTCGCTGGTCTCCGTGGATGCGACATTCAGTTGATTCCCGAAGTCGAAATGTAATAAATCGGTAGAATTCGCAGGAAAACGTATGGACTCACCGCAGCAAGCTGCAAATTTCCTGCGAACCCATCAAAATGTCAGTAAATTTCTAACAAAACTTTAACCTCTATTGGTTTTTTTTATTCGTCCCGTAATTATGTGAACCTAATATAATAATAATATTTTCTCAATATGAAAATTGGCAAAGTCATCCTCTATGCCGCTGAAAAGTCATCTTGAAGTTGGTAAAATCAAAACAAAAACAAAACAAAAAATATTCCTGCAAAGTATCGTCAGAAAATACTCTAAACCAGGGGTGGGCAATTAATTTGAGAAGTCCGCATTTAGCAGAGGGCTGTACCTTTTAATGGAAATAAAAGCAAGTCTTGGTTAGGTTAGCCTCAGCACTAGTATTTACTGTGATAAGTTGGAGGAAATTTCAGATTTGAACATATTTCGTGAATGCTTCCGCGGGCCACTGAAAACGCTGTGGCGGGCCACATTCGGCCCGCGCGCCGTTATTTGCCCACCTCTGCTCTAAACCCTTTAACCAAACCATTTTAGCTTGTAATTTAGCATTTGCATTATGCTGAATCCAGGCTGCAGTTATATTGTCAAAGCAGAAAGTTGCGAAATAAAGTAGGCACAGTAAAAAAGAATGGGTATTGGGTCCCATTTCAACCTTGAAGCAATCCGAATGTGACTCATGAAGAAGATGCTCCATGGATCACAGCGGATTTTGAGCATATTTTCGTACATATTGCCGATAGCAGCTACACACGAATGGCAAACCAGTGTCATTCTGGAGTATGAGCAATGCACAAAGACTTATGGGGTACCTGTTCAGATCGATAGGGAAGCAAGACGTATCATCACTGAAAGAATAAACATCTTGAACGAGCATGCTGTTGTCAACAACAGACTCTCCGATACACTTTTATCTCAACACAAAGTCCTTTATTTCCCATATTCACACTTCATGGATGTTGGTTACACGACTGCAGCTTCGTTGCTTAGGAATCAGAGGAAAAAATCCGAATTTGTTGAACACTTCAGAGAAAAGTTGTTCGTCAACAAGTTTGATAAAAATCCACAAACAAACTTCGACAAAATTCTCTTTGCATTTCTCCCAACAATTAATTGGAACTATTGTTTGGTGATGGAAAAACTCAGTAGTAAAGTGGCTCAGACAAGCTTAAGCCTGGATAACTTCGACGAGCAAATATCTCATCACATGATCTGCCTGACCCTTTAACCACCATTTACGCGCGACGATTTACGACGTGTAGTGCAGAAGCAACCACGAACAAACAACCCTGGCAGGCTGCAGACGAAATTAGTTTCTAATTCTTTTGAGGCAAGTTCAGGCATGCGATGTCGCTTGCTGCTGCCGTTCCACGCTCCAAGACAGTTTCATCTTGTGCTTGGCACGAGTCACACTTGGGCCACACTACAGTAGCGTTCTCCAAACGTTTTGTCCGAGGGCCTCATAAGCTATTACACAAGATTCCGAGGACCGGTCATCATACGTAATGTGATTGTTTCGGGATATGTTACGTTCAACCAAATCAACAAGTTTTTTGTAGATATATTATTTTTTTCATTATTGACAGAATCTCGTCGTGGGCCGAATGAAATGCCTTCGCGGGCCGTAGTTTATAAGATACCCCTGGGATACGGAGAACGGTGGAAGAACTTTGATTGTTCTCAGCAACTTTTTTCCTGCTGAAAGCTACGCCCGACCGCTTAAGTTCACATTGCTAAGCAAAATATTTAATCAAACGCAGTCTTTTATTTTCAAAAAAAAAATTTATATTCGTGAACGGAAAGTAGGTTAGAAAAAAAATCGATTCCGACAAATTCTAATGCGTGCATCGATAGTTTGACCACGTCCGATGCTTGGCATTTTCATCATTGGACTTAGTGGTTTATATTCTTGATATTGGTCGGCCAATGCCACCTGCGAATACGTCCTTTCCTGCTTTCGTAAACTTTTCTACAAGCAGAAGCGTGTTCAAACTTTGTCAATGTCCAGTGCTTGTCACAAATCCTTTGGATAAAAGTTTTCTAGAATTAAGCTAACTTTTAAGTGCGTTTTGAACGTCTTGCCTTTTTACGGGAAATTCGCGAACAGAACTAAATGATAAACGCCACTCTGGAACTATCTTGCGCAGCGAATCTCATTTCAACCGAAAGCAGGTCTTGGTTCGCAGAACAAGTGGAGAGGAAATATGTTTGTTACAAACACTGTCTTTGCAATGTGTTTGAACGGACGTTGATTTGCAGTTATTGTTGTCTTGAACAAAACGTCTCAAGCACAAAATATCAGCATTCAAGTGTTTACTGTGAAAGTCCAACTTTACTCTTGCGTTTTGTTGTTACATAAGGCTGAAATTCTCCGGTGCGTCTGGGGTGGCGCTACGATTCGATTTCTTAACTCAACGTTAATTCCCTGAAGGAGCAATTTATGAAACAACAATGCAACGATGAATGGTTGAAATAAAATCATATTATAACTTACGAAAGACAACTGTGTTCATCATCAGCAAAAAATGTTTTTCCCATTAAAAACATCTACTTTTGATAAAATACTTTGGGTTTGTTTTGCAATACATATTGGCTGTCACTCGTTAGTCAGTGTTATGACGCAGTTAACTTATGCAACGCTCTGTTACGTTACTCGCAGGGAGCGCTACAGAGCATAAAATACGTCACTTTGGTAGTCTTTTTTCAAAGAAATCCAGCACAGCACACACTCCACCACACTTTCTAGAGCGACAAATTTGAGGCCAGGAGACCTTTCGTGCACGTTTCATTCATGCTATGTTCGCTGTCAGGTAATAATCACAAAATCATCCGCAAAACACAAACAGTTGGTCTTACAGCTTCCAATATTGACACGTTTGTTGGCTCGGCTGTTACTGTCTGTCCAATTCATCTACACTATCTATTAAGAGGAGTGGTGACAGCACACACCCTTGCTGGAGTCCAACACCCACGGTGAACGGTTGTAATTTACTCCAACACAGACACAAGCGTCTTTTTTATGATCACATACAATGCGACAGATATATTTCACAACAATTGGCGGCAGGCCAAAGCCTGATTAATGCTTTTTGTCGGGGCGGTTGAGGTGAACACTCTTGTCCAAGGAATGCTACGGCGAGTCACTCATTGGTCTTGGATGGAACACCCAACCTTCCAATTGAGGCGGACACAATACCTCTGAGCTAATCGAATGCAAAGTAGATTTGATTCTGTTCTGTAGCCATGATTTGCAGGCTACTTTTGCTTCAACAGCGCCTTTCACCTCTTGGTTCCATCCCGTGGCTACATGTTTGCCATTTTTCGCCACACCAAGTCGTTTCCACCCAGGACCCGGGCAGCAGATGATGCTACAGCACCTTTGAATGGCTGCCACTCCACATTTGCGTCTGCTGTACCTTCCGGGAGCTCTTGGAGCCAGGACGATACGCTTTGCTCAAAGGTCTTTCGTACATTTTTGTCGTCCAGGGCCTCCCAGTTTATTCGGTAAGATCTCTTGGTCCTGCGTGCTTCTGAAGGCCCTGTTGGTTTTTCAAGACATAAGTTGCAGACCACCAGATGGTGATCCATCGATATTTCCGCTCAGTGTTTGACACAAACGTCCAAAGCTGAACGAAACAAGTCAGCTGAAACGATGAAGAAATCATTGTGTGACTGTGGACCCAAAGAATCTCGGCACCAGGTGCACTTGTGCACATCTCCGCGTTGGACGAGAGTGTTCATGATGCACAGTTTGCTGTTACAGCACAGCTGCAGCACGAGTCTTCCATCATTATCTGATGCAGCGTCACCACGTCGACCCGGCACATTCCATATCCGGACATTTTTCCCAACACGTGCATTGAAGTCTCCCAAAAGGACCGCGGATTCGTCAATTCTATCCCTTCGCAGGGTATCACTAATTTCTTCCACGAATTTCGGGTACATTGCACTGGAGTTTGGGGCGTATACCTGTTTAACACACAGGGAGTAGTCTTATAAATTCACCGTGGATGCACAGTGCGTACCCTTTCTCCTAGTGCAATCCATTCATCAGCACAACTTGCCAGCTGAGGGCTTACAAGTATCCCCACCCAAGCCTGGACAAACTTTGCTGGGCTCAACACCGGAGTAGAAAAGTTTCTACCCATCGTCCAGGTCAGTAGTGTTAGAGCCACGACGCTTAGCCGTTTACGCGTTGCTCCCTTAGTAGAAGCACTCTACACTTTCCCCATTCTCCTCCCCAGATGCGTAACGGGCAGAATGTGGGGTCTTCAGCTGTAGCTAGTTGTGAGGGAGACAGTTGCGGATATTTCAAACAGGCCCCTCTGCCGAAAGCTCGAGCGCGGTCCGTGGTCAAATGGTCACGCGCGCGACGACCGATGCGCGATGAGTTTGATCAATTTTGTGCATTCCATGGCAGTAGCGCCTGCTCAAATTATCTCGTTGGACAGACCGGTCGCGCCATATGCACAGCAACTTTTGCGATATCATGGGGTACCATCGGAAGGCGTTGCTGTGGACACATTTGTGGAGGGGTTGCCTTTTAACTGAGTCTGCTACAAACGCAGTTATGCGGCAATTACTACACCTGTAAAGGAGAAGCTATGTGTTGTGCTATCGATTTCTGTACGACAGAGCGTGGACGTTGGTTTGGGCCATTTCAGCCACAAACCTTGATTTAGTGATTTCAACACTTTTAAATCTCATCCAGTTAGCGCAACAACGCAAAAGTGTCCGATTAATGTGTTTTAACATCGAGTAATGCTCGAAGGCATGCTGGAAAGTTTACGACTGCGTGAATGAGCAACTTTTGTAGCGTGTTTGAACAGTGGTATAGCTTTGTCATTTCTTTCAAACGCCGTGGCCAACAATTCAACGTGCGTATATCTCAGAACAAAAGTTGCAAAAAGGCCATTGTGACAAAATCATCAAACGCTGAAACGTCACAATGCAGCTGCGGACAAAAATGTACCAAAAAACAAACCGTTTTTTCACGTTAGTCGTTATCGTTTGACGTAAGCGTCGCATAATGTCATGGGCTTTCATTGGCTTATCGCCTGGCATGAATGTCTTAAATTCATCTTCTATGAGCCGTACGCGAATATTTGAGCGAAATTGTCGATACATGTACCTTCCAAGACAAATAGCGTTAAAATTGCAAATAAATGATTTTGCCTTGCACTAATATTTTACGCTCGGAGTCAAAATCTTAACGATCGATTTTTCCACCGCTTCGAACCAGGGTTGTAAGTTGGGCCGGTGTTTTCGAGTCGGGCCGGGTTTGGGTTTACGTTTGTCAAAATGTTTCGGGTCGATTTGGCGCTTGCATACAAAATCTTTTCGCAAAAATGGGAACTTTTGTCGCCAGTTACTGTTGCAGCAATCGAGTTGATTAATTCTTCAATAAAAAATGATTAATTGTGAATTATTGGTCATGCTTACTTTGCTGCTCTACCAATACAACGCAGTTGCACATATCTTGCTTCACTTGGTAAATTTGGCATTCGGGCCTAAATCGGGATTCAAAAACAAATGTCCGGCTCAGGCCGGGCTCGGGCGTCAAAATGAGGCCCGTTTATAACACTGCTTCGAACATCCTGAAAGAGGTAATTCACCTAGTAATGCTGAGCAGAGTCAGTTTTAATACTTGCATTTCGATAAAGGTCTTGAAAGTGGATGCTGGACTTTACACTGATGTGCTGCGCGACAACAGACTTCAACATTTACAAAATGGACTACTCGCATTTGCTCCAAGGTCAGATACCTTTTCTAAAACCAAGTCACGATTTGAATGAAATCGTCCCGTGGCCTGGTGGTTAGTGCGTCCGCGTCGTTGTTGGAAGACTGGAGTTCGAATCTAGGCTGGTGGTATTATCAAATTCCTGGTAATGTAGCCTTCCTGCCCGCACCATATACAAAGGAGCTGCGGGGACCATATCTGCAAGGTAGCAGTCATGAAGGTACAAGCAAGTCAGATGATACAAGACCTTGTAAAAACACTGTCGTGGCGCTACAAGTCCGCCTGTGTCATAAAGCGCCATCAAAACCCCATGTTAAAAACAAAATAAAAATGATTTAGATTTCCGGGAAAATAAACTTTCAAATAATTGATGTAATTCGAATAAGTATGACGAAATGTGAACTTGAAGGTTGCGATTAAAAGTATGCGCTGGTCTCTTATTTGAAGAGTAAAGTACTAGCAACAATACGAACGCACGTTGAAATAAAGCTGAAATATTGAGAAATTGCCTGCTCTTCTTCATTTTAACTTGGATATGTTTTGTAGGCAAGCTGTTACAGAAATAGCACCGGTGTGTGTTGTGTGCGCCTCACTACAATGGATGCTGCACCCGATCGTGAGCAGCAGCGACAGTATCTTCAAATAAACGTTTTTTCAGCAGCTGCAAATAGCACACACCCTTGGAGGAGGTATGTTCTTTTATTTGCTTATTTTTTAATCGAACAAAATATGTTTGTTTGTGTTATCATTATTCACATAAACAATATACTGAAATGGAGCACAACAGTCTCTGCTTGGATGGCAAGTTCTGGCAGTACTCAGATGAACTGCAGTATTACTGCAAGATATCGTGTGACAGAAGGATTTTGTGAAATTGAACGTTGTCAAACACCAGAAGCTTCCATTAATTAGACAAGAATTCAAAACAATTAGGTAAAGCGCAAAACGTCATGACAACATTCCGTGAGCAGCATCACACATCACGAGGTCGCTATTTGGTTTGTTGCAGGTTGCTCCAAAAACAATGTTATGCCAACAGCGTTTCGTAAGTCTGTTGCTTTGAAAAACGTGACTCCACAAGCGTGCTGGTTATCATAGCTTCAGGATGGTCTTTAGGGTCTTAAGGCAACTGATTGCCACTCGTGAACAGCCGACGAATGCAAACAGAACCTGCATAGCGGCACACAAGTTACTTGAAGTAGTTTTTTTAACTCCGGACGTTGACCTGCGGTTGTTTTCACAAGGGTACCCAAGCCATGCACGAAGCTCCCCTCTCGAGACGATTTTACTCCTGAGTCGGTTCATTGTGTCGCAGTTACAAGCGTGTGCTGGAATGTCTCATTTAGTTTTAACGGAATGTAATCGGATACACGTCGACGAAGGAAGCGTAAAATCATCTGCTTGTTTTTCAACCTTACCGCATTTAGGTTTGCCGCAGTTGCGAGTTGAGGTCGAAGTATTAAAATCCGTGGACGGTGTTTTAAAATCCGTGGACAGTATTAAAATCCGTGGACAAGTATTAAAATCCGTGGACAGTTGCGAGTTTGAGGTTGAAGTATTAAAATCCGTGGATGGACGGTATTGGCAATGAGATCTGTTCTGACCGTGCAAGGGCTGCTTTCACATAATTGTGGATTTTTGTCACTCTTGCGCAAGGTTAGGTGAAAATCCAAAAACAGAATACAGTTTTGTCTACACTATAAAATTAAGCGTCCATTACTAATGCATTTTCAATGTATGCTCTTCAAGACAAACCTTTGTATTCTACTAGCGATTCAGTGCATTTTACTTTTTATCGTGGAATACAAGTGAAAAGTATTCCACAGAGGAAGTAATAGGGTGTCGGAAGGAGGAAATCATGGAGTACCATTTTCATTGAAAGGTAACGCTGAAGACAAAATTTTATAAAAATTGAGATCTGAGTTTTTGTGGAGCTGTAAATGTTTTCAAGGCAAAAAAAGACGGAGTTGCTACAAATCTAGGTTGAGGAAAATGCAAAATTTTTTTTAAATCACGTGGTTGGAGGATCGCAAAGCATCAGTATGTTAAAACTTAAAAAAAAAACTTTTAAATTTAATCAGCAGTAACTGTGTATCTAAGTAAAGTTTTATTTATCAGTGATGTCAACTGGGACCCGGTAAATCCCAGTAGTGAAGATAATGAGAAAAAATAGTCGCTGCTGGTTGAAGTCAGTAATTTTACTGAACATGCGAATCATTTTTATTGAATACAACCGCGTCGGTGAAAATGTTCGTTTCCTGGATTCGCTTTGCACGAATTTGTCGAACTTTCCTCTTATTTGCAAAAGATTGACCCAAAAAAGAAAAACAGACAGATGGTGAGAAGTTGTAATGCTTTACTTTCCGTTAAATTTATTCATCGTAGAACCTTTCTGCTCCTTTTTGTGAGTTACTTCTTTTGCGTTCGACCTGATCAGTGATGGGTTTAGAATAAAATTCAGTTATGTGTTCGTAATGGCACAAATGCTATTTTTCCGGCCGTTTTTTCAATATTTTGAGATGCTTTATTTTGAGCGATGTCTTGTTGTTCTTACATCCTTTTATATTACCGTCAGTAGCCAATTCGGCTATCACCAGAATAAGCACCGCGCGTGCTTTATCCTTAAACGAGGACCCTACCAGCTGCAGTGTTGACAGTCACTGTCGGCGCTGCAGAGCACCTTCGCGAGCACGAAGATGTGCGTCATGTCTAATCGCAGCGATGACGTAGCCCCGTCGCAACAATAGCTCAGGTCTTGCTGCTTCTTAACGGAACGATTGTCATCTTTCCTGTTCCTTGATGATTCGACGCGAGGCGCGAGATCCTCGCTCCAGGCGCGCACAGACCTTCCTCTGCCAGGCGCTGCTTTTTTCCTATGTCGGTTCGCGCCACACGTACGAGGCTTTGGCGATTTTGCGACGAAACAAAAGACTTGGGAGCTCCTCAGTCTTGGGCGTCGGAAAGATTTTTTCCGCGGGGGGATTTTTTCCGCGGCCAAGAAAGATTTTTTCCGCGGCCAACGGTGGATGTTCCATAGGTGGTCATACAAAATGATTCTTCCAAGTGGGGGCCAAAAGTGGCGAAATTTCATTTTACTCACTCGAAACTAAGAAAACAACCATTTTTTGCTAAAATGTTAGTAGGAAAATGTCAGGAAAATGTAAAATTTCAAAATCCTATCGAGGCCAAGGCCCAACCCTGCCCCCGTCCGACGCCGATATCTTGAGATAGACTAATTTTTTGTCAGATTTTTTGCCTAAAATAGACATTCCTTTTTCAAAAGCGCAGGATGTGACGTAAAGTTGCTGAGACGCGTCTGCTACCGCGTTACTCGCTGAGACGCGTCCGCAGCCGCGTTACTCGAGTGTTCTTCCTTGCAATCGTTGCAATAGCTTGGCCAGGCCTCCTCAAACCAGACTTACTGCATTTAAGTTAAAATTTTACGCACTGTCAAGCGTTGCGTCAATGATGCGAAGGCGCTTACAGCGCTGTGCCTTTATTCAACTTGAATTATAATGTAAAAGCACTGCAGTACGTTGCAGCATGACATCGAGCACACCATACCTGCACGGGAAGTTTCATGAGATTTTTCCGACGGTGTTTTAGAAATTTTAGAGGTGTGGGACGAAAAGAAAAAAGTCCACAACGTTTTTAATGCAGCAGGAATTGGTTGATTGTGCGAGGTTTTAAATGTCGACCAATTTTCGGAGGATGAGACGAAGGACAAGTATCTTTAGTACTGTCATAAGCGTTAGGCACAGTCTGTCGGCCTTACGCAGGAACACATCTACACATCTACGGAAAATTAATAGGCTTGAGCGATTTTATTGCATTCACGACGCAATCAGTGTTCGTAACAATGTGAAGAAGGATTTTAAAATTTGTTCCTAACAAATTTACTAAGTTCTTCAATTATAAATACGATAAGGTGCTCTTCCTGTGAATTATAACGTAGGTTATTATTGGCCTACATTTCAGAAATTTTCAGTTATTTGCCCTGATCATAGGCTATACATTTTTTCTCTTATGCTTGTCAACCCTAACGTTTCCGTGTTTCTTGATTTTCCTTTAGGCATCGCTGCATTCATGGAATTCGCGCAAGTGTTCCAGAAAACACGGAAAATGTTTGCACCAAACCAGGCTTTTTAGGTTTTAAGGGACCCAATTCGGGTCCCTAGAATTGAAAATCGGGTCCCTAGAATCAGAGTAATTATCATCGGGCCCCTGCAATCAGAGAAAATCGTGTCCTTAGAATCAGAGTAATTATCATCGGGCAGTGGCGTACGCAGAAAATTTTCGTGGGGGGTTTGGTTCAGGGTCATGTGGTAATCATTTGTATTTGGTGTGCACTGTATGTGACGTCACAATTTGACTTCATTTCCATGTTTCCAAACAACATTTTGGCGAAGTTTGTTGACAAAATATGCATATTTTTCTACATCCACTCCCCTTACTTTATGTGTCATTGCACTGAATATAAACTATCAGCGCTCCAAGTAAGGCTCTCGGAGAAAAACAAACTCAAAGCTACGACACAGCAGTTCATAACTGCAAAAATATCAGGCTGCGCGTTAAAACAGGGGAGTGAAACACACACAAAATCAGGCTGCGCTAAGGTCTCGTCAAATACGGGCAGTTGAGCATTGAAGGTGACGGTGTGCAGCTGGACTGGCTGGAGCACACCCTGGTTTTCAAGATCGAATTTTGCTAAAACGGATAAAGTACGCAAGAAAATGTTTGTTTTTTGTGATGTATAGAAGTCCACAGGCCCGTAACAAGGGGGGGCGAGGTCCGCATAAGAAAAATTTTTGCCCCCCAAGAAAATTTTATTGGACATATTTTGAAACTATTGCACATAGTTTAAAAAATTTGTCTCCCTCTTAGAAAACTCTTAGCCCCGCCCCCCTGGTGTCCCAAGTTGGTTACGGGCCTAGAAGTCCAGTTTAGTTTTCATTTTTCTCTGGTGAAACATTATCAAATGCCCGAATGCTTCCATGTTAACAACTGCCGTTTTTGAGCTCGTGCAACAGTTTTATCATGCTACAAAAATTGCTAATGTAGCCAGGCGGTCAGGGTTTGCGCTGATCAGCCTTAGCAGACAAAACAAAGACAATTGTTTCGGATAAATTGAACTATCGCGGAACACAACCTTAAACAAGCGTAGTGGATGGAGGGTCTGCAAAAAGTGGTGAGGTGGTTTCTGGACGCAAACGATAGCCCGAATTCCCACCAAAACATAATTATTACTTTCTGGCCCATTTACAATCTTCCTAGAAATTTGCATGCAAATTTATTTCGTGGTATTTGCATTACGTCGACAAATTAACAAGCAAAAGTATGCGAAAACAATTAATCTCCTTTGCGCAGGTAATAAAGTTTTGTAAAATATCATGCTCTTGCGTACGCCCTTGTGACATCGGGCCCCTACAATCAGAGAAAGTCGGGTCCCTAGAATCAGAGAAATCGGATCCCTAGCGGTCCACACCGGGTACCTAACATTTTCTTTAAAAAAACTGCACCAAACTCTTATTCCTTAAAAACTTTAGGCTGTCAACTTTTCCATCAGCTCAGCGCAGTTCACTGGTATCACGAAAACATCGACAACTTCTCAAAAACATAACTTCACAAACGACAGACATTTCTAAATTACGAAATACAGGGTGATTTCAAGGTAAAACTTGGCTTGGGGAGCGACCAGCTGGACATATTTTGTTTTATGTTAAAATTATTCATCTTCATTCAACCCATGCTAGACACTTTGTACGAATCGGACTCTTGTACCGTACGTTATGCGAGACCATCATTGCAGGCCACAGCACTTGCGACCCAAATGATCTCTAAGATTTCCGCATGCGCTCAATCACTGCGATGTGATCTGCTGCAGCGTGGGAGCTCTGCCGCCGCCGAGTTATTTGTTTGCTTATTGAGCATCGAGCCAGACAGGACACGGGAGTTCCCAGCAGAGTGCAGGCTGCTGAAAAGTGCGTAGGATAGCGGTGCCTTGTTTTGAGCTTGTCGCTCAGAGGAAGCTTTTCTTCAACAGCAAACGGCAACAAGCATTTTAGCGTCTTGTTTATAGTTGCCTTGGTTCAGGCGCCCCCGGACTTGTGGTGTGCGAACCCTCTTCGGATGAGCAGCGGGGAACGTGGGATTGGCTTTTGGAGCAACCTATAATGTAAACAGTCCTCCGAAGACCACGCCGATGCGTGCATGTTGCTTTCCTTTTGGTGAGTGTCACGAAAAGTGGGAAGCCGCCTGCATATGTTGAAGAAGCTCGATAACGGATGAAGAATCGATGCGAACTCTCCACATTCGTTTGATATCGATGCTGACTATATGTTCTACAAAAAGGATTTGCAATTAGAGGACGTCCTCATTTCAAACAATTGAAGTCGTTCGTCTGGCGATACTTTTTCTTTTGTTTAGGAAATATACAAGATATCATCAGGAGGAGAAAGATTTGTTTTGTTTCGAATTAAATTTGTGCAGCAACTCGCTCGAAGCAACTTGAGCAGCAGAAAGAGCAACAACGGCCATTTCATTTTATCAGCTTACTGTGAGTAATACATATTGCTTAGGTTCAGCAAACTTCTTTTCATCTACCTGGTATTTTTCGCTTTACGGGTACATCGCGTATAAGTACCAAAGATTTTTGATTGGCTGGTGTAATAACAAAACTGCAGCTCATTAGTTTACGTAAGAAACACCAGGTTGAAATTCGGCTATTCTTACAAATTAAACACATAAGAGCGACAATAATGCGACAACGACAACCAAAGCGTTCTAAATTACGGTGAGGTTGATTTTAGTAAGTGGTCATAGTTTCTTTGGTATCCGGTATCCGCGTGGCGAATCAGGAATTTACCTCATTCGCTGTATGAGTCGCTAACGCGTTACTAGGCGCCGTTGCGCAATGCATGAGGGGTAAAACGGGGTTGTTATGCCATTAAAACTGAGAAAGGTAAGCCGTTGCCCGAGGAGAAGAAAATTTTGATACTTGAAAGCTTCCAGAAAATGAGCTACTGAGCTGAAAGTAATGGCTGCCCTACGCAGAAACAGCTCACCCTGTGTACCCCGACTACAGGTAGAACAGCGCCACGATCTATGCAGTTCGAAAAATGTAGAAAAAATGCTTGGAATTCGGACAGTTATGATGAAAATCTGGGCATGCTTGTTTTTCAGTTGTTCGTTTACAAACATAAGCAAAGGTTAAAGAAATCCCGAGACCTTACTATGACCGTCGGAAGGGGGACAGAGGGGTCTTTTCTTCCATGGATTTTGAAAAGTTTAGCACTAAAAATGTTGTTTTCTCAGTTTCGAGTGGTAAAAGACAATGTTCACTACTTTTGGCCCCTAGAAAAATTTGGAAAAATCCCCTTGTGCTCCCTCTGGAAAAAATCTTTCCGACACCCAAGGACCATACTCTGGAGCAGGGGTATTAACCTTGGGCCCGTGAACCCCTGAGAGGTCCACGAATGTGTTTAGGTGGTCCACAAACGAAAATACAACCAAGAAAATCGAAAATTTATATGCGCAAATTTGGGCCATTAGTCAGCTTAAAATTGATAACTGCAGGCTGACATACACCTCTAGGCCTAACGGAGAAATTCCAGTACTATCTTTAATGATGTAATAGTCCACTGTGTCTACGGAATTTTCTGGTAAAACTTTGCACGTGCATTCACGTGACTGAAACATTTGTGTGTTTCGTTCGTGTGCAAGCCGTTTATTGTTTTGTTCATTGTTAAGAATATTCGAGGTTCCGCACATTAATATATGATTTGGGGTCTGCGAGATGGAAAACTTAAGAAACACTGCTCTAGAGTTCAGATTAGACGCTTTAAAATGTAGACCATGAAAGCTTCCGCAGGCTGTAAAGGTGACCTGCAAAAACATTTGCTGATCACTGAACTAGAGGCGCTCCTATCAAAATCTACTTTTCTCTGGCACTGGTAAGCCGTTGTATGGAGCTAATGACCTTATACAACTGCCTGTAGCACTAATTCAACACCACAGTATTTACTAGCTTGCTTCGTATTGCAAATGCTGTTGTTAGTCTGAAGCTATGTGGTAGTACATCGTGAAATCAAACTATATGATCAGTTCACCACTTTGTGCGCAATGCATGCTTTCTATCCACTAACCTGTTGCAACAAAGAGGGACAGAAGCCGATAAAGTTTGTTAAAGCTTCGCAAAGTTTATTGCAATGCTGATGAGGCAAATAACGAGCGAAATGTTTGCGGTTGTGTTCGCCAAATGCTGATATACTGTATTCCTTGACATCGGAAAAAAAACGTTTTTCTGCGTCATCTGGGAAGATTTTGATGGAAGATTAATTGTTTAGCAAACTGTCGTGTCACCTCATTTGAAATAGCCGGAAATTCAAAATAATTAAAAAACCTCAGTTTTTCGTTTTGGTCACGACAAAAACGTAAAACTGATGAACTTTTTTATCTCACCCAAGTTTTTGCTCAACTGAATTATTCATTCAAGAATCTCATATGGTTTGCAAAAAGAATTGAGACGTTTTTCACGGCAAACGATTTGCGCAAGCCGCATGCAAGAAGTGTGCGGGCGGTTTTACCTTCTGTGTTGCTTCATTTCGGCCAAAGCAAAAGGCTGCCGAAGTGCCTGCTGTTTCTCGCAAGACACGAAAAGCATGTCCAGCAGTCTGGATACGGCTCGGTAGGTAGAGTGGGTTGTTTGCAAGAAGCTTTTGCTGTAAAAAACGATGATTCATGTTACGCGACCAAGACGTGCAGTCTTTGATTACTTAATGATTAAGAATCGGAGGCGGAATCCGGTGTAGAATCGGAACATTGATTTTTTAAGGCTTACCATAGACCTGTTGATCAGGTGCTTTTGCGCAGCGTTTAGCACTTCTTGTTTTGCTTGGCTGAAAAAAACTTGAATTCACGCTTATCAATTTATCTTTCGGCATGAAGCTTGATGATTGTTTTGTGAGAACAGTGTATTCTGTTTGCGATGTCTTGTCTTTTTAAGTGGTCCTGTACGGATGACATGCTTGATTGTTTCTTGGTGTCTTTTGACTATGCCACCAACGCGGATGAATATCCCAGTGATGGGTGCTAGTCTTCAGGCCAGAGGTGATCGCGGAGCCGGAGTGCCGGGTAGACTCCGGCAGGAGGCTGCATTTTTTCCGGAGGAGGACCCGAAGTCGGAATTATGAATAAACAACGGACCAGGAGTTCGAGTAGGAGTGAAGTTTTCAATTTTTACCGGAGTCGAATAATAGCTTTCATTAAATTAAAAATTACTCTGACAAGCTAATTGTTCTGATTGGCACAATGCCCATGCTCAACTTCTGTATGACAGCAATAATCTCTTTTGGGTAGTTACGTCAGCTACTGGAAGTTTTACGTCTGCCCTGTATCTTGTTTCGTAAGCAGCATTCGCAATTTATTATTTTTAGTGAAATGTACAAGACAACAGTTAAAAATGCAAAAATTTCAGTTTGGTTTCAGGCAAGCCAGTAGAAACGCAGTTTGCTTCAGGGTATTCCTAAACGTGTCGGTGTTATCTTCCAAGTTTACAACACAGGAGAAGAAACGTAATTGCAATAATACGGTGGTATGAAGTGTTTTCAGTGTAGCTTTGGTGCTTTATTTATGCAGGTTAATAAGTAAATTGATTGCAGCAGTTGTTTCATTTTGAATGTACCTAATGTACTCTGATGAATGAGTTAAAAGAAGCTTCTTTTAGGCGAGAACAACATATATAACAACATATGATTCTATTTCTTGGTTTCAAGTTTTCGGACCGTAAACAGGAGTCGGAGTGTAAATATTCAATGAGTTCCGGAGCAGGAGTTCGAGTCACGTTTTTCGGAAAGGGAGCAAGAGTCAAAAAAGTGACTCCGAACACCTCTGCTTCAGCCTTTCAAACTCCCCGCTAACAGTTGCGGACGGCCGTAAAAATCCATTACCGTGCTGTTTCATGTCCTGTAGGTTAGATCACAATGAATCTACTCTTCTATCGTGCAAAATAAATTCTTCAGGCACCGAAATATTTATTTGCCCAGCAGCTTAGGTTGTGCGATTGCAAGTGCATAATCTGTGTTTTTAGCCTTCAAACTGCGTTGGTATCTCACTAAGCATCTTTGCTCATGAACCAGCTCAGTTCCGGTTACTGCTTTGTTGAGTTTCTCGTCGTTGACCTTAGTTCAAAGACAACTTTAGCAATGTCTCAAACCCGAATGAAAACTGTGCTTTTTCACTGCATGGGTGCAGATGTCACATTCTTATTACTTACAATTTATGCTTTACTGTTTTTCTGTGGCGGTTTCGTGTATTACAGAAGTCAAAACATCCGCCTTGGCAATTGTAAAAAACACTTCGATTCAGCAAACGTTTAATGCGCACAGCCTTGTTATCAACTTAAATAATTTGTCAACTTTACTTCAGACACTGGTGTGCGAGTACGACCAGGATATAGTCTACCTTTTACGTTGTCATTGAGGGAGCTTTGGCCATTGCAATAAATTGTTTCAATGTGACTCGTCAAGCGCTGAGCGTAGTACGGCAACATTTATAATGTCTTGCCACTGCTGGCTGAAGTTGGAAGCGTAGGTATGTCAACTGGTTTCATTGGGGATGCAATACCAAACTATGCGACGTGTTAACTGTTTTTACCACATGGTTCTGAAAAACTGTTTGTATGTACCAGTTGCGATGTGGATTAATTTTTACTTGAGCATTTTTATTTGCATTAGTTTTTGTTCCGGACGTGTTCGTTGCTAAAATGCAATGTGCGTTAAACAGCTTTTTTCAGTAAATTTATGTTGGAATATTTAGCCTAATATCGTTTTGTGCCCATACGCGCTTGACAGTTGTGATAAAGTCACTGTATACACTGCAGAAATCAGAAGCTTGCGATGTGCCTCCTCCTGCCACTCAGGGATAGCACTGTTGCCACTCAGGGATAGCACTGTTGATCTGAACATCTGCAGCAATCTCGACGTTTGCAACAAAAAACGCTTCGATGAAAATGACCTTGAAATGCAAATTAAACGGCGAGATTAGTTGCGTCGCGAGCCTTGTTCAAGGGTTGTAAGCAGGAATCAGCTCTCCCGGAGTGCTGCTTAAGACGGCATTACATCTAGCGAGTCCTGCTCAAGGATTTTTATCTCCCGTCAATAAGAGTGTCAGCGGCGTGCCTGGCTGCGTTGGTCAAGTGCTGCCGTTAGATAATTAGAAACAGCGACTGAAGATCGTGGAAGACTCCACTTGCGTATGAGCAATCAACTAATGGCGCTTTAATGCAACAAAACCAAATTCTGATTTACGTGCACGATCGTCATGGAAACAGCGCCTATAACAAAAACATTTTCTCGTAACCATCGCTTCTTTAAGTGTCTATGTGCTTTCGCGAAGGCAGAGTTTTTGCGGTGAACAACTTACAGTAGAATATAGCCTACCGGGCTGATCTCTCCAGTGGTCGAGGCTGCCGGAGTTTTGTGAAGTAGTGCATGATATTAATTTTTCTTGGCCGATGTAGACACAAGAAAGCAATCTACGTCACACCCGGGTTCGAAATACACGAAAACAAACATTTACCCGGTGTTTGCATCACGACCTTTACCCCTGCGTCAAACGAGTATATTTGGTTGAGATTTTCATCTGAGCTAGAAACAATTTCGATGAGTTCATGCGCAACTGAAAACGTTTTCTGTATGAATAAACCTAACATACAAGATACAACGCAAGAAGTCACGGTGCGTGGAGGGGCATGTTTTTCAAAATCGGCTTCCATTCTTGTTTGTTTTCCAGTTTTCAGGGGAACATAACTTTAATCCAACCCGTGACGAAAAACACTCGACAATGGAACGTACTTCTTCCAAAAAAATAGCAACGTTTACAGTAAAATTAGCTTATATTTTTGGCAATAGTAGGTGTTAATCTATCCAAGCACAGACACGAATCCACGACACACAAGTAGGGTCTTTGAGATTGAACACGGTACGAAAACACGACTGCATAATATACTGAGCAGTGGCTGCTGCGTTCGTCGCACTGTGATAGCCGCTGCGTCTGCTGTGGCCAAGTTTCTGGTTTTGTTTTTTTAGCAGACCGTACCTGCACGTGCACCGTTGATGATTAGTTGCAAACGTGCAAATGCGTATTTCCTTTCTAAAAAGCGTAAGACGCTCCGTTTCAGCAAGACCGATTGCATTCTTGTGCAGAGCTGGAGGTGCTGGAGGTGTTGAATGCCAAGCGAGCAGTTCGTAGCAGATCTTCGCTTAGGCCAGCTTTACTTAAGGTATTCATGTCGATCTCCCATTGGAAAGATTCAAAAAAGGATTCGTGCGCAACGACGTTTTGCTCGCATCTTGTTAGTGTACTAAGTGAATAAAGGAATAAAATGCGCATGTGCGGTGTATCAGAATTAAGTTAATTTTTTTATTTTTTATTTGTAAAAACATAACTTTCTAGCAGAGGTTTCGAGCCGTGGTGGACGATGTGGTGGTCTTCGAGCTCGAATCGCAAATCCTGCTGTTGCAGATCACGCCACCGCTCTTGCGCGTTTAGGAAAGCTTGGCTTGGTGTCTTAGAAATTAGTTAGCGCTTGTCGAATGATATACAGCAAAGAAAAACTTTGACACAAAAAACCTTGACTTTTAACCTACGATCAAACCTACACTACTATTAACATGGGATTTTCAACGATGCGATTAACTGTGAAACGCCCATCATACTCCTATCCTTTGCTTTTACGTTGTGATAGTGCGCATTTTGATTTTAAAGACTGGCTTTGCGCAGTTCTACTTCATGGTTTTTGACAAAGGTTAAATATGTCAGTTTTCTCAATTCCATGTTACATCATCCTACCGGCGAAACATACCTCTGGAATTGTGAGAGCATTCGCGCGATGAGATAGGCCCAGAGCTGCTGTTCACACCCACAACCATTCTAGGGTGACTGCCACAGAGTTACTCAGGTAGCATGAAGAATACTCCCTAGCTTGATGCTTCTGTGTTCGAGTTACTGTCATCTTGATCTTCACTGCTGTCTCGTGTAGCCATGCGTAATGGTACTGTCGTGTTTCTTCAGCAATACCTCTTGAAAACGACGGGATACCTGCATAGGCGTAGGAGCAGGCAAATTTTTGGGGGTGTAAAGGACTTTTGCCCCAATTTCCCCAAACTTGTCCGAAAATGTTTTGTGCGCCTTTTGCCCACAAATTTTCTCCCACAAAGCACATGAATACCAGTTGTAGGTGTCACCCCAAAAAAGGTCTTAATTGTGTTTTTTTGCAAACGTTGGGCACCATTTTTTGAAGTCAAACAATGTTGAGCGCCATTTTTGCCTGGATTTTCAGAGATTGTACCCTGATTTTCAGAGCTTTTGCCAAATTTTTCAGGGATTTTGCCCAAAGTTTCAACAAATCAAAACTTTTGGGGTTGCGCTTTCACCCCCGCCTCCTACACCACTGGATACCTGGGTAACGAAATATCTGTAATCTTTTTCCTGTTTTATCTCAGATATTCGGGCGCTACCAGCGCGAAAAACAGAATAGTTTCGTTGAGAATGACACAGTGGTCAATCAGATGTTTACTTGCAATTTGCTTGCCACGAACGCTCCGCGACACGTTATAAAAACGGGTGAGCTATTCATATATTTCCTACCGAACCCGCAGCAGCTAATACTTCTTCAAAAGTTTAACCTGACAACTGCACTGTGAAGAATGCATTTTGTGACTTTTTGACCTTTATACCTATATCAGTTGCATACATGTGTGTATCAGTCTGTACTAATGATAGCTGTTTTAAATACAAAACTACGAATTTTGAAACAAATGTTGAAAATGCGTTGATTTCGTGTAGTTCACATCTTGCGAACTGATGTCTTTAGAGGGGTTCCAAGTGCACATCACTCTCATATAAAGTAGTTTCGCTGTAAATTGTGGTCAAAATATACAGAATGTCCTGATATTCAGCTATTTATAGGTGCGACTGTTCAAGTGGGGATTTCAATTTCTATAATTACAAGTGGCCAAACACATTTGTGAGGCGAACTCATCACTATTTTGTCGTAGAACAGTTTTTCGCTCATGAACTCTCTAGCTTGAAACACGATGAATGACAAAACGATCAAACCATGCAAAATTAACTCTGAGTCAATATTTTGCGAAAAGTATAAAGCTCGAAGCTGCCAATTTGGTGAAGTACGTTTGTGGTGCGTTTGCGGAAGTAGACGTGACACGTATCTAGTGTAAGGCGTGTTGGAATGAAAGTACAAAGCTGTGCAAGTAATATTGTCATAGTTTCCGTCGAGCAAGAAATAGCTCAAGCCCACACCAAAATTGTCATCAGCAGAGGCTTGACAAGATTCATTTCCTAAAAGACGAAATGCGTTGCGCACAAGTTACAAGCGCCTACCTGCGCAAGCACTGCTTGCCTCCACGACGTAGCCACACTGAAGCAAACGCTAGAGCTTAAAACTGCTCGATGCTGGACAGCCAACTCACTCATTTGTACGCTGATGTAATACTACAAGCGACTTTGCTTACGTAGGCCCAAGTAATGTAACTAATCTAGAAAACAAGTGGCGGCGGCGGGAGGTAATCGCTTTTACTCTTTCATTCTGAAAAAAGTTTTTCTCTACAGGTTTTCTCTGACATTGTGCTAAGCTGGATGGATAAGCGGGAGCAGCAGCAAAAACGTACAAGATGTTTTTTCTGTGCCTCATTCACTGTCAACAGTTGATGGTGCTATCGAATTGCACAAATTTAGAAGTGAAACGTTAAATGTCAGTGAGGCAGGACTTCAGAAAATTACCTGTTGGTACAAAACGCTGTATCTGTCGAAGTTTTCCCTGTTATTTCGTAGACCTTGTCTGTTTTCTCTGAATGTACTTAAGACTTTGCTGAACCTAACTTGACTTTGAACGCAGCCGCGCGGAACTAGAGTTTGGAGCTACAGGTTGAAACGTAGCTGAAAGGGACCCACTGGCCACTGTAGGGGGCCCGCCAGCCAACACTCAGTAAAAACGTGAGAAGTGATGGTGAATCCGGATGTGGATGTCTATACTAAAAACCTAAATCACCGGAAAATATTCCGAAAAACGCAAAAAGGAGCAACTTTCTGAAAACCAAAAGAATACTAAAACCGAAATATAACCTAAGGGGGATCCGGTTTACAAATTTAGCTTGCCAGGGTTTAGATTCGCCCCCCCTGCTCCCCCTCAGTTACGCCACTGACTGTGCAAAACTCTTACTGTGGCACTGTCAGGACCAGGACCAAAGTTCTGACATCATTAGGGTCATCACACTTACGTAAGCATGGTGCATTGAAAATGTTTGCTTGAGCTGTTTCGGCCCGAATGGAGTTTATGCCAAATACATACGTGCGACTGCGTGACAATTCCCAGCCATACCACACTTCATTTTAGGTCTCTGCACTGGCGAAAAGTCAACCTATTCTGAAAACAGTTGCTGAGCATTTCTTGTGTTAAGTCGCACGAAATGATCGAAGAGGTTTTATATCGCTCGCGCAATTGTGCAAACAAAGAGGCAGTTTTCCCATAGTTTGAAACAGCATCTTTTCTAATAATGGAAATTGCTCATAAGATTAAAACTCTGCACGCTTTCGACTAGCGATGACGCCACTGCTGGGTCATGGAGGCCGTTTGCATTTCCTTGCCTGATGCCGAAGCTCTGCTGCAATAGTTTGGCCAGTGATCAAATGCTTGTTTCACCTGAGTCAAAATAGTACGCAAAAGTCTAAAACATTGTTTCTGCAGCTATAAAAACATTGTTTCTTATATCAGGAAGCATTCTAGAGATGACAATACGAACACTTGAATCATATTTACAACTTTCATACTAACACTAAATATTGTTTTCGTAGCAATCGAGAGATTCCGTCGCTATATGTTCTTTGTAACAACACATTGTTTTCCTGACAATAGAAAAATTTGCCGCCGGTTAGTGTTCATGAACAAAGCAATGAATCTTTAAGGTAGTAGGTAAAAAGTGTTAGAGGTATTAGCATACTGCTCCGTCTGTAGCTTTCTATTTTAGTGGGAGGTGATGTAACGGTATCGCCCGAGTGTCTGCCTTCTTTCCCAAGGTGAACCTGCTCGCTCCCGTTATCGTCATGCACAGCTTCCTTTACTTCGAGGCTGCGTACGTTCAGTGACATATTTGACAAATTTGTCTTGATTTCGTGACATACTCACTATTCCAAAAATAACGCGCTTTTCAGTGTGTACTGTTTGTGTTTTGTTTTGCCTTGTTTCGCTTTTGATAAATTTCACAAGACTGCAGTGACACCTTACTACATGCTTTTTGTCTTGACGACAACCACGGTTATCGCTCAATTAGTTTTACTCGATAGCTAATGTTAGACGTCAGAACTATAGTTTCAGTCGAAATGAAACAAAAAGACGAGATTGCTTAACCGTCAAAGGCGTCTTTAAAGTGCAGCAAAAGCGTCAAAAGCAATTCCATGAATTGAACTGAGCAGTCGCATGTGCAACTCCCAACCAGGGTTGTGCCTCGTTTGCTGCACTGTTGCTGCAGGTCGAGTTTCAGGCTTGGAGTATTTTAAAGTGGAGTTTTAAGAGTTTTTACCTGAATGCCACGCGTACCGCTTACCATTTGTACCTGTCAAAGACAGAAGCAGAAATCCGTTTGCGATTACTTTTCGCTTGGCAAAACGCTCTGTAAACAGCTTTTTGATTTCCGGCTGTTTGTGTCGAGATTTCGGTAAGCTTGTTCGAAAGCTTCGGTGCACATGCGTGAATGTTTCATGAAAAGTCAAATTGAACCGTGGTGGATCGAAAAGACGACAAAATATCAATGATGACTTTGACCAAAAATCAAGCCGGCATAGACCTTCAGACAGAAGATGTTTTGTTTTGACCACGGTAACACATTTTTTCATAGTGTCTTACCCACCTGTATGGCAATATTGATCATAGTTTTGTTTGTGTGCAGATACGTTGGCTATCCTGGAAGAACTTTGAACGAAGCGGTAATCTTTCCATTGACGAACATTTTTTGACGCAAGGCAATCTCGCATAACAAACAAGCACGCAAACACCAATATTTATTGACGTTGAATATTTAGAAAAGCGAACTGTTCTTGTTCAACTTGGTGTCATTCAACTCATCGCCTTTTGCTTTGTTTTTCCTTGTACGACTTTAATTAAAAGACTTCCAAATTCCATTCTGTTTCGAAGTAAATTTCACCTTTTTGACGAATAGGGATGTCTGCAAAAGGTATACTGGTTTGTTTTGGTATGATTTTCTCGTTGTGGAATGCAGATAATCACTGATCTGGCGTCTTCGAGAGAACGTTGTGCTGTGACTTACTAGTACATACAGTTCAATACACTTATCTTACACATGGTTTGTTTATCTTACGATCAAATGTATTTTAAAGGGCAAGCGATTGAATTGCTTTAGGTTTCGTGAGCATATGTTACAAACATGGTTCGGCATTTTCAAGTCATTTTACTTAAAAAAAACAAACAGATAAACAAAAACACTGGGACCATTGAACGTGGATCGTTAAATCTGTTTGTTTGAGTAACTGCAAGTTTATCGTGGAATTCTACAAGTAACGGAACTCAAAAAGAGATTTTAAATGCCCTTACTTATTACGAAAATATCCCTGTGAAATTGCCAATGAACAATGAAAACGCTATCAGACATGTTCTCAAACTGCTTGAGGATCGTCATTGCATTGTGAGACGAGCACTGTCTTGCAACAGTTGTCAAATCCCGTCAAAAGGACAAACACTTTACCGAAGAAGCGCAACGAAATCACACAACAAAGGCGTTGCTATCAGTGCGTTTAAAAAATGAATCAGTTTGGCTTCTTGCGAGTAGCAGTACAGAGAAAGACATGCACGGATGTAGGGATGCGGGGGTGTGGGAGTGGGCGTTCGACACACGCTCCAGTTGTGTTGACAATGGTATTTGAATATTGTTGTTGAAGCGAAAATATATAGGGAAAACATTTGTCTTGAATTCAAGGCTTGGTTAAAACTATATACTTTTTTCGGACAGCTGTACGCTTTTTTGAAATCTTACGAAGAAATCGGATAAGATGTGAATATTCAGTGTGCAAGTTACTTTCAGGTTATTAGAAAGGACCCAGTGAGTTAGATTTTTAACAAATGTTGCTCCTTGAATCCTATCCGGGCAATTATCAAACACTTTTATGTAAAAATCTAACATAAACCGTGTCGCTACATTTAGCTTAAACTCTGGATTTAACGATTCTTTTCAGGAATGGTCCCAGTTCTCTGCAACATACCGTTGGAATCAGGGCCGCAACCAGCTGACATTTTCGGGCGGAAATGATTCTAACTTGTTGTTATAATATTTTAGGTGGGAGCAAAATTATTGGAACTTGTTGTTGTACATAACAAGTAAACATGTTTGTAAACATTTCGGGAGGGCAATTGCCCGGTTGCCCCCCTGCTTGGAATAGATAAAAAAGCGCGGGTCTATGGACTAAGTTTTCGCGAAACCTTGTCTTGCTTTTGAGAAGCCAGAAAATTCGTCTCGTCCAGCAATGCCCAACCCTCCGACCGCATGTGGCCCAGTCGAAGGCTTTGTGCGGTCCAGCTGAAGGTTTTTCATTGTGGCCTGTAAAATATAATGACAACATGACCTGATTTTCATAATCTTAAGTCTGACATTTTTCAGTGAAATGATCCTCAGAGCCACTTTATCATGTCTGTACTGTATACTGGCAGAACTCCATGTGGCTGCCGACAATTCGATGTTTAACTGATTTCTAACTTTCTCATTTCTGCCCTAGTTGTTTCATTGACACTAAACTTGTCTGTCACATCACAGTTGGGGAGTTATGAGAGATGCCAAACTGTCGTTATATCGTTGCAGTTAGGATTTGAACGCTTTCAGTGGCTTAAGCTAAATTTGCTTCGTTGTAAACAAAGTAAGTCTTTCAATGTGTTGTCCTCATGAAGATTGTGGCATAATTTTTTGCATTATAAAGCATTGCAGTTGGACATTGTTGGTTTTAGAGAGTCTAGATCGTTTCTGTGTAATGCATTTACGTGACTCGAGGAGCTGCATATTTTCTGAATAGCACGTTGAGTTCGGAAAGGTGTGTCTTTTCCATTGCGTCGAAACTGTGCTGCAACATGTGTCCCAGCGTTCAACGCTGTCGGAAAAACGTGTTAGTGTTTAATCAAACAAGAACGTTTGCGCCTCTGGACGCGTATTATTTCCTGTGAATATTCTGTCGCATGCCTGCCACCCTGCAAGAAATGGATAGCACATTTTGACACGCCTCACAACGGTTCGTTTGCAAGGCTGCAGTTGCCGGCGTTCGAGGACACCGGTGCGGGTGAATCGCGCGCGATCTGTTCTCCGTGCAGTTTTTCGGCGTCGGTTTTCGGCGAAAAATTTTCGCGACGAGATCCTATGTTTCCTCCAGACATCTGGGCTTTTCGAGCGGCAGCCAGCGCTGGTTCTCGAATTGTGACTGGCGTTGTTTGGTTTGCAGCACTCTTGACGCAGGCGAGCTTGAGTTTCGCACCGAGGCGAGGTGTCGCTTGAGGTTGAGGCAGCGTGGCGGCGTGTGTATGTTCGAAAACTTTTCCTGCATCTCTTCTTTGAACGTTTCGAGCTTTGAAGTTTGATGAAATAGCTGTTTCAACGCAGTTTCGGCTTGTTCACTGAAATGCGGAAATCTTCAAGAGTCTATCAGCAACATTGATCGCATTGTTTCATCCCGAAAGAGTTGGGTTTAATAGAAAAAAATCCCAGGAAATTTTGTTGAAACCTTGAAATTAACTTTTGCTAAATTCCGAGCCGAAAATCCTAGTAGTTTTTCACGCCATTAATTTGTTAAACCAGTTTGTCAATAAATAAACTGTGCAACAACACAAAGCGGGTGTCGAGTTTTCCCAAACCTTTTCGAGATGCTTGTGCCTCTTTCTGAGGATGCTCTCTGCTGTGTTGGCGCCTTCACGGTTAATTTCATGGGAAGTCTTCTGCTTTGCTATCTACCTCAGTCATTGCTGGTCGTCGTGAACTTCTAAGTAATTGAACAGATGGCGGCTGCGCGAATCTTCAACACAGCCTGTGCATGGAGGAAGTATACAGGATGTCGTCAGCAGGTAATGATGTAAGAAAATTATCATCTCTTTGTGTTGGCATTAGCTGTAAGATACTTGTGACGTCAGACAGCCTGCTTTGTGTTAGCGGCAGAATGGTTGACGTTGACCAGTTACAGACAGACCCAAGATTGTAGTTTTGAACGAGTTAGATTGCAAACCGTGCTTGTTGTGTCGCGACTGTCTCAAGACCTGAAGAGGCTGCTCCAAGGGTAGTAGGATTTGGTGCTCAATTCGCACTTTTGTAGTGGCAGGCGGCGGTTCTTGTTAATTGTTTAAATCCAAAAATATTTTCCACAAAATAGTATTTTTCAAAGTTTACCCTCCGCGTGAAATGTTCCAGGTCTAAATAACCAAAGAAAAGAAGTGCATTGCAAGCGCAGTGTGCCTGCTCTTTCGCATTCGTTTGTAGAAAACGTGAACAATATGATCTGCCGCTTTTACGGTAGCGTGGATTTGGGATTCTTCTCTTACTGTTCACGAAGCGACAGAAACGCACATGCGATATGGCGCATGTTTCCGGACTCAACAATTGCCGGCAAACCGGCTTTGCGAGAAGTAGCTCGATTTTGTAGGCCATCTCCGAACTTTGGTACCGGAACTTCGGTTCTATAAAGCCGCTCGTGAGAAATCCAGAAGTCGCTCACCGTCGTACCGGCCACTTCCTAATGAGTAGCCTGCTTGAGGCCATAACCGCTATTGTCATTGTGCATAGCGGGATAAGTCAATACTGCTGAGAATATATTCGAATGGCCAGGACGCAGTGGATTGCGGAAGACGCTTGCCGATTGTTTAGACTGCAAAGCCCAGCTTGCTTGTTGGAAATTACTAAAATGACAAAGTGGTCGCATTTCGCCAGTTTGAAGACGGCAGATGCGCATTGGAGGGGCCATCCTTATTTCTAGATAGACTGGATTTCGCAGCAAATAACATTTGACATTTCTTTTGAAAAAAGTTCTTGATTTTAGGTACTTTCGACGTGTTCAGGCGGCAATTTAGGTTGTTATTTGCCAATATTCTAAGTAGCGAAAATCCGTACATTTCGCGCTGATTTTTCAACAGTGAATGGCACCTGTGTTGTGCGGTTTCGTACCAACGGCAGTCTGACGTCTGTCGCAAACTTTCCACCCGCCTCAACCCCCTCCTTTGCGGCTCTGCACGAAGTAAACACTTTGGCTCAAGGTGGATTCAGACATAAAAACGTTCAGATTAGTTTCGTTTTCAAGACGCGATAAGGCTGGGGGAAACTGTGCTTTGCTTAACTACAGTTTTGCCTGTCTGCTCCACTGCACAGTAAGCAAGATGGATGTTTTGTTGTATGGTCACATTTTTCACTGTAGCAACTAGCAACCCCCACCTTAAAGGGCGCGTTCCCTCGGCCGAGGTCCGTCCAACCCCTGACGACAAACTGTGTCAAGTCTAATTACACCGCATCAGTTGTCCACAGTTGTTTGCATATAGCAGCTTGTGTTTTTGATGCACTGTTGCCGAAATAGTGACAAGAGCTACTCCAGTGGTTCTTAACCTGAGGTAAATTTACCCCTGGTTGTAAATTTCATCTTCCAAGGGGGTAAAGTTACTGAACCACAAATTGCAGCAAATGTAAATTTTTATAAATCATTGTAAACTGTAGGAGTTCGCTACTTTCGTATTTTCAATGAATGAGCAACATTGAGTGTATTGGGGGCATATCTGGGAATCTTTTTTGATGAAAGGTAAGATGTGTGAAAAAGGTCAAGAACCACTGAGTTATTATATTTACTTGAAGCGGTCGCATGAAACTTGTGCTTATGAAACTCGGATTCAATCTGTCAAGCGTGTTGTTGTTTACTCATTGTGCGGCTTGTATGTTTTAAAAGAAGCGCCTGATGCACCACAGAAACCACAAGAACGCCGAAAATAGCGCAGCGGATGGGCGTGCGTGGTAAGTGCGTAAGCTTGTAAGTGACAGCAGCGTCGTTTGTTTTTCTTATTTACACGACGTCATACTTTTTTGAAGAGGTTTAAATCATGGCGTTTCAGAGTCATTGACATGCTGATCTAAGAATGGTCTGCAGAAAATAAACTGAAAATTCCGAAATGATTTTTATTTTAGAATGCAACAGACCGGACACCTTAGTGGCGATAAAAGCAGTTTGTTTGGGTTTTAGTGCTACCAGCTGTTTCTTCAACGTAAGGTGCCATTCGTAATGGAGATCAAGTCTACTCGAAGATTGTCATAGTTTGCGTCGAGCATGAGATAGCTCAAGCCCACACCAAAATTGTCATCAGAAGAGGCTTTACAAGGACCAGTTATTACAAACCTAAATTGTCTAAAAACCAGGCGGACGCATTCCAACGCTGACAAAATACTTTTAAATGAATAAAGGAATACATGGTTCTTGCACAAGTTTTCTTGAGCGTACCTTGTTGCGAACTCCCGATTAGGGTCTGATTTTTAAGCTTATCTTTACACAGGCGCGTGGTATGTTTGATTACGAAGATATTGTAGCCAGGTCAGAAAAACTAGGGCTTTTGGGCCGACATTACGGGACATTCATGTCTTCTACACCGCATTGTTTTGCTGTTGAGTAAATGTTTATCCGATGGCAGTCATTTTCAGATTGCGAAAATATATTTGAAAACAAAGGATGTAACGCTTTAACGATGTTTACTAGTATTCGCAGGCAATTATCTGCGCGTGCTTGTACCTCGACAACAGAAATTCAGGTTTAAATTTTTACAGAAGTCGTTTTTTCAAAATTTTTAACAATGTGTTAATGTTAGAACAGTCAAGAACATTAACACGCGTATTAGACCAACGATTCATACTTTTCTGATAAGCTAGTAAATTGTTTTTCTTTCTACGCCCATCTTTAATTGCTAAATTGAAACGTTGAACATAGCCAGGCCGATGAGCGAGCGACTTGCTGAAAACGCTTAAGTTAAGGTCGAAGATGCAGCTCGTAAACATATAATTATTAGACGTTATCGTAACTTTGTAGTTCTTCCCGTTTCATTCCGCCCCGATGACGTCGAGTCATCAACGGACATTGCATTTTTCATAACATTTTATCTTTAGCAGTTGCTTCTACTTTACTGAGTGAAAACGATCAGCTTTTATTGCAAAATTGTAGGCTTTATGTCCCATAAATGACATCTGTTCTTTTAAACGATTACTACGTGCATTGCATCCTTAGGGGAGCGTCGTAGGCCTTTATCTACGTGTTTTCACTCGAGGAAATCCTGAACTGTTCGCATACGACAAGCGCACAAATCTCCAAATGATCTAAATACCGATTATTGCAGTGCTCATAAGCATCATGGGAAAATAAGAAACGCGTTCCAAATTTAGACGTTTATCACTCAACCTGAGCATTACTTGGATTATGTATCTATTTTCAAAGCAGCACTAATTGTACTTTCTATGTTTACCTTAAACCAATAGCAAAATTACCCTCGTGGGCTGTGCAAATGTACAAAATCAAACAAGAAAATCGGTTTGCTTCGGTGAGAGACGTACAGCACTTATTTCCAGCGTAGTTCTGGTACGTTGTTCAGAGACATGGTTTTTCTATCACTGCAGACGTCACGGAACTGTTGAATAAATATTAAGTTCGGATCATATTTCTTTAAGTGACTTGGATTAAAATTTGTCTAGGACTGGCGGCAGATGCTTGTTCCCTGCGTTCTGCACGTGCTTTGCAGAGTCAGCACAGAAGTACAGCCTGCTCATTTTCGTTCTACAGGTTGATTTTTATACGCAGAGCGTATTTATTAAATGTTGTGAGTTTTTGCGTCTTCTTTAGGAGTTCGTGGGGCTTTTTTGTGCTTCACAGTTGTTTTTTGTTTACCGCTCTGGCCGCGAACGCTCAAACGTTTTGACAATACCGTGCCCGCGCCGCTGCAGGTTGCGAAAGTTAATAGAAGGTCGGATCGAGGACCGATGGATGGATATCTTGTGTGAAACGTGGACATTCTAAGCAATAATAAAACTCAATTGGCTTCATTAATATGATTTGGACGAATTTATATCAAATAAAAAAACAGAAACCATGATGGGCTGTACTTTGGTAATGCCCGCTCTAGAAAAAACAAATCGAAAAGTGCCTGCTCCAGATTCTACCTCCAGAGGGCGATATCAAGCGATTTTCCATAAAGTGAAGCGACGGGCGGACGCATTCCAAACGAAGTCGCGTGGTAGAACAACAGCGCCTTCACCGCACCCATTGACAGGATCTGCCAACCGCGATTCTCTCTCTTGGAAAAATTACAGGGATCATTGCAATTCAAAAATTTTGTATTCCAACTCAAGAAAACGTCGAAAATAGCATTCTGACTGCCTATGCAGAAACGCAGTACTTGTTTTTCGATCTATACAAGAACGCAGGCCACAGAATTTACAAACGAAATCGAGTTGTGGTAGGCTAGTGTGTCTTGAAGAGTTATTTTTGGTCCTAGTCTTGATCGCTTGAGGTTAAGGAAATATTATTTTATTGATTAATCAAGAAATTAATGAGTTAATTTGAATGTTGATCAGTTAAAAATAGATGAATAAACAAACGAAAAATAGATGAATGAATTAGAAAAATATCATTTGTGTGCTGCCGGCTTAGACAGACTAATGAATGCGGTTATTGGTACGGGAAAGAATTCCATAAAATTTAAAACGTTTTGTATAAAAATCAAAAGTCGAAATCGATTACTTTGATGACAAAGAAACAGGTAGAGCGAGAACATGCGCAAAAGAAGTCGCGAAACTGGCCGAGGGTCTCGCTGATTAACTGTATCACAAAGATTTATGAACTGCAAGGCAGGCTGGCTTCCTCAAGAGCACGAAACCCACGAGCAGAGCTCACCTCCCCACCAGTAGATGGGAGCGAACACTTCCGGATCGAGCACTTCCCCGCCCACGATCAAAGCTTTGATCAATCGACTTTTATCCTTCGATTTTGCAAACGTATCGGTTGCGGCTGAGCGAACGTGAACACCACGGGGGGGAGTGTGCTAATCGCCCCGCCGCACGCTCCGAGCAGTCACTTTACGGAAAACGGGAAAGCGCTATTTGAAAGGGTCATCAAAAAAAATAAATTCCCAAATCGGCGTAAGTCGTTATCTCGCTTTTCCGCCTTGTTGATCTTGGGTTTGTTTGCTTTGAGGTCCTGTATCTGCGTTTGGCATTAACACACATAACGCAATGACCACACAGTTCACTTTATAGAAACAACCGTTTGTTTTCCGCTGTAGGAGATATGCCAAAAGCGTTGATGCTTGATCTTATAGACCAGGGGTTACCAATCTGGGTTTTATGTACCCCTAGGGGTACATTTGCCTATCTGAAGGGGTACATTTAAGGTTAGCAATGCAAGGGAAAAATATATTATATATTATTAATTTCCAATATTTATACTTATATCAGCGAATATCATTTTCAAAAGTCCTTCATGGCTATTGTTAAACATATCTGTGATTAGTCATGCTGAAATATTTTGTTATAAGAAATTTGAGGGAACATGTTCATCTGTCGTAATGCTGAAGGGATACATGACTACATGGTCAGAGAAAGTTTGGGTACCACTGTTATAGACGAAAGCTTTCGTTATTCTTTAGCATAGTTCAGTGGCCTGACGATAGTTTCTGATCAGATTCGCTTCATCTGAAATATTCTATTGCAAGACGTTCATATGCATAATACCCTCGACCTATATGTTTGAAAAGAACTTCTGCCTTCAAACCAACCGCTTTTTTATTTTCAGTATCTAACCATTTTCATGCGAGTGCTGGAAATATTCAGATTTCTGCCGAAGCTGAGTCTAATTGCTCTTGGAAGCTGGTGCATAAGTTGCGCGATTGTCTAGGTGAGCCTCGGATACAAGAACGCAAACTTTGCACAAGACTGATATCTTGTAAAGAATGGCCGGAACAGACCAATGCACAAAACTGCTTTCGGGTTTACGGTTTGAAGTCGGCAGTGAACGTCACGCCCTGCATAAACATAAACTGCGTGGAAAATCAGTGAATGTTGCGTCGAAAACGCTCTTCCATCGCAGTGTGGGGCGCTGTATGGCGGAATCGTGAGGTTGAGCTCTTGGCGTTGGGTCCAATCGCCTACAGCACAGCGCAGCATGTTTAACGTCCTTGTCAGGACCGCCTTTGTTTACATCATGCCTTTGCAGGTGCTGGGCGTCCTTGAATCGTAACCAGGGTGCAGAAGTGGCGAATTCTTAGCGACGCGTGGGATGATTGAACGTCGTGTTATCGCGCGCTTAGGAAGCTTCTCGCCTTCGTCCAATTTCGCTATTAATAATAGCGTTGCTGGCGCGGTACGGGAAGACGTAGCGTTATTGACTAGTCCGATCCTTCGACTTCCCGGAACTGCGATATGTTGTCTCGGAGAAAGCGCCTTCCCGCCGTACGTACGCGGCTGGAATCGTGAAGTCTTTGCGGGCATCGTCCAGGTTCAGGTTATAGAACTTTTTCGAAAATAACGATGTCTTTTTTGTTTTCGGAGAAACAGTAATATATGCAGGCTGCGTCGTGCCGGCGACTACAGTACTTTCGATGCTTGGTTGTTGTGCGGGACCAAGCAACAGCTCTATGCATGTTGTTTGGTTGAATCTGGGGGTATGCAATAGCTTGATGTCTGCATTGTTGTATTACCACTTACCAGTTTAACAATCTTTAGCACTAACCGATATCTTTATCATTAATTACGGCAAAAAGGAAACAAATTTAGCATATTTCCAATTGCAGTCACCTTACAAGAAAAACCAACCACAGTCGGATCTGCACATGCTGTTGGGGGGGCTGTCTGAAAAAGGGGCGCCGAAATACAGGAAAAGCAATGTAAACCGCAAAATCAATCATTTGTTTGTAGGGGCGATGTTTTTGAAATCGGACGCCAATCGGGGGGTATTTCACCAGATTAACCCCACCTTGATCCATCACTGAGACAAATCAACTGTATGTCCACGTTTACCTGAAGAATTTCAAAATATTGTTTAAGTTGAGTTGGACCTTGGCGAAAATGATTTGTACATAAGCTTTTGACAGAAGACTACCACGACAGAAGCATTTGCCATATCTTTACAAGCGTGTTTTTGTGTGCAGGCCGCGTATTCCTGTCAGGCAGCAGGTAACTGAGTCTACGGTTTCGAAAACGAAAGCAACGTCTTGAAAGAATGGTCAAAGTGCTCTTTGCTGCTACTGATTAATTCACGTGGAATTCACACATTCACGAGTCCGCGACTTATTTAGCGACAGCAAAAATCACTTCAAAGGCATTGCAGCCTAATTAAGCGAATCTTAACGCGTCTTATAACAATGTACCAATGGATTGAAAAAAATTAACAAACTCGGATAACAGTGCAACGCTACTTTGAACGCTACGGGAAGTTCTCAAAGTAACAGTTACTGCAGTACAATGAAAAATGCAAGTGAAGGCATTATTGGCGGAATTACTCAAACTAAGCCAGATCAAACAAAATTGCAGAGAAATCCTGTTGATACTTCTTGATTTTGCTTCTACAACGTAAAAGGTTAAAAAAGTAACTAAACGTATTCACTAAGCCGTCAATAGAAAATACGTATCTTGAAAACCTAGGATCTTAGGTCTTGTTGAAAAACAGTTTGTTAAAACCTAACCTCAACAGCCGTTGATTGCCGAAGATGGAAGAGAAAAGCTTGGACTGCGGTGGAGCCTTTTTCGCTTGTCGTTCGTTTTGTTTACACAGTCATTTGGTTGGGATAGATGAGCATGCTTTGCAAGCACGCGTCGAACTAGCGCCGCTCTCTTCTTCGTCGTTGCGAAAAAATGGCGATGTTTATCGCAACGCTCCGGCGTAGCCTCCGCTCAGACGAGCAACCTGCTTTGGAGCACCGATTAGGCCTTGCGGAGGGCGTACAAGTGTAAAGGAATGCTTTGGCTCGTCTTGTTGCTGTCTGCGCTTTGTTTTTTTGCATCTTTAGTAGACTTCAGAAAGCATCAGACTTGTGTTGGCTTATTGATCCTTTCGGGTAGTTGGAGGTGTATACTTTAGTCCAATTCATAGAATGAGTAGTTTTCCTCGGGCGTGATATATTATCAAATACCGAGAGTACATTTTAAGTTATTTTAAGGGTTGCTCCATAATTCTTTGACGGAATCAGATTTCTCGCCGAGGTAACAGGTTTCAGATAGAAAGTATTTTAAACCTTATTATTTATTTAGTTCCACGAGTCATGAAATTGTCGACAGAAGCAGTTTTCGTTTTAATCCACCGGAACTTGTTGAATGAGGTTTAAAAGCTGTGCTTTTATAGAGAAAAAAATGATGTTCTATTGTTTACAAGTTCTTGCTTTGAAATGCTGCAATGGGTCAGAAGACACGAGCCAGGTTTGATTGCGACGTTTCGTACGCAATTAATTTTAGGCCAAATGACGTTGACGCATTTTTTTAATTTACGCCAAATGACTTTAAGTGTTTTATTTGTCTGCAATAACTCTACAAAACGCACATAGTTTGCTTATGAGACGAGGATGTCGTGAGCAGTGATTTCAGCGATTTGACACGCACGGAACCACAGGAGAAATATGCTTAAATTTCATTCCGATAGGACGTGGAAGCTGTACGCAACCTGTTGAGCTGTTACGCAATTTCAACCTTTTTTCGATCGTTCTTCTTTGCAACAAACTGTTGAGCACGAAGGAGCAGACTACATAGGAAAGCTTGGAAACTGTGCTTCCATCCTTCAAAATGATACAATTGCATAAGTGGCCACGAAGCGTTTGAAATTGCATAAAAAATATGTTTGATTAATCGGTCGTCGTGTGCAGGCTAAGTAACTTAATTCACTGTTTTGATTGTCTGGCTTGTCAAGAGACAACGTCTCTGGCAATAACAACCTTGGAGCGTGATAAATCAGCATAAAAAAACGTTGGAAAAGTTTCGCGGTTTTTTAATCTTTTTTAGTTCGTCGTATTTTGTTCGCAAGAAGGTGCGATGTTTTTTTAGTCTGGGAATCATTGCTGAGATATAAACTTAGCATTGGCTCCGTACGTTTCTGTGATACTTACCCGGAAAACCGCTTGTTTTCTCTTCAGTTCAGTTCCTGTTCTCACAATCTAACGATAACATCTGCTTCATTCAAAGAGAATAGATGTTCCAAGTTGTAGCATTTTGTTTTATAAAAAATAAACTTTAACCTGATAAGCAATGCTGACGTCAGCTAGACGTCACGCTCCGTTTGGCTCGTGCCGTGGCGCGACGCCGCAGAACAACGAAGTCACCTCGATGTTGTCGGGGTCGGTGGTTGATGCGCCGCCGGACACCACGCCTGGAAATGCCGCCGATTCCAACTCAAGTCCCCAAAGTTCGGTCGGGTGGCAAGATGCGGTGGCGATCGACTCGTCGGACGACAGGGAAAAATCTCCGTCGCGCATCGACGAAGACGGCGTCAGTGATGATGACACGGATCGCGACGACTGTGACGAAATGGGCAAATACAAGGCCAATGCGTTCGACGATTCGCCGGACAGAAGCAGCAGCGGTGGATCGTCAGGTGGGGGTAACACGATCGCGAAAGCGAAACGAGAGCGAGTGGAGAACATAGTCACCAATATCCGCGATCGCCCCCATAAACCAAGGTCCCCGTTCGCCGATGACAACGAAGAGATCTGTGCAGCGTCGGCGGAACAAGGAGAATCCAGAAAGCGAAGAAGCAATAGCAGTTTGAAAGATTGGCCCGAAAAAATTTCTCATTGTAAGTTTTGCTTCGCGCACCGTTTTGAAAATAAACCCAAGTAATTAACTGTCGGATATTGTTAAAAAATACAATTTGACCTTATTAAGCTGTGTGCTTTTGGTGGTCGAACTCGAAAGCAACTTTTAGTAGTTTAAAACCCGAAAATTGCAATAAATGTTTATTTACACTTTACAGCATTTTTTTATCTGCAAAAGCTTACTCTGGGTTACATTTATGTTTTTTCAGTAAATAAAAACATATAGTCAAATTTGCTCGTTGCGCGAAAACACAGCGGTGAAGCCACTTTTTCGATAAGTTTGTTTGTTCAAGTACTTGCTTTTGAAAGACCAAATGATATATTAATATGCAACATTGAGACGCTAAATGTTTTGGCGTTGCCAGCAGTTTTACCTTGAAAGAAACAGAAAAAAGCTTGATAGCCTAATAGACCCGCATAACGTCACAGTGCAAAATGTAAAGCCTGGCTCAATCTGCTTGTACATTTAATTTATTGCTACAGAAACATTAAGCTTACAGTTTGTTTTAGCGCATTATGTTGGTAAAAATGTGCCCAACATTTAGTTAAAACATAAGCATTTGATATATTTTCTCCTGCAATTTAAAACAGAATATGATGAAAACGATATGGATTATCGATATAAAATTTATATCAACAATTTTGTATGTTTGATTTATGAGAACAAACATCTGGCAATTATTTAAAACTCAGAGTTGTATAGCCCAAACAAGTCGCGGGTTTGGTTGTCTCTGGATCTGGTATCACTTCTGAATTTGAAACTGTTGCACTTCACTGGTTGATCGTGAACTGGTTGATCGCACGGACATTTTATCCTCTTTTATTTGGATATTTGCTTCCGAAGATTTCTATTTCTATTCTCTAATCACAGGATGCAGCGTGTGTCGGGGCTGTTTTTCAACGTGCAGCGCGTTTCTGGAAAGAACAATTAGTATTCATACTTTTTCGTATGTTGTTCCAGCCTCTCCAGGCGAGTTCATCAACCAGGCCCTAAACCTGGTGGCTTTTGGTGGCGGGAGCAACAGATACGATGAGAATGGTGAAAGCGACAGCAGCAGGTCGGGGCCAGACGGCCAGCAATCGGTCGGCTGGTCGCCGAACAGCAAGCGGGCCCGCTATGACGAAGGCTACGGCAGCACTGGCAATGACAACGTCAGGCGCCAGGCGGGCATCCGCAGGTCCAAGTCTTACCGCGACGCAGTCAAGCTGGCGATCCTTCGTCCACGCAAGCACCGACCGTTTTCCGTCATACTGGAAACACTGAGAAACGAGCTCTCTTTTGAGTTCGGCAAGCTGACTGAACGGATCGCGCGTCGCTTGTGCGACGAATTCGAGCTGGGGGAGGAAGAGGAAGAGGAGGAAAACAACTCGTCCACTCCGGACGACGACAGGAGCGACGATTACATGCGCGAGCAATTCGCCGAAAAGGAGATGGCGTCGCGATGCCAAGGCGAGAGGATCGACGACGGACGCAGGAGCAGCACTGATCGTGGTGATCGCAGGGCGGACTACATGGCTGAAGGTTTGTTGCGTTAAGTTGTCAAATCTGACAAGCCCTGGTCCAGCCTGTTATGAGCTAACGTTTTTAGTCGCAACTGGTTTTCTTTTCCCAGAAACATTCCGGTCATTTATCCCATAACAGTATGAAAACTCGCCGGAACAGCCTATTGTTGCGAACATTATGACCGAACTGACCTAATTTGTTTCGATCATTTCAAAGAAATTTCGGTCCATGACCGTACATGACTGAAAAAAACTCAGAGTCGCAAGTCCTTTTCCACGGCGTGCCAAATGTGTGTTAGGTAGGGAATGAAACCTCAGGTTTTCAACCTGCGGCTGTTAGTAAGAGTGGAGTAGCAAAACCTGGTGATCGATTTGTGATCGTCATTGAAACGTTGAGTGCGTTGCGATCATCGTGTAGTAATGCGTGTACATGCCTTGTTCTTAATTAAAGCATGAATATCTTTCGACTTGCGTGTTGCCTTTGCTGTCATTGAAGCGTACGTTTCACATTGAGCTGATCGTTCTCAGTGGACCGACAGCACTACCGACAATAGACGGTCGTTTGTGCGAAGGAAGTTGGGCTAGCACTTTTTTGGACGGTCATTACTGTAGATATGGTATTTATGTGAAAATCATCTTACTTGTAACAACCACTGTTAAAGAAAATTTGTGTCATTTCAAAAACGTGAAAGTGGTTATAGGTTAAAACTTTCTTGATATTTTTGTTCATGCAGGGCTTACCTTGATAAGTTCACGTCACCATAACAGTGCAAACAGATGCGCACAGCCATTAACAACCCTGCCATTTTTCCGATGCGATTTGAAAAAGTTTTCGTGAAAGTTTCAGTCTCATTTAAGCTGAAAGAATGCGTGAGTGAAAACTCCTAGCAAGTATTTAAAGTTTCAGCGACTTTTTTGAAGGCAGCTGTGTGGTGGGACACTTCGGCGCTGTGGTATCTACACTGGAAAATAAGAACGCTACAATTTCGTATGATTTGAAACAAAACCAACACGTACGGTGTCCTTCGAAGCCGACTGGCCATTGACTGTGTTGCAGCAAATAATTCTGGAAACGTTCAGTTCACGTCTGCAAATGTTTCACTCAACTGCCCTTGTTTGAACAGAGCGAGTCGAAAGACTGCGCACGTCGAACAGATCCCAAATGTGCTTCGGAGACGTCGAGGTTCGACGCGGTCCGTCGGCCGGAAACGAAGATGGCAGAACCGGCCACGGCGACGTCTTTTACCCGGAAATGAATTCGCTCGACGACAGCTACATGAGCAAGGACGAGCGCAAGACAGCTGATAGTGCGAATCCGTCGAGCAATGGAAGATACAAGGATGGAAAGAATGCTCATTTGTCTTTGAGGTGACGCATGTGGTCAAAAAATTAAAAACAAGACTTTTTTAGTTAAACAAGTCTTTTTTCAGAAAGCTTTAGAACAGGGGTTCTCAAACTTTTGGTGTTATGGAGCCCATGAAGAGATTGACCATAATTTACGGAACCCCACAATAAATTTCTTTTAATATTATAAGTAAACGAATAGCTCGCGGAGCCCCGAGGTTTCTCTCGCGGAGCCCTGGGGCTCCGTACGGAGCATTTTGAGAACCTATGCTTTAGAATCTTGGTGGCTGTTTCGCTTTTTTAATCGCTTTTAAGGGAGATGAAATCCGAAACGTGCTTTATCCTAAAGCTGGTGATTTGAGGCAATGTGAAACTTGCCCGCATCGATAGTGACGGTTGTTTCACATGAGCTTTGCCCGTTTCGTTTTTCAGGGACGAAGAAAATCAAAATGGCTCGGAGCAAACCCAAGCGCTGTCGCTCGTCACGCGAAAGGTTTCGACGCCGTCCGCTTCGGTTTCGTCGGAAGTCTGCTCGAACCAGCATTCGCCGCGCGCTTTCGTGTCGCTGGAATCATCCAGACTGCGAAAGACGCGCTCCGAAGAAAACCAGTCGTTTTTGGGGGGCAGGACGAGGCCCGCGAGCGTCGACGACGGCAAGACAGCGGCCCGGCCCGATCTGCGTTGCTTTCCCGGTGCAGACCAACGTTCTCACTCGCCGTCGATCTCCAGGAAAGCATCTTTCCCCTCATATATCTCGCCAAGGGGCGCCTCCTTGATCCCGCCCCAAGACGCACCATACCCTCCGGCGTCTGCTTGGTCGTTCACCCCCTCATCAAGTGCCTTCCGCTACCCTCACCAAAGGACCCAGGCCGTTTTTTCACCGAACCGTCACTTTTCCTCGCCTCACTTAGACATGCAGCAAAAACTCATTTCGAGCCTCACCTCCCCATCAGGGGGGCCTAGCGCAGGTCCTTTGAAGCCACCGGCTATTTTTCCCAACAAGTCTCACCTCCATAACCCCCTTTACTCGCCACTTCAGTCGACATTCCCCTTCTCTTCCTCGCAGATACCTTTCCCCCTTCTTCCCGCTTTTCATCAGAGATCTCTGGCAAGCGCGCTAGCGGCGGGCGACTACGGTCGCCTTCGCGAAAGTCTGGACTCGGCTGGACTGCGACATCTTGGCACGCGGACAGGAACAAGAGACCCCATCAAATCTAGAGGTGAGCTTGGATCGCGGAGTGGACATAGTGGAGCTATTAAGTTCTTTGTTTCAAAGTTTCATGCCTGAGTTTTTCATACCCATTAAACAGCGAATGCTTGTTGTTTCACAAACTTATCTACATTTCAAAGGCTTTTAGTAGTTTTTTCTACCTTTCAGATTAAATTCTAATTTTAGGGACTGTCGGCTTTAATTCGAAGTGCCAAAAAGTTTTCATATAAACTAACCTTGTTTTCTTCACAGTTTCAGGACTTGGAGCTCATCATATGGATTTCAAGACGGACGCGACCGACTACGTTGGAGGTGCAGCAGAAGTGAGCCCCTACTCAGCGCAATCTATATCCTTTTTTACTGATTTTAGGTTTTCTGATCCTAAATATGGTCGTGTTTAGTTGTTCTGAAGCGACTACTTTGTTGCTGTATTTTGTCATGCCCTTCCTATGTGATCATTTCTCTGAAGCTGAGACTTTTTCAAAGCTTGTCTTCCATTCTCCCAGCAAACGTCGCGGTTATTAAGAAAACAATCTGCATGTTTGGGAGGGGACACATATTTTCGTTTGGGAGGGGCCAAAGATTTTAACTTTAAGCGAAAAACAGTAGGTAGTTTGAGACCTTGCTTCTTGAAGAACAAAACGACAAGATATGCTAGACATTTGGGGGGCATGGTCCATTTGCCGCCCCGACTACGCCTATGCCTACATTTGACCTACTATATGCGTAAAGGAATTGCACACTTTCTCATTTCATGGTCTGAGCAACTATCTTCGTGCTTCAGTCGGTGTTCGCCCAAATAGCAGAATTGAATATTTGCTTCATTTAAAGCAAAAAGAAAAACAGTTTAATGGTTTCGCTGACAGATTGATGCTTCTGGTTTTCTCTATGTTCCGGAAAATGATTGTGTCCCATGTAGGCCATTAGAAGTTCTGCAAAATATGTCAAACACCCGCCTGCAATACGAACTGATTTTTGTGTTATCTGCACTTTATAGGCTGTTTCGCTTTTACGGAAGGTCGTTCAAAAAAGCCCGGTCAGGTGTTAACGTTGCTAAATCGTCACAGTAAATTGTTCAGTCTTGATCTCCTAAACACAGGGCCCGTAAGGCAACGAAGTGAATCATTGCCAATTGGCGTATTCCAGAAAAGCGCCATTACCGGAGGAAAGCGATATTTCCTCGCCAAATGTTGTCCGCGTTCGGCCAGGATGACTTGCAGGAAAAGGTGGATGACTAAGCGCTGTGCGGCCATTCCAGCTGAACAGATATGATGAAGTCATCATTTCGAGATAGCCGAGAAGTCGGGCCGCGACTGCCCGTCCCTGGAAATGTGATTAGTCCACGGCGCGTTTCCATCTGCGCGGTTCCGTTTTGCGGGGGAGCCGGCGATACGGAAAGCTCACCTGCCTAATGCATGTATTGGGCAACCCTTTGCAAATCCTAATAAGGCCCTGAACCACAATCGCATGCGAAGCTAACTGCAACGAAAAATAGAAAACTGAAATACATTGAAAGAATAGTTCAACATAACTTCTAATGATAGGAGTTTTCGCAGTATACACTTTTGCGTAATTTTCTCTGCTTTTTCGGTTGTGGGAGATTTTTGTCGCACTTGGACTGGGGGGTAAAATGCAAGAAGCCTTGAATATCTGTGCTAGATACTTAAGTTTTGTGGAAGAGGAAAAGGCGAGACCGCTGATGTTTTTCACCAAAAAAAGTACAAAGTTTACGCGCATAGGAGGCGGCATAGAGCGTGACCTTGTTGTAGAGGTGATCTATTTTTATGTTTCCGATGCTCTTCTTTAAATCACCTGAGCACCTGATAACTACTGCGTCGCACCAGCATTGCCATGAAGTTCCCAATTAAGACGATCCACTTGCAATCCCTTGCCTGGGACTTTCGTCGCCGCTTCGCGTTATAACGTCTTTGATTGGATTGCGTCTTCGCGTTTCTGCGCCGTCTGGCGTCCTAATTGATTGCGTTGCAATCGATCGAGCAGTTGAAGAAGTTGCCGGGCTCGCTCCCTGTTTTAACCTTTAACCTTTCGCACGTAGCCACCTCGCGAGGTCAGTGACCCCGAGTGAAGGCCACCGCTGTCCACGTGCCCCTCACGCTGGAAGGCGCGAAACCGATTCGAACGGGTCGGCTGCGCTGCCTAAATTAAAGGTAATTCGCGTCGACTTCTGCTGCGGGGTGTTTCGTTTGCAGACAGATTGAAAACCCGTCAGCTTTCGCTTCGCTTCGGGCCCGGTTGCGACCTCGGCGGCGGAAGCAAGCAGGGAACCAAACATGAAACGTTTCAAACAAGTAAAAAAGAACACTTGTCTGTTTTTTGTTTTCCGCTGTCGATTGTTGTTCCTTTAAAATCAGGTAAAAACGTCTGACATCATCAAACATTTATGGCAGACAAATGTCACGTGGTTGCAAAGACACGACAGATCATGCGATTGATTTGACGTGACAGTTTTTTTCAAGAAAGATTTCCTAATTTTAACCTTCCATCAATCACCTTTTTTCTTACGCTTTTGTGCAAAAGCTTTGAATCACGGCAATGTTATGTAACACCACCCTCGTTCGGAATTTTACGGAGAAGGGTTTGCAGCATTCCAAAAAAATACGTTTTTGCCTCTAAAAGCTGCTCGCTGTGACCGAGCAGTCAGTAGTCGCAACATGTTACGCAAAGGGGGAAGTACCCGTCGTTTGTCCATATGGCATGACGGTTTACTAAAGCAAACCAAGGTTCTCGAAGCAAAGGCCGCTGTCAACGTCGCTTGAAAAAGATTAAAAACATTCTGCTCGCATTAACATTACCAAACTAAAGAAACGCTCACACAGGAAATTTAGCTCACGTCCGCTCTTTTGCACCAGACGGGGACGAATTGCCGCCTCGAAGCAAAGTCATGCGACACTATTTCTAACAAAGTTGTTGCAGATGCTGGCCATGTGACCGCTTTTCAGCTCATGTTTTGTTCTTTTGTCACTCTTGTATGACCTCTAGCGGTTGTTTACAAGTCTTTCAACTTGGCTCAATCTTTACATTTGAAAGTTGACGTTTTATATGCAGGAGAATTAGTAGTTTGTTGAAAGGTTGATTTTGCATTGATATGTTTGAATCTCCACCCTGGTTCTATTATATTAATTTGCAGCAAATTTTCCAGTGTGCTGCAGGCAAATGTGCAAATGAACCCATTTGAAAAACTCTTTGGTAAAATTGTTAAATGTTGGTCATACAACTGAATGGTTACGTCATGGAACTGCCAAATTGCCTGCTGTATTTCCTTGTTAGGCATTGTTCTTCAACACCATTTACTGAAAATGTCACGTGACTAAGGCATCTGAATGATATCTTTTATTTATGGCCTGGCCAAAGAAATATTTTAAAAAGGGCCAATAAAGGAAGTTAACAATTACTCAGCTTCATTCGGTAAAGGGGTTTACAACGGTTTATTCACACCTTTTATCCAGTTCAGTTTTAGTAAAAATAAGCTTAAATCTGCATCCGGCAGCCGTATCTGAGGATTTCAACCTAGGTTCAACGACATGCTGCGTCGTTGCTGAAGCTCATAAAAACCGTGCTCTGCCAAATAAACAGCACGAAATGCGTGTTTCTAGCTTTGAAACTGTTGCTGTATGAGAAGCTATTTGCTCATTGGCTCGCAACCGTTTTGCCATGCAGTGGACGGACAGCGACGTGTTGCGGTCATTGGTTCGTCGACCGATTGCAGGTTGTTGACTGCTGTGAATAAACTTTTGCTTGCTTTTTTTTGATCGTTGTTTGTTGTTGACATGTCTGAAATCACGTCGCTGGGCCCATTCTTTGTTAGCTTCTCACATTAAGCGGTCGTCGTCTATGCGTCAACAAAACCCTTTCTTCAGTTTGAGCTGAGGCAGTCGCTGGTTTACACGTCATAACCCTTCTGGTTAATAGCTGGCAGCGTTGAACTAATCGCAGAATGTTGCCGTGATCAACACCTCAAGTCAGTGAATCTGCAAGCGATTGCCGCAAACAGCTGCAGTTCTGCCGCTCCCCATTGTCATGCACTTACCACGTTTTGCTTTTGCCCAGTTGCTTTAAACGTTCCAACCCTGGAGACCCATATATTCCTAAAGATATTAGCTTGGGGACCCCTCTCTGAGGTAACGTCATTAGTCAAAGTGGTGGTCGTTGTTGTTTGTCCATCTGAGGGTTGAAAGAAAACACTTCGGCATTCCTTCTGGTGACCCACATATTTTTCACGGGATGCCCCTCAGGTCCATGAGAACCCCGTTAAAAACCACTCCTTCAGTCTGTTGCATACACGAGAACATTGTGCGCATAGACCTGTTTAGTTTGAGAACAACGTCGTTCTCGGCCAGTAAACGATTTTTTTTGCTTACGTCGATCCTGATCTGGAAAAACGCTTTCTAGCTTGTTGACGGAAACCTTGCAACTGGGCTCAGATAAGATCTCTTAAATTTGAAACACGTGTCTTGTTGTTTTTTCTCCAATTGTCCTTTTTTCGCCTCCATCTGCAAAGCGTTGATACGGTACTGACGAAAATGCCATGTTTCTAACCTTTTCAAGTAACATTCGTGAAAATACCTTTTTCATGATTTTGAACCTCACCGAATTGGCAGCTGAACTAAAATGACTGGCATCAGCACGTTATTAGTGAGTGACCATTTTACTCCAAGGGGGTCTCCCTTATACGACATCTTTAAAGGATTTCCTTCGAGTTCAAACACTGGATCCGATCGCAATGCTCTGGTAAAAAAGTTTTTTCAATTTGTCATTTTCCTTTTCTGTTTTTCATTTCACTTTACAACTGCTGTCTTACCTGTTTGCACGGACAATTTAGGAAATCTTATTTTAATGACTTTTTCGTGTCAAAGTAATGAGCTGCAGTGACAGGAAGACTAACGATGTTCTTAGAAAAACTTTTCGTTTCTCATTAAATGTTTACATTCAAATCTAGGCGTCAGGATAATTTACAGACAGGTTGTGGTTTCGGGTGCAATTTCTTGCATACACCTGCTGTGGAAAAAAAGAAATTATGCGCAAACTTGAAAATTTGGTGCTTTACAAACGTTTCCGACATACTTGCTGGACGGTGGTTGTTGCACTGGTTTTCGAAACGGGAGCGAGCCGAAAGTAAGGGAAAAGGTGTTGCAGATGAGTCACTCCCGTTGGGAAGATCGTTCCCACTCTTTCGAAATGTTGCAGTCTCTTGTGTTAAGCCATCGTTCGTGTCCAGGTGATTCATGCGAGTGACCGGCCAGTTGCCGCTGCGGGAATGCACGTTCGGTCGTGTCCGATTTTTGTTGAAATTAAGCAAAAGTCGTCGAGCGTCGCGTTTCGTCGATTATTTCATTTTCGTTCGAAGCGGTGGCGGGGCGATAAAAGACGAGCACCAGCCGGCGTCACGATGCGGCGTAACTTTTAGCTGTTTTTTTTTCTGATAGGAAATTTAATGAAAGCGGATTTGAAAGTTATGCAACCAATCGTCTGAGCGGATTTGAAAGTTATATAACCAATCGTCTGATTGGTCGAGCGCAACCAATCATAACGTTGCGAATGGTGCAGCTCGACACCGAAGTCGGGAGTTGCTCATCGCTTGTTTTTGCATGAATTTTGATGAAATGTTTTATGAACGATGACCGATTAAGATGAACTGTAACGCGCCGGATCGCACGCTGTTGATTTTGCATGTGCCATGCGTTTGCTACACGTCCTCGGGTCCTATTCAGTCCCGTAGCCACGGGATTCTTTTAGGTGCTTAGCCCCCCCAAACAAAGCTCCAAGAACCCCCTAATTGAATTATGAAGCACTATAAATGGGTGGAGTTTTTGTCAAATTTCAGAATGTCAAGCTGCCCTGAACAAACGCAAAGCCCCTCTATTGAAAACTTTCTGGCGACGGTTCTGGTCCTAGTTGAGCGCAACTCGCTTTTCGTGGCCGGTTTTATGACTCAAACACTCGCATCGTTACGGCGCATACTCGCCTGCGAGCCGAGGGTGGGGATAACCAGAAATGCATCTTTCAATGGAATGGTATTTCCTTGCCTCTTTTTAGGCACACCTCACTTACGCAAGTTTACAGCTGGCACGCCCAGACTTAGATAAGGATTCACTACTAATAAAGAATCGGACGAGTGAAAACACAGCAGCAACAATCGCGCTTCGAGGAGGTTTTAGATTGATATAATAGTAGCTACTGACTATAGCTGGCAGGGTATCTAGGTTGTTTGTAATGTAACAGTTGAGCCAAACCGCTAATTTCCATTTTTGTTACTGTATCTTAACAATTAGCTCTGCAAGAAAGTGTGATTATCAGTTAAACGAGGTAGAAAGGTAAAGGTAGTTTTTCGCAAATTGACAGTTCTAATTTGGTAAAGAAAACAAGTGCGCGAAACCATGGTTCCAACCTTGGCCAGGTCTTGCAGGGCACAACGCGTGAAGCTGAAATTGGGGGTTAAAAATTGTATCGAAAATTTGGGGTTAAATATTTGACCGAAAAAACTTGTATTGGTTTGAAAGGTAAAATAATGTTCACAATTAACTAATGACCACGTGAGAGGATTCGGCAGACTTTTAACGTGAGCTTGGCTACTACTGTACGTTCTCTGATTGCAGCAGAAGTTGAGTTGCGTATTTTTCAATGAATAAGATACGAACAATTATTTTCACTAAAGGGTTTCCTTGAACTGAGCATAGTGCTTCACTTTGTCGTCTCCAGTTGATTGGTTCACAAGAACTAGCCGGTCACTTTCTGGGGAAAAGGAAGCAATCATCTGCTGTTTTCGCGGACGCGTAATTCTATCGGTTACGCAAAATAATAAGCGAGAATCCCGAGTAACCAGAAATCATAGGCTAGGGCTCGAATTCAGCCTGCCGAACTTCCACAGAGTTAAGCAGAAATGCGGGGGAACATTGCAACACTTCAGACATTCGAACAAATAAATGCGAGTTGAATTGCTTCAGTGGTGGCGTGGGACTGTTTGTGAATTGTGCAAAGTGTGCTGTTCACTCGTGAGCGGTATTGGGAGATTGTGAATCAAGAGTTTTCGAAAGCAACCAACATGAAGCTATCGTGGAAGAGAGCAAAGGAAAAAGAGGTCCCACCGAGATTTGAACTCGGATCGCTGGATTCAAAGTCCAGAGTGCTAACCATTACACCATGGGACCGCTTATTGCTATTATGGTCAATGTCATGTTAGGTTGTCGGCGCGAGCGCAGATAATAAAATGGGAATGGGCACAATTATTTGCTTTGTTCGCGAACTCCCATCGGTCAATTGTTACGACATTTTGCCCGCTTTAGCTCTGCCTTTCGCAGTTCTCAACAACACCACGGAAGCCGTACTTACAGTCGAATTAGCTACCGTTTGCTTCGCGGGTGGCAATCTACACGTGTTCATTACGGAATTGTAAAAGAATGTATCTGTTGTAACTGTACACTGTTTTTTTTCTCCTTAACTCACCCGTGCACATGCAGGAAGGTCTGACTCCTCAACATTTGAAGAAAGCAAAGCTAATGTTCTTCTACACCCGCTATCCAAGTGCCAACACCCTTAAAACATTTTTTGGCGATGTCAAGGTATGTTTTTCAAGGTTTCTGTTCTTGAATGGTTTGTTTCAATTGTCCACAAATATCAAACAAAGCTAGCTTCTTTGCTAAAATATCATTTACCCAGAATGCAAACGTCTCTGGGACAGTTTTTTCAAGGTAAATTGGTCCCAAAGTTCGGTCTAATATTCCTGAAAATTTGAAATCTCTCTCGTCGTATTCATTTGGAAAGCAATACAAAAACGTCCTGCTATCTTGCCAAACTTCCTGCTGATTTTCGTTTCATGTGCTTGTCACTTTTCTGTATTATTGTTTTTAGTGCCCTTCTTTTCCTTTGTATCTTTGACGTCTACAGTTGTTCATCCCACCCCCTGTACATAGGCATGCTTCCCCCCCTCTGTTTTTGTTGTTGTTTTGTTTACTCATTATATTTGACGTTGATTCGATGCATTTTGTTACTTTTATCACATGTGAAACGTCTTCAGTTACTGTAAAAATTGATTTGTGCTAACAACAGGTTTGGCTGTTAAATTGATCTATATGGTATTTCGCCAACCCTTTGTGATTTGAATATGTTAGAACACAATCATCAATTTGTTAAACCTTTTTGATGTTTTTGTAATCTCATGAACATGAAAAAAATTTCTGCTCTTTGATGTTGCTGTTTTTTCCTCTTGCTGCATTTGTGTTACTTCGTGATTTCAGTAACAAAAATGCATGATTTTAAGCCATTGCCATATCAGAAATGTTTCTGTTCCCGCTCATCACGTTTTTCAACAATTGACTGTAGCTTCTGCTGGAGCTACACGGTGACGATCATTTTTAACCATTATCATGTGAGTTTGACATTATTGCGGGTTAGAAAGTGATTTCTACTTCTTTGCACAGTTTACTCGGGCAACAACGTCGCAGTTGATCAAGTGGTTCAGCAACTTCCGGGAATTCTACTACATCCAGATGGAGAAGTTCGCTCGTCAGGCTCTCACCGATGGAATCACTGAACCGGAACAGTTGCACGTGTCACGTGACTCCGAATTGTATCGAGTGCTAAACCAGCACTACAACAAGAGCAACGACTTCACGGTGAGCAAATTACCATCATGTCCTGAATAAAGACATTCCCGATCATCTCCCTCTGTCGCTGAATCGCACAGAGTACAGGGAAACTCTCATCGCGCATAATTTCATCACAATGTTAGCAAGATCAAATTTTCTAAGTTGAAAAATAGTTCTTCGTAAGCACATAGCGAGGGTGGTTTACTTTGACGTGAGCGGGAAGAAGCTGAATGGGCGAAAGTTATACTCCTGTTCTGAGATGTTTTCCAGCATCGCGCAGGTCAACGTGCGCAAACATTTGATCCATTGCAGTAAAAAGATGAAAGCAGAGCCCACTCGGCTGATTCCTCGAAAGCTTGCAGAAAACCTAGAGATTTTAATGCCACTGCAGCAAATTCGTCCTTGTTTCGCTGGCGACGCGTTTGACAAATACACAACTATTCACGGTTTGACGCATGCATTTAAAGCACCATGCATTTAAAATACATTAACTGTATTTTTAAATAGTAGCGCTCAGCTCGTCGCGTCTTTTTACATGTTCTGATGAACGCTGAAAATCACAACAAGAAATGAAAAGCTTTTTTTGTCTTTAATTTCCCCGGCGTCACCAAACGTAGGTCAGAGCAACCGAACCTGCTAGGAATAAGAAGACATGGATTGTTTGCTGATGACGCTTCTAAACTTGTAGCGATATCCACCTGCTCAACTGCGTTAGCAAATCGCATTTGACTTGATTTATGTCGCAGAAGAAAGGCCAGGCACAAAATTATCTTTAAGAGCTTATGTTGGTCGGCCTTGCCTGTCGTCCCGTGTTTTCTTTTAATCGTTGAGCGCTCTTTGCGATTTCGAAACTTGTCGTCTGACCACGTGAAAACCGCTTGTAGGTGATTTAATGCAGTCGCGCCGAAGTGAAAGTGATTTTCGCAGATAAATGAGGTTCTTTCCAGGAGCGCTGCCGTGATCTGTAGTCTGTAACGGAATTCCCGCGGGCCAGGGTGTCTTTTATGTATATTCCGGAAAGGCAAACGCCTCCACCAGAAAAAATGTGTACTGTCTTGAAAGTTGTGCAAAAATGCGTAGAATGGTCATTAGTATGCTTTCAAGGACTGGCTCAAAATGATTCCAGCGTTTTCGCTGTGAAATGCTTGGCCAAACTCCCAAGCATCCACACCAGTAGAATGTGTTTGATGAGACGAGAAACCCAAAAAAAAATTTTGGTTTGGGTTTTGCCGATGCTGGCACAACCATTTATCAGAAAAAAAGAAATTTGAAAAGACATTTATTGGTTTGACACAGGCTCCATATGACATAAATTATATATTCAAATAACACAAGACCGCAAAAATGGTTAGACACAACACATCGTAAAGTACGTGTTAGGTGATACATACAGACTACATTGAAGATGAACAAACATTGAGACAACGCAACAGTAACTACTGCATTCATTCATCGCCACAGACGAAACGTTACATAGTGGGAGATAAATTGAAATTCATGAAAGGCATTGGACAAGTTAAGTGGTGAGCGGAATAAAATATGTAGATGAAGATGTTCATCGTTGCAGCTCCTTGTCGATCAATTATTTTCACTTCTGGTGCCAGAATCTACGAAGAGTTGGCGCGGAGCAGGCGTTAGGCGATGCGGAGGCGCAGGAAGCGCTTGAACAAAAAGTGCATAAGCCGACCGCCATTTTGGTTGCCCAGTCGATGTGGCCATGACCGCCTGTTAGCGAAGCTTCGGCTAAACGGCTTTGCCCCGTCCTTGAGCGTTTTCAGTTGCCTTGCTTAAATTTTGCTTTACATTTGCGGAGTTTTGCATTAAGTGTACAGACCTACCGTAGCAGAAAATACATATAATCTTATCGCGTGCTTGAGATCGCGGAACAAAAGTGAAGGGAAAATTATGGAAATTGTTCGATTTCTTGCTTAACGTACGCTTTGCAGCTCTTACCTTGTTTTTTCTGGTGCCTAAAGCGTAGGTTGCTCAGATGTTTACATGCATTAAGTAAAAAACCCTGCAACCTGCGTTTCGGAAGCTCCTCCTCGGTCGTGTTTTTATCTCTGAAGTTGCTGCTGAAAATCAACTAAAAGCGGCGCTAATCGATAATGTCGTTCCGTTGCTTCCTAAATTAAGCACTTGTCTCCGTCGCGGAGATACGAAAATCGGTCTGGAAGTGGGCGGGCGGCTTGTATCGATTGTGACAAAAACAAAGGAAACAATTGAGATTCTGCCGAAGCTCACCAGCTCGCAACCTCCTTGCACTTGAGTGCGCATCGAGTGTCATAGAGATCATACCCCTCAATGCTTTACATGACATCTATGACACAGCTGGTCGCGAGGGCGCGCGTCTCTGGCACACAGTCCTTCCTTTGCAAAATCGCGGCGATTGGTCGACTTTAGCGTTGAGAACTATCGACAAGTTGCCCGCGAGGTCGATGAACGACGAGCTTACACAGAACTGTTTGTCTCTTGAGAACGCGTCGATTGTTTCGTTTTGATCCGTATCCGGTTCGAGGAGTACCTTGCTGGGCACTTGACTCGTAAGTTCCGTCACCTCGTCTTTACTGTAGCGATGCCCGGGTCGCTGTTCCTTTGAGCTTTACTTACACCTCCGATTGGTTTGAGTTCATTTTACGCTAGCGTTTTTTATGGTACGCTTGCCAGTGGTGCAATGCATTGTTTTTCTACCAACTGCTTTTGTGCTTCGACCGTCAATCCATTGCAATGCAGTCCTTTGACAACGCAAGCCTCAGTGCATTGTGCTGCAGCGATTCCGACGAGTTATCGTGAAAAGGTTTTCAAAATACCCCAATGTTCTCGTTGTCTCCTATATTTCCACAATTTACATTCTGTTTGGTTAATCCCATCGAATCTACACTACATTCTTTTCAACTTACTGAGTTCGGCCCATGTCCCAGGAAAACAAAAGTGTATTCCTTTTATTTTACGATATGAGAGGTCTTGTGTGTTTGAGGTAGCTCATTTAAAATAAATTTATTGTAGTTATTCCACTGGTTGTGTTTCCTCTTGGGTTTTCAGATGTTGCTTCTGTTCAGTGAATCTTGTGATTATGTCAAAAACTTTCGCATGCGCGTGGGAATTGCGTAACGAAGATGTATCATATACCTCTTTGTACTGTAGCGATAATTTTGGGATGTAAATTCTGGTATTATGACATGTAGGTTTAACGTTCCAGTTATTTGAAAATGTCGGTTCTGATCCAATTCGTTGTCTATTCCTAAGAACTTAACTTAGTCTGATTTGCTTTCAAGTTGATTTAAACATAAAACAGGAAATAAATTTTGCACACGGCTAGGACTGAAACTTGAGGAATTCATGTAGGTTTTGCTAAAACCGGTTTTTCTGTAATGTTGCTGTTGATCAGACGCACATATATCATCGGGTTATGCGAGCATGGGCTGGGATAAGAAAATGATCACTGAGCTTTACTGTGGAAACCACTTTAAAGCCAGATTAGAAAACTTTTTGCTCTTCCAGTCGCTTCTGACAAAGTTGATTCAGCACCCAAATTTTACTGTCTGATTGTTTCATTAGTTTGCACGCAAGATGGCGTGATCAATGAAATTAGTCTTCTCAAGCCAAACTGCGACCTGAAATCTCAGTGGCATATTTTCGCAAACAGAGCAGTTCTTCCAGTTGATTTTCTTTAAAAACGATTGAGAGCAATTGTCATGCGCAAAACTGCCTCTCCGCTTTCGCCCCACTGCGCTGACGAGATTTGCTTTCGCGATGTGAGGTCTGCAGGATGAGCTGTGCGAAGACTGATGCGTCGTTAACGCAACCCGACTCCTTGCCGCTGATCACTTCGGTTTGTAATGATCTGTTTCCTGCGCCGGGCTAATTGGCCGCTTGCCCGATCGCGGTTTCCCCCCTGAACTTGTGTCGCGGGCGAAGCTGTTGAAAGGAACAGACTCGAGTAAAAAAAAACAACGGCCGGTGATCGCTTTGTGTCGGGTTTCTATGCGGGTTTAACCGGCTCCACCGCAATCTCAGCAGGTCCCTCGCTGACTGACTGATGTTGCGCGGACTCTGCGGCAGGAAATCCGGCAATGATTTGATGTTCGGCAAAGCGGTTTAGGCTTGTGTTAAGCGTCTGCTCCAGGTCGCAGCCCGGTGCAGTTTGTTCATTCCAAACACCAGGACATGGAGATAGGCGAATTGCTCTGCCTGACCAGAACAAAGCTCGAAGCAGAAAGCTGGCCTCGCATCGTAAAATCAAGGTTGTTCATTCGCTTCTGAAAAAAGCCGCACTATCTCCACATGTCCTTTCGAAATACAAGATGTCCTAACGAGAACGCTTTGCGAAACAACGACGATGCGATTGGATACTCATGTTACAGAGGCACTTTGAAAAAAATCGTAGCTATAAAACAACTGCATCTGTTTTGATGCCTGTACAAGCACAAACAGTGCCAATGGACATGGTTACGATGCCACTGATGCATTGCTTTGACCATTCGCTCGTGCCCTCTTCTTTTCAGGGGGGCATAGCGCCGAATAGCCGCGATCTAACCACATATCACAATTTGAGTATTGCAATGACAAAGTGGTATCGCGTACGAGCAATTCTTCGAAACAGGACCACTATAAAACAGACTAAAAAAAGTAAACCTTGTTGGAGGTTTTCTTTGAGTTGTAGAAGAGTGTAAACTAGTGGTCGGCAAACTGTGGGCCTCGGCTTAATTGTGGACCGCGTGGCAGGCAACAGCTACAGTCCTGCGCCGGTTGCGTGCTGAGCTGAAACATAGGCTACTGTAACAACTATGGAACACTGTTTTTTTTGACGTTAACAAAGTATTGTTTTTGTCATTTTACGGTTTATGAAGTTACATAGCATTATTATGTCACAGGTAACTGAATACAGCATAAGTATGAAAATTGGGCTTTCAGAAACAAGCATGGGCCTTCAGTATCAGTATCAATTTATTTGGGAGCAACTATAAACAAACATCAAATCATACCACAGAAAACAAGCCACACATGAACAGTGTTTATTTTGTTCCCAGGGAATCTGAAATAACCATACGGTTTTCTAGTCAGATGCCCTGATGAATAACAAAAAAAAAAGAAGAAACAATACCAGACTGAATAGTGCATTTCATTAAAGAAGGTCCAGGCTAGGTAATGTTATTTTATTACTGAATGTAGCATGTCATGCATTGCCAGAGCATATCTGGAAAACAACATCTGCCCTTTCATAACACAAAATTATTTATTTGTAGTGGCTTGGAAGTAATCGCATATTTGCTTTACTGATTTTCAATGATGATATCATTACTCTTCGTGATTAAAAGGGCGGTTTGGATCGTCATAACGAAAGTTTGCCAATCACTGGTGTAAAGCAACGGTATCAGTCCTTCCAAGCTTTCTTTACCATTTCTTGCGAAACGATTTAGCCTTCCGCATACTTTCGATTTTAAAGGCTAGTCTTGTCCAGGCAAGTCTGCGCATTAACGCTTAAAATATGCACAAGTGTGCATGTGCACCTGCTGCGGGTCGGCTAATTTACTGCTGCGGTCGAGGCATTTGCAGGTTCTGGATCGCTCGGACACTTTGACCAAACAAGCCGTAAAAGGCGTTGTAAATCTGCAGTCGTCCAAACACCTGCGCAGTTCGCAATCTTCGCACAGCGGTTACTCTGATCTACTCAACGAGTACTGCAAACTACTGTTCAAATATTCCAAGCGGCAGTTGCACAAGCAGATTTTAGTACAACTCACCAGGCATTAACATTGTGAATCTGTTTGAGTTGATCGTGCAGGACTAGAAGCAACACAACATGGTTTCCAATGTCAGCTTGTATGTGGCGAGGGATTGTGTGTAGTTTGTAGAATATCTTAGAGTCAAAGAACGACTTTGCCGCAATAATGCGTATGTTTGCAACGTACAGGCTCACGCATTGTGTTTGCATTCGAGATGGAATTCTTCAGATGAGTAATAACTGACGTAAATCACATTTTTAATGCCAACATTATGCAACGCGTAGATTGCAAACTTACGTTTAGCTTGACTCATTAGTTCTTTTCCACATTATTTAAATTTCAATTTATTGACGAACCTTGCAGCCTACCAGGAACAAAGGGAAAAGCAAGGGTTAAATCAATGAAATTCAAGATTGCTAGTTTCGCGCACCATTCCTGTGGTCGGCGGGCCATTGTTACTCTTTAATTTTTGCCACACAGGGTGGTTTTCGGGGAAGAAAGGGCCATTGCTTCAGCCTTCTGCGGCCGTGCTTTAGCAAAATGGCCATTTTCAGCAGGTCTTCGAGGGCCATCGCGTTTGGTTTTGCAGGCAGGCATTTGCGTATTACTACTTAACTGCTAACAATTAGAAGCCTTTGTGATCAGGTCTTCCTGAACGAAAGTTAATTTGTATGTGGACTTGTTCGTACCCTTTTTTAAATGACCATGCTTTTTGTTCAAGTTTACGTAACAAAAAAAACGCGTTTGATGCGAGTTTTTAGTTATTTTTACAGATTACGAGCTGAGAGCAACAGGCAAATGCCAATGATTTATTTATTATATTCCTTGTCATATCCACGCATGGCAAGAATAACTTTATCCGTTTCTTTTTTCGGCAAAGCGAACAAATTACAAGTAAAGGCTCTTTGTGGGAAGATCTCTGTAGGGGTGTTCGGGGTCGTGATTCGAATGAATATGCACAATTCCGAAGAACCCTTGGGACAGTAATAGCGCTCAGTCATTCGTTTGCAATCAGCTTGCGATAACGATCCAGATTGCAATACGACGCCGGCGCGGAAGTTTTGAAGCGCCCTCATGGAAGCCCTTGTGACGTGACAAACGATCGCTGCGTTGTAGATGCAGGAAGAGCTTTATATATTTGAGAGTAAATCCTGTCCAACAGCGGGTCGCTACTTGAGGAGTTGGGAGTCGAGGCGATTCATCAAGAAACGGGAGAGGCTGAGCCTGGGACGTTGGTGCTTGCGCAGTTTAAGCTGGTGCGCTCGTTTCCCGCAGAAGCCTGCAGATGTAGCGCAGTTGCGGATGCTATCGATCATATCAAACGAAGGAAGGGAATTTTCTGTGCAAGCAAATAAATTCTTATTTCGAGCGTCGATCACTTCTTTCCTCTAGTAACGTATATGCGCAGTTTTTATCTTTGCGACCAGTACGTTCGACGTCCCATGTTTTTCACGATTAAACAAAAACTGTTTTATTTGTAAAGCTGAGCTCCAATAAATGACGTGTAACACGTCTAAACATAGACAGTCTGTATTTTTGTACCGATATCGTAAATGTTAGGAATAAAACCGCGAATGAAGACGCTTGCCCCATGCCATGTCGTGACTGTACAAGAAAAACAGTGGCTAATTCCAGCTTAAAAGTACGCCCTCACCCTTTTTGAATACAATTGCAGCTGAACCATCCGCTGCGGTTTGAAACAAGGCTGTTTGTTACGTCACAGAGCATGGATCGCGACACTTTATTGATTGTTGGCGTTGTTGTACATATAAGATATGCCGCTGGGTAGCTGTCTCAGCCTTGTCATCGCGAAGTGAGGTTTTACCAAATATTTTCGCAACGATTTCCTGACTGGTTTTTGAAGACGTTGCCTATTTTGCTTCGTAATGAAGGCATTAGAGCAAGCTGCGCCCAGCCCTGCGCGAGACTGGATTTAACGGCCTTTCGATACGCCGGCGTTAGTCGATACTTCGATCGTGCGAAACTCCCGCTGTTATATCGAGCGTGCATTCTTGCCCCTGTACGTTGGCGTGCGTATTGACAATATAATAACCGTCAAAGGACTAATGGGAACTTGAGTTGTCGACACTTGGCTCTTGCTCAAGGGGCCTGATGCTTGCGCGGCTCGGGCCCAGGGGGGTCGGTTTGAAAGAAATGTGCGTCTGAAATTTAGCGGGAGAGGAATGAGCGACACCGTTTCGAATTGCTTGCAGGCTGACGGCGACAAGCCAAAAATTTTTTCGTATCCGCTTATTTCATGTTATGCGTTCTTGCTGTCACGCCTGGCTTGGACTTTTTCTGTTCTGACATCGCGTTGTCGACTCCGCGGATCGCAAAGACTTGCTGCGCGCGGTAAATGCGATGCGTGTCAATCACTCGTGCCGCTTCTTTACCTAACACGACGTGAATAGTTCGTAATTATTATTAGAAAGTATGCAAAAGCAATAACTGATCTGACAGGCTGTCAAACAAGCGGTTACTCCACCGATGTCAATTACTGTATATGCACGTAAAACCATTGCGCCAAACTGAGAAAAAACCTCTTTGGACAATTTTCGATTATAACATGAGTTACGTCATTTCCGGTAAACTTTAGATCAGATTTTCCGTTGTAAACTATTGCACTGCCGCCAACAAGCTATTGCTAACGTTTCAGTTCTGCGGTTCAGTCGGATTAACTGGAGACTACTTTTGCGTGCAGGTACCCGACCAATTCGTCAAGGTTACAGTCGAAAGTTTGAGGGAGTTTTTTCTGGCGATTCAAGCTGGTAAGGACCACGACCCTGCTTGGAAGAAAGTCATCTACAAAGTTATTTGCAAGTTGGATCAGGAGATACCCGAACTGTTCAAGTCTCCGAACGTTCTCGAACACCTTGCTGAAATATAAAGACCACTCTACAACCTGAAGAGCAAACGTCGCGAAGTCAAACTACGCGAAATCTTCACCATGTTTTTTGTGATGCTGCGCAAATGAAAACATTTATTGGTCCTGAGGCATGAGTTTTTTTTTTAGAAAACCATAGTAATCTGTTCTTGTTCTTCGTCGTTTTGACGAATCCCACTGATCTAAACAGAGCCACGTGTTATGATGACGTAGGACCGAACGCAGAGCTACGTCAAAATGCTTTGGGACTCTTGTGAAAGTCTCGAAACAAACCCTTGCCCGAAATATGCGGAGTTGTGACTTTTGGCAATGATCTTGTTGTAGAATGTACACCACTGGCAACTGTCAGTTGTTTTGCCGAGAGACTTGATTTGAGATCTGTTCTGTTTCTGTCACGTTTGTTCGAAACTGCCCATGAAACTTATATTGCTTGCATGTGTAATACATGGTACGGCTTTACTCACGTTCGTGCGTTGCGATTCGCGTTACCGTGAGAACAGAATAGTAGTAAATGGGCCTGTGCTTTTTTCACCTGCCTAGACCATGCGGTTGCTGATCTATCTCAAGCTCTCCGCCCAACAGTGTTGCTGATTTTCTTCTACTGACCTCATGTGGCGGTTGGAGCACTGATCAGCCTGCATGTCAGACGTTCAGGATGTGTGATCGTGTCGAACAAACTGCTGTTAACGTTTCAGTGCTGAACAATCCAAAGTAACGTTAGACGATTTACGCTTTCACTTCGGTAGAGAAAGGTGTGCAGATTTGCCAAGTCCATTATCCTGGTTGCAACAAGAAAAAACATCTGATGAACTGTTTTGCTGAAAAATAATAGCCGTTTTTCCATATCACTAACGTCTGTGGGACCCGAAGCAAAAAAAACTATTTATGAAGTGAAAATATTGACCCATTATGCACAAACCGATGCTCAGTTGATGAAGAATGGCGTACACATTTACTGACAGCGCAAAAGCCGCTATTTGTTCGTGTTGCGTTTACAACTTGCATGCCAGTGTGCAGCTATGTAGGAGGTAGAACTTGCTATTACACTGTCGTCAAACTTTCATTTTCAGCTCCGAATCTTTCGTCTGACAATCATGACAATCGTTCCTTACGTACGCAACGCCACACTTAACGTGCAATGAAAACGTCGCTGACGTCACAGTGGCTTCGAAATCACGTGACTGTGCGTGTGTTTGATTATTCGCTCCTGCCACGATGTTCTGTTGTTGTTGTTGTTGTTGATTGACGCTGTACAGTGACTACCGCGCGGGTGGGCTTTCGTTTCCGGTTCTGCTTGTTCTTCATTTTTCGCGGATTTGCTTTCGTGCAATATGGTTGGTGTTTGGGCGCCACTTTGCGGAGGGCAACGAAGTAAATCGACTGTCCTGGCCCCAGTCTCAGAATTCGTCTTGGTTGCATATTGTCACTTTGCGGTTGAACGTCTCAGGCATCGAATAGTTTTTGCATGAGCAAAGCCATTTTTGGTTTTACATTACTTTTTCAGGTAGTAGTTGTGCTAAAATGTGACAGGTAGAAGTTTTTTTCCTGGTTTTAGGAAAATCTAGAAAAAGGCTTTTCTTTGAACATTTTTATAGACAGGCGGCGTTTTAGGGTTAAAATAAATGTTTGCGTTCACATGTTTTCAAACAACCTCTGCATTTGCACTTTAGATATAAAAAATGATAAACTCTTTGCTTCAAGGAATAAAATTTCAAAAAACATTTTTTAATTCCACATAGGCAAAGATTAAGGTCTATTTTAAAAGGTGAGTGGTTTGCAGAACTTAGGTCAGAGCAAAAAAGTTATGAAAATCTATAAAAAATCTCCAATATTCGCTTAATTTACTCTGCAAATGAAAAAAATGCTTTTGCAAACGTTCACTTATTTTTCGTTATAATCTGCAACGAAATAAGCATGGCATCAACAAGGATTGCCTTAATACAGCTATGTTCAAGCCGCAGGCCGCATGCGGCCCAGACGAAGATTTTGTATGCCCAGTTTGGGTCTTCGCTGCAGTCGAAGTAGCCTACATACTGCCAACCTGTCCTTATTTTGATAATCTTGAATTTGCCATTTTGATGCAGGTTGCCCTCAGTGTCACTTCATCACGTCTGTTACCATTGCACTTAGGATTCGAACGCTTTCAGTATATTAGCTTAAGCTAAATTTAGTTTGCTAAGAATAAAGTAAGCTATTCAATGTGCGGCTCTCATTAATATGTCATTCAATGTACGGCCATGGTTAAGATAGTGACATATTTTTGGCTCAGTAAGCCATTTCGGTGGGACATACCTGCCTTAACATGTTATATGTCAGAATTCAGAAGACTGGAAGATTGTCGCCATAGTTGCTAACTAGCGCTCTTAAAAATATCTGCTTTGAAAATAGAAACGCTTGTTAGCAATACGTTTGTTAAAGCTTGTTTTCGTTCTCAGATTTTGGGCATAATATTCCTATAAATTATTCACGCAGTTGTGCGGATCATCCCGAAAATTTTACAGAGTGCGCCAATTCCACCAAACCTCGTCACACCGCTCAATATCGGTTCAAATGATAAACAAAGCCGAAGGTTGTTTAATACAAAAATTGAAAGTAGACTGACCAAAACTCGAGGGACACTCGGCTGGACAAGCAGGGAATTATCGATGTCACGACATTTTTTTATGGTGCGAATTGCAATCGAATGAATTACGCAAAAAAATAAAATTCCAACAAATATTACACGAAACACAAATGAAGAAGCGTGCGGAATTTGTAATGTTGTTCCATTAAACAATTTTCCAATGCAGTGATCCACTTCTAAAGTTTTTTAGACACTAATTACCTTTCTTGGAAAACGCCCGGCGAAAGTGCTTGTATCGCTTGCTGGGAAACCTTATGTGAGTATTATTCCTAACTTTTTTGGTGAACCATTTTTGGACTAGCAGTTAATTTGAAGTTACGATTTGGCTTGTGAAAATATGATCGTGACGTGCAAGTCTCATTGAAGTTCTAAATGTAAAAATACTGAACTTTATTCAATGCATGTTTTTTCGAAAATGCAAAACAAAACTAACTTACTTTGGCTTTTGTTCCCAAGTCCTAACTTCTGTTTTTCAGTATAATAATTTTTACAGTGAGCTCATTGGCATGATGGAGCATAATTCCAGTTGTTCGGTAGAGTTGATTTTTGGCATGTGTATTTTTGGAAGGTTAATTAGAACTCCAGACATTGTGAGTTATGCTGGACTTTAGTATGAGAGTCGTTTTGTGTTTGTAATCCAAGGCTGCACACAATAAGCCAATGCAAACTCCAAGATTGAAACTGGTTTTGCCGTAGAAATTTGAGGCATGTAAGAGCATGTAAATGTCAAGAAATGTAAGAAACTACATTCAAACTTATTTGCATACGTCTATTCAAAACCATGCAGCGGTTTATTTTGCAACAGTTCAAGAAAGCGGAAACAATTGACGATGCGCAAATGGTCGATGCTAACATAACATTGGAAAACGTTCGGTTTCAAAGTTCTTTAAGGTTTTCTTGCGTCAACGCAAGCCTGAATACTGTAATATAGTATTTGTAAGGTAACTTTTTAATGTTATGCTTTAGTCCACAAATCACAACATTCAGTACTTTAAGTCCTCCATACTGAGTAGATTTTATGAAATGTCTAATTTTTGCCAAATTTGGTTTGACAAAAGTAATGCTGACTTCCTATTTCTGAGATAAATTTCCAGACATTAAAACGTACAGTAGTTCACTAAATCTAGCTGAAGATATGTAACCTTTCCTATATTTACCCTACGTTTGCTAACGCGGTACTGGCTGTTTTTTACGTGTTTTCAGAAAGGCATTGCCTGGGTAAGCTTAAGGAGAAGACAAGGCTTTTGAAACAAATTCGCATGTTACATCGTCTCCTTATTCAGCACTTTCCGTCTGATGCGTTTGGTGTCATTCAGCGTTTTATCCATTCATTCCATTGCACAGAAAGTGTACGTTTTTGCGGAAAACAAGTTTAGAGGTCATTATTAAGTTGCTTTTAATTCGCGGAGACGCTGACTTTCCGTATACAATGAAAAAGTAATGTCTTCGCCTGTAAGGACCAGCGGAAAGAAAGCTCAGATGCAAGTTATTTGTGCCGATGTTAATTGCAGACTGAAATAGGTGGAACATGAGCTTGCAGACTCCTGCAGAAGTCTTGAAAAAACTCCAAACATTCACAGCCTCTAGCGACGTAATTTACTTTGGAAGCGCAATCTCACTTAACTGGTACACAGCTTACAGTAACGGGTGATTTTTGACATCTTTAGCATTGTCTTCTTTTTGGTTAGCTCGCTCACAGAATTCCTTCAGCGAGCCCAGAACGCAAAAAAGACAATGGTTTTGCGAACATTAGGTAGATTATTCGCCTAACTTTCAGTAAGCACTGCTTTTAGTGGCACACGCAACAAACGTTTGACAAACAATTTCAATTCACGGACAGGACCCTTGAAAGGAAAAAAATGTGCTGGTGCGAGAGCTGTTTTGGGTCGCTTGGTAAATCATAACTAATTAAGAGCTTCAATAGCTTTTCAATACTATGACTAGAAAATGACATGCTTTATTTGCGTTATTTCGTGTTTTACATTATAAACATTTACCAATGTTATTACAGTGAATCACTGCCAACTCTTCCTGTGCAAGAAGTCTGAATTACATGTCGTTGACATCCATTGTGTTGGTTTTTATCTCCTTTGCAGGATTTTTGCAATGTTTTTCTTCAACCTGACTTAATAAAGTCACTGACAACTTGAGCAAACTACCATTTTTGTCTTATACTTGGAAAACAAAGAGATCTACTTACTTCGATTTTCACCATATCTGTTTGCTCAAGCAACTAAAAACACTAAAGCGCTTTGCAGATAGACAGTGTTTTGTTTGTCAACATCTCACTGCGGTATTACAACAAGAAAATATGGTATTATTATAAGAACAGCTTAAGCGCCTGGTACAAATGCAAAAACGCATTAATGTTAACTTCAGTTGACGCGTTGACACAACGTGAGGCAACAGTTGGAGCGATCCAGTCAATTGACTTCGTGAAAAGTGTTGCAGGGTGTCGCTGCGAGAGATATCTCGTTGGAGTTTTCACATGAGACTGGAAAACGTCACGCAGAGGGTCCGCTACTTTGAAACAGCCGCGAAAATCAGAGCGTGAAAAAATTGAATTAAAACCGTCCCTTGACAAGCTTTATCTTAAACGATTGCAACCTTTTTAGCTGCACTCCAATAGCATTTCTCTCAAACATTCCGACCATGACTGGAGCCACCGGCTGAGTGACCTATTCTCTCTCAGGGTGTTTCAAAAAGACTTTGTGATGTAGTTTTGCTTGTTGTAAAGCAGTTCGATATTCGTTCTCGCATTTTATTCTTAGCTCACATCGACGTGCTGTAGAACTTCTCATGACTTATTTTGAAACGTTAATTTTATCATGTCCAGCCAATTGCTTCAGAAAACATTGGTGAGATCAACGATTTATTCTTTACTCTGGTAACTTACCCAACAAAACATAGTTGGATTTGGTTGGAAAAGTCTTTTTTCCAATTGTTTTCACACTTTTCCGTAGATAAAATGGAATTTTGAAATATTAGTGACACCATAACTTCTTAGAATTCAAAGCCAAATCTCGAAATTAATTGTGTTGCTCACAACGCCAAATAATGCGAAACACACTTGGGACAACACCACGTTTTTGAAAAAGGTTTTCCAGCCATGAATCTTGAGGGATGAAAACAACAGCCCAAATATCAATATTTTTAATTATTTTAGCGCATAAGTCTCATTACACGAAACTGACAATTCCAGAATGTCTGGAAAATTCGGTGTGCGTCGAAAGGCTTTTTTTTTGATAAGTGCTAATTGTAAAATGAAGTAATTACGGTCTTTTAAAAGTTTTTAAGGCAATTACTTGCGTTTGGCACGCCTTCATAATGGGAACCCATCGTTTCAAGAAAGGGTTTGCTGAATGCTTATGAATGGTTTTCGTTATTTATTCGGTTAACTTGGATTAAATGCAAAATATTACGAAGCTTGACGGTGCAGTAATGAGATGGTCAAATGCTTTTGAAACCAATACAGCTTCACAGAAATATGCAGCGTCGTTGTCAACATTTTCAGACATTAGTTTGGCCAAAAACATCGCTAAATGTGACCAGAAGAGAGTGTGCGTCGTCAATGAAAACATAAAGACACCACTTCCTGGATTTGTTGCTTTTTCATATCAAAGTAAATGAAAAATCAGTATCTCAATTCACTAATGCCTAGCAAAGGTTTATCAGTCGCTTCAGCGTTTCACCACGCTTTCACAGTTTGGGTCGGACTCCAAATTAAGAAATACATTTTATTACTTTGCTCTCTTAAGTATGTCTGTCTTTGTCTACAATTTAATTCAGCAAAGTACGTACAGGTGCTCACATAAAGTGACAAGTATAAACAGCTTTAACTTTGTTTGTCGGTATTGGAACACTTTGTCATTATTGGAAAAAAATTAAATGTTAACCACGTTTTCAAAATTTAGTTTCAATCAACACATTCAATGCAGGGAGTAACACTGAGAATAACAAGCCTGAAAAAATTATTGGGTCCATCTGTTTGTATTGCACAAAAACCATGATGGATCACATGAATTTCTTTGATAGCCACACTGAAATCAAGAAAATTGTTTTTCACTCCCGCCTTACGAATTTTCCACTTCATGATTGTGAATGGTTGTAGGAGAATCAGTTTCAACAGCACAGAACTTGAAAGTATTCGAGGTCGTATGAGAAACAAGGATGCAAAGAATAATTACTTAAATTTGTGCAGATCACTAGCATTGGGAAACGCATGTTGACAACGGATTGCGAAAACGTGGAAAGGAAAAAATAATTGCAACACGATGGAACTAAGGCTTGCCTTTTGCAAACGGCACATCAAAAGCAGTTGACACAAGAGCTTTAACCCTAAAAACCGAGATTTACTGCTGATTAACTGTAGACGCTGTTTGACTTTGCAGCTGCTCCAATGTACAACAGGTCTGGAACGACGAAAAGGATTGTCGGCGTTGAATTTTGATCAATACACGAATGTGTCTGAGCGGCATCTTACAAATGCGCCTCCTCTACTGCAAGATTTGTGTTTAGGCCATACTAAAAGAAGCAAAGACTAGTGCTGTTCAGATGGCATTTTTTATTGTAAGATATCTGGCCGTGGCATTTTGATCAAGTACTGATAATTGTTTGTCAACTAGTTTAAACGATCCTTAATACAAAATGAGGAGGAAGGTAACTTATTTAAAAAGTATTTCTACCTCTACTGAAGATATGTGACGTTTAAGTTGTACAAGACTATAACATCGAGTAACATTTTTAGAAGGACCCATCAAAACGCTTGCCAATATCAAATAATTTTTATGATGTTATGTCTTGTAATGTTACAGTGACACATAAAAATACTCACAAAATGGAAATAAGAAGTGGACCAACGAGAGTTTTATCAAATATCAGTCGTGAAAACATGCACAAAGAGTTAATTTCTTTAGAGCAGAACCGTGGCGAGGCGACAAATCACAAAAACGGTTGGTTGGTTATCAACCAAACGCCCATTTTCAACATTCGCAATGTTTGGAAGTGCTATCACTGAAAACTTTACCTGTGCCATAAAACATAGAACGTAACTTGGATGTGACTTATTTTCACCAGGTGTTTTTTCACTGCAGCTCAAACCGGAGCAATGAAAACAATGTTAGAATACAGTGAAGCATGGCATGAATCGAGTATTTCTTCAGAGATGTGCGTTGCACACAGTAATTACATTCAACTAACTTAAAAATGCTTATCAATGCATAAATTGCGGAACTATCTGATGCAAATGGCTGGTGCTCGTTATACCGTATTCCAACCATAGGCTAGAATGGCCCTTAATACCTGAGTTTGTGGTACAAGTAGATAAGATGATCTCATAATTCTAATATGACACATCGTTTAATCCAGCACTAAAAGGAAAGCTTTTACACTTAAAAACCAGCAAAATTCCTTCAGAAAAGTTTACAAAGGCGAATAAAATTGCTAAACAATCTGCACTGTGCTTGAAAAGTATTTTCTTTATTTTCAGTCTGGGTATCTTACAAGCCAATCATGGTGCCGTGATGTACTATTTCATGCCGTGCAACAGTTTTTTGAGGTAGGCTACTACTGAAACAAGAAAATTAGCATAAATTTATAAATGCATTCTAATCAAACTGACATCTCCACCTACTTAACCATTTGACTTCAACGTCTAGTTACAAAAGCGAATCAAACAGCTTTCGGGATTTACTCCATTTTTGTTTTCAGCAAGAATCCAGCTAGTAAGAATGGTGGTGCCATGGTAAGAATGGTGTTTATGTTTCCTGAACAATCCGACATGAATATGGCGCTATTGTTAAAATTTTAACAATCGTCTTTAATTTTTCTTGTACAGTACACAGCATGTTTCCAATTCCTTTTCATTTGCTACTTAATAAGTATTGTTTCCTTTGAATTGTTCGTGGAAATCAGCTATTTCGCTTGCAGATCTACGGAATCAAGATCATTTCTTCCATTGAAATTTTGTTACAGTGCTACCCTCATCAAGAACAACATCCGCTCTTTCTATGTCTTACTTTAATTTTTATAACGTTTATGATGTCCCGTTAGAGAAGCAAAAGGTTGAAGATTGAAAACAAAGTTTTGTTAAACTTCCAGCTCACTGGATTTGAGCGGACAAGCTTTCAGGGAAAACCTAGGCTGTGCCTCTGTCGATCGGATTTGCCTTCAGGCTGTTAGTCTTCGATCCAGCATCAGAGATTTTCGACTGGCCATTGCGTAGTGTGTTTTTATTCAGGTCAAGCTGGTTCGTGGCGTTATCGACACTGGCACACTGGGTGATTGCCCCGAATGCAATGGAACGTTTAAATCAGACCAACAATGAAAAACGAAGAAAAGCACGTGACGTGTGCACTGCGATAGTTCGTTTGAGGTCAACGGTTCGTTTGAGGTCAAGAGATGCAACTTGCTGTTGCCAAGGACCTTCAACTCTTGTTCCTTAGCTACATATAGGGTCTGATGTTCCTGTTTCCTGATTTTGGTGCTGTGCGGTTAGTGTTGAAAGAATATTTAAACATGTTTAAAACGCTTCCCTCAGAGGATGTAAGGAGTTAAAACATGCAGAAGCCCTCGCAGTGATTCTAAGGGGATATGTTATCAAACAGCACTCTGCTGCATTACTATGCGCAAAGCTCAAAAACGTGTATATCTTAGCAATGGATTCTTGTCACACTCATGGCCATTAAAAATGCAAGTGTTGTTAACATTTGCAAAATACGATGCATTTTTAAAATATACGCGATGCAACAGGTTTTCATGAACACAAGACAAAAAAGCCGATCCGGAATAAAAACGGTGAAGTCCTGTTTTAGCCAATAGGTGCAATGATGTCAATATTGCCAACAATGAAACGCAAACACTCTAAACAGGGAGCACTTCAAACTTCATGGGTAAATCCCAAAATTCCCGTGCAAAAAAGTCAACTGTGCGTTTATGCTTTTTTGAGTGTCCAGGTAAAAAAATGTGCGAAAGCCTATTGAAATCGATTCCAGCAAGTGTTTGGCAAACAAAAATAAAATTTGCAAAAAGCAGATGTATGAACAAGTTCTTGCTTTTTTGTTGCTTGCATTATCTTATGTGTGCAAACCAGAGTTACTGCAGTAATTTGGGTCACTTTTGTCAATGCCTGAGGCATATTGTTAGGTTGACATAAACTGCATCTTAGTGAAAAGAAGCACCAGCTACGTTTCTAAAAAGATCAACGTTTAAATGCATTTTCAAAGGCAAAAAATGCATTTAAACTTTGATGATTTTCTTTCTCACGCTGCAGTCCGTGAACAGCGGTGCCGAACTGAAATTTGACTGCACGAGATTACCTTGGGCTTGTTCTGTCATTTCTTCGCTGACTTAAACCTAACTTACACATGCCGGTTGCTCTAAACAGAAATGTGGGAAATGACGTTATGCTTCCAAACTATTCGGAAAGGTTGAATGGGCACAGAAAGAAGCATTAGCAAAACGCCAATAACAAAGAGCCCATTTTTCGCAAGATCTACTGCAGTAAATGCTAGAGAAACGCTCTGGCGTATCGTTAGACCATCTCCCTTTGCCAAAGTTACTAAATGCAAATCGTATCAATCTGTTTGTCTGAATCCTACCAAGCGCAGTGCAGTAAATGTTTGTTTTTGTTAGTGTGCATAGCAGTAAAAGGATTGGCCATATTGAAAGTGCGCACGGCATGGCAATTGCAAAAGCAACATGCAATTCAATTTTTTCCACAAGCAATCTACAGTGTTGGGATTTTCAAAATAAAAATGTCCAAATTTTGTATTTTCACCTATTTTTCCTGAATGCCCCAAAACACGTGTTAAGGAGAGCATATATATTTCACCAGTAACTTTTACCACCATGCCAATCAAGGGCACTCAGGCAAAAATGTTCTTTGCAAATGCAAATACTTTTGATAAAACTGTTGTACGTATTTCAAAGTCTCGTTTTCAAGTTTGACGTTGTTAGTAGGCTTTTTGCTTGCGAGTAAAAATTTGGATAAAACCTCACATTCCTGTTTACATCCCTGTTCTTTTATCTTCCATGCCTACTTATGTGTGCGCTAAAGTCACATTTTAATGGGTCCTCACTTTACGCTAGTGGTCGGAAAACTGCGAGCTTCGGAACCATGGTGGGCCGTTTAGCGCTTTTTATTGGGCCGCATGATATGTACGAACTGCAGTCCTGCGACGCTTCGGTGGGATAAAACATAGGCTACTACTACAGAACATTGACAGAACATTGTAACAACTGCAGAGCATTGATTGTTTGACATTAACAAGGCATTGTTGCTGCCATTATACAGTTTATAAAATCGACATAACATTGTTATGTGGCAGGAATTTAATACAGCAAAGTTTGAAATTTGGCCTTAAAAATAAGCATGGGCCTTTAATTACGACTGAAAGACTGGATTGGGCCATCATAATAAAAGTTTGCCGAACACTGCTTTACACGATTAGAACAAAGCGCACGAAATAGTTGCGAAAATTTCACTTTGCCATTGTGCGTAGCAACAGGTCACACTGATGACCAAAGCGCCTACAGGAATGAGAAATATGACGCTTTACTCAAACTGAAAATGCTTCTTGGAGGAGCATATCAACACATGTCAATAATGCTGAAGTTGTGCTTTGACCACCATTTGGACTTGAGCACCTGAATAATGCAGTTTATAACCCATGTTTTGGTTGGGCATCCAACGTTTAAACCATTGAAGCATTCGTCTTTTTCAAACTAACCAAAACATTTTCTGTCTTTTGGCCGATTTAGAGAAAAACACCTACAGCACTGGGTGTTGAGATATTTAATTGCAATCGGTTTTCTTCAAGGTCCTACAGACTTGCAATTGGACCAGCAATCTTTCGATCAACCACTAAATACTCTTCACGTATGACAGCTTAGACGCAGATATTCTTGGTTATCAATAAATTTAGACTGAGCTGTGCAACCCAACGACTGACCAGCTGTCAACTGCGTAGGGAAAACCACCCATAAAATCGTGCATTGAGTTGTGAGGTAAAACATCAGTGATTAAGCCAAGCCTATAGTTAGATATGTTAATTCCTTTTCAGTATGCCGTAGGGTGGTCACGTGTCACAGCAACTTGATATTACCAGCAAGTTTTCACTTCACCTACAAAACCCTGGATTTTCGACAAAATTCTTTGCGATTGTAACTGCTATGTGCCTTCCGAAACCAAATGCGTCAACGTTGCATTTTGGGTTTCACCGCGAGTTTCAAGAGATTATGTTTCCAGACACGAAAATTCATCCGCTCAGTGTTCACATCGCTCAAATGCTGCGTGTTCAACGCTCCAGACACGAAAATTGAAACGTTCACCAGCGACCCCGCCTTATTTTCCCAGGCTGGCTTGCCTAGTGGCTTAATATTTATATTCGTAGGTTGGACGCAGATTGCGTTCCTGGCACGAATGCGATTGAACAGTGGTTTTGAATTTTAACTACCGGAAGATGAATCCAGTTGAAAAGTATCTCATGATTGTAAAATATTGATAAACGTCAGAAAATGTTTGCAACATAATGAAGCATAGACACAGATCCTTGAATTAATTGCCCCGAAAGAAGCACACCACAGTGATAATTTAGGATTATTGTCGCTATAATGTTTGTCTGAGTTTCCTACCCGCAAACGGTCAACCACAGCTGACTAATTTATTCTACCCAAACAATACAAATTGGATGCAAACTGACCACACAAACGTGAAGCGCCCGAAATAGCGCACAAGAAACAAAGTCATTTTTTTCATCGTTGCATGCAATCCATTACTGGCAGCAAACAACGCGTTTCCATAGCAGCATCATGACGGGGGATTGAAACAGCAATGAAACGTGAGCTTGCCAACAGCGTCTTTGCGCTGTCGCTAGCACTTCCAAAACGATTTCTTCCTTTCCAATTAAAAACAGTGTAAACAGTGTCTCAAATGTACGCTAAACACCTGTCTGAATTTCTCTCGACTTACATCAAAAGATCATACTGCAAGTTTGTAACATCGTGTTTATTAACCGATACAGGATAGAAATATTCCAAGCTGCTGTTAGGTTCACTTGGGTCTATTCGAGTAGGTTCAGTTGTGCTCGTTGCTAGATCAAGAAGAAAACCAACGCATAGTCCACAATGAACGCAGTATATCGCTTTGAACTTTTCAGTGAGGATATAATACTTTCTTGTCGAATACGCGCAAAGCGACCAATTCCAACATGCTTTTTCCTGTAAAATTTGTTGTAGATAGCATATTTTTTATTCGCAGTTGTGACAGATAGATGTAAAACATTTTTTCTCACAGAATTACAACATTTTGAAATCTGTTCCATGGCTTTGCACAAAGTGCCATCCTGCAGGTTGAATTTCCCGCTTCTATCTGAAGTGCGAAATACGTTTTGTTGTATTTTGCGATCCGCAAAGCAGGCGATAAACAAAAATTCCACCGGTCAAGGTGAGCTTGTTTACGATGTTAGCGGCGCGATCATTTCCAGACACAGCGGCAAAACCCAGCACCTGATTTATCCGCGAGAAACAATGGTCTATGTTATCACCTGCCGCGGGTTTAATTGTCAGTTGGTGACGTATCTACGTCTGACCGTGATTAGTGCCACAAAAGAACAAATGAACAAATTTCCCGCTGCGATCTTGTTATCAGTAGTCTCCAGCACAGAGCGGCCACCCTTTGCCTTTTGGCGATAAAAACGCCATTGGTTTGTAAAAAGATTAAGGTCTTTCTTTTTGAGCTCGCATCAGACGGGGAGTTAAATATGTCACATTTTTCAAGAAAGAAAAAAAAAAGATAAGAGCACTTCCCAAGATCCATGGGTATAAAAGTCAGGCTGAGAAAGCTTCCCAGCAGTAACGTTCAAGTTCGTGAATGATCAAGGTAACGGGTGTAGCAGTTCCATACGTGTTATATTTTCAGCTAGTGGCTTTGATTGCATTATCTGTTCGGCATCCCTAGAAAGAACAAGGTGTAAATTTGAGATGTGATGTCAGTGGTTGGGGAAGAGGATTTCTGAAAGTTGACAGATTTGCTTCCACGGTAGCAATACTGCGCCTGGTGTAGACTTGTGGTACTAGGGTCGACTAGTAATGCTGTTATTTTTCGAAGTGGCAATTCACCGCTTTCGCTGTGTAGAGGCACGTAATGAAATTGTAGTGATTTTCAGATGTAGTCGCCAACATAATTGTCAATGGTGCAGGTGAGGTTAGGAACGGTGGTTTTGCTTTTCGTGACAGCCGGCTTGCCGTGGAACATCTACGCAACTGTTTGACAATCCTGACGAACAGTTGCTCGCTGTTCTCCAGCAAGACTGTTGCTGTATGCAACTGATCGCACAGTTTTTGCATTTTCTACAACCTGAATCTTTGCGCCATCAGGCATGGTGCGTTGTTTCGCTCTTTACTGCCACCTCGTTGTGAAACTTTCCGACACTGCATGCTGATTCAGCGAACATGCGGTGGAAGAAAATTTCTCAGTGCGGATGGCACTTGCGGGGAGAAATACGGATTGAATCATTTTCATGTTATCGATAAGATCATTGCTTGAGTCTAGAGACGAAGAATTGTTCCTCGTGGAACGTGTCCGAGCAGCCTGTGCCGAAAAAGTCATTACCAGCCTGCCCTGATACGACCCACATCGAGCAGTTCACTGCCACCGATATTTTCTTTCTTAACGTGGTCTTGTTTTAGAACTTTCCGATTTGCCACTAACGTTTGCTGTATTTCAGCGGCTGTCGGCATAGTTCTGTAAGCAAGCTAACAACGTTAAGTCTTACGTTTTCGTGTCTTCCATGCATCGTGGAGCTTTTAAAACGACTTTTAGCAGTTGGTGGTGATGGAACATCCAGTCTTTGCTAAGTTTCCCACATCATTAGCATTGGCTGAGTGTTCATTCGCGAACAACTGGTCAGACGTCCTCAAATAAAAATACAAAAGACAGATCAGAAGTTATCCTTGTTTCAGTACTTTGTGCAGTTCTTTTACGCACGGAACACCCGGTTCTTGCTAACATTGCCCTCAGCTAGCAATGACTGCGTGTTACTTCGTAAGAACTGCTCTTTCGCCGATAGGTGTCATAGCGGTGTTAAGTATGGATACCGAATTTGACCATGTACTTGTGCTCCACATGTTGCTTACTGCAAGTTTTTTCATGAGAAACATTGATAATAAGGTGATTTTCGAATGGGACCAAACTTTCAGTTTTTTTTATGTCGCTATCTTGCTATGAAACTAGCCTGTAGCCTGCGTGCGCTGAGACAGACTTGCGGCAATGGGAAGTTTCTCAGCACGGCTGGAGCGTCTCTCATTAAAGTCTTTTTGCTTCGTCTGCATATTACTCCTTTACGGGACACGAGCAGCAGATGTTGAGGAACTAAACCGAAGCTGCGGACTTTTTTGGCTTTTCGGTAGCTTTTGTTTATTTCTGCAACATTTGAAGCATAGACCATCAAAATTGGCTAGGTTTGTAGATCTAAAGGCAAAATCAAAGCAAGAATTTCTCGATGTGGAACGTACTCAAGCAGTCTGTTGCTGCAATTTTCGCAGCTAATGCCAGTCTGTTTTTGCACGTTCTCCAGCGATATATTCGCACTCGCCGTTTTCCACGCTAGTAGAGAAATTGGTGCCTCAGAACTTGCTGTATGTGTCGCTTTTTGTTTTTCATTGCGACATTCGCAGTAAGTTCTTCAAGCAACAGTTTGGCTTTCTGCTTTGCATCACAGTGGTAACGTCAAAAGTGAAGACTGCAGTAGATAGGAATCGAAGGTTTGCAGCAAACGTTCCCAACCCTTCTTTGACCATGTGCCCCTTTGACCAAGGATTTTGCCAAATGCGCATGTACCCCCAAAATTTCTTTTGACAAAAAGGCAGAGTAAAATACCGAAAATCCACATGTATTTTTAATGTTGAACGTTTATGTTTTTAGTGCCTATATTTTTCCTAACAAGGCACATTTGCCTAAACGCCTTTGGGAAGGCAAATGCACCGCAAGGTGTACATGTACCTGAGGTTGGGAACCCAAGACGCCCACGGCGACGATTTTATCAGCTAAAAATAGCTCGCACCAAGCATTTGCATCTTCATTGTATGCTTTTTAACCAGGGAGTTAGAGCCAACGTAAAACTTGTAGCTTAAAATGGCATGCAGCATTCTTAACAGTTGACTTGGTATTGTTTCTATGAATCGGTTGATTTATTATCTTGCAGCCTATTTTAGTTACGTGTTGCCATCCGGCTGCCGTGGGTTATGATGGAACACACAGTCATTGCCATGTTCTTTTGCATAGCACTGACTGGTTGTTCGTCATTACTAGCTTGGCACAAACTACAGCACATTGCGTATCCACTATGTCTTATAGGTCCTCCAGTGCTAGGCTGTTTTCGGATGTACCAGTTTGAGTCCACTGTTTTTTTTCCACGGTAGCAATGCTGCGGGGGGGGGGGACATTGCGTAACATTTATTTATTTACTGAGGTCTTTTTTTCATAGTTGCAGTGTTTTAATGCAGAGGCATTGCAGTGGAACTAATCGGAATTGGTGATGCTTTTCACCACCAATGACTGTGTAGCTCCGCGGCATCTTCTAGCACTAGCTACGAAAGTGAATAAAGATATTCCGTTTAATGCTTCGTACAAAAACCAAACCATAGACACAATCGTTTTTTCCAAAATTTGTTAGCACTTGGAAAATCCTACGTATTCTCTGGCAGAGGCACGCGTTACATATCTTTGCGGCGGTCGTTTTTTTTCAACACTAGCAGCAATAAACTCATAGCTGGTGTGAATGAAACAACCCACCTGTGTTATTGTTGCTACTGAAGATAACACTGGTTGGTTGTTCATCCAGAAAAGCTATGTCACACGTCTCTGCTGCACACGCATCCCTTCGTTTCTGGCATTATTTGTTTGTTGGTCATCTTTTCATGAGTTCGCATAAAGACGTCGGGGGGGGGAATTATCCGGGGGGGAATGATAGCTTTGTCATGAGTGCAAATCCTTGTGTTTCAAGGAGTCTTTGATTGCGGTATTACTGCAATGGAACTAGCCTGAACTGCGTCGAACGTTATTCACCGAGCGGTTGCTGGAAGGTTCCACAGCATTTGCTGCTTTAACAACAAATAGGATTTGTAATACTGTACTGTCACGTTTTTTGTCGGTACTTGCAGCTTTCATTATGACCTTGAGTCGTTTATTATAAATTTTAGCTTTTAGTTTATTATAAATTTTAGCTTTTAGAACAACTAAATCAATCCCTCTTCGAATAACGATATGAAGCCATATAGAGTTTGAATCTCAAACATAAGCAAAGTACCGACAACAACGTGACAGTACAGTATTACAAAACCACCACATTTGTCAGGCAGTGTTGCATGGTTGCATACCCCAAGCTTACTGCAGACGAAGCGCTTAAATCAGGGATGGAACCAGTGATTTTCGAATGGGAAATAGTTTTCTGAGTCGCTATCTTGCTGTGAAACTTGCCTGTAGCTGCTTGCAGTAAAGCAGACTTGCAGCTTTAGGAAGTTTCTCACCACGGCTGGAACTTCTCTCATCAAAGTCTTCATCTGCATATTACTCCTTTGCTTTACGGGACACGAGCAGCAGCAGATGTTGAGGAACTAAACCGAAGCTGCGGACTTTTTTGGCTTTTCGGTAGCTTTTGCTTATTTCTACAACATTTGAAGCATTGACCATCCAAATTGGCTAGGTTTGTAGACCTACAGGCAAAAATAAAGCAAGAATTTCTCGATGTGGAACGTACTCAAGCAGTCTGTTGCTGCAATCTTCGCAGCGAATGCCAGTCTGTTTTTGCACGTTCTCCAGCGATATATTCGCACTCGCCGTTTTCTACGCTAGTAGAGAACTTGGTGCCTCAGAACTTGCTGTATATGTCGCTTTTTGTTTTTCATTGCGACATTTTCAGTAAGTTCTTCAAGCAACAGTTCTCCATTGCTTCAGTGGAAACGTCAAACGTGGTAACTAGAGGTGATAACGAAATTTTACATATGAAGAGCTCTACGGCGGCGATTGCCTCAGTTAAAATAGCTCGCAACAAGCATTCGCAACAGACTGTAACGAAGTAATTCCATGCATTGCTTCCAAACGACTTGCAGCATTTAACAGTTGGCTGGGTACTGTCTATGTGAAATTGGTTGTTTTGTTTTCTTAGCTGTTTAATTCTTACGTTTTTGTCATCTGGCTGCCGTGGATGATGGTGGAACAACCAGTCATTGCCAGGTTCTTTTGCATAGCACTGACTGATTGTTCATCATTACTCGCATGCACAAACTGCAGTGCAATTTGTTTTCCTAAACTTGGTCTTCTCGGTCAGTTTGAAGTTTTTTCGTGCTCGAGTATGCCAATTTGAGTCCAATACCGATTTTTTGTCAGGAACGTCCCTCTGCAGGCATTGCGCAAAACAGTATATTTGCTAAGGTCCTCATAGTTGCAGTATTTTAATCTTCCTTCATGTATTTGCGTGTTGCTGCGATGCATCCTTCAAGCGATTTGCGTGTGGGATTGAAGACGTTACTCAATACAATGTTACGACATAATGCAGATGCATTGCAGTGGAACTAATCGGAATTGGTGGAACTTTTAACCACCAATGACTGCTTAGCTCCACGGCATCTTCTAGCACTAGCTACGAAACTGAATAAAAACGACTGCTCGAAAGATATTCCGTGTAATGCTTCGTACAAGCACCAAACCATAGCCTACCCTAACCCGATAGCGCTGTATCCATTCACCACTTTGTGATCATGGAACATAATCGTATTTACCAAAATTTGTTAGCACTTGGAAAATCCTACGTATTCTGTGGCAGTGGCACGCGTTGCATAAATCATCGTGGCCGTTTTTTTAACACAAGCAGCAATACACTCAAGCTGGTATGAATGAAACAACCCACCTGTGTTATTGTTGCTACTGAAGATAACACTGGTTCGTTGTTCATCCAGAAAAGCTATGATACACGTCTCTGCTGCACACGCATCCCTTGTTGTTCTCATCTTTTCATGCGTTCGCATAAAGAACCTATGAATAGGGTTCAGGGTCGACGGAACGGAATTATTCCCTAGACTTTTTCCCTAGAAGAAACTCCATTTCTTGTGTTTAAAGACCTACTATTACCTTTGATTTGCGGTATTACTGCGATGGAACTGGCCTGAACTGCTTCGAACGCTATCCAGCGGGCGGCTGCTGGAAGGCTCCATACTATAGCATATGCTGCTTTAACAACTTTAAAAGAGGAAATTGTAATACTGTACTGCCACGTTTTTTTTCGATGCTTGCAGGTTTCCCTATAGCTTAAAATTAAATTTTAGCTTTTAGTACGCAGCAAACTTGCGTAAGGAACACCCAGTATTTGCTGCAGTTTCTTCACGCAGCTTAACTGTGGGTTCCTTCGGTGGAGCTGCACTATCGTCTGTTCCGGAGGGTATAAATAAGCAAGTAATGTCAAAGCATTTCCTGTGTAAATACGTTACGATGAATCATGGATTTTTCATATTGAAACAGAAAACTACCACATCCAAAAATCATATTACCCATTTAGTTTCAGGAAAGTTGGGTGCTGACTTCGCCTCACAAAAAACTAGGATAGCCTGCAGAAATGTTACAATTTTTGCGCAGACTTCGTTCCATGTGCAGGTCCCCAAAATGTTTTTAATCGTAATCGATTACATTGTTATTTTGTTTATTCGTAATCGTAATCGAGCATGTGGCAAGTAATTGTAATCGATTACATTTGTGCTGTAATCATCCCATGTCTGGTAAATACTAGTTGCTATACCACCACCACCATGGGCGTAGCCAGTGGGGGCATTGTCAGCAAATTGCCGTATATAGTGGTTTATTAGCCGCATTTTTTACCTGGAATATGGCCTATATTTTTTCTGTGGCTTATTAGCCGCATTTTTTACCTGGAATATGGCCTGTAATAAAACAGAAATCCCTGGCACAATGAGCAAGAGAAGGAAGAGAAAGAAAAACATCTGGAAAATGATTTTGTGCTGAAACCCAGAACAAAAATGGGAGGAAAGCCTGCAGGAACAAGCCAATCTGTCATAGGACTTACTTTGCCCAAAAAGGCCGAGTTAGCTGCATCTGATGCAGGCCCTGATAAGTTGAGGGACGGTGTTGCCGCCCTCGAAAATATCGGCTAGTTGTCGACGTGCTTAGTGTACGCAAACTCCTTTGTTATAGTAACCACATATTTTATGGACCAAACAAGCACAATCCATTCAGTGGACACAGGGTTTATTTATGTCGTTTTTAGGTTGTCATTTTCCAAGCAATACAAAATAAATGTACTGTTTTAATCCTCCATATTTTGTATTGCTTGGAAATGCTATAGGCTGATGGTAAACAGCATGAAGACAAGTATTGCAAAGCATTGTCGCAACACTCTCTGCTAACCATATGCAGCAAGTCCAATATAGACACGTTTTTCCAAGTAAAACCCACGAGAAACTGTTCTAGTTGATTTAACTAACATAGAGACCTTCAACAAGCAATCTCTCTTTGCGGGCAGTCTAGTTGATGTATTAGCGTGATTAGTCTTGCTTTTAAAAAACCTCTATAAACAAGATTGGAAATCTGTATTTATAAAACTTTACTTCTGCATCGACCCGATGACTTCATTGATTTCACACTAAACTGTCCCCCCCACATTTTGCAACAAAATTGCGCCCATGGTCAGTGCAGTATATTAAATTATCAATATGGTAATGTTTTTATATTATATGAAATAATATATGAAAAAAAAATATGAAAAAATTATATGAAATATGGCGCATATGACTTCTAGTGCTCCAGGTTACCTGATCCTAAACAAAATTTTTGCTCCCACTGACTGATCTACAATATCTTTCTGTTTTTTTTATGCTGAACCTACATGGACATGAGATCACAAGCAAAGAAAGAATGGATGAATGAATGGTACTTGGAACATGCCCAGTCATGAAAACAAGATGGCAGTAGCTGTGGAGTATTTGTTTTAATGGTAAATACATTAGCTTGTTGTGATACTACCTTTCTTAGTCTGGATTTGGTGCTAGAGTTAAAGTGTGCATTGCATATTGCAATGTGTGCATGAGGTGAACTGCAAATGAGAACTGTGCAGAGTCTGAACTAATTGAATGTATTCAGGTCACAATTAGTCCACACACACGTCAGCACGGACATTTCGCCATGAACAAAATGCCGTAATGAACAAGCCATCTCCAAGCAGCGTCCCAAACTTTTCTGTATCTTTTTTTTAAATAAGTTTACATTTTCTATTTTATTTTGTGTGTTCAATATTTACTGAGGTAGTGCTCTGTTAATAAAAGTCTTTGTTATTTTTTGTGGAGAAGTCAACAAGTTTGTCTGTTTTCATATGCAAGCTCACATTATGGTGCTTTTGCGTAGAATGCAGAAGCAATTGTGGAACATCGCTAACCAACTGGTTACACAGCTGCCCATGTGGAATTCTTTCTAAAGTGGGTGCTTTATTCTATTATGTAGGCTTCTGAAGTGAATGACAATGAAGTTTGTGACCTACCCCATTGCTTCAACAAGGGTAGCATTAACTGGGTGCAATGTGACACCTGCACAAGATGGCTACACACGAAGTGCGCAGGATTGAGCCGACAAGCTGCAGTGCAGTGCGAAAAGTACATATATTCTTTCTTTGCAAATAATGGTTTCTTCAGCATTAAATCTCAAGGTGTTAGTATGCATGTGTGCATAAACCAGGGAATAACCGCTACTAGCATGAACTTGATGCTCAATGCACAACACTCTCTTTCTGGCATGAACAATGTCCTACGTGCATGCTTTTGCTTCAATGCTGTGTATACCGATGGTATCTGGGTATTTTGTATTGGCTCTTTTGCCTTCAGTTGCTATTGCAACAATGTTTACCTCTGTGCTATTTTTCACTTAGCGGTTGAATGCTGTGTTCATCTGCCACGTTCCTCGAATGTTCTGCTGTGTTCATCTGCCACGTTCCTCGAATGTTCTTATCAGTACTGTATGCGCTGCTGGTTACTTGCTATGTTGACCAGTTGTAAATTAATTCTTGATTCAGTGTCACATGCTTATGCAAACATGACAAATAGATGGCATTGGCATTTCGAACTTGTTTACTGCTGTATGTAGCCATTGTTTGCTGTACTCATGCATGTATCTTTTGTATGACATGACCAATGGTACATTTTATATCGTAGTTCTGCCTACCTTTGATTGTCCAAGTGTTATAGCCTACACATTTCTGTAGTGTTGTCGATATTCCATACAGTTTATCTTGCATCTGGCGCTGTAGTAATCAGTTGTTGACACAATATGTAAACAATATGTAATCAGTTGTTGACACAATAGTTTCTATGCTGTGGAAACTGGTGTGTGAAATCTCCCTATTGTCAGTAAGTTTTTGCACATTTGTCCCATTACAAGCACTGTTATTTAAACTGACTTTGGTAATGCTTTCACAGAACAAGTTCCTACTGTTGTTTGGCGTTTGGTGTCATTACACTTGTAAAGCGTTTTCGTCGGGTGTCACTTTTTTTAGTCAATGATTTTTACACCTTTGTCCCATTGCAAGCAGTGTTATTTAAATGGACTTTCGTAATGTTTTTACATAACAACAAGTTCCTGCTGTTCTTTGGTGTCACTTCACTTGTAAACAGGCCCGTAACTAACTAGGGACACCAGGGGTGCGAAGAGTTTTCTAAGAGGGGCCCACATTTTTTAAACTATGTCTAATAGCTTTGAAGTATATCCAACACATTTTTTCTAGGGGGAACGAAAAATTTTCCCATGAGATTCTCCCACATGTTAAGGGCCTGCTTGTAAAGTGTTTTCACTGGATATCACTTTTTGTGAGTCCATTATTTTTTAACTTTGTCGTGTATTTGCAGCGTTTGACATTTCAGTCAGTATCCTTTGTAAAACGTTTGTTAGTGTTCAAAATTTAAGCTATCGTATGTAACTACCACTGTTGCGTTCGAACAGGTAACAGGGTGTGATTGTTGCAAGTGTGTTCATTAGAGATTTCATGCAATAAGCATTGTCAGTTCGTTTCACTTGCTGCCGTAAGACCTTTTCCCTTTCTTTGCTACTGGTGTTGTTTTTCATTTTTTTCACTTGTTTTGCAGCTGTTTTACACTGTTTTTTTTCTAGACATCACTTCACTGTTCTTTTAGCAGATGCAAAAAGTTTTTGTTCCTACCTCCACTTCATTAAAGGGCGTATCTGGTAGGCTACTGCTGCATTAGTGTTAAGTTCAGGTGTCGGAAATTTCCTCTATGATTACTTCATAGCACAGGTTTCCGCCATAGATTGCTACATACCTGTGTTGGGGAACCTGTTTATTTACTAACTCGGACCGCATGAATTGTGAAATATTGCTGTCGGGCCACAAAAGTTCTTAATATTTTATTAAAATCCTACCTTTGTCTTCCAAAAGAAAAGAGAACTGAGTAGGCTAGTGAGTGAGACCAGGGCGGACCCTTCAACTAGGTGACCGCCTACAGTGCTGCCTTCAGGGATAACAGAATGTTTAGGCCTATTAGAGCAATAGACTTTTTTGGCACAAATTAGGTTTACACTTTGAACCAGCGACTATCCCACCGCATGCTCTACTGCAGTGGCGTAGCGATGTTAATGTCGCCCGGGGCCGACCATAAAAATGCTTCCTCTTTCCACTCCTCACATTTGCTTACAACAATATAAAATGAGAGAAAATGATGTATCATGCTTATTATAACAATAAGGAATAATAAAGCATCTTGAACATCACAATCAAATACTCAGAAACTGACAGGAGTATTGTTTTTAATTCTCGATTATGGATCTTGCTTTCTCTACTTGTTGGCCACCCTTCTCGTCACTTTTCCTATTTTTTTGCTTTCTTTACATTTGCATGTATGTATGGCTAAAGAACTAGCATAGCTGGCACATGCTAGGCTGTGGTTCAGCGGGAAAGTTTTATTTTTTGTCATTACTTGTGAATCAGTTGGCACCGTGGATTCGATGTGTTTTCCATGGCAACAACAAAGTGCACAGGGCTAATGAAGCCCTGAAG
>Ga0210059_1000063_pt1 | contig 82294 bp, 47 predicted proteins | sample Ectturendosymbi2_FD_188042 | JGI IMG/M metagenome (GOLD analysis project Ga0210059, IMG submission 188042) | Ecteinascidia turbinata endosymbiont from Florida, USA - Sample 2 (SPAdes) (version 2) | ecosystem: Host-associated > Tunicates > Ascidians > Unclassified | place: Key West, Florida...
AATTGTATATTCTCTTATACTGTACCAACAGTTATTCAACAAATAGAAGAATTTGAGAGACCTTTGGAAACAGTTTGGCAAGTTTCCAGGCCATTACTGTTCATTTCATTAACACAAAATGGAAGTTGACAATGTTATAGAAAAGTTCAAATTAACGTAAGAAGTAACGGTATTGGCGTCAGGTAATGCTACGTCTATGGCTAAAGCATTTCAAGCCTTTTGCAGCTCTTGTGCTTAATTGTGTTATCACTTATCTTTTCATTAGTTATTTTTACATGTAGCCTACTCTCCAAGTAGTTGCTTTTCAATGTAAAAGCGAAAACGTTCAAATTGCGAGAGAAAACTAATGTGAATCTTGACCTGGCACCACTTCAGGGATCATCCACCATATTCTCTCAAAATATGTTTGCAATTACGATTTGTAATTAATTACAAGTCTTAAGAATAATTGTAATTATAATTGTAATTTGCGATTTTTAGCACAGAGTAATTGTAATGTAATTGAAAAATTTGGAGGAGTAATTTTAATTGTAATTATAATTGAACAGATTTGATGTAATTGATCCAACTCTGATACTGATATCTCGTATTGAATTTTACGCCAACTCATATACCGAATACACCTCGTGCACTTCCATCACATGCAATTGCATGCACAATTTTGTTGATGTAAATGGTGGTCTGCTGCCAAACAATCATTTGAAAGTTGAGCACATGCTGAATCATCACATCATGCACTGCCTCAATGTAGTCAACTGTCATCGAAATGCATAACTGAACTGTACCCAGACAACTTTCACTGTCACAATTACCATAGTCTTTGCAAAGACAGCAAATCCCTTTCTCAGCAGTGGGAACAACATCGGAGCTACGTTTCAAAATTTTGTCTACAGCTAGGCATACCAAATTTTTGTGTTTGAAAAACGGGACGCTTCAGAACAAGGAACCTTATCAGATAAATATGGTTCATACCTTGCTTGGAGTATGTAGCTATTTTGGATTCCTATGGTTAGGACACCAAGAAACACAACAATTTTCAAACACTTGTAAATTTACACATTTGCCCATCCATGTTTTTCTGTAGACAATACTTTCTTCAAGAAGTCTTTGTTCGATTTTATTTTGTCGTAAAAATCACAGCAGGAAAAAGTCAGTTTTATGCAGTAGTCCCCGCTAAACAAACCAGGGGCAAATTTTCGCCACTCTCATGGACATAAATGAGCACGGCCGACTGTGCTATCGCTAAAAGTTTCTAAACCCTTCTTACACTTCCTGGTCATGCCATGGGGTTGCCTTTTCCGGTCCCTCCCTTCTAACAACAACAATAATGCTTCACTTCGAAGAGCTGTTTCGTTGCACAGGATATTTCGTAGGCAGTCACGAGAGATGTTGAGTTGTTCGGCGGCAGCACCTTGGCTGCATGTTGGCAGTGCTAGGGCAAGGTAATTTTCTAAAATTTCAAGTTTCTTAAAAAAGGCTATGTATGCACGTCTCTTCGCCATTTTGAAAATAAATTCTACACAGCACCAGTTGTCTTGCCTATCGATTACGACACAACGATCTGTGACGAAACATTTGAATTATGAACTACGGTATGTCAGCAGCGTAAAGTGCGAAACCATCGACTGCAAGACCAAAAAGTGTGAGTTCGTTCACTCCATTTTAAGCAAATGTATTCGAAAATTGGGATTATTAAGCAGGGTTTTGGGTTTGTGAAGCGTTTTTTTTAAATTACAGGAATAGATGGGGTAATTCCGGACCGGACGATTTTGGGGTGGGCTTATTAACCGCGGGCAATTCTTACTGCCCGGCCTGCGCTACCGCTGTTCCGGCGTCCCTGAACTAGATGGCTGGTTTAATTTCAAGCTTTTATTCAAGGAGAAATAACGGAGCTCGGTAAAGATCAGGCGATATCCGTCCAATTTGCACGAAAACCTCCGTCACAGCCGGCGTCAGAAATCGGGGCAGTGACAAACTTCGCACGGCAAACATCTTCTGCCCCATCTCAAAAATCCTTCCCTTACGTTGATTTGCGTATGCACAAGATATATAATCATACTTCATGCCTACATCAACGTAATCTTTTTTTATTTACAATTCCACTCCCTCCTATGGTTGCTGTTCTTTTTGTTTGCAGTATCTATTCGATTTTATTCTGTGGATTAGTTAAAGCAAAGATTTTCAAGCAGTGGTAACATTTTGCAAGATATCCTGGCTTGAGCTGAACACATTGTAAAAGTCGCTTTGATTCAGTTTCTGCAATAAAAGACAAATTTTAGCGATTCATGCACAAGGATGATAAAATGCAGTGAAAAAAATCTTTTCCCATGGCATGTCTGGCTACATCTGCATTCTGCACATGCCAGATCATCCAGATGATCAGGAATAGATACAATGTCAAATAATTAATCAGTTTTTTTCGCAGACCTTCAGGTCCCGAATATACCCTGGGGGGATAGCAACCAGGTGCGTAACGAGGTTAGATGGCGCCAGGGGCAAGAAGCAAGTTTGGCGCTCCCATGTTCGAACTTGAGGCCTTTAGGAAGCAGATGTACTGTAATGAAGAAATACTCGTAACATTGTTGGGCCTTTTGACGCCCTCGCAGTGATTCTGCGCCCGGGGAATTGTTCCTCCCTTTCCCCCCCATCCTTACGCCCCTGATAGCAACATCTGTTTAGTGTTTCAGACGAGCGACTTTACTATATTTATAGCTTCGTCAACTGATAGTGGCCTGTTTGCAATGCAGTGTCTCAACTGTGAAGCGCATGACACGTGCCCAACAACTGCCCTTCTATACTCAGTGCAGTTATATGATGAATCAGGGTTGTTTAGCAAACATGTGCCGCCCGACTACACCACTGGTTATAGCTGCAGGACAATGACAATGTCGAACTAATGACAAGTTGCCTGTCCTTACTCAAGTTATAGTAACACTACTGCCAAAATAGACCTATAGGTCCTTCGCAGCCTGCTATAGGCTACCCAGCGAAGTCTTTACACATGATTTTAGTGTACTAGCTAGTCAATGCAACGAAAAACGCTATCGACTATTTCTTATTTACTTGTTAAAGTTTTTTTGTGACTGATTTTAGTATCAAGACCTTGATGAACTCGAAGTTTCACGGAAAAAAGCACAATTTTGAGAGACTTGCATCTTCATTTAATTTTCGATCTTCGTAGAAAGGCAGGGAAGCATCACTGGCTTATCTACAATTTATTTCGCCTGTTCCCTCATCCGACTGCATGAAACGTGGCAAGTATCCTTGAAACCACAAACAACAGTGAATCCTCGTTCGCAAGAAAGTAGGTCGGCTTGTTTTCACCACAAGCTAGATGAGAGGCGAAGCTGCTGATTCACGGTGCGTTTTTCATGCGCCAAGCCTTACCGAAAATCTGTACCTTTTATCATGCGTGCGAATGCATGTGGCTGCTGCTATTGCGACCCTGTGTCACAATACTGCTAATCCCTTTACGTGCAGCGCAATCCGATTGCGCGTCTGACAAAGCGGCAGGTACACATTCAGTCTCCTTTATTTGGCCACAGGTATCGACACAATGTTCTTGAATGCAGCTGTATTTTTTTTGGATAAAACCGTCAAAGAGAAAGATGTCAACTCGCCGTTTACACTTTTTGCAGCAAACTGCAAACGTTTGAATTATTGCCGTCAATGAAACCGCAGGACCTAGTTTAAATAGCGATATGGACCTAGTACAGAATGACGGTGCCTAACACACTGCTTCAAGATCATTCGTAAAAGAAACAGAAGTCACTGAACTAGGTTTTTGCACCGTGTCAGCTACATGTGAATCCCAAGAATTCATTGCGTGGTCTGTTTGTCCAGTGACAATTCCATGAACAGTATGTTTTCTGGAAAGATTAACAACATTTCATTTCATTGCTAGCGTCTTTTCATAAAGCGGACGGTGCTCAGTAGCTTGTAAGTTGGGTTGTCGTTGAATATGACTGCGATTTCGAATACGGATATTTTCTGGATGCGTAGGACTTACAGTAGGCACAAAACATCCTACAACTGATCTTGCACCATCCTAGATTAATACACCATGGTTTTTATGAAGCCCAAGAGGAGAAACCGAGCCAAACGTTAAAACTGGAAAGCGTATCTTACAGGAAATCCGCCCGGTGTTGGGTTCTGAGGGGAGGGCGCAGACAGAAAAACAAAGGTGCCACATTCTGCATAAAACCCGGGAAGGCCAGCACTACCAATAAATGGGAAATCCGACTCCACCGGCCCATATACTGGCGAGGCAGTGGTCTCGTGTGCTTGTCATTAAAACCTTTCAAGTCCTTCTCTTGATATATCTCGCGCATATCAGACAGTTGTTGCAAAAATATGAATGAATAGAAAAGTATGAAAAGTCTGTCAGGTCCCACCAACTCGTATACAATGGAAAACTGACCACATTGGTAGCCACTGCGAAATACTGGAAGTGAATACAAAAAGTTGTAATGACTTTAAGGCCTATTCCAGAGCAGGCCCGTAGCCAGGTTTTAAGGTTTGCGGGGACATACTGTTGTTGCGATCGGATATCCCGAGCGGCATATGCGCAAAGCTTCGCACCGTGGCAGTAAGCAACAATAAAGTTCACATGCCATGATCACTCTATTATTGCTTGTTCGCGCCACATATATCTATGGTGTTGTTCTTCACGCACATCCCGTTCGTGGTGAATCACACAATCAACGCAACACCACCAGGGAGGTTGCAACACTGTACAATGTATATGTTCGACTCTCCATGTTTGTCATCAGATTCAGCAAGTCTTGTAGTCGAAATAAAAAAAAACAATTTTTCGGTTTCGGTTGGGATTTTCTGGAGGTGACGTTACAAAGAGGGCATGTTTTGGAAATGTTGGCCACCTTTGGCCGGCCCTGGGATCCAACCCACTGACCCATTCTTTTGGCTCAAAGTTTTGTTGAAAACTAGGTGAAAATCCGCGTCTATAGAGCCCTTGATTGACTTGCTAGCACATCTGTGGCCAAAAGTATGGGCCAAAAACCCAGTTTTTGGCCTAATTCCTAACTTTTCAGAAAAGGCACAATTTGCCCTTTCAGGTCAAACTTTGGCCGGCCATAACTCGGCAGCAGATAGAGCTAGAGAGCTGTTCAAACCCTGCAATGACTAGCGGCGTCGTGTAGTTTAGAATAAAATAATTTTTTTTAAATTTGGATGGGGGGTTTTGGGCTAATGGGCTCATGATGGGAATCTGTTTTTTGGTTAATTATATGACGTCATCATCCGATCCCACTCGCAAATATTTTGGCTTGCAGTATTTTTGGATTCTAGGCTGAAATACGCGTTTTTAGAGCCGTTGATCAAGTTTCTAGCGTTTGTTCAAATGTTATGCCAAAAATATTCCAAATATGTCAGGAATTTCAAGGGCCTTCAGGGGATTTCTCTAATCAATATTCTACCATTTTTGCCATAACTCATCAACCAGAAATGCTAAAAAGTCGATCAGACCCTCTAAAACCTCGTATTATAGCTTAGAATGCATTTAAATCTCGCACGGTTTCACGCCGCTGATTCTGCTCGATTCACGCACTACCACGGGCCGCTGACGTCACGGATTGTTTAGAGCAGTGGTTCCCAACCTGTCTAGGCTTGCGGCACCCTACAGAAGAGAATTATATTTTGCGGCACCCAGTGGCGAACCCATACAATTTTGCTTCAAGGTTTGATGACAGTTTGAAAATGTATTTTTAATAGTATATGAAAAAACGCATTAGCTCGCGGCACCCCTGGGTATTGTAAATGGCACCCTAGGGTGCCGCGGCACCCCGGTTGGGAACCACTGGCTTAGAGAAACCTGTCAAAACATGTCAAAACAACCTGTGGTTTTGTAAACATAGCCAGAAAGGCCGAAATCGCACGACTAAAAGATTTTTTTCAGCCTAAACTACAAGTCTTTCCCCATTCAGAGCGGATTTGAACAGCTCTCTAGCTCGACCCGCTGGCGAGTGATGGTCATTTAGAAAACGGGTGTGTTCCAACTAAAATTGGGGTTGGTGGGTGCAGAAATTTTCACCAATTTTGTTTTTTTTGGCCATAATTTCGGCTACAGATATGCTAGAAAGTCATTCAAGGGCTCTAAAGACGCGGATTTTGGCCTAGTTTCTGAAAAAATCTTGAGCCATAATGATGGCCCAATGTGTTGGGACCCAGGGCCAGGTAAAGGTAGCCAAAAACACCCCAATTGTGGCGTTCCCCCCAAATAAACCCCACCGAAAACGAAAACTTGTTATTTTCGATTTCGACTACAAGACTTGCTGTCTTGAGCAGCTCTCTAGCTCAATCGCCTGGCGAGTTATAGGATTGCAAAGCTCTGCAAGAAACGTGGTTTTCGAGGGAATTAAAGGGTCAAAGGTAAAAGGAATCTGTTGCACCGCACTTGTCTTTTCTTTATCCTTATAGTAACCAGGTTTTAGCGAATGGTAGGGGGTGCTGGACTGCTTAGGCGTGACCAAAAGGGGTGCTGAGGTAAAAAAAGATTAAGAAACGCTCTCTAGGTGAAAGGACGGTCGCATTCACAAAATTTAAAGCAAGCTCGGGCAAGGTTAGGGACACATTGAGTTTCCCAGTCATCAGTGACCGCACATTGCATCCATCTCAGGGAGTCCCAACGAAAGGCGTGGCCAGTACGTTCAACTTCATCTGCAGGACTGCGAGAATGGAGAGATATTTCCAACTTCCACCGCTCCCCATTCCAAGACTGCTTGCGTTGCTTGGATGAAGTGCTCAGTCTGCTCTTAACAACAATTGGATACATATCTGAACCCTGACAGACGTCACCACTCTAGACCAGTGTGGACCTGAGAATAACGATGGCTAAATGATATTCCAGTTTCCCAGAAGCTGCAAAACGTCCGAACTGCAGGTCAAACACCAGTTGCAGTTTACCTTCATGACCAGAAATTCTTAGCTTGATGAATAAATAGTAGCATGTTTTTTGTGCCTTCTTCGCTGATAGTTGCTATCCATTCTTAGGATCAGCGTGTATACCACGATGATGGTTGTACCTTAAATTTACACCACCAAGCGTCATATGTTGGCGTATTTACAACGTTGTCTTTCTCAAGATATTGTTTGTATGTAGAAAATGTTCCGGTTTGTTCAATTTCTTTATGTTACAGTTCACTGAACTACCCTGAGGCTAGAGTAAAAATAGTGCAGCCCAGCATCAAGACACCACAAGGGTGATGCAACCGAATCTGATCGCAATTTGCTTTGCTAGGAAATCGATTTCGATTGCAACTTGTCTGTAGGTAGCGTTTAGCAACTTCTTGCTAGAGCCTAGACTCTAGATTATTGACTCAAGAACCTAGATTAAAGACGGTGCACTTTTCCGTGTTGAAAATTTTATAGCCGTAACATCAGCTGGTGAAAAGAAATTCTCACCAGGCAAAGCACATTATGGCAGTCAACCCCAGCGCTTGGAATTGCTTGGAATTTTCAGGTGGAAATTCTTGGGTAGTGGCTTCTATGTTAATTTGAGCTGCTGGGGCGTTGCTGTAGATAAAAAGGCCATTATCGTGAAATTTCTATTGATCAAAACACTGTGTTTATATTGTTGCTGTACATAATTAAAGCTTGTTTTTATTAACGGGCGTAAAACCTCGAGTGGTGCAGCAAACACGAGGTTCAAGCACAACCGAACGCACTTATACATCGCTTTCAATCATTTCTTGCATCCAACCTTAGGGCAACCTTTTGCCGACTCTTGACCCTGGCACATGTGGCTGCTTTGTGAAATGGCCGCGACACCTCTTCCCTTCATTGTAGTGCATATCATTCCTTGTTTCGGTCCCGTCTGCACGTGTGCGCCATTACGCCGGCTCGTTTGATCAGTGTATCGCGTTGTTTTCGCTTGCAGTTGATGTTGCAGTTCGTTGCTTCTTTGCGTTGACAGGAGACGCGGCATCAATGTTAGCACGCTTCTGAAACTGCCGTGTTTCTGCGTTGATGACGTCACCTCTCTCAGTTGCGCAGGAACCTACACCGCCATGATCGTAAAAGGGTTTTTGTTTAAAACGCTATTCTTTGAAGCGATGCGTTGTCTCTCTTTCTTATCTTTCAAATTCCGCGCGTTGTTCAACCAAGAGAGATAAGCAAAAGGCGAACAGCAGGATTCGCGGCCTCCAATTGGACGAGGCAAAGCGGGAAAGCTGGTTCCAGTTTGGATGTGCAGCTGCTACTTTTTCTCTATTTCGCACCATTTGTACTGTGCACAGCGGTCGGCCAAAGTTAGTATTGCGCAATGCATGTCTAAGTGAACAAAGTACTTCGTCAGTAACTGCGGTAAGTCGCATAATGGTCCATGGCGACCCCGATAGCCGTTGTTCCGGTGACTAATTCATGAATAACGGCGTTGCAATTCTTGTACGCCGGCTACAGTTAACGCAAGAGTACCGGAAGCTACAAGTTATTTATTTGGCACATATCTGCGCGAACAGGGCCTGTAGTAACGACAAGGCAGAGTATTTTGACGTGAGAGCATACGCGTGAGTCAGATATGGGTTGAGCAGTAATGGGTATCTTTGTGATTTTAGTTTGCTAAGAAATGGAAGCGGCAGACACCGATACTCTTGTGCAGTATGTTCTACTTGCAAACAAAGTTTCTTACTTCGGTTGTCGAGTTTAACAAATACGGAAATATTTGAGCAAAATCAAACAGATCACTTAATGTGGTTGATTTTGACCTAAAAATAGCATATTCAAGAGGTTTGCGGGAGTAAAGATAATGCAGCAATTTTCAAGAGTTTTTTCAGAAATTGCAAAAATAACATTGGGTGTCTCAGTTGCCAAAACCTATGCCTGTTTTATCAGTTGAAACTTCGTTCGAAATGGAAGTTGTGCTACAAGAAATGAAATACTTCCAAAGTGGTCAATAAAAACTCAACTTTTCTGCGTTTTTTTGTAAAAGGTGTTGTGTACCTGAATCGAAAAAAGGCATTCCATCAGTAAAAATATTTTTCTGGATATCCCATCCTTGCATTTTGGTTGCCGGTAGCATTGAATTTTATACTCTTTACGAGGTTCCGTTCTGCAGAAAACGTTCACAGAGAGGTCCACTTTTATAGATATTCCAAATTAGATGAAGACAGTAGAAAAACATAATGTGGTGCTTGTGGAAAAATTGTTCACATTTGATTAACATTCAATCTACCATGTACGACTTTTTAGAAAGTGAGAGCAATTACATCGACGAAGGAATCATCCATTGATTTATTATTCAGCCCTTTGAATTCTTTCTTTACAGTTGCAGATATATTTTTTTGGCTTTGTCAGTCTAAACGTCGGCTTCAAATAAATTTTGAGCTGTTGGTTGTACTGGCATAATAAAACGTGTAGTATTTGCAATGTTGAAGACAATTGACCAGCGGTCGATAATTTCCTTCAAGCAATTCTTCTTGTTAAACTCCCCATCAATAGATGTTTACCAGCCCGCATTCTTTCCTGCTTTGCACTTCGGATTAGCGGTAGATCTGCATGGCGCCGTTTCCGCAAGTTGCCTCTAAGACTGACGATAGAGCAACTGCCATCAATGCTATACTGCCTAATGGCATTTACGAGCAGCCTAAGGGTAGAATTAAAAAAATGGCAGCTTTTCAGTTTTGAATCAATGTGTAATATTGAGCTCCAAGTCAGGAAATATGTTTTTTGAGATTGCTTTTCCGTAAAAACTGCGTCACTGATTTCAATAACTTCTACAAGTTGTTTTCAGTGTGTTAAAGATTTCTTGCTTGGCAACTTGTTTTGTCCAAATCAGACTGCGAGTTTCTAACTCAGCTTGGTTTCGCGCGCCATTTTTGAATCACCTTTCATCAAAGAACTTGACATAGCCGGCCACAATACGAAAAAACCTCTCTTGATTTTCGCGCTTTGCTCTGAAATCCCACATCAGCCAAACAGTTTCGCTCCTAGCAATTAAGGCGACAGACAGAAAAGTAGACAGTGGCATGTGCTAATTGTAATCCTGTCACATTTGATGCGCTAACAATGCCGCGCTTTACCGCCGTGTTTCATGGATTCAAGCTTAGTGTCATTTAGGTTCATTGTCAGAATTTCGCTTCGCATGTCTGCGGTGCTCATTAAGTTTCTTTCATGTAAGAAAACCCTGCGGTTGACCATAGGTCGTCCGTGGAAGTAGGTGCAAAAAATCGCTGAAATGGTTGCTCAGCGGAACAGCCAGTTTTCCCTGAAATGAACGTTTATCTTTGGCAGCTTATAATTCAAACTCTGAAACGAGTGGTCAAAACGCGAACGCGGAAAAATTGCAGGTAAAAGATAATTTCGTGCAATTCAAATCATACCTCATGTGCCCATTTTTATGCTCGTTCGAAAATCTTTGCCCCAGCATTTCTCGAACTTGGAAGAGTATCAGAGGTAGCAACCTAATTTTTGCTGGTGAAAAGCTGAGAGATCACTGCTTTTGTCAGCAGCTGCATTCTGCTTTCTTCCGCCATCGTTTCCTCATTTTAGGTTGTGTTGTAAAGCCTGTCATAGCTGCACCAACATGTAGCGTGTAATGTTGCCATATTTACAGTTTCTTTTCAATGCCTGTAATGTCCCGACTTTTCAAACTCATGAAAAAAGTAACCAAAACACAAGTTTCACTTCCACAAAGAAAATCTAGATGAAGATTGCCAAGTGGCAAGAACCCTAGAGTTGAGTGACACTGAAATCTTGAAGTGTCTGAGGAGTATTTGCAAAAATATTTTTTAACGTTCACTAACGGTGCAGAACAGGGGTAGAGAACATATTTACTGTCACGGGCCGTATCAGTTGTGGAACCTCGCTAGTGATCAGCAAAATAACTAATTTTATCTTAAATTCCACCTTCATCTCCTTAGAAAATAAGAAGAAAAAACTGCGATGAGCAAGAGAGACTTTTTCAATTACTGTCTAATTATCTGCTTTATCATGGAGTTTCGTTTTGACGCGATGTTTTGTTCTAACTTGGGTAACGCAAATTCTAATACAGATAACATTAAATATTCACGCGGGCTGCAGGTTTCCCACCCCTGGTTTATAACGGCAGCAACACAAAACTTTTACAAAGTGATCAGTTTGCGCTTTAGGAATCGCCAATGAGAACTTAAATGCTAAGAAAAGAATGAAACCTGCGCAAAATAGCGCCAGTCGAACGTCGTTGTGCTCTGCGGCAAAAGTTGGTGACGTTTGCTGCCAACACAGATGGAAATGTTATTTTTTCTGGATTCGCGAAAGTAGTCTTTTACAAACTTTAGAAAAAAGATAGCAGTTAATCAAAAATTTGCAAACTGTACTAAAACTAAGGGCATTCAGAAGGTTCAAAAGTGTGCTGACTTATGCTGCGGTTTATGAAATTGATCTCGGTCAGTGAGCTCATACACGCTGAAAAGGTCATCCGAGACAAACAGAAGCCTCCATCACCAAAGCATAGTGTTGCAGTCACCGGAAGATATGTAGACAATGGTTTGTAAAACACGCACAAACGAACAGCCCAAAAGCGGTAATGTCCAGTGCCTTGTTTTGTGTGAATAATCTAGTGGATGTTTAAAATTGTCTTTCATGTTAAATTTTGCCCTTTTAGTTCCTGGTCGAACCGACTGAGACTTTACGCAAAACAGTTTCCTAGATCAAAAAATGGTAACGGATCACTACAACTGCGGAATGGACTTTTTCGACAAAAATGTATTCAGTTTTTATTTCCTGTCGATAGCGGTAATGGTTGTTCCAAGTTGTGACTTTCGAGTCGTAGAAAGCTTTCCCCGCCTGTTAAGCACTAACGTCGAAAAAGGTAAAAGGTTTATTGCCTAACTGTTTTAGTGCACAATCAGAAATACCTATTTTTTGTGCTCAATTTAATCTTTAGACAAAAATATTGCAATTTTTATTGCAATGCCTCAAATTATAAAAGTGTAGGTCAACTCTGAACGTGATGTCGATTCTCGAAACATGAAATGGTTTTTAAGCAGGGTCCCAAAAGACGTGGCTCACGGGGTGCATGTGGCCCGTGATGACGTTTTGTGAGGCCCACGATGATTTTTGGGAATTTTCTTACAATTAACATTTCCTTTATTTAGTTTGTTCACCGGTGTTTACAAATGCTCGGCCAGCAGATGAACAATTAACTTCTAAACGAACATAGATACGGTTAGAAAGGATCTGCCTATCATAACTCATGATACTTTTCGCAGGAAATAAGATGCAAAAGCCTGTTTCTAGTAAGGTTCAGGTAACACAATTGTTGCATCATAATGCGACCCCGGGTTACTTCATAAGTTCTCATTTGTCCTTCGGAGCAATTTCAGTTTGTGAGACCTGTTTTTAAGCTAACAGTGGTGAAACCAAGCGCTTCGCTAGTAGGGTCGCCAGTAGGGCCAGTGGTTCCTGTTCCTTTTTTGATGTTTAATATTTTAATGTAATTTTGGAATTTGTTGGAGACGTTTTTGCGAATTGTTAAATTTGGGTGGATTTTAACGTAATTTGGTGTTTGATATGAGTGACAATCTTTTACATTTTACCAATCATCACATGAATTTCGAACAAATCTTGGCACTTCACCAACAGAATTCTCTTGGAAGAGAAGTTCATTTCCCTTCTCATTGTTTTTTGCGGGTATATTAACTCTGATTTCTTTCACAGTTTTGCCGAACATATGATGGTTCTATTATTTGCACTTGGCGCGTATCAACCAAGGGCGTACGCCAGGGGGCGGGTTTTGGGATTAAAACCCCCCTTGAGTTTCTATTGTTAAAAAAACTTCATTACTTGCGCAAAAGAGAGGAATTGTTTTCGCATACTTTTTGCTTGTTAATTTGTCGACTTAATGCAATACCACGGAATGAGTTTGCACGCAAATTGCAAGGAACATTGTAAAGGGCCAAAAAGAAATAAGTAGGTTTTGGTGAGAACCTGGGTTATCGTCGGCATCCAGGAACCATCTCACCACTTTTTGCAGACCTTTCACCCACTACGCATGTTTAAGGTTGTGTTACGCGATAGTTCACTTTATCCAAAACGATCGTCTTTATTTTGTCTGCTATGGCTGAGCAGCGCATGCGCTGATCGTATTGACTACATTACCAAATTTTGCAGCATGATAAAACTGTTGCACGAGCTCAAAAACAGCAGTTGGCGACATAGAAGCATCCAGGCATTTGATAAACTAGAAGTTTGCTGGACTTCCATACATAACAAAAAACAAGTTTTCCTGCGTACTTTTATGCGCATTTTCAATTCTTGCGTAGTTTAGCAAGATTCGATCTTGCAAATCGGGGTGTGCGCCAGTCAATGCAGCCGCACACCTATGCTCGACTGCTCGTATTCGATGAGGCATCAGCGCAGCCTGAGTTTGCAGTTGTAAATTGCTCTGGCGAATTGAGGAGTGTGTTTTACTCCCCTGTTTTAACGCGTAGTCTGAAATTTTTGCAGTTATGAACTGCTGTGTCGTAGAGTTAAAGTGTATTTTCCTCCGATATCCTAAGTTGGAGTGCTGATTGTTTATATTCAGTGCAATGACACATGAAATAAGGGGAGCGCGTGTAGAAGAATATGCATATTGTATCAACAAACTTCGCCAAAACGTTGGTTTGGAAACATGAATATTACATCAAATTGTGACGTCACAAACAGTGCACACCAAATAGAGATGACCACCATATGCCACTGAATGAATCCCCCATGAAAATTATCTGCGTACGCCACATGTTATCTACTCATCATTTGTAAAACCGCGGCACTTCACATACTTCATTACAAAAATAGGGAAGCACACAGATCACCGTTTTCCTAACAGACTGTGGCTCGTAAAAATGGTAACTGTTGATATTAATAGGCAAATTATTAATACCAACAGTTTTTTTTTTTTAATTTGATCGAATTAAAAAAAATTATATAATGCTCAACATGTAATAACTTATCTCCACGATTGCACCAAATATTGACACAAGAAATGTTGCGATTATTTGACTTCAGTTACACTTAAACGTTTGTGATTTTATAAATAATTACGTGACCTTGTTTAAGATATATTCTGTAGCATAACTAATTTGGAATTTGGTTAAAACAAGCTATGTTCACAAATCGTTAATTCATAGACTAACAGTCGTTTGTCATTCGAAACATATTCTGGCTTAAAAATCCAAGTTGTTGATTGGAAAATGGGTGCAAACACGATTTCCAACGCTGGCTTCTCGGAGCAAAACTTGGAAAACAGAAACGCGAACACTCATGCATCTGTGCCTGGCCAGCCTAACCAGGTTGCTCCGGTGGTGAGACAAACACCCATTATGTACAATTTAGCCCCAATGAACGTGACCTCGTCCATCGATGTTCAAGTTTGCCAGGCTCATTCTTCCAACATGACCCCAAGAAATCAACTGCAGCAACGTCCGCCTCTTCCGTTTCCTCTACCAGTTCAACGAGAAATCCAACAGTCTGGCTATGTACCATCCGATTGTGAAGTGGTACCTCGGCCGACTTACTCCACACCCTTTTCCACCCAAACGAGCAACATGCAAAATAATAGCATGCAAGCTATCAACCCCGCTGTCCAACAACTAACTGGCAATTTGCAAGCTGGTGTTGACCAGGCCAGACATTCTACATCTGTTACACAACCTGGCGTAAGTCATCACGTCAATCCTCAGATAGTGAACACCTTCTCCACAGCCAGCTACCAAATTACTATGCAGTCTGCGAGCGGAACCTCGGTTGATCTTCGAAACGCCATGCAGTCATCTATGACAATGCAGTCTCCAGCCAGGCAAACAAGCACCTTGACTCAGACTAACATTGCTTATTTTCCTGAAAGCATTCTCAATAGCCGTTCGCTGACGATGCAGCCGACGTCCAGTAACGTCAGGCCAACCCTTGAGGACGTGTATCTGGGTAATGGTGCCCCAGCTTTCCGAATGCTTCACCCCCAGCCGAACCGCGAGGCCATGCAAAACACTATGCATGCTTCAAGTTCGAACTTGGACCAGCACCCAGGAAGAGTGGAAATGGTTAACAGAATGAACAATGCACACACAAGCAACGCCCAACGGTGTACGAAAGAGGAGACCAGTAAAGAAGATGATCCCTTTCCCATAAGACAGTTAAACCCGTATCCGCCTCCTAACCCACTTGACTTCAATAACAACGCTCACTCCTCTAACACGCTGATGCCACTCCCGCCTCAAGCACCAGAACAGGGAAGAGTTGATTTTCATCCACAGGCTATCCATCATCATGCTCCGCAGAATATGGCTTTGGTTCCAGTGAATAACAACGCAGGGATGTTGCAAGTTCAAACTCCAAATAATCACAACCAAGATCTTAATTGTCCTCAAGGCGCAGATGCTGAATGGAGCAACGAGACAATAGAAGCAAAACTTTCCCCTGATATGAGCAACGAAGTGCTCGATCGTATACTTGCCAATATGATCTGCAACATATTGCGTGAGATGAGTTCGCGTGGTAAGAAAATAATTAACTGTTAAACCGCATATTTACATTACTATGAAAAAGCGAATAATGAGTTGCGGATCTCCATCCAAAATATTTCAATCAGTGACCCTCAACGTGGTCCAGGAGGACCATCGGTAGTTCATCTGGAATTTCTAGTGACCCACAAGACTTTTATTAATTACTAAAATTGAACATGCGCTTGAGTTCACTGACCTTTATGCAATACAGTTTCGACCAGTTGTTCATGAGGTGTCAGCATAGCAAAGTGGTCCATCGGATATTTTTTGAAAAGATGGTCCATTGGTCAAAAGTTAAGAACCACTAATTAAAACTTGTATTTTTATCTGAGGTGATATTTAATGTAGCATGACTGTTGCTGCACTTCGTGTTGTTACAGGTTTTACCATTTCAACTACTCCATTATTTCTTCACGCACAAATGTTTTATGACTAATGCTTCTGTGAAAAGTAACGCACTGATATAGCTGAAAATGTTTTGTATCTACAAAACGCAGAGTGCTTCAAAATTTAAAGTCAGTGTCTGCCAATCGATACACTAAATTTGTTTTTATTGAGATTAATGACATAAAAATTGTCTACGCATTCATTAAAATTACAGCGAAAATCATTTCCGAAGATATAAATCAAAATTGTTGTTTTTTTCTGAATTATTTCTGGAGTCCAAACTACTTTATAAATTTTTTTAATTACAGGTAAGACGTCTGAACTATTTTAGGCCAGTGTACATGTACAGTTATTTCGTCGAAGGCTATGCATTTTTTGTAGAAACAGCAAACGCATAACTGACGTTTTACAAACGAGGTTTAATTTCGTAATAGGAGCCTTTGACTCGTCTCAAAAGCAATTTGATAACACGACGCAAAAACACGCGTCCTGGGAAGAAACAAATTTTCTTCTATCCACTGCGGATAAACATCCGTTTCCTTCGTTTACAATAACAACCGCTTTCACAATTTTCAACGCAGCTAAAGATGTTTTGATTAGTTATCTGGCGATACCACCGAGATCCAAACGTTTTTTAAATAACCGTTATTTGAAACCATAATTAGCTTAATTATTTGATACATCTTTAGAGTTTAAAACAGTAATGATATACAGCTTTTAGGTTATTGTATTAAGAAACGGCAGGTTCATTTGGGGAAACCCCTTAGGAAGCAAACGTAATAGACTAGCGATTCCCAAACGTTTTTGAGCGCGACCCAAATCTGAGTTTTGTGAACACCTCGCGACCCAAGCCTCAAACAGCGTATGAAAAAACTAATGATTGTATGGGTGATATTTGGCTATAAGTTGCTACGTTCGTTTTCAATGTCAGCAATCTACTCTTTTCTCAAGTTCCTATTGTACAAACAGACACAGACAAGCAGTGGTAACGTGCTGGCAACTGTACAACTCAGGTTTGAATCGCCTCGGCGCGATCCATTTTCTTACCCATCGCGACCCTTGTTTGGGTCGCGACCCATGCTTGCAGAACCACTGTAATAGACTGAGGTTGATGTTGTTTGGGGAAATAGGCGCGTTGTTATTTGCGGCATACATCTTGCATGGGTTGCATGATTGAATTTTAAAATACACTGCTGCGATTATTTGCTGGCCACGAACAGAAAGTGGCGCTTGTGGTTTTATGAAGCTATTTTCTTTTTGCCCCGAATTTCTATTTGCAATCAGCATAGAAAACTGCGAAATTACTATTTTTTCCAACACTTTTTTCAAATGTTTTTGGTAAAAGGCTGCGCCGAAGATTTGGCAGGTTAGATTAGGTCTAAGTAAAGTAAGACTTCTTTAAGCCAACGGCTACATCCGTGACAAAGCATGCTTTCACTGCAGGGTAGTTAAGATCCTCCTGCAACAAATGTAATATGGCGCATTTTGAATTGTCCTTACAAAAAAATGCCATCTTTGGTCACTAAAAACTGACATTTTTTCGATGCGAGCAACAGTATTTTGTTTGGGACACCGCCTTTCAAAGCAACAAGATATGCTAAAAATTTGGCATGTCCCCTTGCCCCTTTGGCTACTCGCCTATGGCAAGAAATAAATTAAACCCGCAAATGTGGAGACGTTGTGAACCACTGCAGCAGCACATGCATTACATGCAGCAGCTACTGGCAAATCAAATGGAAAATATGATGACAAAGATCAGAGGTTATGACACCGTTTTGTAGTTCAACCATTTTCACAATTCACAAGACAAATTTTTGAACTAAAGACTCTAAGAGTACTAAAGCATAAAACGCAGATTCTTATGGCTCCTTTTTTTATTGGAAATTATGATTCAACACTTAACAAAACAAACCCCCAATAAAAATACAATTGCTATTTCCGAATAAGTTTCATTCGTTCAGCTTGTTCCAGTGTTAAACTGTGTGTCCTGTCGTAATAGGTGGTTCTGTGTATTCTGCAAAATAACAGTTTTTCTTTCCTGTTTTGATCCAGCCAAACTATTTTATTAGAGAAAACATGACTATTTCGACATTTTCATTGCGAAACATTGTCTTTGCCAGATGAATCCTTTGATTTACCTTTTTGTTCGTTTCAGAGCAGATGAGTGTCATTCCATGTCAAGTTTGCGAAGACACGTCATCAGGAATGCATTATGGGCAGATGACTTGTGAAGGTTGCAAGGTTAGGTTCAACATACTTTGCCTATGAGTATCTTTCGATAAGTATCTTTCCTTCGCTTTGACCCGTCTCTTTTATTCTCCATCGTTGTATTGTTTTGTTCTTCTGCGATACTCCTCTAAAGTAGTGATAACATGAAGTTTCCTTTTCTTTTTGTTCCAACAAAGCGTCCTGTTTTTCTAAGAGTAAAACATCAAAAAAATATTACCCGCGCAGCATTCAAAGTAGTTGTTTAGTGGAAATAGAATTTTGCGACGATGACGCTTCCCATTTTCTACAGAAATGTTTTTTTGGGGTTAAAGACCGGATTACTTTATAACAGCCAATATAACGCGTGTTTCATTCGCCACAAACGCTCAGCCAAGGGAAATGGCACGCAGAGTTCCGGCAATTATTTGCCAAGCACATGACCTACATCTTCGACGCTATTGGGTGGTTCTGAACCGTAAAAAATTGGCGGCAACCAGAAGTCACTTTGTTCTGTCAGTTTCTGATGGTTTGCCAAGCATGACATCCTTACCTGAGAGACGTTACCTGCTAGCGCAGAAAAATTATTCTACAAACTTTTTAAATGTTACTTGACCTCATTTATATGACTTTTATTATATTAAATCTGATGGTACTTACGGTGTCACTTTGCATTTTGTATTTACGTTTTTACTTTGAGCTTTTCATTGCAAAAGAAAAGACACCCCAAAGTTCACACATCAGCTGATTTTAAAATTTGCTGTGGGTTGTCCGTAACCATAAACAGCGCTGTACATGAGACACAAGCTAGCAGGTTTTGATTCAAACAAAGCTGAGTTTTGCCAGTGTAACTTAAACAAGGTAACCGCACTGCTGCAACCTGCAAGCATACACTGCCACTTTCACCTCATCGTCCATACGTAGGTTGTAAGTTTTTGAAGCACGACTTAGGGAGGAGGTACTTGGACGTCTCGTTGGGCGTTACACTGAACGCGCAACACTTGAAGTCAGAGCATGAAGCGAGTTACTGTGAAAGACACCAGGCAGCTTTGAAAACTGAACGGCAAATTTTCGTTCTGATATGTGGAACATTTTTGCGTATGTCGCCCCGGTCGTAAGCGGCGTCAGTGATAAGCGCAAGATAGTGGTGACAAGTGAGGTTTCAAGTTATTAAATTGACTTATTTTTTCCCTTTTCCATACTTTGTGTGTTGAAATTGATCTCTGCAGCCATCGCAAGCAATTTTGAAACAGTGCCTAAATTTTCCCTTGTTTTACATTTGCTGGGGAGCACAGAGACCGAACGGAGTGGTTTGTGCTTAGTCAAAAACCATATATGTCCGATTCGTTGACTTTTGCCCATAAGGTTGCAATTTTATAGAAAAAGTTACTGAAAGGGCACGAAAAGCAAGCTGGATGTGTGAGATCATTTGTATAACCACATGAAAATAGCCTGTGAGACCTTAAAAGCGAAACAACGTGTTGACAGTGTATGCGTGACTTCGAGCTCGAAACACTGTTCGCTATAAGAGCACTTCTAGAAATTGTTTCTTTGAAAAAATCAAACGAAACAAGGCCATTCCTCAGTTTTGCTCTGTTGTGGCGTTCCATGGAACTTCGTCTAGAAGTATGTGGAGCTGCAATAAAACGCTGATATAATTATGCAAACCGTCTTCCGATAATTTTCTAGCTCCATGATAACTTTCAGAAGAATTTCCGTTTGTAGCGAGTTTGATCCTGTCTTGCCTGACACCACGACCTCATAGTCGTGTGGAATGACTAGAGTGGTCAGGTTATTTGCCTTTGCTTTCGCACGTAACATAGCGTATGACACACACTGTTGGTAACATAATATGGTTTTCTGTTAGTAATGAAAGCAGGATGGCAGTGAAAGGTAGTGCGTCTTAATTAACTCTTTTTTATTCAAATTCACTACAAATTCTTTTCTTTTGTATTCTTGGCAGTGTAATTACAAATTCGTCTTAATTGTGAGCGAGCGTTGCATGACGCTGAAAAGCTTGAGATCAGCTGGTACTGGCTCTTGCGAATGTGCTGCCAAGCATTTTTAGTCAAAGCCGATGGTTAATGATAAAGACTGCTTCGCCGTTTTAATGTCAGACAGGTTTTCGTGCGCTAAGCGTTCAAGCCAGTGTTCACTGCAAAACGCTCTCGCCAAACAAATCAATCTCACGATAATGTCATTCAACCCTTTGTTTTGTTTGCCTACTGCTGACTGCTGTGACCCACTTTTCACGACTGCGCAATCGCCTTGACAATCCGACTGCAGTCTGACCAACTGTCCGACTCCTTTGAAACGGCCAATGGCTGCACGCCAGCCGTTTCCACTGCAATGCAAACCTCAGTTGGAAACCTTTGTTATCGAATAAGATTATTTGTGACGTCAGACGTTGCTTCTGCAGCTTTAAAATATCCAGTGCCGACATCGAATTATGTGAAACGGCAGGGGGCATTTCCTGTAGTCGAGGTACACATGACAAATTAATTTGAAGCAAGGGTTGTCATTCAATCTGCGAACTCGAAAATCTCGTTCTAATCCAGGGGTGTCAAACTCGTTTCAGTACAGGGGCCACTTCAGACAAATTAAATCTCAAGCGGGCCGGACCAATGTAATCTATGTAAAACACCCTGGTTATAAGTAATAACAACAACTGTTTTCATAACTTTAATGCAAAACGTTCAAGCTTATCTGAAAATGATTATCAGCACATTTAAGGAGCAACCGTTACGAAACACCCGATGTTCTTTCACCACTGAAACCTGCTGTGAACACACCAAACATACAGGTATCCCATTCACCTCCGTAAAAAAGCACGAAACGGACCAAATGTCTTGGAAAACTCTGCATATTCTTTGTCAACTTCTCTCTTTTTCGATAAAGACATTTTGGGTAACGAGGCTGCCACAGAATTGAGAATAAAAGCTAAACTGAGAAATTTAAGGAAAGGCAAAAGCCCAAGTCCGAGCATGGAATAGTTCTACAGCTAACAATACGTCCTTATAACGCCACAATGCAATTTCCTTCGCCCTTACCGCATTTTCACGAAAAACTACAAAGATGTCCTCCGCGTTTCATTCCATGCATATTTGAAACAGGAAGTTGCTTGAGTGGGTGGTTTTAGTTTACATTTGTGTGTGTTTTTTAACACTAGAGCACCGGAGATGTCGATTTCGACATTTTTTAAAATTCAATGCGCTATTTTCTGCAGTTACTGCTTTTTACCGATTCTTAACTTTTACCTGGTCGAATGGATTTCTATGCAGTTTATTTTTCGGTCAGTTATTGCAATAGAAGCTTCAGGTAGCAAATTTTAGTTACAGTTGTACCTAGAACTTCGAAGATTTCGAAATCGACATCGCTGGAGCTCAAGGCAGGCCCGTAACCAACTTGGGACATTAGGGGTGGCGAAGAGTTTTCTGAGAGGTGCCCAAATTTTGTAAACTATGTCCAATAGTTTTCAACTATACTCAACACATTTACCAGGAGGAGCGAAAAATTTGTGGAGGGGGGCTTCGCCCCCCCCTGCGCCCACCCTGGTTACGGGCCTGGCGCAAGGTATATTGTATTCCCGGATTTCTAGTGTTGAATTTTATCAACAGTAGTTGAACTTTTGTATGTTCATACCTGCTTGATAGTTCAAACCGGTGTGAACATGCAAAAGGAAATATGCAGAAAACGGAAAATTTTCACGTGACAAAAACAATAAAATATAAACAATTGCATTAAGGTTTCAAGTGATTGAAATCTAGTCACCGGTTATCGAAGCATATCTGGATAAACTTCTCAAGCAAACAAAGACGTTTTTACTTTACAAAATCATCCCGCGGGCCGGATTCAACCTCGCAACGGGCCGGTTTTGGCCCGCGGGCCGTACGTTTGACACCCCTGTTCTAATCTATTGTTTCCACAGGGCAGTTATTGAACTACTCTCAAAAATCGTGAATTTTACACATTCTGTTTGTTGTTTTAATAAGTTCATAGAAAGCGGAAATTTGATGCAACAATATATTATGTTTTTCTTCCCAATGTATAGCTGAAAATTAATTAGGCTAAACTGTTTCCGGGCAGTGCTACACGACCGAAATGGATATCTGATGTTGGCTGCAACCTTGGTGAGCAACAGCGAAGTCCGTCATTTTATTTAAGAAAGCAGTCGGCAAAGCAAAAATGTTACCGCATGTCCGCATTTTCGCACCGGTGCTGAGAATTTGACTTTGACAAAGATGATCCAGCCTTATAATCAAATTACAACCAGTTGCTTGTAGACCTCTTCAACCAAAATATCGCCATGTGTGTGTTAGATGATGAAAGCACCCGGTGTTGTCTTCGGTAAAAACACTCTAAAATAAATAAAATGGTGTTCAATGTAGGATCTACCAAAAAGAATCCTTTCACAATCAAGGATCAGATACTATGATGCTAATAGTTTGTACACCGTGCATATTTCACCTTTAGCTCTTATGCACATAGAATTGTCTTCAGTACTTGTGAATCTTCAAATACTCGTTACTTTCTGGCGCCAATGGGCGTGTGTAAAGTTGTGAAGAAGGAACAGCTTGTTTTCATGCAGTGGTGTCAGAGATGGGCACCCTTAACTCTGAAGCCAATGTTGATAACTGTTAGCTCACGAGGTGCAGCGGAATCGAACTCTAATCATCTGGAAAACATTGTCCTCAAAATGAAGGAGTGCCCGCTTGGATTTCATATAACCAGCTCCCTCAAATAATCTGGTTATGTTCCATAAAGGAGTATTTCAGCAAGTTGTTGTTGCGCGGCGTTAAAACAACAGTTGCAGTAGTGCATTTTCACCGGGAGCTAAATCTCGTCACAAACACCAGCAAAACTGCCCAGACCGGGGAGTCGAGTTTTTTTACACTTGTTTGCTGCATGGATTGCTTTTAGATATTCTATGCAGCGACTCGTATGGACATCTTCCTTGTTACTTCGATTTATTGCCACGAAAATCAGACGAAATCAAACTCGATGGGTTGCACAATAGGATTCGTTTTTCGCATCAATGCTAAAAAGATAGTGCGGTCAAAAACCGGGTTTCGTTTCAAGTTGAAAATACTGCATAAACAATACCAAGCTTATCAGTAAAAGTCGAGTGAAGTCTATCTTCATTAGGGAGGTCCACAATGCCTTCTAAATTTTTTTTGCGTTTTACGCTAAATGCAACCAAATGTTAACTTTAAAACTCATTTCCCGAAAGCAATTGAAAACATCACTTTGCATCTAGTAGTTCATTTTTCTACACGCAATTTTGCAGAAACGTACTTTGGATAGTCTTCGATCGATTTTGTTTTAAGTTCGCAACCGCCCTATTGTTGAAAAGCGCGTTAAAGGATGTTGTATTGCGCGTAAAAACGATTACGGTTTTGCAAAATGAAAAATTGCATCATTTTAACTGTACTTCGAAAAATTTAATCAAAGTCTTAATTAGATTCTAAACACTATTTGTCTAACTGGAGCTTAACGAGTTTTCCGAAAACTTAATCGGACATATATTCCGTGACTGCTTGTCACGCGAAACTGAAACCAATTTAATGGACTGCGAGTAAAAAAGAAAATGCTTGCATACCGCAGGGTTTTTTTAGACGTGCCACAAGCAAGGACGGCAAGGATCCAGGCTTCAAGTGCAATAATGGCGGGAGATGTCAAATCAACCGCAACACCAGAAACCGATGTCAAAGTTGTCGATACCAGAAGTGCCTTGCGGTCGGCATGGACAAATCCAGTAAGTTTTTTTTTTAAAGTCCAGTTTCGAATGTTTGTAAAAAACACTCGGCGGCATTCACTGTTTTATTTTCTCTTTAAGAAATTGTTCGAAATCACGTAAACATAGGTTGGCTAGGGCAAACGTTGAGGTAAAATCTACATGATGCAAATTACGTCCTGTGGAAAACTTCTATGTCTTCACGTCAATAGGAAAATGAGTATTTTTTCCTTGTCACCGTGAATCTGTACTGACAAGCAGCTTTCATGCCTTTCAGAACAAATTTAGCAGCAGTATGGAAAACCAACAAGTTTAACATTACGATTTTTGCAAGTACTTACAAAAATTAAACTGCAGAATGAAATACTCAATGTACATTTAAAATGTGGAGATCGATGAGCAAAGAAGAGCATTTTTTATAACGATTTTTATCACGCTTTTACTGCAATTGTTAGTTCTCCGTATTTTTGCCACTGTTTGAAGTAGTTACAATTACAATTTACAAATCGGTAACTAATGTTCCACTTGCTGAAAACATGCTTATTTTTTAAATTAAACAAATGGGCCTGCTTTTTCAAAAACAATTATTAAATGCAAAAGCATGTTTATTTCTGCAACAAGCTTTCGTCCCTTTTGCCGATGGCCAACTTGCTTTGCAGGATTTGCTTTCAAATACCTGCTGACACTCAGAAGTTAAAGCATTCTGAGAGTCCACATTTTTGCTGAGAGTCCAAGTTTCCTCGGGCCCTTCTGAGTCATTGTTTCTGCGAGGGCCATTATCTCCGCTTGCACATGACAAGAGATTTCATTACGATGTTGCACTCGAGTACTTCGCAAGGTTTTATGTGACGCGGAAGTTAAAGCAGCGACGCTATGGAATTACCTGCCCGTGCGCTCCGCGAAGTTTTTCTTCAAACATGCAAAATAGGTCAATTAGGTATTCGACAACCTGATTGTTTGCCGACCAAGCGAAAATCACTTGAGACCACAGTGAAACCCAAGTGCCACCTCGCCATAAAAACACAAACTAGGGGCTCGTACAGCGCCAACCGTTCACGACGCCCTGTGATTTTTCATGCCTATCTACAGCTTGAATTACCTGCAGACAATTGTTCCTTCCCTATTTGGTTGTTGCATTTTTTTCTCAAAAACTGTACTTGATGCCCAGCTGGCAGCGACAGACTGATCCCAAGCTCTTCTGTCTCCCAAATTATGGGCTTGTGGATTCTCAAGTTTCACTTAGAATAACTAGATTTAGCTTACAAAAAGTTTCTTCAAACACTAGATGCAACAGTGAAAACGTTCAAATTCCCGACCAGCTTCTTTGCTTTATTCCTATGTCTATTATAGTTGTTATCACGAATGAGAGAAGCATCGTTCTGAATTTCTAATGGGATATGAAGAACACTTTGGCACTTAGCATTTGTTGGAATGCTGCAAATGATTTTTTACGTCTAGAAAAATCAGTCTGCCATTATGCAATTTTTTTCGAAGAAAGCAAATTAACGGAGCAATGTTTGACATTCAAAAATGCATTTTTTTGTCGGTAAATATTTACTGTTTCGAAAACCCACGAAGGTAAACACACAAAATTTGTTTTTGCATTTATTGAAAGTCCTTGCAGAACAGTTGCGAGTAAACGAGAGTTTGCAACAAATTTTAAGAGAGAACGAGATGCAGTATTGGTTGTGCCTTTAATTCCTGTCACACATCACAAATGTCATGCCAACAAGAGGACCGTGTCGTCAAAAACTTGAAAACTTTGCTTGAAAAAGAACATTGTCGAATTCTTCTTTTGCCATTATCATATCACCACTTCCATACCCCACGTGCATGGGTGGCGGAACCTTTTTCAAAATGGGGGGGCACAAATAACCTTCAAAAATCTACAGAAAACTTCTGTGGTTTACATTGGCAACTGTGACGTCACAATTATTAAAATATGACGTCATTAACTTTTGTCCGCATGTTTAAGTAATTTTATGCAATGTTTTGTAAGCCCTCAACAATCCCTATCAACACTCCATCCTACGCTACATTGACGTGAGCACATCAGTGTAACTAGTTGTTCCTAGTCTTACACAAAATTCATCCACAAAAAAGTACACAAATACAACATGCACAAAGGTAAGGGAACGCCTATGGGTGAGAGGGGCTTTCAAAATGATGATGCTGTAACGAAAATATATGAACAGTGACAAGGCCCACAATGAAAAGAACCCGAGTTAACAACCTAATGAAGTAGGACCGCGGTGGTGGCACAAATATATAAAGCAAGGAAGCTCGCATTCTCCGATATAAATCGTAATCGAAGACTCGGGCTAAGCCCAAGGTGCTCGTGTGCCGGAGTCAACGCTGGGCTGTGAACAAGAACGCAGCTTAAAAGATAGGCAAAAATGGCACAGTATTGCTACCTGTCTTAAACGCATTCAAAACCACAACATCTCCACATCTAGAACACAGAAGTAAAATGACTGAATACTCATTCTACAACTGCATTAGACACCGGAATGGAAAGACAAGACAAGCACATGTAGCAAGCGTGGGCGTCGGAAGGATTTTTTCCAAGGGGGCCACTAGGAGATGTTTCCAAAATTTTTATAGGGGCCTCCAAAAGTGGTGAAATTTGTTTTTTTCCCACTGGAAATTAAGAAAACAACCTTCTCTTGCAAACATTTTCAAAATCTAGGTGGGGGGCAAGGCCCCCCTTCTGACGCGCATGGTAGCACGTTTTCTGTATGGGTGCCAATTGTGTTGCCAATGCAAAAATAAAATAGAGCTATTCAGCAGTGATGGAGTTTCAATACTTGGTCTCGGACTCGAGAAGCGTCTCATGACCCATTTGTGCGAGTCTCGGTCTCAGCTCGAAATTTGAGGTCTCGTCTCGGTCACAAGCCTATTGTTTTCAGACTTTGAAATTGCAAGGACATGGCTTAGTAAAACTTCTTTAATTCAACGAGTTTTTTCTCGATTGTATCTGCAGGTAAGACACAATGAAAACAGGTTGAAAAAATGCCAGATATTCGAAAAAAATGCAACTTGGGGAGTTGTGACGACATTTTTTTTTCAATTTCGGCGAAATCCACAAATTTTGAAGTCTCGAGTCTTTGTCTCGGATTTCAAGTCTCTAGTCTCGGAATTTTTTATGAAGCCTCGGCCTCGAAGGTTACAGTCTCGACTACATCACTGCTATTTAGTGTTGCCAATGCAAAACAAATACACCACTGAAATTGATCTGCCACATATTTCATTTTGCGTATAAGAATCAGCAAAATTTCGCTATTTAGAATGGTGTTAAAACGCTTGAAATTACACCAAATTACATCAATTTTTCGATGGTGTGGCACGAAAAGTTTCCTACACACAAGCATGCAAAATTTCATCATCTGTTCGATAACACCAATGCGGTAAGCAATCCCGAGAAGGGTGACCACATCGTGAACGGTGTGTTCTGCCAAATATTTACGAAATCCTGCCAAATTACAAAAATTGTATTACAGCTAATATTGCCAAAATACTGCCAAAGTTCTGCAAATGTTCTTCATTAAACGATTTACTTTAACAATGGACCCAATACTAACTGTGTTACTTAGGCTTGTTAAGAAAAAATTTAAATTTAAAAGTGGGGAGCCAATCCCCCCCAGAAAAAAGTGGGGGCCTAGGCCCATACGGCCCCCCGATTCCGCCACCCATGCCCACGTGCAGAGTGCTTATTAAAGGTTTCTTTCGAACAAGGCGTGATGCAAGGTAATGCCTTGCGATACTAAAGATTACTATGGCGAAACGATAAATATTTAAGAAGAAACTTAGAAGTTGATAAGTACTAATGTTTGGTGGCGCGTAGGTAAAATTGGTGAAAATAGTGTTCGGAACCTAATGTTTGACCTTTACGGTGTTTGAAATAAATCGATCAAAGCAAGAATTCAGCAAAATACGCAGTTATACGTACGTTCCAGCAAGTTACTCAGCAGTCTTTGTGACTGTGAATGACCGCAAACACCATCAAACTGCTGTGGACAGTGACTTGTTTGTGAATATGGCATAAGCTTTATATCTTTGCCAGTAAGTTTATGATGTCGTTATAGAACGCATATTCTAAGAAGTAATTGTTATCAACAACTAGCTACAATACTCGACCTATTTTGCTAGTTGTGTGTTTTCCAATCTCTGAACAGCTTTTTTTCAAACCTATTATTTGGAGAACTCTTAAATGGGGCGTGTTTCAGGTGTAGAGCAAGCAGTTGTAATATTAGTCATTAATTACTTCATCAAATTGCTTAAATCGCTTCTTGGCCATTGCAGAAGTTTACAAAGCGACTCATCGTTACTTGTGTTTTCAGAATTGCTTTTGCCGTATCCCATGCGTGTACGGGTCATATACATGTTACATACTGCCAACTACACAACTCTTTACCCTGAAGACGAGTATAGGGTCTGAAAACCGGGATCCCGGTTTCAGGAATTTCCAGGAATTAGTTAATTTTTTGTTTTCCCGGTTCCCGGTTTTATGTACAAAATCCCCTGTATTTCCCGGATATTAACGTTATGACACCAAGTTCAAAAGGTTTTGTCAAATATTGCATTTACATATTTTTCATTCATTCATTTTCACTCCCGCATTACTTTCGAGAGTGTCGCGGGCTATCAGCTCTAAAAGAACTCGAAATAGCTTGTGGTTTCAGCAACGTCCGATAATAGTTCTGCTGGCTCTACACCAAAACGGGACCAAGCCACGTTTTTCAAATATTTTGTGTGTAGTGTTCGAAATTCCCGTGTTTTACCTGGAATCCGGGGATTTTGTTAGATTTTTTCGTGGTTCTTGAACAACCAGGAAATCGAAAATCCTAATGACGAGTGTGCTGTTCAAATGGGACATTTTGATTATCGCGAGGTATAACACTGTCAATCTAATGTATTCAACTTTGTCTCAAATCATAGCTGGAATCGTTTTCTGGCAAAGTCAGTGCTATATTACTGCAAAAAAACTTGAATTATGTCTCAGAAAGATTAGCAAGCGTAGATTTTTGGACACTTTTTGCCAATAGTGAAGCAGATCCTGCCCAATTTGCAGGCTTTAAGCAAAAATTATGCATCTCTTTTGCCATTTGTATATTCGTTTTAAGATTTATGGTTCTTGCAGAAGTAAAATTCGGAAGAATGTCCAAAGAGACCCGTGCAATCTTGTGCCAGTTCATAGTCCTCATCAAGCCGCCTAAAATATGTGTGCCATTAATTGAAAATATACAAACATTGTACAAAGAAGATGCTTGGATTTTGTTGCTAAGGTAAGCGTTTTATTGCATACGAAGATGTCAGGCTCAGACGTGCTTAGTGGATAAGGCTTAGTGCTTAGTGGATAAGGAAGGTTTGGTTAATTACGAATTAAACAAACAAAATCTTAAGGCCTTCTATTTTTTAAATCACTATTTTCGAAATGCGTAATGACTGGAATGATTTTTGCCTTGCTGAGGTTTCACCAAATATTTGAAAAATGACAGGTTTTATCAGATTTTATGCAAGATATTTGGATCTCAAAGTTAAAAAAACTATTAAGTTCGGAACTGTCGACAACATATGAACTGCAGATCTTTGCTGCTACCCTGGGGTTTTTGAAAAGTTGTTTACGAATGTTTGTGGTTATAACCGTATTTCTATATTGAAGTGACCAATAAGCTTGTTACCAGTATATTGTTTTTAATATTTTCGTTTTGCCGTGACCAAATAGTGGTTCCTAACAGTTTTCAAACAAACACCGATTATGTATTTATTTCGAAATTAATCGAGTGTGATGAACATCGACTTTTAAGCACCATTTGCTTTTAACTTTTGTGTAGAAATACAAGCTTTGGTTTCTACGCTTGACTTTAACAAAATAAATTAAGGAAGGGCTTTTGGTGAGAACTATTACGTTTTTCAAACACTGAAAACATACAGAAGTTATTAAAGTACCAACGGATCAAAATACATTTGTTCATTTTTCTGCAACTACGCTGGGAACGATTATTATGTTTGTTTGTTATGATTGGTTTTATTGGAAAACAGTAATCCAGGCTCTAATTTAGAAGACTTTATTGACTGGATCCGGTGATTTAGCGAGGCAATGATGCTATGAAAACTTTTCATGTCACGTCATGTCACAACTGAATAGTAGCCAATAAGCAGCTTGGTATTTTCGACGTAAACAAGGTCACTCCACTGCGTTGGCTCGTCTCTTGTCATAGTGGTTTCAACGTTCTAGTCAAACTCGTAATTTATTATGAGGAAAATTCAGCACTGCAACATAATTGAGGTTCTGAATGCGTTGCTTTAAACTTCCTGTCCGTTAATTCACATTGCGAAACACTGTACTGCTTGTATTTAATTGCGGTTGTGTCATACAGAGGCGCTTTTGAAAACGCGTTGATGATTTTTTCCCAAAGGGTGGTTAAGTATTCTGGTGTTGTGCAATTTATGTCAAAGTATAAAGAAAAGAAGAGAATAATGTCAGTTAACGTGATGTTTATTGTGGCAAGATAATTGTGGTGCAGAAAGTGTGGGTGGTTTGATGTTTCAAATTAACATCTAAAAAATCTCAAAACCAGACTGGAGGTGGTTCGCAAAGAGCAGGAGTTCAAGACATACCGCTTAGACGGAAACCAACTAGGACCTTCATCAGTTGGATGCATTCCAGGCTTCCGACCTCAGCTGCAAATAGAACAACGATCGATGCAGCCCACCCAAGATGATTTCAGTAAGAATTTTTCTTGTAAACAGATTGCTTATGTGCGAGCCCCTTCTTTTTCTGAAAACCCTGGGGTAATGCGAATAATGTATTATTGATGTTTTGTGTTATGAAAGGAAGTGGTCGGATTTTGAAGCATAATGCATCCCATGAACGCACACCACAAAGCCACATGAAAGTTGTAGTAGTGGTTCCGCGAAGTCTCCTCCCTTTGTTTAAACCTACAGCTAGATAACCCGGTGTTCTCGCATTAAGTGATGCGCTCATAAGAGTCTTTTAGGAAAGTTTTGAATTCTTAGCAAAATCAAGACTCTCAATCACATCGCCAAAATTTTTCTACTTTCCACTTGGTATTTTTAATATAAGTAATAGGTTTTCTTAGTTGAACCAATATTGTATGAAGAAAAAACCGTGCATGAATCAACACAAAGTCCGCCAACAATCAAATGAAACTTCTTAATTAAAAGGGTTGTTTTGCTAAGGAAACCGATCATGTGAAAAAGTAACGTTTGTTTACTATAACGGACGTGATTATAAGATCTTTGTACCACAAATCTTTTCACGTAATGACTCCACGAAAGATTGGTTTCCTAAAGTTATATTTTGAACTGCATCTCTTTCGTTATTTTCTTGTCTTAGTGCGTCTAAACGAAGTTATGAACAACATCATAAGCGCTTCGAGAAATGTCGGCTCAGACTTCGAGTCTCACGTTCAAGGAGGATCTCAAATGGTTGCATCAACCAGTGCTGATCGAAATCCACAGGTGATGAGAAAATTTATCGCTTGCATTCCAATATCGTATGGGTATGTTTTAAAGTCCTGCGCGGGTTGAAATTTTTGTCCACTCCCGCACCCGCAGGAATTCGAAAAATTTTGCCGCTCCCGCCCCCCCAGGCCCTCCCAACCCGTCCCGCACTGTTTCTGTCCCAAATATGCACCTGTCACGAAAAAACACTAAAAACTCATGAACAATGTTTCATCGCTGGAGGCAATTTATTCAGAGATTCATTTCAAAACCAACGGAAGCCTTGAAAAAATTTACAAAACAGGAAAGTGAAACCTTCTTTTTTGCTCATGTCACTTTCACATGCATTGGGCCAACATTCAACCTGCACAAAAAAAAAACTTTTATCCCGCACCGCCCCCCGCCCGCACGCACGCATATCTCCGCGGGATCCCGTTTCCGCCCCGCAAATGCGGGTATCCGCAACCACCTGCGCGGGTTAACCCGCCCCGCACAGGACTCTAATATGTTTCAGGGATGTTCGCACTCGCAGAGGTTTTGATTTCTTTTGTAAAGACAAAATGGAATTTAGCTGACAATAAGGGGTTGACGTGGGCACGCGCACAGGAATGTGAGCCTTTATGCGTCAGTAGTATTACTATGAGAATCGCTCTCTGGTGTCGGATACTTTTGAAGGTAAAACATCTTAGAATTACAGCATCGCCAATGCACATGGCAAGTGTTTCAGCAAAGCGTTCCTCACTGCTGGTTAGCTGCAAAAACTGCGTTATTGGAAGCGAATATGTGAAAGAACTTGCAGATTGTCTCCCTTCGGAGTTTGACACTGCAAGCTAGAAAACTGAACTCGTAAAAAACAATCCAGAAAATTTAGAGCCTTCTTTCAATCTTCCGTTTACAACATAACAGGTCAACTGTCTGATTCGCTAAATGTGTTAAATGCTAAAGTGTGGACATGTTGTTTTCATTTTTGACCTCATTTATGCGTTTTCACATTGTTGCTAAAATCAAAACTTTTTACACCACCACAACGATGCCAAAAATGTTTTAATTCAACTAACTTGCACCCTACACAAACTGCTTTTGAGTTGTTGTCATACGTAATCACATATGTTTAGTAACACTTTTAATGAAAGCAAGTCCGTTTCTTCTATGAAAAGTAGCGCAACATATTTATGCTAAAAATGCAAAACAGGTGCTCGAATTTCCTCCATAAAACATACTGTTGGTGTATCGCAATAACTAAAGGGAGACAGTTTAACAGCCCAGCTGTCTTTCAAATGTCACGTTTGCAACAAGTTTTAAAACTCACGCGTTTTCCCACACGTAAACTTTTCAAATTTTATCTGGTGCCTTGTCCACTTTTTTCACTTATAAATATGGGCGCACCAGTCATGTTCGTAATCAAACGAAGTTGTTTGTTTCAATTACTTAGAAAACGTTTGAGCGTGGAAGTTCATTTACACGATCAGATGAATTGTCATAACTGCAAACGCAAAGAACAAAAAATATTTTGTTTAAAGCGAAAAGCCCTGCGTTAGATTGTAACCATAGCAAGAACAGATTAGGAATCAGCCAACTGAAATCATCGTAGTCGCCCATTTATCACCTTAGTCATGGTCGGCTATCATGTGAAGCAAGACTATGACTCACTGACACCTGCTACATCTTGGTTAGGAAACAGTTTCAAACTATGTCCCAATCTTACATTTTACTTCCGAACGTCATTGCATTCAAAGTTTTTGTGCGACTTGTCTACCGTTCATTTTGGCAAATCCGTAGAATTTCTCTGTGATTGCATTTATTTTGATATCTATTGGGAATATAAATATTTTTGAATCTTTTCTTCCAAATTGATGTAGCAGATCTTTCAAAGTATGAGCAGCAATGTTCTCAAAATAAAAAGTGCCGAAAACAAGTTTGCGAAGTAGTCATTACAGCTTTGCAAACTACGCCTAGTCGTTTGGTTGCTTTCATGCATGGATTGTTTTTTCTTTCGAAATTCTTTGCGAGTTTCTGCGATAACAAAAACTTGATTGTTTTCCCTAAGCGGCGCTACCGTAAATTTATAGGATTTTTGTTTTGTAGCTTAGAGGGTTGTACGTTCTTTCTTCTTTTATTTGCATTTGTTCTGACCAACAAACTAGAAATTGTCTTTCGAAAGTTCGAAAATGTGTTTCGTGATGCTGACATTGGAAAAAAGGCTAAAATCACTGATTTTATTGTTGATAACTTTCCGCCGCTGACTTAAAAGCCGCAATTTTCACAAAATTGTTGTTGCTGCGCTACCTTACTTTGCTACTCATTATGTAGATCAAGGGTGGGCAAATAGCGGCCCGCGGGCCAAATGTGGTCCGCCACAGCGTTTTCAGTGGCCCGCGGAAGAATTCAGGAAATATTTTCAAACCTGAAATTTCTTCAACTTATCACAGTAAATGTTATTGCTTGCTGCTGAGGTTAACTTAACCAAAACTTGCTTCTATTTCCATTAGAAGGTACGGCCCTCCCCTGAATGCGGCCTTCTCAAAGTGGCCGGGGGGCAAATTAATTGCCCACCCCTGACGTAGATCAAGGTCTCAAGACTTTTGTCAGAGGGCCACATAAGCTATTACACAACAGGGCGAGGCCGGGCATCTTACGTAATGTGACTCTTTCGGGATATGTTACATTATATCAAACCAAAAATTTTTCGTAAAGATGTTTTTTATAAATGACAAAATGTCTTTTCGGGTTGGATGAAATGGTGTAGCTGGCCGTATTTGGCCCGCGGGTCGTAGTTTGAAGACCCTTGATCTGGATGAAAATTAAAACGCTTGGTCACTGCAATATGTTTCTACCGCATAGGCGTACTGAAGGAGCCAAGGGAGGAACAATGCCCTCGGTGCGGAATCACGCAAATACTTTCTTCAGCACAATACATTTGCTCCCGAAATACCTTAGGTTCGAACATCGGGGCGCCAGACTTGTTCCTTACGCTGGGCGCCATCTAACCTCGGTACGCCTTGTTCTACCGGCGCAAAGTTCATGAACAGTCTACTGCTCGCCTCCACTACTACAACGCCACAAGTCGAGGAACCGCTTACGTGCAGTTAACTTTGCAAGGGTAGCGGATCTCATCCCAAGAATAAACTTTCTCTCTGAACCTGCAACGCAGGAGACTGAAGTCAATTACTTCCGTTTTGAAAGTTTTCGCTGCGGCCCTGCGGAATAGAACCAATCTAACAGTCAGTCTGTTGTGCATTGTTCTTCTACTGCTGTAGCACTGCTGGCAGTGAACAAATCATGAAGTAATACCTTACATTCCTGCTTGACTCCATACCTTACATTCCTGCTCACTCTGACCTTAAACAAAGATCTTCTTTTTGGTTTGCAGAATATGATAGATCTTTGGCCTTCGGTCACCCACAGAATGGCTTCTGGATTCGAACAGTCTATAAGATTTGCCAGACTTGTTGATATATTTAGGAACTTGTCTATGGAAGATCAGAAAGTGCTTCTGCAATACGGTAAAATGAAAAGTTCAGTTTTGCCTTGTTTGAAGTAACCTCCCACATTTTGTCTCGTGTTACCCCATCAAAGAAACTTGGCCAAGATAAAATCAATCTGCAGCAAAGCTTCCGTTAAAGGTTTATTAAAGTGCATGGTACGAAGAAGTAAATATATAGATAGAGAAAGATGCCCATTTGCAGTGCTAGCAATTTCATGTGGTTTGTTTCAAAAATCAAACTCAAAATACTTGTGTAGTGTGAAGACAATCAAATTTTAGCAAGAGTAGTTTTTGGCAATAAGAATAATAAAACCCGTTCTATTTGAGCAGCATAGCAGCTAAAAATATCTTTTAAGTCACTTTAATATTTTTATAAAACTATAGACCAGGCCTTTGCTAAAGCAATTTCTGGATTTTTCGAAACGTCGCTAAACTTCCGGTTTTGTGGAATTTTTTTTGTGATTTGATGTTTGGAGTGCGTTCTGTTGATTTTCAGAATTTGTGGCCAAAAAATTTTTGATTGGTCTTAGACTTTCTAAAATTTATTTTGTGGTATTTTAAATGTTGATTTTAGTCAGTTGAGTGTGAAACGACGAGTCTGTTAGAATTTTAGAAATATTGACGGAAGGTAAAACGAATCGGATTCAAGCTGCGCGCTTCATGGCCAGAAATTTTGGCCAATTTGAACAAATTGACGGCGTAGGGTTCTAATTAAAGTACAAGCTTCTGGAAGTAGATTTTCCTGCTAATAAAAAAAACAAACTTTTAGACCAAAACAGTAAGGCTTTTTCAGACAACTGACAAATTTAAAGTGTAGATTGAGGGTTGCAGCACATGCATGAACGACATCATTCATTACATTTTGGCAGTCCGCCTATGCTGTATGTAGAGAACATGCTCATAACTAATTTCATACAAAGCGCAAGACTTAGGGAAACTGTAATGTTTTGAGCACAAGTTGATATTCTGAAATTTGGAAAAAAAGAATCTCGACAAAAGCGTAGCATAATTTCGTACACAAACAGAAAATCTGCAAAAAATATAAATTGAATTCTGCAACATTCTTTTCTTTTGGCTACTTGATTATATTTCCAAAACGCGGTTGTTTCCGATCTTACCGAAATAGTGAATCAAAGCCGGTTGTTACCCCTGACAAAGTTAAAAAAGTATTGAAGCCGAGAAGTTTTTCAATACATATCTACTTGCAAGCAAACAGCAAAACAAGTTCATGAGCAGGCCCGCAACCAGGGGGAACTCTCCAACCCCCAATTTTCAAAAGCGTGTTTAGTTGTTTGATACAACAACAAGTTGCAATCATTTTTCCTCCCCCGGAAAAAGTACAACAAAAGGTAACAATCATTTTGTCACCCCCAAGTTATCAACTGGTTGCCGCCTTGTCTATGAGCAATAGAAACAGTCAAAAAACGGAGTAGATCAAGAGCATTTTTAGATAGAACGACAAATATGGAAAATGAGAATCTATTTCACACTTTTTACTGCCATAGACTTCAGTTTTTATGATGGAACATATTATATAAACTTTTTTCAACTGCATAGTGCTGTGTGCTTATGCTGTGGGTGTTCAACGTATATTAAATAATCAATCAGAGATGTTTGGATTTTCTGGAGCTCTCAAAAAAGCTAATATTTTTATGGGTGCAAATTTGTTGTAGTCATTTTAATGTTATTATTGTTTTATATTTTACTGAAATGCTCATGTGAGATAAGCATAGTTGTTTCACAGAAGCAAGCTTAAAATATCCTACAACGATTGTAATGTGCTCACAAGGTTTCTTTTCAAAGGGTGTTTCGCTCTCTTTTTCGTGAGGCTTCTCCGTTTTACCAAAAGAGAAAACCAACATGAGTTTTTTCAAAGCAACATACCTGCTCTGCTTCAAGATATTCGTGAGTTTGTGGAGAAAAATGAGTTGTGTGCATCAATGGCTGAATGCAGCAAAACTTATTCTTACTCTTGTTAAATCATTTATTGTAAAGATGTACAACCTAGTTCTTTACGTAAATTTTGGGTACTGTCTTGAAAGCTGTTTTCTGCTCCTACATCCCCCCAAAATAATTACAAGAATGTTACGTAAATGGATGTAATTGCAGCTTAATTAGTTGTATATCATTAGTTATATGTAGCCCTGGTAGTGGGCCTGAGCTTGATGAAAAATACTTCAGACAATTCTTATTGCTGGAATGACAGCTCACAACATCGACATCGACTGTCAAATGTGCTTTACTGCAAAATAAAAAATGCACGCTTCACAGCAGTCGCCTGATGAAGTTCTGTTTGCGTTTAATTCTTCAAAATCTGATATTTTTTAGCACTAATGCGCAGGTTTGAGAAAGAGTAATAAATCAGATTTTAAAAAAGTGAACAGTGATTTTATCTGATCAGATGGCTTACAAAAGTAAACCGATTTTTTTGCAAAAAAACGCTTTGGATGCTTTGATCGCCTGAAAAAATCCTTTATGAAACCAATAAAAACTCTAAAAGCTGCTACATGCAGGACAACTGACATTGCACAAAAACGTAGAGAATGCCTCTTTGTGTAAACATGTGTTCCTTAATCGGTATATACTTAACAGAGATTCTTTTCAGTCGGGAACGGTGTCCAACAAGAAATGTTCGAACTAGCTCAAGAAATAACCAACTTGCGACTGAACAACGAAGGAAGAGATATCCTAGCCATCGCCGCTCTCTTCAACGCAGGTGAAAGTTCGTGCGAACATTGCAATAATTTCGTTTGTTCAAACTTTTCGGATAAAAAGGAAGCAACTTATAATTTTGCTGAAAGCGCTCTTTGTGAATTTTTGTTACCGTCAAATCCGCTTTTAAATTTTTGCCATTTAGCAATATTTGCAGAGTGAAATGAAGTACTTAACTGAGTAAAGGTTCAAGATGTACAAGATTGTTTTAACGTGTACACTGACAACGACAAACACGGGGTCAAGCGTGACGAAAAAAAAATTCATTTTCAGATTGCAGTTACCTTAATGATCGTGAAAGAATACATCGAGAGTGTGCCTTGCTTTTGCATGGGCTAGATACAGATTTGCAGCTCTACGACGGACGTACTTTGGAGAATGCTTCTTCTCTTCAACAGGTAACCGTGACCCCACCAGTCTCCTTTCGCGGTATTTTGTTTAAATGACAGTGTGTGCGATGGCCTCTTCAAATAAGTCGGACGAATGATGATGTTATGCTAACTTTAAACCTATCCAGTATTACTATGTTAGGCTTTACGAAAACGTCACTAACATTCTTAATGAAGAGCTCTTAAAATTGCAGACTGTTGTGTCTTTACACAAGTTACAGCAGAACATGCTTCTAATTCCTTCAACAAAGGAAAAATAAGCTTATTTGTCAACATTTTTACCAACACACCAACAAGCAACTGGCGGTTTAGCTGCAAATTCTTAACCGCTTATTTTACCTGAAAAAATAATATGCGCAAGTCGGAATGTAGTTGAAATGAGGGCTTCATTAAGAATCACTTGCTCTCGAAGTTCCACTTCAAAAATATTTTAGAAAAAAATAAAAGCTTTAGATATAGAAAAAGCGATAGGAGTACAGTACAATCTGCATCCCCCGGACCACAACAAAAATGGTGTTCTGCGCAGAACATATTGATAAGACATTTATACGATCTTATGATCATCTGTGTATATGGTGATATCGGTTGATTGTGTGAACAACATTTTAAGCAAAAAGGCTACTTTCGCGTATTTTCTTGAAATAAAAGTTGAGAAAATAAAGGTAACAAAGTGATGAAAAATGAGGGCAAAAACATGAACAGGATCTAAAACCACATTTCATCATTACCCAAGTTAACTTTTTCGAGTTATTGCCGAAGCAAAATCAGAAAATATATCTTCTAAATCAATTTTTTGAACACATGCCTGTGAAGTGGAAACAACTGATAAACATGACAACCGATTTTGGCATATAATACAACATAAGCACGATTTTGCTATTTCGAGCTTGGAGAAACTGCACTCGCAAAACACATTTGAGTCACCAGTGGTACGATGAAGTTTAGGACACAAACATGAATTTTGAGTCAAGTAGCTAAAATTTTGTTAAACATCCAAGTACGGGTGAAATGTAACGATTGGTATCCAGTGTTAGGATTGACTTCGGTCCTATTTGGTCTTTTGTGATTCTCTTTTCCCTCACACTACTGCTAAAGCCTAGAGCTACGTCAAATAAAGCTACAGACCAGCCCGGCGCCGCTGTTACATTCAATTTCTTATGATTACTAGGGCCGCAATCAGGGACCGAGTTGAAGGGGGACCGGTGGGACATGACCCCACAACTTTTGGAAAGAGGGAACACAATGTCTTTTGCCTTCCAAATATTTTGTGATAAAAAGTATTGTAGTTTTACAAATTACATGGCTACATTATTGTTGGAAACCCACAGCATGAAGCCAGGTAATAAATAAGAAAAATGGACATTATCACTGGATTATCTACAGACACAGAGTGCAGATTTACTATGTAAACTGAACTATCATGATTGTTGGTAATTGTGTTCATTAATTTGAACTAAACGAATAAGTGTGTATATAAACGTCGCTCAGTCGTGTGACTGACTCGTGCCATGTTCTTGTTTCGAATTCCTGCGTTTGTCTGTAGCTTGCACTACACAGAACGCGGTTGTCACTGCTAGAATTTACCAAAACATCTTACGGCTTGTTTTTCATTTAATCTGTGATTTATTGGTTCTAGTGAGAATCTTGTGTATTTTAGTAGCAGTAGATTTTATTTCGGAATTGACCAAATTTGAATCGATTATCACAAGTCACAAGTTTAAGGATAATTATGTCTTCTAAGTCCAACTCTCAGAATTAATGTGTTTTCATAATAAATGCAGTGCTAGAAAAAGCACCATTGTGCAGTACCAGTTGCTATACCACCACCGTGGGCGTAGCCAGGGGGACACTTGGGCCATGGTCCCCAAAATATGTAATCTTCATGATTTGCACCCATTTTGCCAATTTTACAAGAAGGTCTTAATACGGTTGAGTGAACATGGTGACGTCATCGAAATTCAAACAATAAATGTTTGTCCCCCATAGGGGTTTTCTAGCAAACTCAGTCCCTGGCAGCAACACACGACTTGTACTTCCAAATGTTGTACTAATGCATGTGTCTGCATCAGCAAATTTTCCACTAAATCATTTCTGTAGTACACATCCATATGCCTTTACAAATCTGCTCGTAATCCACTATCTTCAGATTTTCAAAGCAGGATACTTCTCATCAAGTAAGCATAAGCATTGCCATTAACTTTAAAAGAAAGAAGCATTGCCATGGTCTGCAAATCAACCACACAGGGCCCCACCAAGCTGATATTTTGGTGGGGTGCAAAATGCTTGTAGCTTGATGCTGTACCTAACAATTTAAAATGTTTTTGAAAATTTCGGGAAGGGGAAAATGCCCGGTTGCCCTCCCCCTGGTTGCGGGATTTGCTATCAGGACTTGTCAGCGTCGCTTTGAAACAACAGTTGCAAACGTGTGGGATCTCGACCAATAGGTCAACAAAACCATGCTTGCCTTTGCTAATTTTGTCACAGTGAACGCTCATCATACGTAAACCGGACAATCAGGGGCGTAACGAGGTTAGACGGCGCCCGGGGCAAGAAGCAAGTTTGGCGCCCCCATGTTCGAACCTGAGGTCTTTTGCAAAGAAATTTACTGTATTGAAGAAATTACTTGTGAAATTGTTAGGACGTTTCGGCGCCCGTATAATGATCCGGCGCCCGGGGAATTGTGCCCCCCTTTCCCCCCTCGTTACGCCCCTACGGACAATTAGACCTGTATTTTGACATGACTACGGACAGCTTACGAGAATTAAAACACCGCACGCAGGATTTACAAAATTGAGCACTTGAATTAAGAAAACTCGCCACAGCAAATAAAGCTTTGCACTCAGTATTCACTCAGACGTCAGAACTAAACCTTAACGATTAAGACGTAATCTCATTAGCCTGCATGGACGTATTCTAACAAGCCACGTATTTTTATACTGCATGTAAGGAAACCTGCATAAGTGTAGTTTGGTACTCAGGCACATTGGTTACACTCAATGGCGTTACTGACGGGGGGCAGGGGTGCGAACGACCCCTGGCAAGCTAAATTAAAAAAACGGGCACTCACTTAGCTTATATGTCGGTATTTAGTATTCTTTACTTTTCAGTAGGTTGCTGCTTTTTGCATTTTTTGGAAGATTTTAGGAGTATTTTCCGGGTATTTAGGTTTTAATATAGCCATCCACATCGGGATTCGCTGTCAGTTCTTACATTTTTTCTGAGTGTCGGCTAGTGGTCACCCTACAGTCGCCAGTGGGCTCCCTTCAGCTAAGTTTTACCCCCTGTCTCAATACACCACTGGTCACATCGCACTAACAATGGATTTTCCAAACTGTTGAAACATTGCTACAGGTTCACTCATGCTTCTTTTATAAATGTACGTGGCTTACCGCTATCAGCTGTCACTGTCTCGTTGCATTGCCTAACAAGAAGTCTGCATTCAACAGTCACGTGCAAGCAAAACGCCTGCTACCGTAACACGAAGTGAACCTTCGAAGATTTCTCGCCATGTTATTGTTACGCAATAAAGAACAACAGTAAAACAATCCGTTGGCAACTTTCGCAATCTGCCTCAGCAGGCAAAGGGAGGGTGGATAACTGCATGACACCAGAACAGTGAACTTGGTGCTTGTGCAGTGTGAATGTCATACCGGAAAATAAACTGTCATAGCAAGAATTAAATAAATTATTCGGAGTCAAGCTGCTGACATCAGAATTTCTATAAATTTTCGATCCTTAATCTCAATTTCCAGGAGTCCAAATGCCCGTTTTGCCCCTCTTGCGGACGCCCATATTGACATCCACAAAAGACATAGACTTTGCTATAGCTCTTAGTGAAAAGTTAATTTCCATAGCGCCATAGAAAAAATATGTTCATTGATTCGACTGCGCAGTTTTTGTGAAGAGTAATTACATGAATACAGATATGTGCCCGTCCATATCGTCGCAAATTCATGATAGCGGGATCCAATCAGTTGATTCCTCGCACGCTTGCAGCAAACTGAAAGAGCTTTTAATTGCCATAAAATATAAATTCTGCCCTAATGTGCGTAATGTTAACGTAATCGACTACATTTTCTCGTTCCCTAACTATAGTACGCTGCGTTTGGCTCAAAGCCAAACCATTGTGCTGCTACACCGCGGGATGCAATATTAAAGATGAGAAATATTTCCAAAGATTTATGGTGGAGAAGAAAAGCTTATTGCCTGTTGAACAGCAGATGTGCTGTAGGTTTGCCAGGGAGGTTGCGCCAAATGTAACTTTTGCAAATTAGTTTTTAAGCATGAAAAACACAAAGTTGTGTCATAAAGTAATCCACTTGAAGAACTTGGTGGGCTTTTTCGCATCTTCAAAAAACAAAACTGCAGTCAGCTTGTGCAGAAATTGTTTTCTCCAAGAACTATTGCACATGATGGAATTAGTCATGCTTCACGAAGAGCAGCATCTGTTAAATCGCTATAGGTATGTTTAGCTTTGCTTTAAAATCTATTTTTAATGGATTTCAACTATTTTAGTTAAAAATATTTTGTACATTTGTTTACTTAAAATAAAGGCCCAGTCATTTGATTTGTGAACTATTTGTTCCTTTGGCTGCTTACGACATAACAAATGATCGGTCTTCTGCTTGATTTTGACAGTTACGTGGAGTATTGAACAGACTTCAGAGCCTGTCTGCTGTGCACCACCATCAGTTTACGGAACTAATTCGACGAAATCCTAGCCTAATCAACGGCCTACCACAATTCTACAGCCAGTTGTATTCCCCTGAAACAACTGGGAATCGACACGAGGGATCTGCAGCAACTGTCTCCAATTACACATCACCAGACGTGAGCCAACATCCCCGTTTTGCACACCAAGGGTTTCAGTCTTCTCCCGAAAGCTCATCTTCGCCACCCAGTAATGAATCAAATGATGCTAGCATCCCTGGATGCGCTCCCCCTCGAAGATCAAGTAACTCCTCAGAAATGGGGTCGGAAGCGCACTTATTGTCCGACTCTGTCCTCGAATCGTTTTTTATAGATGAAGGGTCATACGGGCCCATATCTCCACCTGCGTCCATTTTCGTCAGCGAGTCGCCCGTACCAGACGATGGCCAAGCCGGCGAATCACCAGGATTAAATGATCTCTTCTCAAACCATGTGTTTATCGAAGGTTCAAGTGGACGGCCTGAGTTTCAGCAGTCAGTTCCAGGTGTGCAGTTCAACGTGGACTTTTCTCGCACCAGTGATCCTATTGCACTGCAAAGTTCCAACGTATCGCACGATGTGCAAACTTCTCAATCCATACAGCTCAACCATGCTTCAGCGATGAATCAGTTCAATCCCGCACTTGTTGCGAGTGACGTCGTGAATTCCATTGCTTCGTCCGGCCTTGCACAGGGTTCCAGCCGCGGGATGCAAACGGTCACATATCAAAGCCGAATCACCTTGGGCTTATTGGCCCCTGAATCACGTCAGTTGGCTCAGCAAGTTACAGAAACTACTGAGAATGCTAACTCCAGTGTTTCCCAAACCCATTCAGCAAGCAACAGAGATTTCAGTAAAAGGCTACATTCAGGCCCGTAACCAGGGAGGCGCAAGGGGGTCGAAGCCCCCCGAGAACAATTTTTGCTCCCCCTGAAAAAATCTGTTGGACATAGTTTGAAAAATTTGGGCACCTCTCAGAAAACTTTTCGCCCTCCTGGAAAAATGTGTCGGTTACGGGCCTGGCTGCACGTCGTTTCTTGTCAGCTTCTCAGCAACGCTGGCAGCTTTCTTCTTTCATCTCTGACGGACTTTGTAATATTTTTGTGGAAATGTAATGTTTGCATCACGCACAGTCGTGTCACTTCTGCGTCCATGAACCCGTCCAAAAGGTGTGCTTCACTTAAGTCCCGAGCAATTATCTTGCCATGTGTTTTTGTTACGATGCTTGTGATGTTTGCATTCGGTCGTGAAATCCATGTCCCAACAATCACAACTCCCCACCTTAAAAAACAATCAATTCTCTTTTATAGCAAGAACGAAGTCGCAAGACATTTGGAAAAAGCAAGTTTTCGAATCAGCTATACGACCCACTTGTTTATTAGCCTTGGTGTGTCATAGGCATACTGCTGCTATTTTATGCCTAACCACGGTGGCCAATCTTCTTCCAGCAATATTAGAAATAACAAAATTTGTAAACTCAAAAATCTGACAGTTTTCAGCTTTTGTTTGGATGACGCAAGCAGCTCAAACCCCCACACATCGACTTGCAAAATTTTTACCTAATTTACTTATAAATCTCCTTGATAGTAAAGGTTTATCACAAAGTGAGTTTGTACATTATGAAGACCCCGAAAACGTTGCCCTACAGGCTTTTTGCAACATCTTAAAAACCTCTTCCATGGCTTCACCCCAGTTTTTCTCTTAATGTGTTAGCAAGATCGTCGCAAACACCAGCAAAACCAAGAAAGTGTGGCACTAGGAAACTTTAATAAAATACTTGGGGTTGTTCCCCTTTTGCACAACGCAGTGTGAACACTGAATTAGAAACAAGCTGTTGTAGAAACTGTTAATGCTGTGGCCCGGTCTGTCGCTTTTCCTACTGAAAAGTGGTTGAGCAAAAGCGACGTGCTGAGTTTGTGGTTAACTGTAACTAGGTGACTTTGCATGCACGCTAAAGACATCTGGCGGTGTTCTTAATTAAGCCGCTTGATTAAACGCGGCAAATGTCTGCAAAACTGACGTGTGCACAAAAACCTACAAAGATTTCCCGATTGAGCATTGCTTCGCTCACGCCGCGGTAAAACCGATCAACTAACTAACTAACGTCTACACAGTTTTTTAATGCTGATTTTCAAGATTTATTTGTTTTGGGTGCTCACACTGCTGTCGTTCCAACAGCAAGCAGAAATCCTTTCTTGGTTTTTGTATGTTGGATGGTTTTTATGGGTCAAATCTGAAAAGCTGTCTGATTTCTGGACAATCATGTTTTAAGATCAAGCTATGCTCGCCAGTTCATCCATTAGTTCTTCAAAAATAAACTCGTAATTTAACCTTTCGTAAAAATACCAATTGTTAGACAATCATTTTTTAATTTTTTTGTAACAATCTGTTTTTGTAAATAACAGGACCTCAACTATCAGATATTTGCCCCCAGAAAACGCATGGCAGCTGTCACTATTTGTTTGATGGGACCAAGCTTGCCTCTGTACCTGTCGATATAAACAAAAGCAATTTGCTTTTTCAGAGGAAAAATATAAGTGAATCACTGTAGGATGAGGTGTCATGTGAAGGGTATTTGATGTAGGGAAGAATACCCTGCTTCAAGTGCTTGTCAGTGAAATGCTTTGCTGTTTAGTTGATCGATGTTCATTTCTGTACATTCGTGCGCTGTATGTTGTTTAGGCAATGAAAACGTTTGTAAGTATGTTTTTCCTCCTGCATCCCAACAATGCCAGCAAGTTTAATAGTAGTCAACTCTAACATTTTTGTAGACCTTTAAAATAGTGCAGAATATGACCTGAAACCCAAATCACCTGTGAGTTTCCAAAGCGTTAGAGTCGCTCTACATTAAAAAATTTAAAACTTTTTGTGGCAACAAATGTTGTTGCTGTAGCACTAAAGCTCAGCTGTTGGATAAAAGCTGATATAAAAGTGAAGAAAAGGCAAGTTTTAGAATTTTTTCTAAATTAGAGTTTGCATCAAACCATTTGTTCGTTTGGCCATTTCTGCAAACACAAATGAACAGCAAGACCCGGAAAACTAAGTTTGAAAAGCACATCATTACTGTGGAATGCCGTGCTAAAAGCTTGCCAGCGACACAAACAGATGATTTTCAAAGACAGTTTTTGAATTTTTAAAGGTTCATTTGGCGCTTCGATCTACTTTGCGTGGTAGAAATTTGTTTTAGCGATGAGAGGTTTCCCAGAAATAATTATCGTACATGGAATACGAAATGCGGTTGCTGAACATTGTGGCAATTCCTTTTACCCATTGATTCCCTTGTGTTTTTGAAACCCGTGGGTCATGTTATCTTATTTGTAGTTTATTGCCCTATCTACAATGTTGAGGAGTTTTTCTCAAAACTAACAGTGCAGTCGAGTTACAGACTACACCTAAACAGCTTTGAGGTGTGTTTCTTACGTTTACTTTAACATGTACAGTGCTTTGTGAATTATGTGTGACACGATAAGATTGGAACCTTATGTTGCGCCTAGGAAAAGCAGCAATCATCAGCATGAATTTTTTATATACTCAGCAACAAAATGATTTCCATGGGGAGTTTGTTAGTGCTGAAAAACTATTTACTTTTCAACTTAAGATTCTCTGGAATTTGTTGAAATGGTAACATTTGCTTGGGTTAATTTTGCTTATTTATTTGAAGAATTTTTTGGTCAAAATTTGTTTAAAACAAACAACCACAAACCAGCTGCATCCTTCCTTTAGGAAAATTTGTTATTTTGGAACTTGTTACATGTATGTGCTATGTATGCTTGACTTGTACCAATAAAAATGCCCACGGCATTGTATTCCATGTGCTTGCTTTGCTGGTATTTGCAATATGCATACGTCACTTGTTGAACCACTGCAGGGTTGATCGATAGAGCTAACTGGTTGTAGTGGGGCATGTCAATGAAAAACGTCTGACGACGCCCGCGCCCAGAGCGATTTTATAGCACCGAGGCTGGATTTCCACTCCCGAACCAAACATCAATAGGTCTTTGGAATATATAAAAATCTAAACTTTCTTCGTTGAAGCATATGGAGGTTTCCTTTGAGAACATATTCGGAGAGAATTACTCAAGTACGACGTTACATTCCTGTCACTTGACAACGGTCACCACCTTCCTGATGCCTGCTCAGCATTTCCTATCTTTGCAAACAGCGCAGAGTCTACATCCTTTGCCTTAGAGTCTAAATCCTTGTGTGTTGGATTGAAGTAAAAAGGTATGAGGTCACCACCCAACTTAACAGCTTACGTAATCTGGATATACGGCTATATCGACAAGTGTATCTCTCAGGAAAGCTAAAGCTATGAGATCAGCCTTCCTTTTTCAACTGTGTGCCTTTCACAGATAGTTTTTTGATGGTTACTTCTTCCAGTCTAGGTTTCCAAGGTAAAATTGTGCAGCTATATGTGAATTGCCATGACTACAGGGGTCTAAGCTAGCCTGGAAGGCAATCAATTTCTAATGATATCATATCATCTGGTATGGATTCCTATACAAGGAAATGGAATTCTTTCTGGTCACACCTGGTGGACGTTGTCATGGAGAGTGCTTAACGGTACCTCCAAAATTGAGCTAGATCAGCTGGGAAGGTAACCACGTTGGAAAATGTCCATCATAATCTCAGGAATACTAAATGACCAATGCTAGACATTTAAAGTGGTAGGGCACCCCCGCCAGACACCCCCCAAAATGCGTCTCCTCCCAAAATTGAGCTAGATCAGCCCAGAAGGCAGCCGCTTGAAACCCATAGAAAAATGTCGAGCACAACCACCCTACAAGAAGTCGTACCAGATGATGTGTTGTCATTAGAAAGTGGTTACCTTCCCAGATAACTTTGACCCTCTGGGCTTCTGCTCCAGACGGAACTCGGCACATATCTAAAGCGAGGTGTTTTGATTCTCAAGAAGTCTGTTGGAGTGAGCACTGCTAGCATGCGGTGAAGAAGTAGAACACGTAAAGACGTTCAATACCTTCTGGATGACATCGCGAGCAACGGAAGATATAACAAATATCCTGGCACCCTGATTCAAAAAGCGAAAGCTGTACTGGAGAAAACCTATGTTGAATTTGTTATGTACTGAACATGCTGTATAAACCTATACTGAATTCTTTGATCGATCGAAAATACCTGGTGTTTCTCGCTTAGGCTTATTGAAGAACTTGTTTTGACAACGTTGCATTATATTTGAAACAGTGCGATCATTTGTCAAAAATCACTGCACAAGCGTCGCAGGAACTACAGTCAGAGCTAAATTGCAGGACGAACGCACAGCCAATCAGGCAAGCATGAACAGAGCAGCTTGTGCGAAGCAAACCAAACAAGAATAAACAATGATTACGGCGAATAGTTCGTGACGGCGTGTCATTAGGCGTTTGTACTCGCAAAAGCAACACGAAAGAGGTGAGTGAAACATAACAGTAACAGGTTCTTAGAACTGACGGCGTGCCATTTTTGTGAGCGCACTGAATCACACAGTTCATGCACTTTCCAACAATGCTTAAAAATGAATGCATTACAGATCACTGGTTCTTGTTGCGCTTCGCGGAAAGACGCATGCGCAATGGAAACAAACCACAACGTACTGACAGTCATCAGTACCAAGCACAAATTTCAGCCTTGTGGTGGGTTGAGGCACTTGTTTTTTTCGGATTTGCTTAACTTGCACGTCAGGTTTCAGTGGCAAATCGATCTGTTGGGTCGGAAGCAATTCTTGCACCTTTGTTCATGCGTTCATGGCCACCACCGTCCTGCAGTGCTGCCATGGCAACGCTGCACAGGGCAAAGAAGTGTGTATACATCCGAGCTGCATTGTTTTAAGTGATGGCATGCCACCCTCCTAACGCTCTTGCTCTCGATGCAGAGCTGTTGCCTGCAGTCAAGTGCAACAGAAATCTCGACATCGAGCAGTTAGCTGTCGTTCAAGCGAGCAATTACCTTCTTACAGAAGGCTGCTTTTGCTTCATGACTTTCCTGATGTCGGCGTGTGATTTCTAAAAAAACAAAATCATTGACAGTAAGTGGGGAAATTTAACAAATTAAAGTTAGCAAACTTAACAAAAGCGCTGGGAAAAGCGAAGTATAAATTTGACAAACAAGCTTTTTGCGATGAATTGTAGCAAGTAAAACACATCGCGCATTTTACGCATGATGATTACTTATGTGCACTGCAGAGACAAGGACAGCTCTTTGCTTGGAACAGAATAACATATCCAGACGTTTCATTTCATCACCATGGTGTCTGAAAAAACTGATGCAAACAGTATTTCCATTTTTATATGTAATTTGCTGCCGAGAACTTTTCGTTAAAATTACTTTTCCAGAAATAATTTTTTTTTTAAATTGTCTTTTCTAAAATATTACTTTGTAAGAATTCAATACGACAGTTGGATTCTTTCAAGAATTTCCATGTTCAACGTAGGAATGAATAAATTCATTTGCTTGATTTGCCTAAGAGAAGCCCGAGGTTTTAAAATGAATTGTTGGTACAGTATTAGGCAAAGTGCAACAGTTGTTCAGATCTCTAACGAAAAACAGCTGAAAGAAACAGCAGGAGAGCAAGCTTTCTTAGCGTTCGTCTGGCACGAGAAAACAGTTGTTTCCTTAACTACTTGTGCTTATACAAAGCAAGGAAACAGTTTGCGAACATTGCTCGATATTGTAGAATGGAATAACCACAGCAGGGTTTTTGTGAACCAAGGAGTCACAGTGTAATCCTACGTGACACACACAGCACGCCACCGGTAAGTTGGCAAGCCTCATATCTGTATCATTGTATTTCGACAAAAAGCAGGCAAAAGACTGCAATGAATTAAAACAGTCACACAAGTAACAAACAGTGGAAAGCGGAAAAAATAGCGCAAGACTAGCAACAACCAGCAACAGTCATGTGGCTAGTTTATTACTCAGTAATCCGGAAGGCCACTTCCGTTCGTTTTACAGATTACTATCTTAGATCTAAACCTATGCATCTTACAGTCGTAGGCGTCGGAAGGATTTTTTTCCAGCGAGGTAATTTCCCAGGTGGGCGAACAATGGTGAAATTTCATTTTACTAACTCGAAGCTAAAAGAAAAACATATTTTTACTAAAACTTTAGTAAGAAAATTTTCTAATTTCAAAATGCAGGGGCTTGTCCCCTTTCCGACGCCCACGCTTGCTCCCATTACATATCTTACAGACCATGCAATATTTTGCAAAACAGGGTGTATCTATCTCAGAGTCACTATGTGTCTAACAAACACTGACAAACCTCTGTGTATTACAAAATTTGCATTTCTTGTATACAAGATATGGCATAACAATAGCAACTGCTGAAACTGTTCAGCCTTGGCTCGGTGCCAATGAGTGGGCAGCGTTGCTGCCATTGGACTTGCCACCAATGCAGCATTCACCTTGAAAGTAGCCGCTTAGCTTCAACGCAAGCAAGCGGAGATAGGCGCCACAAACACTCGTGGCACTTCAATGGTAGAACAAAAGCGGTTATTGAACATCAAGTGTTTTACGCTAAACAAGCTATAAACACATGGTTTCCACCTCCAGCAGTTTCTCTTGCCATAGCATATGGTAACAATTACCATTTTTGATGTCTTCAGTATGACCCGACCGGGAATCGATCCCAAGTAACCAGTTTCAGTGGTGCGTGTTCAACTCCCCGTACCAGCTAAACACACTGCTTCATACAAATTTCTGGCCGGTTTATAAATCTTTGGAACACTGCTGTAACTTGGCTTACCTCAAACTTGCGGATGAACTTGTCGAATATATTGAAAAATTGTTGCATGCCGATGTTTTTTGGATTTTCTCCAAAGTACTGCGCGACTTTGTTGAAATCTTTGACAGTCGCGTGATGCAGCTGCTCCAGGCGTTTCAGTGCACTGTTCGTTCGCACAAGACATGTCTCCATGGAAATCCTGGACGAACAAAGAGAGTTTCCGCTTGTTACTAGAAAGTTGCAGGTTGACATATCTAAGCATTCTTGCCTATACGTTTCGATTCGAAGCGATTACGTTTCATTACAAGATCTGCATTTCTTTGGATGTGTCAGTGTTGATTTACGCAAAATTTGCGTACTAGTTTAAAAACTTGACTATTTTGAAAATTACCTTGAAACATACAGCAAAATGCTATCAAACTGAATTTAAATTAATTTTTAAGAAATTGGAAATAAAATACTTGCAAAAGAGTCACGTGTGGATGATACAGTTGCTTTCGATGCGTGTAAACTTCTACCTTCTGTCTTACATTTGTTAAATGATCGTTTACGAAAATTTGCACACGCTTTATGGTTAGAACCATTGGTGCAAACAAGCAGGGCCTGAAGCCCTCCTTCACACCTTTTTAATTACAATATCTGGTTTTTATACTCTGCTCACAGAACAGAGATGGCAATTAAAAGTAGAAAAACTCTAGCTTTTGTGGTGAGTACAGTCATTTCCTAATTCAGTCAATGCATCAGTCTGACAATTCCAATGACAGGGATTTCCCTATTTTTAAAGAACGTTTAGGTTTGGATCCGTCTCACAAAATCCCAGCTGTGCCTCTGGTTAGAACATAGTCTTTTCAGCTGAAATTTTGTATTCTGCTGACAAGAAATTTCTGGCAGTAGAATATCAAAATAGGTGCATTTGACGAAGACAGAAGCATAGAAAACAAACATTGTATTTTTGACAACACGAACATACAATCTGCAGTTACAACTGGTAAATCAAAACAACAGATTTTGTTTTCAAATGCTAACGGGACTGCTTCGGTGTGACTGTATCAAAGGAGTATATGTGTTTCCTGAACACCGACATCAAACTTTGGAGGTGGTCTTTTTGTTTATTGCTTTACTGAAAGATTAACATGCAATGCGAATCTTAGGTTTTCACAGCAACTTCTATAATAATCTATGGGCATCACGACCAAGGTCCTTGGTTAGTGGCACTGTAATAACATGCTGGACAAACTTGAACATCGCATCGCAACATCCTATTTAAAGTTTATCAATTTAAAAGAGTGGGTATTAAAAACATTCAAAATCAGTGTTAAAATTTAGGCTTTTCACAATACTGAAACCCAACATACCATTTTCACAGAGATTAAAAGTGATTGCAGACTGAATTCGTACAATTTACCACATCTAACGCATAAAAATGTTTTAACTTTCTAGCGAAATGTCCACTGGGCTGAAGCATGTCAGTTGGCTTGGTAGTAAATTTTGTTGTAAGTTTTTCACCTTGTAGTTTAAATTACACCATATGAGTACAATTCTCTATTTTGCAACAAGAAACAAATAGCAATCGCGGTTTTTTACTGCCGTGATAGCTGAGTTTGTCTCGAAAGCATATGCCAATGCATAAGCTTTGGAGCATTCTCCAGACCAAACTTCTGTAACGACTGCATTTGGCTTACTTGAATCTGTCTTGCTTCATCTTGGACGCAGTCTCGTGTAAATTATCTCGGATGTGGAGCCATGTTTTTCTCAGTTCCTGCAGCTCTTCCAGCACAGCTGGATAAACAACTGAAAAATAGAACGCAAGTTCCCGGTTAATTCACCTGCCTTAAAATCTTTCTCATTCACAAAGAAAGACTGGCGAAAAGTTTACCACTCGGACAAATTTAATCGAAGGGCTTAAATAGAGATGAAAATCTTTTACACGCAGCCAGTGAAAGGAAACGATCATAAAACTTGTTATTATTCATTTTCCAGAGGAACACTTCCTACCACAGAGGCTTTCAATTATACTGCAGGGTCTCCAAACTACGGCTCTCGGGCCAAATCCAGCCAGCGAAGGCATTTTCCAATGAATAAATGAAATATTTGCGAAAAATTTGTTGATGTGGAAGAATGTAACATATCCCGAAACAATCACATTACACAAGATGTTCAGCCTTCGAACTGTTGTGTAGTAGCTTATGTTGCCCGCTGACAAAAAGTTTGGAGACCCTGAATCACAGCAGAGTAGAACCAATCGGCTCACTAGCATAGTGGCCTTCGCTGGCTGGATGTTCATCGTTCAGCTATGTGGGACCAAAACGATCAGGAACAAGTACACTTGCAATAGTTTGAGAATGCCTTTACTTTCAGAATGCAGCTGAAGGTTTTACTAAACAACATTTTGTACCATTGTCTTAAAACCTAATGAATACCTGGGCGTCCAGGAGCCCAGTGAACTAATTGCAAGAACGGTACAAAACGAAACATGCCACTTCTTTCATTTAAGGGCTCACTGATGAATTTGGCCTCGACCCAGAAGTGTGGAAATCCGGCTTTGTGCATGATTACCGAAGTGGTGCGTGTAAACTTTGTGCTTCCAGGGCAAATGAGTAAGAACCAGGGGTACATCGACTATAGATCTAAAACTGGTGAGAAGGTAGGAGAAATCGTCCTCCCAAAATCAAATGTTTGCAAAAATTGGTAAATTCGTTGAAAATTGAGAAAAAAATTGGTGACAAGTGAGCACAAATTTTAGGAATGTTTGTAAAATGTTCAAAGTATTTTCAAATAAATATCTGACACGCATCTTGGGCGCTAACTTCTAATCATGATGTGTAGTGTTTGAAATCCAGTAAACGTTAATTGCAAAATTTTTTTTGATACATAAGTAGTTCACTTTAGGAATAAATAAAGCAAAAATGAATAGAATGGATACATTTAGTCATTTTTTTTGTTTTCCATGAAAATATTAGGAAAAGTTTAGGCAAAAATGAAACAATAATTGAAAAACAACAAGTTATGCAAAACGTTTTTGCACTCCGAATTAATTTGGTTACAGCATGTTCTTAGCTGCAATATTCCAAGAAAACTTTTTTCTATCATTGCTTTTTGCAACAGAAAGTAAGTAAGGCAAACATGAATTAAGAAGTATTAAATTTTCCACAACAACGCTGCAGTGCTTTTCACCTTCTTGAAACGCAGTTCTTACACACATTTTGCCTTGGACAAGTTCAGTTGGTTTGGAACTCAGCTTGACATAGATATTCAGGATGCTATGCTTTAATTCAAATGCTGCACGAAGAGCATTTGTAAACTGTAGGGCACAACATTTTTCTGGTCATAAGCAGCAGTACAGTTAATCAAAAGTGCAAGCAACATTAGAGGCAAAAACTAACTTTCCAAAAGCAATTGATATAATGGACAAATATTTTTTGAACTTTTGTACCAATAAAAAGACTGGATCATGAAGGCTATTTTTTCCTGAGACAGATTTAAGCGAAGCAACCTTGATAACGCGTCACTGCGGTTTGTTGCTTTATTGATGCTTACTGAGATAGGTCACGCTTGCTGACGTACAGCTCAAGGCCATTTAAAATCCAGGTCAGGGTGGCATGAATTGTGAATCATGTGATGGCAAAATGCGTTTGCATGCATTTCATAAAATAATTTCTTTCCTAAATTTGTAATAGCTTTCGATCGTTTCACTTTTTTGAAACCCGAATGCTAATATTTAAAAAAATTGCTGACTGAAAAAGGTCACTCGTGATCAGACAAACCGACACGTTCTTTTGTGTGTTTAAGCACAGGGCCAATATTGTTGACGTCAGCACTAAAAACTGAGGGGTCATGAAAGTAGGGCCATACAAGGTCGCACGAACTGTCAGACAATGACATGTAGCGGAGAAATAGCGATAGATGTTCAGAAGTCCATGACGGGGTTAGGCTCAAAGCACCTGAGGTAGGTAGCCTGGGTCAGGCAGTGGTTACAACCAACGCCAACGAGGGTTGCAAGAGACGACTTTGTTGTGAATACAGGTAGTTCTAGAGCAGTAAGTGTTAAGCTGCATATCCGGAGGTAGATACTGAGTAACATTTGGCCATTAGCAACCACACGAAACCTTATGGCTGCGTTATATTGTGAACAAGAAAGCTTATCTTGTAGATTCAATATCACATCAAACTAAACTCTACGCGGTCGACGTGTTTAAATTGTAATGAATCAGGAGATTGGCGATGATTATTGTTTGAAGTGACTGAAAATAAATTCATCAGCACTTTACGCAAACGCATGACACATATTGGCCAGCTGCAACTTACTATATTTTGCCTATTGCAACTAATGGGGTATGATGCATCATGAAGTATTCAAGGAAATCTCTATAAAATTTTAGAAAGTATGGTTTTGTTTTCTTTATCAAAACTTTAAAAAACATTTAGTTCGCTTTTGTTAATATTTTCACACTTGGAAACAATCTCTCATCCTCTAAAAGATATTGTGGGCATCAAAACCAATCTATTCTGCAATTGTTCGAACGTGGTTCTGTTGAAGGCTCTGGGTTTGCTGTGAGCTTTCGAGGAATCTACCTGCCATGCTCGGCTTCCATAACTTTGCGGTAATTCGATCTTGCACATATCTATCCACGTACCAACAATGAGTTTCAACAAAGTGACGCAGTCGAATCATTCAGTAAAATGTTTTACCAGGAAATCGATTGCACGTGATTTGCGCATCTTCATACAATCATAGATTTTATAGTATTTGAAAAACGACTGAAGATGCGCAAAATACGTGAAATCGGTTCCTAGTTAAATATTTTGCTGACTGGCTGGACTTCTCACCTTTGTGGAGACTTATTGTTGGTGCTGTTTGTTTGCTTTCTTACACTTTTGAAAGATGAAACATGCATCTCAGTGATCAGAAAGTTTGTAAGTGGTGAAGGACATGAAGTCCACAAGTACCACGTTGCAACAACACCCACTTCGTGACGCTCCGGCAACGTCCGACAGCTCATCTGCGAAAGTAAGGACTTCGGGAAACTTGGACAGGACAGCGCGAGCAAGAATATGAAGGAACGTTAACTTGTTGTCGCTTGTCTTCGTGTAATCCATCTGCGCCAAGCAAAAAGATGATAAAATACTGGTCTTTCAAGAGAGACTCCTGTCAGAAACACAGCATCTCACCGCACATTTGCTAATTTGCTGACAAGGTGCGGCTCATGGCTACGTACAACCGATCTCGCGGTCAAGCAGGCTAAAACAACCACTCCCTGTCAACAGTTAAGTACCATTATAAAGTCCGTGTCCTCCAGGCTTTGCATTGGTATTTACACTAGTTTCCTAAAGTACTAGGAAACTACCTATAGTCGTGTTGGAGCTAATCTGCTTGCAGCAGTACGCAAGATCGGATTTTCATACAACCAGTTTCTGAAACAGAGACTGTGCCTTTACTGGCATTGTTTCAACTAGTGTAGTGAATCCACTTTACCCATATCTCGGTAAAGAATTTGTCTATCGTGAAAGCATGCAATGCCTTTTCTGGAAACCGTTAATAAAATTTTGTTTACGAGAACAGCGCATGCATAAAGTTACACCCACAATTTCAGTTATCACTTCCGAATATGTTTTGCTAAATAAATTGAGCTTTATCAGCACAGCTAAAGTTTGTAGCACTGATGCTACCTAATTTTAGCAAACAGTAGTGAATTCTGTGTTTATTACCAACATGTTCATCCAAATAACTTGATCTGGCTGCATTAGAAAGCATCGCGAGCATCCTGCTACGTCCTCAGCCTTTGTAGTACTAGGTTCCGGGCCGGAATAATTAGTCAGATGGACACTTGAAATCCGCGAACACAGAGACATCATGCTATTCTGTTTATGCTAGCATTGTGTTCAAATTTGTTGAACATTTGCATCTTTATTTCTGTGAGTGGTCGTCACAACAACCCCAGCCCCTTGTTCTGCCCGGAGGCTCATGACGTAGTGACGACGGCCCCGGGTATACCAGGGGTCAAGAGGCTTCCTGCTTTTGCAACGCTACAGCGACGGCGAGCTACTGTTAACACCAACATCACTCTCTGCTCCATCAATGTCGAGTGCAGAGCTCGAAAGCACCGAGCAATCCTCATGGCCTTAGAAATGAACTCAAGAAGCGAATGTTGTTCCACTAGACCTCACTGCATTCGGAAAATTGCTTTCAGCAGCGATTACAAACGTTTTCGTAACACTTCTGTAATTTATTGAGGCTGACTGCAAGCATTGCTAATAAAATCTGACTGTAAGCATTACTAATAGAATCTCGGGATGCAACTTACACTGGAACCGTTGACTGCTATCCAACAATGACAGCCTGATGTCTGACAAGCATTGCGTAACTACAAATGAACCATGCCAAATTTTTAGACACTTGGAAATGGTGAAGAAAAGTAGAACTTAACTCTTGAAAGGCCTTATTGGAAATAAAAACGGAAAAACTAATGATTTCAATGAACCTTATGTTCCGAAAGAAAAAAATGTTTTGAATTTCAACTAAGTCATGAATCTTGCTGGTAATTAAAAATGTGGTTTCACAAACATTCACCCCGATATTAAGGTTTTTGTTTCAAAGAAAATGACACTTATCTGCATTTAAGTATCGACCAAGTTACAAACACACAAAAATCGACAATGAACAGAAGTATGGAATCGGAAATAAAATCACTGTTCACTGCAGGGGCGGATTCAGGAGGGGCGATTGGGGCGATCGCCCCCCTAAAACCTACAAAAGTAGCTTTTTTTCACCATGATTTTTTACAATTCGGAAAACAGTATACGCAATATAAGGTCATTTTGCAGTCCATCGTTTTGTCACAGCAGTGTTGTGAAGTATACTTCGTCTGTCTTACAATAGTGAACCCGCAATGAGACTTGACTGTCAAATGTTACTGAAATCGACCCCCACTAAACTTACTGGCTGGATCCACCCCTTGTTCATTGACGCACGTTCTTCGGAACATAAAACCGCCATCCTTTTATTTCTCTTGAAATTTTTGTGACAAAGAGACTTTAAAGTAAACTAGTTTGCATTAAGTAATATACAGCATAAACACTGTTTTTTCTAAACTGAAATCCACCACCACACTGTGTGAAGCTTGTGTGAAGACAAAATTGCTCAACAATTAATAAAACCGGGACTTGAGCAAGAGCGCACAGTCTTTTTGACTGGAAGCGTGCGTCATAGTCGTATTTGCGCGTATACAAATGTATGTACGTTTCCTTTGTGACTAATTAGCATCACAGTAACCTGACGAACTGTTCGGCTCAAGTTTAGCCTTCGCCAGGAACAGCAAACTTCGACTGGGCTCACTCGCCTATCCAGGAAGTCTGTCGCGCCTGCACCACTGTCGCGAGCCTGGAGAACTGCTCGGTAAATTGACCCCCAAGCAAGGCTAGCGTTCCGCGTGGTCAGTCAAAGCAGTAGCACACAGAAAAACAAATCAGCATGACGCTTTACCTCAGCTAGGAAGTGTATTCGAAATCCTGTTGCTTTCGAAATGCGATTGTGACCACGGTTCATATAATTTCCCATTGCCAGAACGAACTCGAGGATTTTCGCAAGCTTGCTGCTTTTCCGCAGCTGGTTTGACGCTCGCTGCACCACACCCAGGTTCTGTTAAAAACATCAGTTCAGTTACAAAAAAGTGCAGAACAGGAAACACAATGAACAAGTACAGAATGATTTAAAATTTTTTCATGAAACATCGACATACGCATGAACCGCAAGTCCGCAACGCATGCTGTAAAATCTTTTTCTGCGTACTGAGTTCATTACCAGAGCAGATGGTGAAATTTTTCTTTTAGGTCGACCGCTCGATTCGAACAATGCAAAATGTCAACAGTGTCCGAAAACATGTTGATTTTAATTGATGACATTCAACTTCGTTATTGTACATTTCGTTTGGGTACCATTTAAACAGGCAAAGCAGATGCATTCTACGCTCATAAACAATTAAGGAAAGATCTTGCAAACGCCTTTTCATATAAAAATCACGATAAGTCTGTAATCGAAGGAGTGTCCCCAATTGAGAAGGGTTGTCAGCGTGCTCGGCGATGAAAAGTATCTACAACAGCAGTAGCGCGTTTTTTTACCGATAGCAAGGGTACGGTATAATAGATTGGCTAGCAGGCTAACAAAAATTACGCAGACAATGGTGCGATTGTTTAGGCTGACAAGGTTTACGGCGTTCAGAGATGTTTTTTCCGTGTTATTTCCGTTATGGGCGTTGAAAGTCAGTTTACCGTTAAAATTATATGCTGCCTAGGATTCCACTAACAACTGGTGATAGAAAAGCTGAAAAACATGGTAGTTTTGCCGGGGTCATCATAAGACAGAAGCATTTCATGCTCACACTAAAACACCAGACATGACAAAGTCAGCTTCCGTTGCATGACAAAATTTTAGTGTGATTCAAACCATATCGAGAAGCGCAGACAGGAGCCACGCGCTTCTAATGCGCAGTGTTGTGTTAGATGAGAGTTCAAAACTTTATGTGGCAAGCATGCAAACTTTATCTGGCAGGCTCAATTTTTGCTTCCAAGTGGATTCCCCCTCTTCCTTGATACACACATGCGATCACACAGCTTTTTTGCATGCTTCAAATCCAGAACAAGATTAAATACAAATATTTATTTCACAAATAAAACCTAATTTAGGAAACTTTTATTTTGTATTTACAAACTTTTGTGAATGGGCTGGGTGCGATTGGTGTAGGGATAACAGTTCCTCCACATCATGCTGGAACTCACTAAGATTTATTCATAAATCCTCACGTTCAGTAATTTTCAGTCTGTTTCTTTTCTTGAAAAGAAGCACGGCGACTGTGCTAAAGCCGCGTTCTACCAAATTTGATGTTGGCAAGGCAATAAAATACATCTTGACCTTGTTTTTTTCTCTTCGTCCGCTATTGAAAATCCCTCATATGGAATCTCGTTACCTGCCTCTTGAAAATCCTACATATGCTTTTAAGAAAGTGGACTAAATCAAACAGAAATGATTTGGCGAGAACACACGAGATTTTGAGCAAGAAACTGAACGCTATGATCAATTTCACTAGGAACTACCTATTTCGTTACATATGTTCATTCGTTTCAATTCATTTTTCACACTTTTCTCAATTTTGTAATTCCCCCTTCGGCCGTGGTGCTATTACACTCAAGACTGCGTCGCTAAGAGGTTACAGGTTCGAAAGTAAGCAACGAATTGAGAGCGCTAAGCACGTGCTTAGTCTGCTTAATGTTTAATCCGCGACTGGTTTCCACATCTTTTTGGCAGTCAAAGGGACGGTTTCGAAATCATAGCCTTAGCACAGTAACACTCCCAAACCCTTTGGTATCCTTACATCAATGGACTACGACTTTGTCACAATCATTAGTATATTTTTAAATTGCGAACATTCCAAGATTGAAATTAATGTGCAATGCTTAAAAACTTGAGATGAGCTTTGGCCATTGTAGCCTAATTGTCTGCTGACTCTGATCTCTGAGCTGGTGGTGATAGTCCTGAAGGGTGGCAGTCTAAGTCACAAAGAGCTGACCAGTTGCCGTTAATTGCTCCTCGTCTGTACTTACGTCCCGCTTGTATGTCTTAATACCAAAATCGCAGTAATAAGCAACCCCAATGGCGCACAACAACCCAGCCGAACATATGGATTTACTACTTGTAGAGCTTGCCAGATGCGAAAAGGTTATGACAACCCGGGCAGAGTTTCAGTTTAGCTCCGGGGTTTATACTTTCTCTGCCCGGAGCTAAACTGAAACTCTCTGAGCACCTGTTCCACCGAGAGAGACCGGTTGCGACCCAGCACTCCCTGCGCAACTGTGTTGATCATCTGGCATGTCTTTCCTACATAGGCTATGCTATACGATTCGATGTAAATTTGGCTTGCTGTACACCTTTATCCACCAGTCAAGGGGCAACAACTCGATAACCTTCCGTTTTTTTCAGTGCCCTCGCATTTCTGCAATTGCTATGGTTTCTTTCTCGTCTTCTTTGAAATTCTTAATTTTCGCCAAATAAACTCAGCTCTCCCAGCACGGGGGACTGTCGCGACATAAATGCCACATCGTTGGAGAAGTCTGACCGATTCGCTCTGTAAAGGCCAAGTAGAGAGTATAGCGCGTTCTTACTAACCACAATAGCAATAATAAACGCCTCCAATACAACCTCCTCTCTTACCTTACCGTCCCCTACCCCACCTTTTTGCCGCCCCACCCCTTCGATTTTTACACAGCTCACAGCGGGACGGTGCCGCCAACCTTGGGAAACACTGTTTTTAGATTGTCTCTTGAAACACCGCTTTTCTCTAAATCCCGAAAGCGTCTGCCAGGTTTTTAAGCAGTTGCAGTCAACCTTGCTATACTTACAGTACGTATTTCTTCCTCTTTTTCGGCGAAGCTGTGTTTGAAGAGAAGCGCCTTTAAACGAAGTTCATATCCAGGAACACCTATCAGCTGAAAAGCAAAAGTTTGTGTTTACTCTTCACGGGATCGAGACTATCAATGGTAGTCAGCTGAATCTAGAGCCGCTACATAGGCCACAAAACATATCAAAAGCGGAAAAACAGACACAAAAAGTGTAACAAGCTCACGGTTGACATGACTCTTGCAACCAGCGCATACAGCCGACCTTCAGAAAATATTTAATTAAGTTTGCACAGCAACATTCAAACTGCATTTCTGCTTTTTAAATTGAAGGTCCATTTTGAAAAGTGTCAGCAAAGCTTGTTTTCAAAATAATGTAAAACGAAACACAAATGAGAGCATATTGCCTCCGTTAAACCAAGATGAGCTCTGTCGACAAACTGGTTCACCAATATTTGCATAATGAAAGAAATATAACCAAAAATCAAAAACAGTTGAGCGGAAGTGGCGTGACATTTGACAATATTTGTATGTTTCTCATTTTGTTTGTTGCTCGCCAGAAGTTCAATTCACATTTGTTTACTTAGTTTCATTGTACTGCACAATAAGCTTTGATTAACTCATAGAAATGCAATCGATCTAAGATTCTAAACCGCTGTATACTGTGAATACGCCTTGCAATGGTTATGAAACTACTCTCCGAATCTTACTTTGAATTTAATGAATGTTTTGTAAGTTTAGCTTCGTCAAAATCGCATTTAATATCGAATTAGTTACCAAGTATTTGCCTTATGCAGTTATAGATTAGTTTCCCACGGTGATTATTTTAAAAAAGAAACCTGACTTTACATCACAAAAATCAGTTCTTCTCGCTCTAGCAGTATAAGAAGTGCCAAGGTCATTAGGCTTCTTTTGGTTGGCAGGAAGGTTAAGCAGCGAATGCTACCAGCTTTCAGTCAAGACGTTAGTAACTGTTTCTTGAATATACTTGCGCCCTGTTGTCAAACATGGAAAAAAATTCTCGGAAACAGATAAATATTTTTCAAATGGAAACAAGGGTTTCAATAAAACTTTTTCAACAGGTCTCTTTGAAGCGCTACGAAAAAGTTTCAATATTTTTCAGATAGTGAATACTGTCAAGTGACGCCCTATTTTTCAACATGACAAAAAATCCAACCAAACAATTTTAGGTGCTCATTTTATCTTTCAACAGCTTGCAAGCGTTGCGTGTATGAAGCATTCATGATAGCAAAATTGGCATCACACGAAAACTTTGGACAAATTGTTTAAACCCAGCATCTGGGTAACAGACGGAATAGGATTCAATAAACAATAAAAAGCGCATGCTTGGAAAAGCAAATGTTATGTTCAGAAAAATGTTGTTCTTCGTCGAGAAAAAGAGCACTCATTTTGTGACTGCCAACTTAATCACCTTTCACTCTCAGTTTCTTATCACTTGAGCTGCATATCTTCATTTTGAGTTGCCTGTCATAGTTGGAGAAATGTAACTACTGTATAATTGAAGGTTTTAAACTTGGATCAGCAGAGCATTCACATGTTGTCATATTAAGACCAGGGTCAGGGCTTCGATTAAGCATTTCGCAAGCTTGTAAACTTTTTGACAGTTAATCTTGCTCCCTAAGCAAAAATACTAGTAACGATTCGGTCATTGGATGTTTTTTTTTTTTGTTTCCAATCCTATGTCGCTTATAAAGATATGACAACAGTTTTATGTGGCATCGGCGTGCGGATGTTCAGCAAAACTGTGCAGTCAGATTGCCATGATGCAAAGAGTTAATCTTAAAGATGCAAAGAGACGTAGATCCTACAAGACAAAATTTCTTAAAATTCCATTTTTTCACTCATAACCGTGTCAGCGACAGACACTTCTCAAAGATTTCAAATAATGACAGTTACTTTTAAAAACAAGTGATCGGCCTCATTCAAGGTTGCTGTATCTCCTCTGAATGCTCTCAGCTTGTCGGCTTCATCTTTGTCCGGCACATAAAGCAACAACTGCTTAAAGTGAGAAGCGTCCATACGTTTCCTCATTGATTCTATCCCATTTACCAGAAGACAGTTGTAGATTTCGTTCCTGGTCATCTTCAGATGTGCGAGGAGAATGGCTGCAAGAAGATTAATTGTAATCATTTTCAAAAATACTTTTACCATAGGTCTCTTTGCTTGAATTTCCATAGGATTCCTAATTAGATTTATATGGAGTAGCTATGACATCTGTGCAAACGATGAAGTTTTATTTCTTTAACTCAACCATTTTATTGACGATTATGAAGACACGAAAAACGTTAAAGTTAGTGAATGGCGACCGTCATAAATTAGTACCATTTCAGTTTAGTTTTACTCTAGTGGTTGTGACAAACGATTTCGACATCAAGACAGCTACGTTTTGTGTCAGTCAAACCCTAAGGTGTAATTTCACCTTCATCAACATTTCTTCAAACAAAACTGTTGTCTTTTTTGCCCACGTTATGAATGCGATGAGGCGATTGACTCTTTTACTTTTCTTTTAATCCGGTGCCAGAGAGCAGGGTTAAACAATTTAATCAAAATCAAATCACGCCAAATTCTTCGAAAAATTGTATCAGCATTGTAGGGACAGTGTTGCTAATTGCTGATCACATTCAACTTTCATGAATGTTTGCCTTGGCGTAAAGTCGCTCTGCTTACAGCAGCATTCACAGTACCAATTGTACTTTGAGCCTACGTTTTTCTAAATGCGATGAGTGGTTTCAGTTTGCGTAATTACGCGTATGATGTTTTTATGCGATAGCTTAAACCTTGTAGCCTCGCAGCTTTGTAGTTATTTTTGTGCACAATCTTTTTCTTTCTGATCTTTTGTATGCCGGGAAATGGCGTCGATTTAGCCAAATTCTTTTGTTTGTGACTAAGAATGAGATACTTTGTTCGAGTACTCTTACGCTCGAAGCCACAACAGGATTACCATCCTATGCGTGAGTCGATTTTGGTTGTTGGTTGCCACTTACACTTTACAACGGCTTAGCTTGTCTGCCAGTACACACAGCCTTCAGCTGATACTGGTCTTCTTGAGTTCACAGATATGTCTTTGGTTGCAAGAGAAAAACAAGGGTATAATTTCCAAGTATCTTTCCGGTGTAACAAATCACATGTTGTGATGCTTACATTGCATTAATGCTCGAAACCGCTACGCTGCTAACACAGCCTTTAAGTCTTAGATTGCTGAATGTCCGTCCTTGAAGCATTTTCTCTAAAATTTAATGAGTGAAAACCTGAGTTCACGAAACGGAATTTTTAAGGTTTTCCCCTTTTACCAACTTCACCTTGTTTATGCTGAGATGCACTTCTTTGTGAAGCAATCATGAATGGTGCAAATGCGAATCCGTTTCAAAGCGCTCATAACGTAGGTTTATATCTTAAAACGTGTTCGTGAAAGGGTGGAATAAAAAAGAGCAGAAACACTCCACGTGCTTCATAAAATCACACTCTGGAATTCATCAAGAACTGGTCGCATCCAACTTTGCCTGACATGTCTCGAATCACAGATTACAGTGTACATAACATGCAATTACAGAGAATTAATATCCCGTGCGCTTTTCTTTCACTACACGCTCTCGGTAATAGACCGACGCGGCATGCCATCAGACCGTTACCCCTACTGTCTGTGTTTACGAAAGCACATTTCACACGCAATTTCACAACGACACACCTCCGCTACAAATAAAAATAAATCTCACAGGTGTTGTACGCTTTTTTGTGGGCCATTAAGGAAACTGTAGTCTTTTTGACAGGTTCTTCTCTCTTTTCTGAAAAAAAACAGTGAAAAATTACTAAACTTAAAGACAAAAAATCAAATGTATCGAAAGCCAAAGCAACAACATCGCGGTGGATGCATTCTATAATAAGGACAAGCGCAAATTTATTATAAAGAAGCAACTTTTATTCGATGACAATAATAACACAAATCCGCCAGCAATTTATTCAACATCAGTTGTGCTAAATGCCAAAATTGATTTCGTCGTTCATGTCTACGGCTGGTAGCACACTTACTTAACACAGGGCGTTGTTTTGTAGCAAAGTGCTCCTCCAAATCCAAGTACTTCACAACGTCGTTAATAGTCTCGTGATCCTCTCCCAACTGACCCCACACAGTGCTTCCCAAATCAACAGGCTCAATCTTCTCCCAGTTGATTCTCTTAACAGCCAAACGAACCGGACTGTTTGGTGGGCTGCTTTTGAACTGTAGCGGAGGGGCGAGGGGCGGAGGTGGGGGTACGCCAGTTGGTATTGGCGGAGGTGGAGGAACGCCGGTAGGTATAGGAGGAGGCGGAGGTACTCCATTCGGTGGATCTGTCGTGGTTGTGCCAACGGATGAAGTCTGAGGATTCAATTCATCATCGTCTTCGTCTTGTTCGTTCTCGTCATAAGCAAGTCCAACCGCGAGTGCTTCCTCGTGAAGAGCAGCGTAAACTTCGTCGGGGTCCTCTAATTCTGTCTCAGAGATTTGCAGACCATTTTGCTTGTGTCTGAATTCCCGCTGATGTAGGTCTTCCTCTGCTTCATTAAACACATGCTCCATATCCACGCTTATTCCAGAAACACGATAGTTCTTTTTCTATGATGCAAAATACAGAAGTCAGTAACCATTCTAGCAACAAGGAAGACTATCGCAGCAAAGCTTGGTCACACTGGATGCCTTCGCCGTTAAAAAGGCAAATCAAACGTTTTCCACGTCATAACTAATGTGATCTGCATTCGACGCTTGGGGTTTGAGTAACGAAACTTTCATAGTCTTCAACGAAACTACGTTTTGTAAGTATCTTCGGTGTGACTTGCTCAGGCATACCAGCACAATAATAAAACGGATTTCCTAGCAAAACATTTTCAAGAGATTCGGCTGTGTCACCGTTGTGGTGCCTTGCTGCTGATCCATTTTGTCAGACTTTCAAAACAGCCTCTAAACAAAACGCATGTGCCTGAGTCAACAAAGACTTTTCGCGTGTTTATACGGTTTCGCTTGTTCCTCAAACGCAAAAGCTACTGCTAGGTTTTTGTAAAGACTATCTAATGGAAAATGGATTTTAATCGGTGTGGACCAAGCAACATGATTTGTCGCCAGAATTCAAGCATTCGGGACTATCACTAGGATTATACTTAATTGTTCATACGTTCTAGCGAATGTTTGTGTTTCTTCATCTCGTAACAACTCTACCATTCTTTATATCTAACCAGAAAAATAATTTCGAAATTGTTGGGTTGAAACAGCTGAAGCGAAACAGTGCTCACATAAACAACATTACCGCTTGCACCTCAAGTTTTTGCAGAAGCTAGGTGACGAAGCGGTTGTTAATGAGACATATAACGATTACCTTTGCTCTGTCAAGAAAAGACGTCTGTTCGGTGGGCGAATGGCTGCGTAACTTCACGGATTCCGTAATACTGTTGAGTTCTGGAACGAGCTGGTTTTCATTCTGCATCCAGACGTGCATTCGCAGCTCGGTCGAATTTCGCTTGGAAGCGGTGGCGGCGTTTCGCGAAGCGCGCGTGCGCCTTCGTCGTTCCACATTGATGTGAGCGCGACGTTGCGTCGTCACCGGTTTCGGTACGTCGTACACAACCTCCTCTTCCTTGGGCGTCTGGCTCGCCATTAACCGTTGCTCGATCAGCGGATCGGAGATTCTTTTCACCGGTTCTATCACAATGTCGGGCTGGTAAACGCTCATCGCAGTTTCAGCTCTAGGTTTGACGTCATTGTTCTGCACGCGCCTTCGTCGCCTTCGAACTCTTTGACGGTCGACCGTTGCAGTCTCCTCGGAAGGCTGCTGTTCCGGAAGAGGACTGGGTGCTACTGATTCTTCGGGTGGAGGCAAAGAAGTGGGAAGACCACTTAACTCCTCTTGGTTGCTTTTTTGTGAAGGATTGGTTTCTTGAGTTTCGTTCGTAGTTTCCTGGCTAGGAGTGTAGCTCCACTTTTCGCCGTATTTTATCTTGTTAGCTTCATCCTCTTCATCTATTTGCAGGTCATCCACTAAATGCATCTCCTCGTCAAATTGTGCGCTTAGTTCGTTAAGAAACGTATCCGTGTCTGCGTTTTTAGGTGGTCTGGAGAAGGTCAGTTTCTTTTTTAAGGACGACAAATAACCCTTCTTCTTTGAATCGTCAAAACTAAAATCGTTGAAGTTGGAAAAGTCATGAGCAGTCATTTCTGATGTCTCTTTACGTGCAGGCAGGCTGGTCAGTTTGTCCCTGCTCTCGCTTTGCAGTATTTCCGCTTGAGGACAGTCGTGGTGGTTAGAAATGCCATCAGGGACTTCGTCGTGCGTGTTTGAGTTTTCTTTGCATTTAAAGTCGCTGCCCAAGTTCAAAGACGGCTTGAGCGAAAGCGAATTCCTGTTTTCGGACGACGTTCGTTTTGGTGGCAAGTATTCCTCGAAAATGATATCTGTAAAATTGGGTCACATGTCGCAAACCTCGATTAGGGCCATTTCAACCTGTTGCATTAAATTCGATCACAGAAAAATTATGCTGTTTCTGAAAGCTGAAGTTCAATTGTCATTCAGCCTTTAGAGCCAACAATGAATAAATGACCCGCACGAGAACTGAAAATGCGTCACTGAGTTTGTGGAAACGGAACACATCACACCAACCCTCGAACCATCCGCACTCCACTTAGAGACGTTTGTTCAAACACAGAAGTGAATATTTTCTTTTTAAATTTCGACTGTTGTAAATCATGATTACTCAAGCGTTGGCTTCCCTAAATTCACCTCTTCCGCATCAAAACAAAATTATACGAGATGTCAAGCAGAAAAATAAGCAGCAGTGTTTAGCATATAAATAATAAAAGTGGAAAAAGCTGAAACTTCACTTGCTATTTATGAGTCGTAACCTGTAAACTTTGTAATCCACGCGCACGCACCACAAACACAAGAGTAGAGTTATGCATTTGAGGAGAACACCACTCTTGTCCTAAAAATAGTTTTATTAGCCACATTATCAACAACGCTCGGTTTGTTCCAGCTTCTTTGTGTGGAATTCATTTGTGTTTAATTACATTAACTTCTCCAAAGGACCACAATGAGTTACTTTACAAAAAGCTTATGTAGCGTTAATGTTCACTAATCCTTCACCGAACTAGCAGAAAAATACTTAATTCGCACGGCAAGATGTCTTTACATGTAAGTGTTACAAAAACTCGCCCGTTTTCGAAAAACTATAAAAACGTATAGTTTCGTCGTAGTCAAGGAAATGTTCGAGCAATTAAGTCTACTTCGTGAGCACTCTGAAACACCGGCAAGTGTATTAGGGATGTCGCTTGTGAGAGGCTTGTGGAGCCATACTCTATTTGCAATTGTTACCCCCGTGGTGGAAATAAGTGAAATCCTTTTTTTGGTCTTTCGTTAATAGTGGTCTCCTCCTGTTTGTGTTGACCCTCATCCGTCACAACCTGGCGCCACATGACCTGTGTCATTTCGAAGTAAATAATGGAACACCGCGTGCCAGAATTATAACAGCAGTTTAGTGTATCAGTATGATCACTGTCGAGGAGAACAGTTGAAAAGCAACGTGATTTTTTTGACAAGCCAGGTGGTCACAAAAATTACCAGAGTATAGCGCTGAAACTTTGTTTCTGCAATTCAAGACTTCTCTAAGAGAAAATGAATTCGTTGTTATGCTTCCAGCAGCGATTGTCATTACATAAAACAGCAGCAGGTGGATAAAACGAATTTAAGCAATATTGTATAGCAATCAACGCGACATTTGTCAGTTTGATTTTCATAGTATTTCTTCTGTTCAAATGAAATGAACACACCAAGTCTATTCGCATTGTAAAGACCATCGACAGTGCGTCAGTAGGGATTTGCAGACGCACGCGCTGATGCTGAATGACAGCCATGGGCTTGCCTGGCATATTTTAAAGGATTATGTAATGGACACAGTTGAAATGTAAACCCCAATCGCGGATATTTGCCGGTGTATTCGTGGAAAAAACACAGAGTAGCCACTTGGCAACCATGAAGGTAGGCGACTCGTGCAAGTTAAAACCTCGCTTAACTTACAAAGAACTATCTGATCCGGGGGTTAAAACGGTCATTCAAAGGTTAAAAAATATCTGTTCTCCCTCTAACAACCAAGGAAAAAATCAGACCGTAGGTGACACAACGTCAAAGCCAATTCCAAAGTTTGAGCTTCTGACCACACACGAAAAAATATTGAAAAAAGATTGCAATGCCAAAAACTGCCAAAAAATTTTTTTAAAGAAATTAATCCTGACGAATATGGATACAACTTAATTGATTTTGTAGAGCATACACGGTTGCCACACGTTGTGCAAGAGCATATGGAATGTCTCAGCCAACACAAAAGCTGGAGATATCGAGTGTTGAGTTGACAGTTTTCAAAATCGTTGATAGTTTTTTCGTGTTACTCTCCACTCACTTCTTTTTTGCTTCGATGAATTTGTCTCGGGTTCACCTTCTATAAACATTGCATGTACATTTTTCACGCAGACGTTTGTTTACTAAACTTTCTCGAAGATTAACACTGATCAGTTCGTTAAAAAGCATTGTTAAAAAGATCTCTATCTGAAAATAATTAGTTGATACCCCAAGATTGTAATAGCGGGTATAACCTTTTCTAAACCTCTTTCTAGCGCCACTTTCCGCTGCAATGTTTATTTCGGAGTGTTTGTGAAGCTCTTTATGAGGATTGTATACTACCACCTACTGGCAACTGAATAAAATAAACTTTTTATGTTAAGCAAAATGCACTTGTGACCAGTTGTTTAATTGATTCGTTCGAGTGCCGTTATGAAGAGTCGATAATAACTACCATCGTTTACAAGTTCAACAACTAACATGTATTTATAGTATTGAAGTATCTATAAAGTTTAAGACTCTACCAGAAGTTTAAGACTCTATCAAGTGTATATAGCAAAATATAATTCAGGTCCAGTTTTAGTTTCAAATACATCATAAAAAAACTAAAAAGTGACTGCAATGAAAACCATGAATCAAGTTTTTTGAAAAAAGTCAAAATAATAACCTTGAAAGAAATACGGTTCTGATGCAAAACAAGTATAAAGTTATGAAGAATCATGAGCCAGCAGCTCGTTTAGCTCCTTGCATTTGGTCTAAAAATCTTGTAAATAATGTGGGGTTGAACTTGACAGTTATGTAATGCGCGACGCTGCTCAACAAAATGAAAAACGCTGATCAGCTTTGGTTCTCGCATAATAAAAGTGTACACAAGTTCGATGCAAACTTCTTGCAGTGTATACAACAGCAAGATTAGGAAACCTTGAGCGTAAAGTGGTGCAATGAACTGGCGCGAGTGATGGTTCAGTCTACTTGAAAGTTCTGGTGTCGGTCGGTGAAAGAGTAAACCTCACGCCTGATCAATTTCGAGCGATCTGGAGCACTCAAGAACCAAAAACACTCTGCGAAATGATACCACCTCGAATCGGCTGCGTCGCGCCTGAAACTTTTCGCCAGTTTGCCACCCGAGCTCACAAACCTGATGGCAGGCGCAACTCCGTACATCGGGAGTTTTTAATTCGGAGACTTTACAGTACAGGTAGAGATGGTGAAACGTGTGGAAATTAAGTTAGAACGCGTTTGAAAGACATTAGCAGAAGTTTAGCCGTAAATGAACGGCACTTGATTGGCAAAGCGGTTTGGTATACTTCTGCTTTTTGCGTAGTTTGCATAAACAAATCAAATATGACCTACGACGTTAACATGAAAACCTTTCAAAATGCCAATTAAGGGCCTACGTTGTACCCACACAAACTTTCGATCCAAGGTCGATAAGAAGTGCCTTTCGTCACTTCGTTAAGTGAAGCGTGAGCATTACGATGCCCGAGGCCACTCTCTACATCTTATCAGCTCGTACCTCATACATCGATCAAGTGAATAGCGTAATATGCGGGCATCTATCGCCTGAACGTCTACAGGTAGTTTGCTGCAAAACCCGCCAATCATACGCAAATAACTGAAACACGGCAAAGGATCTATTCCTTGGTTCAAGTTGATTCATAACTTGAAAAGCTGAGCCCCGTATGCCCGTCACGGAATGTTTTAGATTTTACTGGTTATCTAAGTTAACCGTGTGGCGCTTGTTGCCAAAAAACATGGCACCGAAAAATAACTGATCTCTGCCTGTAAAGGTGGCAGCGCCTGAAGCGTAAACGATGCAGAAGTCTAGAGTCGATGACGTCATGGACCAAAAATTTCAAAGTAAAAAGTGATCATCCGTAAACATTGGTGTATCTAGCTGCGTTGATACACGCAAGCCAGGCTGTAAGTTTCTAAATTTACCCTGCCATACCCGAAGTGTTGAAGCCAATCATAAAACGTGTGGATCATGCACGTTCATACATTTTTGTACAAGCAGCATAGAGACATGGATATACAAGTCTTTCTATATGTCATGTCGTGTTTCAAACAATTGCAGAAAAACAAATCAGGATATTTTTGCTTTATCCCAAGCTTCCAAGTTAATTGTATAGTCAAGCAAACCACTGTAAAATTGAACAATGCTGATTTCCCTCATAATGCGAGACAAAGAATGGCGAGCTACTTCAAACGCTAAATCCCTCGTTCTTGCAAGAAAATTATTACCGAAAACAATTTTTCACACTACGGAAATAAAGCTGAATTTAAAATCGCAGAAAACTGGTCAATTTTCTGACTAGTTTTTAAAAAGTTTTTGTCTCGTTATGTGAAATAACTAGAGTAACAACTTTACGGTCTTCTTAACCCCAATAGCAAGCTTTACACGGGCAGTTACACCTTCAAGCCAAATATTGTTTCCATTGAAGGACCGTCCTAATTTCCCTATCCTCCTGATGCCCGAGAACCAAAGCAAGTTGCTTATGTCAAAACAAAATTACAAATTACTCAGCTGACCTTGTTTTTGAAAAAAAATTCACATAAACCGTTACAACCTTGTTCTGCTTTAAATCTCAAAAAATCAGCACAACGCATCAACGATTTTACGTTTTTTTTGCGTGTTTTGTTCGTGTTCTAAGTAGCCGTGCCCGTAAGTTAGATTTTAGAATAGCCAAATGATGCAAAGTCAGCAACGCTACAGACAGAAGTTTATAAAACTCATCCTGCGGTATATGCTTGTTACTTGGAAGAGCTATGAATTTCTTAGTTGCTGAAGCACGTTGGTTAGGTTTATCGCAAATGCTTCTTAGAAAATTCTGTAGGGTTTAGGTATTTTTGCTTGACTGCTAGCAAATACAAAATCTCCATTGCACTTTTACAAAAAGGCCATCTCAGACGTAAAAGAGCATTGCTACCCATAAAGTTGTGTTCAACCAAATTCTCACACATGGCTACAATTCCATTGCAAAGTTTTACAGTAATTTAAGTGTTCTTGGCTTTTCACCCTTCCAAACACCTGTGTAAATTTACTCGTATACCGTGTACACAAATTTTTGTTTGAGTAATGAACATTTGTTCAACGATAAAAACTTGCTTTCAATGCAAACGCGTGTTAAATATAGTTGAAAATTTTAAATCTGCCATACAACCAATGCGGGCTGTCGCGTTTTAAACAGTATTGATGTGCAAACAGAACCAAATCTTTGCGTAAAGATCAAAGTTTAAATGTGAATTTTCTGACAAAAAGCCCCAGAAAGTACACAGCATGCTTTTTCTTCTGACCTGACTGTGACTTCCCAAACGGATCGCATGCAGTGTAGTGTCACAAATTGCCTTCTGAACAGTTTCTCGTAAAACTATCTGCAAACACCTCTTTTCGCGCACGAACATGAACTTCTTGGTTAATGATAATGCCAATGTATGTCATTATTATCGTAAAATTGAAAAAAATGCTGCAACAAAACCCTAAGAATCGTGTGTTTTTCACCTTCTCGGTATCATCACAACATCGCAGAGACGTGAGTCAATTCACAGACGTGCTTAAAGAAGCGCATCGCTATGTTCTTACAAAGCTACTCACCATCAACACTGGAAACGGGCGCAGGTGGCAAAGATTCTTTGACTGTTGGTATTTTCTCCGGCTGCTCCTCAGCAACAACCTCCGATTTAGTCAAGGACGGTGGATCGCTTGCCGCTGCTTGTTTCTTCTTAACAGAAGATCCCTTCTTGTCGCGATCACCTGTGAGGAAATGCGCCGGTGATGGCATTTCCGCTACAGCTCGCGACCATTTGGCACAACATGTAAATAGGAGCATCACTGTTGCTTTACAGTTATTATTCGGGAAAACAGCGAAAGTCTGCAAGTCCTGCAGCTAAACTAGTGCTTCTTGTACGGCTATTAAAGCATTTCTAACATTTCCTTGCACAGATGGCCACAGCGTGCAAGTCGTTGCCTAATGTTTGAAAGGATAGCATATCACGCATTTGAGCCACGCTTTCACGGGTTTGATAGTTAGTTCGCACGATGGGTCGTGTATCAATGTTGAAACGAGATCAACTAATACATTTGTCTTTAAGATTTTTGTTTTTACTATTTCCTGTTGTATCCAATTGTATGCCAGCAGTAACTACTGTTTCAGCGTGGCACAAGGTGAACACCAACCGGTGGTGCTTGTCGAAGGCTCTGAAATCGTATCTACTGCGCTAACCTTGCCTTGAAGTGAGTTAAGATAACCATGATTATAAAATAAGAAAGGTCCTGCACGCGGTGAAGACTGGGCATGAATAACGATACTTTTGACGAAAAGTGTAACTATTCTCGCAAACATACAAAAGTTTCAGTTTTACTTCTCTTGCTACAATTACCATAGCCATCCTTACTAAATGTCGCCACATTGAAAATATTTAAAAAGGTTTTTTTTTCTTCAACATCAACAATTTGGTATATACATGGAATTTAAATATCATTCCAACATCAACGCAATATAATGTCCTGAAGGGATCCTGAAGCTTTTTGTGTAAGGTCTTAGAGCTAACTTTTCTATTGACTTATTTCAGTCATTTTCCTGGAAACAATTCAAAATGCAATCGTTCCTTCAATTCACTTATAGTCTGCAGGATTATAAAAGTCCAAATCGATCCTGAAATACTACCCTCCTAACGTATGATATGAGTGCAGCTGCATTCAAGTCACAAAACTAACCTGTCATAGCAGCCTTCAACTTTTTGTATTTTTTCAACATATTGAAAGTGTCAGTGTCAGAACGCAGAAACTTTTTCGAACTTCTTCAGTTTTCACGGTTTTATAAACAATCTTTTAAAAGAACTTGTATACCTTATGATACTAAGCACACGAAGTCTGACCTCATGCTGCAAATTCAAAAACAACAAATGTTCAATGAAAAGTGTTCGATCGTTTTAGTTTTTAAAACGTCGCCAAACCAATCTCTGCTGAGTTTTAACAAAAATGCTGCACTGTGCTTTTCAGTGCTTTGATTAATTACTAGCATCTTGTTTGAACGTAAATTGGTACTTTTCAATGCTATCTGAGGCTCGTCGTTACAACTGACAATTTTTCCTTTTTGTGCAGAGAAAAGCGCGTTCGATCGCTGCGCTTACGGAAAACTGCGCTTCGTCTCGTCCACGTTGCTAAAAGTCAACTGGCCTATGCTGTTTCTTATCGTCTCAGCAAACGGCCGTCACGCGTCACAGAGCGATTGCATTTGCAAAACAGCGACGCCGAAAAATTTGGGGCGAAAACAGCGCAGAAATCCGACTCTCTCACTTCGCCAGCCCATGTTGGAAGAACCAACAACAGCAACTGCAGTGCATGCACGACACAGGCGGCAACATTTCAGTTAATTTCCCGCCTAGAATCTTATCACACCCAAGAGCTTCGACTGGCGGTTATCTCCTGTTTCAAACAAGAGCTGTTCAGGCGTTTAGTTTTAAGCCCCTCAACTACCAAAAAATCAAAGGTTTCAATCGATCGTTGCGCTTGCAGGTCAACAAAAAGAAATCAAACCTTCACCGCTTGAGCCAGTACCTTCATTGCGGTCCGCTGTACGAGTCTATGCTACTTTTTGCTTTCTAGAGTTAAAGTGTCTTCAGCTGAATTTGTCCAGCAGTCTTAAAAGAAGATTTTTTAGAAATCAGACCGCCAGAAATATCATATTTTGTCGCAGAGAGCCTTGAAATATTTATTGTTAATCAAGAGTGTGATATATTGCATCCGAGCAAAACTGGCGTGGTGGTCAGTGGAAAGTCGTACAACCAAGCATTTGAAAATGAAAACTCGTGCTTTTCTGTACGTCTTTTGGTTTTTCATTGTGTCTCCGTTTGCACGCATTTGAAGATGAATATTATAAGCAAACAACAGCTCGCTGCGGGAAAAATGAAACCCTACTGCCTTTTCTAGGTGGCTTGCAGCTGGTGAAGCGAAGGTTTATATTGAGATAAATGAGACAAGAAGTACATCAATCAATGTCTCACCGATCAGACCACAGGCACTGGTGTTGCGGAAACCGCAAAAATGTCGAATTCCATTTTTCTGTTTGCTTATCGTCCTTCTTGAAGAACTTTGCAAATCAATTTCGAAAAATTGACCAAGTGAGCAAAACCAGCACCCACACCCCAGGCAACTTAAGCTCCCACGCATTTTTCAAGCTAAGGTTTGTATGGGTACTTGAACAATATCTTACGCAAGCAGAGATGGGAATAAGGATTGTATTCGTCATCATCGAATTCTGCCAGTTTCTTACTGATTGACGTCACACATTGGTTAACGAGCTAGTCAGGTGCATGACAGTCAGGTGCATGACTGCATGTGTTATAGACCAGGGGTTCTCAACCTTTCTCTGACCATATACTCCTTCCGCATTTCGGCCGATGAGCATGTACCCCTAAATTTCTTATGAAAAATGCTAAGGAAATGACAAAAATCCACTGAATTTTTAATAGAACTTTTAGATTTTTAGAAGTACGAATGTAGATCCCTTTTATATGTCTCAAAGTTATATGTGCAAATATTTGGAAATAAATAATATGTAAGTATATTTTCCCTTCTATTGCTAACATCAAATGTACCCCTAGGGGTACACGTACCCCAGGTTGGGAACCCCTGTTATAGACCAAGCCATTTTCCAGCCAACATAACAGTTTTATGAAAGAGACTGTGTTCACATTGCTTGGAGACGATTGGGGATCTATTTGCTTCGCAATCGCTGGATAAAAACAAGTGATCTTTGCGCAATCGAACCATCAAAACGCGCGAGGTTGAAAAAAGTTAAAACGACTCATCAAACGGAGAAGTTGGGCAAAAATTCAGTGATGCGAGTTTTGGCGGTTTATGGCTCAAGAAAACAACAACCTTTCACATACTTGCACCTTCGGTAGTAAACCGAATTCCAATATAATTTTCGGGCAAAAAATCGCAATAAATAAATGGAACATAAAAAAAGAAAAACAATAAACCTATTGTCTGAGAATATACTTCCAGTTGGCGCCGTGTGCACGTACTTCCAAAAGGAGTGCTAAGGAGACAACTTCACCTTGTTGCAATTTCCCTAACCTCTGGAAATGACCACTATTTCCCAAATGCAAGACGGCACCAGATTTGCTGTCAATTTATGTGGTTGCTCTTACAAAGCCCGAGACATTTGAAAGCGCATAAGTTGCCATCTTTTTTTTATATAAAACACCAAAACGTCAAACGTTTGACAATGCTTTTCGTCAACCTGTGGCACCTAAATTTTCAAACGACAGTGTGATCTGTTTGCATCAACTCGTAAGAAACGAAGCCGTTTACCTTTAACTTTGTTAACTTTTCTCAGCAACACAAAATGCGTGCCTGCATATGGCCTGTGCCAGGAACTGAAGGTGCCGTGAAAACGGCGAAAAGCGATTTTTCCGCCTATCACAACATCATTGTGTTCTGATCAGAACCGTCGCCAGAAACTTTTCAACGGGGGGGCTTTGCATTTGTGCGCGGGGACTTTGCATTTTGTGGGGTCTTGACATTCTAAAAATTTACAAACACTTCACTTCTTTCGTTTGAGCGAGTAGTTGAAACCACAGCTTGGCCGCACTGGATCTCGGGGCAGGTGTTGAGCAGCCATTCAATTGTCTCATCGTTCAGCACCGTCAGGCCATGCAGTCCGTGGGGAGGTCGATGGATAGGACATTGGAGAACAACATAGTCGATGGTTTGTTCTTCTGCGCCACACTCACAGGCCGAAGAGGAGGCCATACCCCATTTTTACAAGCAGGAGCGGAAACATCTGACACCGGTGCGGAGGCTGTTAAGCCGGACCCAGGCTCTTCTTGAGAGGGTCATTCCAGTGGGGTGGGTGCCGGTGTCTCACTAATATATAGTGTTTCCTGTTTCAATTTGGCGGACCTTGAGCTTTCTTTGGGGGGGCTAAGCCTACCAAAGCCCCCTCATGGCGACGGGACTGGTGCTGATTCTAGCGGTACTTATTCAAATGAGGTAGGATTTCGGTCAATACGAGATAGAGAAACATAGCTGCACTTGACTATTACTCTTGACATACTTGCATCTTGCAGTTTCACATTACAGAAACTGAACAAGGACAAGAGTTGCTCCTTTCTTGCTAGGACTAATGCGTATCTTAAAAGTCAAATAATAATCTTAAATGTTTTTCAAAACTGCTACTAAATAACCTTGTTCAATATTTAACTGCAAAGCTTAAAGGAGACCAGCGTAGGTCGCCCTATAAGTTTGGATCATAATTTTTACTTTAGTTTCGTAAAAACACATGGGGACAATGCAAATGTGCGTTATGGCGTAATTTCCATTATCTTAAAATATGACCACTGAATGCCAACTTATGCTCTTACTTTTTCCATAACAGCTTCTGTCGCCCAGGTGAAATGTCGTTTCTTCTGGAGAGGTAGCAGTGGATATCTCCACTGCGCTCCGCAACGACCTATTGCGACTAGCTCTGCTGCGTCTGCCATTAACGCATCTTGGTTTCATCTGCTGGAAACTGTTCCTTTCGGCCTCAGGCACCGCAGAACACGTCGTCCCAGCCTCACGGCCGCAGTTGTCGCTGCCCATGTGCACCGAATCGTCAGTAACTGTGGGCGACCAAACGCCAAGGGCTCTCTGCCTTCGCGGTGTACTTGAGGATTCACGCCTCCGCCGCCGGGACATCTGTTGCTGAGCGTCGGAAAATCCACTGTCAAAGTCATAAGTGTTTGGTGTGGAGAAGCCTGAAGAAAGAACATTGCCAGCACTTTTTATCTGGCTACCGGTCACGTGATCTTCGGAGTTGGAGGGTGACTCGCCGGATCTCTGATTAGGACTGCTGGCTGAAGCATATTCATTTCTTTCAACTGTCCTCCGTCGCCGTTGCCTCTTTGTAAGACTTTTCTGCTCATCAGGTTGTTTCTTTTCTACTTCAACATAAGTAGAACAGGCGTCAGCAGGGTTTCTACTTGAGAAATCCCCTGCAGGAAAGAAAGTTTCAGTCGACAAAGGGATTCTCTCTTTGGGTTTAGTATTGACTGCTTTCTCAGCCATGCTGGGATCAATCCCTTGGTTTCGTTGAAACTGGAATGCGCTCCTTATCTCTGCAGAAAAAAGAAATATGTTTTGTGCTTTCATCATCACAGTAACTGAAGTAAAGGTTCTAAGCTGCATAAACACAGAAATGGTGCAAAAATCTAACCTACCCACTCTTTGTGAACATCTTTGGTAGTACTACTTGCAGTATATTTGTACAGTGTTGAGTTTAGTCGGTCTAGAGTCAAAGGTCAGGGTTATTAGCACCACACTGAACGCACTGACTATCAGATTACTGACCGGGCTTCAGCCAAATTTGTTGTGGCGATGGTACACGAACTACTACAACTGCATATTTGCATATTTTTCAACTTGGTCTTAAAGTCAGCACACTAAGTTTTGGCACAAGAAGAAAGTTTTCCTAGAATTATTTCCTAATTGCAGTCTAATTTTTTCCCTAACCACGACTGGCTTGGGCTTTCTTAGACAAATTATTGCATAGAAAGAATAAGAATCCGATAATTGAGGAAATGCCATGACGTAGGTCTAGGTCACAGACTGGTGTTTTGTTATAACTGGAGAGTGGATAAAACAATTTCTCTGAATATTAACGGCTTAAAAGTTTTATTTGCAGGATGTTTCAAGTGCAAGTGACAGATATTACTCAAACTGTGGAAATCTGAGCGCTACTGCAACGTTCGTAGCCTGCCTGTTGTGCATGATTTTAACCAAATATGCCACAAACCTTTGGTCAACAACATACGAAATGTTTCTTAGTAATGGCATACATGGGCTACTACTTTTGGTAAAAAAACAACTTAACTGCTGGATATGCAAGACTTAAAGCGCCAAATGTTACCGGGCTGCATGTGGGTTGAAACTGGCAAGTAAGGAAAAAGTTGAGTCACCATAGCAACAGCGCAACGTCAAGATTGTTGACGGCAAATTATGCCCAGGATCATACATGATTTGGTAACTGAAAACAAATTGGGTGCCTTCTACACGTTTCGGCAAGCTGGCAATAACCCAATACTACACCCAATACATCAGTAACGGTCCATCGACAAGCAACTTGCCAACACGATGATTTCGTCAAACTTCAAATTTGGTGACAGGTTTGTTTGCAGTTGGTCAAGCATTCCCCTGCCGCCCATTCGACATGCTTCCAAACAAGTTGTTAACGAGTTATCCCCGAACTAGGTCAACACGTACCTGGAATGATGTTTTGATTCAATTCGAGAAGTTTTTTACTGAGAAAGTCTCTTTCGCGGTCAGTCAGGCACTGCAGTATATAGAGCCAAATAACTTGGCGCTGGGTGTCAGGCCCGTGCAGTATGGGATACAGGTGGAAGAGGAGATCATCAAGTTGACGAGTGCAGTGAAACTCACTTAGAGCATTTTTTATCGTGCGTGCCTCACCAGAATCCAGGACTTTTTCAAGCTGAAACAGGCAAAGAAATTCATTTAAATGCGTTGTTAAATACGAAAGGTAATGTCAGTTGAATTCTCTGGTCAAGCCCAATATAGTTTTCAGTTGACAGCGGCCCTTGCCACAGCGCAACAAACAAATGTTAGTTTTACCGGTCAAGGTTTGGGTTGGTAGGGTTTTTATTCAGGAGCACACTTGATGTTTGTCCAATGAATCATCGCAGCGCATGTTTTTGACACGCCCATATCGCATCATTTACGCCTTGCTCAAAAACGAAATTCTACCCTGATACTGAGTGCGACAACAAGCTGCTCATTTGGCATAGTCGAGGGCGGCTGTGCGATGAGTAATTCTATTTACAGATATTTTTCACACTGTAGGACAGTGGTGGATAACTTCACTGCACACGAGGGTGCCTTTCATGGCCCTCGACCCCACTCGCAGGCAAGTCTTTTCTCATGCCTAGCAGTGTCAGCCAAGCTTTACATTAACCATTGCCTTTCACCAGATGAGACTCCATTTCCGGGTTCGAGGATCATTTTCGGGAAAACGTCGAGCGCCATCGCTTTTCGCTTTTGCTTTCATGAGCCTTCTAGTTGGCGTATGAGCGGCAATTTTAGAGAAACTTTTAGGGGCCAGTGCTTTTCACTTTGTGGGCCACGCTTTGCCCAACTCTTGCAGAACGTAATACCTGCTGCTTGAAAGTGAATCCATTGATCTTTATATGATCAGGCACATAGTCCAAAGCCCAGTGCAGAGGGTCTAAGGCATCAGACTTTTGAATTGCGGGTTCTTTGTCAGGGACTGACGTTTTGATATCGTATGTTGAATGGTGGAAAGAAGATAATCCTGGCAAAACTGAAAATATCGTAAAGGCCGTCATGATATAAGCAAGCCATTGTCCTGCATTAACGTACAGTATATATGATCCGCAGTGCACGTTCTTAGAGAAGTGGTTTGATCCTTTTAATAAAAGGTTATTGCAAGAACACACTTCACTCAACGGCTTTCGAATGAAGTATTCTCGTAGTAATTTCAAAATTAGTGTCGAACGCAAAGCGCCTACATCAATAACATTGTTTTTCATTATCTGCCTGTAGCCAAATTTATAGCAAAGATAATAATAAATAATAAAACCTGGGACCTCTGCAAAAAGTTAAGAAAAAGACACATTCTTTTTCATCTAGCCTATACACTTACCGATAAGTACCACTCTTTTGTTTTGTTTTCACTGAAGTATCAGCAAATGTTTATCTGTGACCTTGTAATTCACTAAAATATCAAAATTGTTTGGAGCGTTTGAAAGTTCTTTCAGGCGTAGGCTCAAGTTAAAATGCATTGCTTCAACCTTCTTATGCTAGATCAGCGGTCTCCAAATTACTGCCGGCGGGACAAATCCCGGTCCGCGAAGGCATTTCATCCGACCCGTGAAGCCGTTTTGTCAATAATGATAAATAATATTTTTACGAAAATTTGTTGATTTAGCAGAATGTAATATATCTTCAAACAACCGCTTGAGTAAGGTGTCCGCCCTCGAACTGTTGTGTAATCGCTTAGGTATGTGGCCCCCTGGCAAAAACGTTTGGAGACACCTGGGCTAAAACATTGGTTCCCAACATGTGTGATACCGCGGTCCCTGGAATGCTTTCATGGTGAAAGTGTTACTGAGTATATTTCAGAAATTTCTAGGTAATTTTGACAATGTAGGAAAAGTGTTCATAAACAAAATATCTGAAAAGAATCAGCTTAAATGTCGGATGCCACACGGCGAACAACATTTGTCGCATACCAAACCAATAATCACTTATTTCTATGCCTGGCATATCAGGCCCGTAGCCAGGTTCTAAGATTTGGAGGGGGAAATACCCTTTAGGGGTAAAATTTTTGTTTTTATTATATTTTTAAAACAAATTATCCTGGGAATAACACAATGACATTTGGGGGCACTGCTCCCGAATGCCCCCCGTAGCCACGTGTTCACGAGTCAGTCTGAATTAGCCCAGTATATTGCCATTGTTTCTTGCTGAAATTTATTTGGGCGTGTGAGGTTCACGAAGTTAACGCTGTCTGCAGGGAATAGTCTCCAGCCAGAATGAGCTACAACAGCGGTTCGCTACCCGGGGTTCTGAGGAGTTTCAGGGTTCGAGAAGGTGAAACAGGAGGTCTAAGAGTTATAGCTTTTTATATGATAAGACTGCGGTCAAGGATACCTTGGTGTTTGTTACAGTAGCAAATGCACAGCTAGAATGATTTCAGATGGCCGTTTCTGAACCTGAAATCAGAAATTCCTATTCACGTCAAGTTTTGAAAGTATTGGATTTTCTGAAACTAAACGTCTTGGGGGGTTGGGGTATGCAAGAAAGACGTTACTTTACTCAAGAGTCCGCGCATAGGAGAAGGTTGCGACACACCGAATCGAGGCAGGAAAGTGCTTTCAGTTTTAATGACTGCAAATATCACGTCAGATGCTAACTTGCATTTGCCGTGACTGCGCATGTAAAAGATGCTTAGCGGAAACAAAACTACGAGTTTTAGCGCTGAACATTATAAAAGGGAAGTTTTCATATCAAAACGCAATTTTAAATAGACCGTTCGTAGCACGATATAAGCCTAAGTAATGCGAGTTTTGCTTGTCATTTGCCAAGTGCCATGGCTCAGGCCCGTAGCCAGGTTTTAAGGTTTGGAGGGCAAAAATACATTTTTAGGAGGGAAATATTTTTGTTTTTATTATACATTTAAAGCACAGTTGTCTAAGCACAACAAAATTTGGTGAGGCGTTGCCCTCGAATGCCCCCCCCCCCC
>Ga0210059_1000064_pt1 | contig 82278 bp, 51 predicted proteins | sample Ectturendosymbi2_FD_188042 | JGI IMG/M metagenome (GOLD analysis project Ga0210059, IMG submission 188042) | Ecteinascidia turbinata endosymbiont from Florida, USA - Sample 2 (SPAdes) (version 2) | ecosystem: Host-associated > Tunicates > Ascidians > Unclassified | place: Key West, Florida...
GCTGATCAGCCATAGCAGAGAAAATAAAGACAATTGTTTCGAATAAAGTTAACTATCGCGGAACAATATCTTAAACATGCGAAGTGGACGAAAGGTCTGCAAAAAGTGGTGAGATAGTTTCTGGATGCAGACGATAACCCAGATTCCCAGCAAAATCTCATTATTAATTTTTGGTCAATTTACAATGTTACTTGAAATTTGCATGCAAATTCATTCCATGGTATTTGCAATAAGTCGACAAATTAACAAGCAAAAAGTATGCGAAAACAATGAAATCTCCTTTGCACAGGCAATAAAGTTTTTGTAAAATATCAAGCTCAAGGGGCGGGGTTTAATCCCAATCCCCCCCTTGTGTACGCCCTTGCAATGCGGTCAACGCTTGCGCTGATCAGCCTTAGCCGACAAAATAAAGACAGTTGTTTCGGATAAAGTGAACTATCGCGAAACACAATCTTAAACATGCGTAGTGGACGAAAGGTCTGCAAAAAGCGGTGAGATGGTTTTTGGACGCAGATGATGACCCAGATTCCCATCAAAACCGCATTATTACTTTTTGGCCCATTTACAATGTTACTTGAAATTTGCATGCAAATTTATTCCGTGGTATTTGCATTAAGTCGACAAATTACCAATCAAAAAGTATGCGAAAGCCATTAATCTCCTTTGCGCAGGTAATAAAGCTTTTGTAAAACATCAAGCTCATGGGGGGCTTTTAACCTCAAACCCACCCCCTTGCGTCCGCCTTCGTGCAAGCGCAGGGTATTTTAAGGTTGATGTGACCTGATGAAGGCTTCGTTAAATCTATTCGTCGACTCCGGAGCGAAGGATCAAGCGACATACTCTAAACCAGTTATGTCCAACCTGCGGGCCGCATGCGGCCCAGTCGAAGGTTTTGTGCGGCCCACTTTAGGTTTTCGTTGTAGTAAAAGTATCCTACATCCTGGCAACCTGTCCTTATTTTGATGATCTTGAACTTGACATTTTTAATGCAGGTGGTCCTCAGTGCCACTACATCACGTCTGTTACCACTGCAGTTAGGATTCGAACGCTTTCTGTATATTAGTTTAAGCTAAGTTTAGTTTGCTAAGATCAAAGTAAGCCATTCAGTGTGCTGCCCTCATTAATCTGTCATTCAGTGTACAGCCCTGGTCAAGACAGTGACACAATTTTTGGCTCAGTAAGCCATTTGCGTTGTACATAGCTGTTCTGAATGAGACAACATGCACGACGTCAAGAGAACAGTGACTGCTTAACAAGACTGGGGGCGTAAAGGACCAACGCCACGTCGCAAACAATCAACAAATGCCAAATAATTAACGACGCTCAACAAAAACGCACTCGCGCGCGGGACAATACAAAAACAAGCAAAATAATGCCAAATAGGACAAAGGTTTAACCTTGGTGGCAATTAGACATTTTGAGAAACCGCAACTATTTCATCTGAATACTGAGATCGTCATAAAGTGAGGTTTCGGTGTATTTTGGCGATGGTTATGCAGAGAGGTTTTACTCTATTTTGAGAGACCGTTGGAAATATTTGCGAGACCGTTTCGATCCCTCAAAACACCATAAAAAACACTGTGCAAGTGTATTTGTTGCAATATGCAGCTTGGTGATAGGCTGCTTAGGCTAACTTACTGCTAGTATCTTGGCCGTACCGTAAAACCAGGCAGGCTGCTGAATGGTGTGAGCAAGTCTTGTTGGAAAGTGGGCCGGATTGTAATTGGAAGCGATGTCTATTTTTTGTTTTTTTAGTCGTTTTGTTCAGTGAGGAGAGATATTTTCTTTTAGTCTGTTAATTTTTCGCAGCCGATGTTCACTTCTACTCTAGTAAACCTGCTCATGTATGCGAGTAATGGCAAAGAGGAAGATCTATATGTTATAAACTGTTTCTATCACCACCAACTGCCCACTGTATGAGAGTGGGCCGTTTCAGTTTACAGGATTGAGGCCACCTACTCCTGGAAACTTCATACAGGCAACGGACGCCATTTTCGTTATATGGTTCGCTTCTGCAGTTGCTAAACATAGGAGGATGTATAAAAAGAATACGCAATAGTGCATAACAAATGTAATAATAAAAAAACGCATTAGTACAAAACAAAGGTGATAATGCAAAAGGTAATATCCAAAAACAAAGGTATATAGTAATACAAAACTTAATTCTGTAGTACAAAACAGGGGCAGATCTACAAGCAAATGTAACATTGCAAAATGAACACAGGCTGAAACAGCACGTAGCGGTCAAGTATTTTCCACCTGTCAGAGACAGAGCTTGTATAGTGGTGCCGTGAGTTGAGCACTCGACTTTCAAGATGGTGGAGTCATTTCGATTCACCGTTGGGTCACACCGAAGACCTGAAAGACGGCACTTGCAGCATTTTGCGCATAGGCGGTAATGATGGGCGCAAAACTAAGGCTCATGCGCGGTGAGCTGCCTTGATTTGTCACCGTTGCAGAATTTACTGCGCGAGTAGCTGCGTGGCCACCGGCAAAGAGTAAGGTGAGGTGGGCGCCGACGGACCACTTGTGACACTCCAAAGGAAACGTAACCGAACATAGCGAGAAACCTTTTCGCAACATATTATCCGGTTCCGGTCGACAAACCTGCTAGCTTGTGCCCTGCAGCAGTCTATCGCTTACACCAGGCTTCTCCAAACTTTTTGTCCGAGGGCCACATAAGCTAGTACAGAACATGTCGAGGGCCGGACGTCTTACGTAATGTGGTTGTTTCGAGATATGATACACACCACCAAATCAAGAAATTTTTCGTGAACATATTATTTTTTCATCATTTACAAAATGGCTTCGCGGGCCGTAGTTTGAAGACACCTGGCTTACACCAACTTTTCATTGGCCCCTCTACTTGGTGTGGGTTTGGCGTGTTTTATCTACGGATATGTAGAGGATATTAGACATGCACATGATATACTGCACTTCGTATTACGGGTTTCTGGGAATTCCACGGGAGAATGGACAGTCACAAGTTGCCATGGGATAAGGCAGAAAAATGTGTGCCATGGGCAAGCCTGTGTTTTCTGTCACCTTAAGCGCAATTCTTAAATGAATTGTTAGTTTGAAGCAGTGTTTCTCCACCTTTTTTGTTCCACTACCCACACTTTCAACGAAAAAAAATCGTACGAATCACCAGTGTCTTTTAAGGCGTTTTTAGGGACCGACACGGCCTTTCGAATATTTCCAACGTCCCGCAAAATACAATAGAAACTCGCTTTACGACCACCATCAAAATACACTAAAACCTTCGCTTTATGACCATCTCGGTATTCAGATGAAATAGTTGCGTTCTCTTAAAATACCTTAACGGTCACCAAGTTCAAACCTTAGAACACCCTGACTTGCCACCATGAAAGACTTCATGACTGCATTTGATATGAAGTGAAGAGCAATAAAGGTCCCCAAAATATTGCTGTGCGCCACGTTGAAGAACACTGCTTTAAAGCTTAAGACTTCGTGGGCATGCAAGATCAAGTCAAATTCTCTTGGGGTGCAAGGCTATGAAAAGGCTGGCAATGGCAAACACCGTAGAGTAACCAATTGGTCATTGCAAGAAGTGCGCATGCGCACTGGTAGGTTGTTCACTTGCGTCAGCGCCACAGGAACTGATGAAAAGATATACAAAATAAAAGGCTTGTTGTTGAAAAACGTAAATTCTTGTGGAACAGACCTCTTACGCGGTTGATACGAGTAGTTGCATTCATCGCACAATTATGTGTCGCAAGAAACTTCCCGCTATGAACTCATTATCTACGTCACATACGGCGTACTATTTACGTCGTTGATAGTGGCAGATTTTGCGTAAAGCAACCAGCAGACCACAGGCGTTTGAAAAGTATGAACCTGACCGAATGACCTTTTCACAAAAAACGAAGCTGACATGCCGCCGACTGATCAGACAGCGCTATCATTGGATTAATGGTTTCTCATCGGCACTGGGTCGCGCGATACAGCTTGAACTGTGATTGACCAGAAATTACGATCTTCTCGCAAGGATTTTCTGCGGTATACAAACTCCTGTCAACGCTCTCAAGTATTTCGCATGGTCTGAACGAAATTTCCCCTCGATTGTCTGATGTCGTCAATTCCTCGCACGGGATTTTCCTCTTCATTTTTTTGCGACAGAGTACGTCCTCACACGTGTGTGAGAAGAGCGATAGCACGTGTTTTGAGCTGTGCACTCGTCGAGCATCACTGAGAAATTTTTTTGCGATACCGGCAGAGACATCGCAACACATTAAAACACTCCAAATGCTTTGAAAGTGCGACAAACGGCTTGTTCGTCTGGGACTCCCAGCCAGTCACGTGTGCTAAGGTCATTTTCCGACCTTACAGCGGTTTTCCATTGTTTTCGTAAGACTTAAAAATTGAAAATTGCAATGATACTACGTTGTGTTTGTTTCCCGTCAAAAATAAAATGTTCAGCAGCAGATTGCCGATGCGAAGAAGATGGCAAATCGGTATGCCGCTGTTTGCATACCACTGGGTGATATTCTCTTCAAAATATTGTGGCTTCGAAGCGAAGCGAAACGACACGTAAGTAACAACAAACAAGGGATGGTAGTTCAGAACAGAAAGAAAAGGAACAGCATAACAGCGGGCAATGTTAGCCGGCCGCGAGAACCAACGTGCTAGCCCCCGTAATTTGTTCGGTCACCCAACCCCCCGCTATGCATACCTGGTAGAAATATCGACAGCGACGCAGTTCTGCGTTGTTTTTACTACCGCTGGTAGATCCCGACTGTCATAGCAACGACAACGCCCCAAACGCTCATTAAGTGTGTGCAGGGGATTGGCTGGTTAAGCACCGATATTGCGAACGATTCTTGCGGACTGGGCACTACGTACTTCGTGGACAATTCCGGGTACCATTGGCAACTGTCTCTGGGGGAAAAAAAAGATAGAATTCAACTTGAAAAGCAGGCGATGATTATATCGATGCATGGAAATCACCGGTATTGGATATCAATAGCAAACCGAGGCGGGATGCCCACGGGAAGCGTGGGATACAGCTCCTGGTGATTAAACGGCACACTGGTCTACATGCAAAGTAGCGCGCTTCGGCTTGCCGATCAATTTATGAATGTTTTTGCCTGGCGTGATGTCACAAGACGTGGCATGTGCCCGGTCTTTCCTTATCATCGTTTGTACTGCAAACAAACAGTGTATGCGGACTGGTCTCGGAGTGAGCTATCCCATTTTCTGTCAAAATCAGCAACAAATTCATTATTTTGGCACGTCTGCTCCTGTGGAAGGACTAACCTTTGCTGGCTCAGCCTGGCTGACGGGCAATAGTGTTTATTTGCGAAGTGTACAGCCAAGGGAAATGACTGCAGAACCGTTTTTTCTTGTTATCAATCAAATTGCTACTACAGCATGCTGAATTTCTTTAAGAGTTCTGTGTCGATTTCGATGATAGCATGGCCGTGCTGGACTGCGTCTGTGCGTTCATTCCAGCTAAGTCTGCGCGTTGTTTTGTTTTGCTTGTCACAGGCCAGGACGCCCGCATGGACGTCGGAAGGGGGGAGGGGTAGCTTTCCGCCCCTAGATTTTGAAATTCGGCATTTTCCTATTACATTCTTAGAAAAAAGGTTGCGCTTTGTTAGTTTCGAGAGGGAAAGGTGAAATTTCACCACTTTCGGTCCCTCCACCTGAAAAATCTTTTTGGCTATCTCTGAAAAAAATCCCACTGTTGCCCCTCTCCTGGAAAAAGGTTGCCCCTCTCCACTGGAAAAAATTGCTCCGACGCCCATAGACGACTGGACACACTACTTCCTTAACAGCTGTAACGCATGAGGGCGAGAATGCTTTGTGCAAAGAGTTTGGTAAGTGCGAGCATTCCGGCTTGTTTTGCAAGACCGCTGAATTTAAACGTCAAGCTGTCAGTAACGTCCCGAGCTCTCCGGCCAGCGCCGTTCCGAAACCATCTTGCGCAGGGGATGTTTTTCCACTGTGTCTATGACAGTCTGTCTGGAGCGACATCCGTCCCTTCGTCAGCAGCATTTGAAGGTGCGAATCATGCGGGTCATTGTTGCTGAACAACAACTACAAAATCTGAGGACGTTTGGATTACGGAAATGCATTCCCAGTAAGCAGCTCACATCGAACAACCTGCGAGGCGTCACGCCCACGCTCCGCCCGTGGAACTCATTTTCAAACGGAAAGTGCAGCGTGCTTACCGTGTATGCTCCAATGCAAGGCGCACTTGAACATAGGTTACCTAAGCCTCTGAGATACTTTCGTGTACTAGTACGTTTTGCGTTTAATTGACAACCCTGGTAATGATGCTTGCACCACTTCTTCTGTTCGTCATAATCCCTCCTGTGACGGAGTTTGCACACAATGCTGAAGAGAATAGAATGCGAAAAGATAGTTTGGTCGACAAAATGTAGCCAAGGATACGCTGAGCGTCATCTATGCCTTTCGATAAGGTAAAAAAATGCAAGCCGCCCTTGACTGTAAGCCGCATGAAATGATGAAAAAAATCTTTACAAACCGCGGCTTACAATCGAATAAATACGGTATGTTTGTTGTTCTGGGCCCCTGCACAGCATATCGCTAATGACGAAGCGCCATTTCAGCTTTGTCTCGAATTTCATTCACCATATGACGTTTATTCTTAAACGGCGTGTGTTAACCGCGAAAACGCGGGAAGCGCGACAAGATTTTAAGGCTCACAACCCAGCACCTGTAAACAAAGGCACAAAAGGGTTGTCTGACGTAACAAGGTATCCTATGACGCAGTCCATGCATCCGAACGCCAGGTATGAAAACGCCGGAGAAAATGTTTTCCTTTCATTTTATTATCGCGAGCACGGTGTTTAGTCACAAGAAATGGTAAGCTAGTTCTATCAAGCAAATTGTTTCAAAAGTAGGATTTGGCGGAGGTTAGTCTGAGGTAGCATGGGGAGGATTTGGGAAAGCCCACCAAGTTCCTGCGGCTTTCAAACGCAGAGGCTTTTGCATGAGCTTGACAGACTCGTGGAAACGCAGCATTTACCGAGCTGTTGATGAAATTTGTGTGATATCGTTAAAAAGTCGTATGAAAAAAAAACGAGCCTATCCGCTGACTTCCCTGTTGTAAGTGAAGATCACAATGGATTTGCAATTGGACGTTTCCTTGCCTCCATTTCACAAGTGGCACGCAATCAATGTGCTGTAAGTGCAGCGAAACAAATTGATGACTATATCATAAGTTTTTTTCTCTGTTGACTTTTGGGTTAAAATTTAAAAATAAAACTTGAGATTGTCTTCGCATATACGCCGAGCGACGTAACAACAACCCTTCTTTCGTTTTCAGAAAGGTGTGACAGATGTGAATCCAGGGCCGCAAACAGCTTATGTTTTCGGAGCGTGGTCAAAATCGTTGTAATTTTGTTGTACTATTTTCGGGGTTGTAACTTGTTGTTGCACTTAACAACGAAACATGTCTTTGAAAATTTCCTGGGAGGGGGGAATTTGCCCGGTTGCGGGCCTGCGTGAACCCCACAACTGCCTCGCCAAGTTCAAGCTGTATCGCGCGCACTGGCAGCTCTGACCAACCTGGGCAGCGTTCCGAGTCGGGGTCGTGGTTTTCGGGCACTGGCAGTTTCATCTTGAATCGTTTAGGTCACGGTAACCTTTGCAGTCCTCGAGAATCGCTTGAATGCTTACTCAGTACACCTTTAGCGTCAACACAAAGGTACACTGCCGCCGTACAGGAAATGCTCCAACTGGCTGAGGTGACAAATTGTATACTGCCTTGTATCCGGCGCCCGCGTTGTTGCTCCGTTAGTTGCGCGGATTCCTCTGGGTTTTCTGTTGTGTGGTGTCGTTGAACTTTGCCGATTGTTGGATGCGTCGATTCGTAGGAGCAGTTTTTTCTCGGCCCGTCTCGCCACCTGCATCAGTGGCGTGAATGCAGGTGGTAATTGATGAACGACACTGAAGGCACTTCCATGGCAGAGACAAGGTATGTCAGCACCGTGAGATGCTCAGAGTTTGGAAGGAATTGAGGCTGGGACCACACTTCATAGTAACGTTGCACGGGTACAAGAGTTATTTGACGGGACTACTTTACTGATGGAAGCAGATTCGTTGGTCAAAAACCGCCGTAACGAAAAAGCAAACACTACTCAATCCTATGTCGTGTTTTTATGAGCTGTTCGATGCGTTGTAGACTTAGAAACGCTGATCAGGAATTGCGTTGTCAGCGGGTGCTGCTCAGTGCCTAAGTAGCTGCCGAAGGCCAAGAACAGTAAGGCGGATTCTTGGCTGTGATTTACCCGCGGTTCTGCGGGCAGAGCACGGAATACAAACCAAGTTTCTAGGTTAGTTTTACGCTAAGACGGTCAACTTGTGATAGGAATAGAAGTGGCAGCGTTTAACCATTACGTGCAACAGGGACCTGGCATGCCGGAACTTGAGGCCGAACTGCCATGAGCTTCTTATATGTATGGGGAGTTTTCAGGTCGCATTGCAAGAATATAACGCGTTATACAATAACGCGTCGGCGGAGAATTTACAATTTAGCTTGTGTGCTGGTGTTAGTTGCAAAATGTGCGTTTATGGTGTTTGGCTTAAGAGTGGCTTTTATGCATGGCAAGTATAGTTCAAATGCAATTTTTATTCACAGAGTTTCAACTTAACTTGTAACAAACATGTTGGCTTGAGTCGGTTTGTGAATGCAAAACATTTTAGTGTTGTAAAATTACAGAAATCGGAGGCAGGTGAGAACCTTCATTGGTGTGCCTATGCTTGTCTCTGTAAGGAAGATTTTTTGAAATAAAGCGAAAGCGTCTGTACAGCTTATAAGCTCTGTTTTGTAGGTTCCACGCCAAGCCTTCTGAAGAAGAGCAAGAAAAAAAGTGAGTTTTGCCTGAGCTTTGATGGATTTTCAGTTCAATACAAAGCGAATTGGTATTCGCCAGACCGTATTGAATTCTCTCAAACTTGTCCATAGAGCACCAGTAGAGTCGCCAACAAGCGCATTTGAGATTTATGATCGTCAACAACTTTGGCACAGCTGCAACGAAGCTAATGACGTAAGAAAGTAATTCGCACTTAAAAATGCTCGAGGAAAATGTAACGCTCGACCAGTTGATGACGCTACGCGCGAACTTCCCAGAACGTCGATGTTGCGGCTTCATCTTGCGCCAATTACATCCACCAATTTCCGGGAGATCCCCTGGTCAATGAAGGTTTTTTTAATAAACCTGAACGACCCACGCCTTCGAATGTTTGCTCGATATTTTTGGCCACGGTGCTTCTCTCCACCGCTGTTTTTAGGCGCTGAGCACGTTTGCGAAACACGTCAAACGGAATTTCACTTTTGCTGTCATTGAAGCGGATCGGGCTTATTGGGGGGGGGGTCATTTGCTTGGAAATAACTTGCCGTTTTGGTCAGGAAAGGGCTTTGCTTGGGTCGTAAAGTCGTTGCGCAATATGTTTTTTTGTGGGCGTTATATATATGTTTTTGTATCAATGGTGTAGAAAGTTAGAAACTTACCAATTTTACCGTAAATTTCACGAAAGAAACCAATAGATATTACGATTTTCGCAGAGCGTTGTTTCTTCGTTTTCGACGTATCATCCGACAGAAAAAGCGTAGCGGCACAGGAACTTCGGAAGAGGCAAAATCTGGGACAGCGTTTATTCCTGAAAATGTTTGAGTCTGCTAGAAGTGAATGCCTGCTAGATTCATTGCTTTGCTGGTTTCGCATAAATTCAAAAACGAACATTAGAATTTTAATCCTTCGCTGCTGCTCAGCGTTTTCCAACCACAGACTAACTCCGCTGGCAGCAAAGACCTTCGCGGACTGAAGCGCCTGAGCTATTGTCAAGTGCGTGCTGGAAAATTCCGGCACTGGCGTAATTCCAAACCCTTTGCTTTATAAGCCTCAGGTGGCCTTGGAGTCCGCAGACTCACCAACAGATTTTCACGAACCCAACTGAGTTCGCCCACTTGGAGCTAGGCAGAGACGTTTGTCCTAACGGGTGACCCCTCACAACGCTGTCCACTCTTTCGTCCTGTGCACCCTTTGTGTTGTTGTTTCCACTTTTTACGACTTGCAACAAGTCGAGAAACATACCACAAGTTTTGATGCGGGTATGATAGAACCATGGAAATTTGAAGGTTAATTATCATATTCCGTAGATCAATGGTTCCCAAAGTGGGGTAAATTTCTCCCGGGGGTAAAATACAATTTTTGGGGGGATAACGCGGAACCAACTGAAAACGATGTAAATACGAGCATAATTGTTAAGTTCTTTTGTGAAGTAGTAGTTCACGTTTGAGTACTTTTACTGATTTTTGTGCAGTGATTAATCAACTTACTGAAATGTAATGACAACAATATAGACACAAGCATACTAGTTGCGTTCTTTTCACAACGCAAAATATTGAGGGTAAGAAGACCTAATCGCTACCTTAATTTGGGTAACGGCTTGGACAAGTTTGGGAACCATTGCCGTAGATGAAGCTACAACTCTTGTGCTTTCGTATGACATTACGCCTGTAGTGACAACTGGTCATTTTCTCAGATTCTCTCGACAGCGCCGAGCTTTTCAAGCAAGCGAGCTTCGAGACTCTGAATTGCAACAGCGGCGAAGCAGCATCTGGCTCCCAGACACCTAGTAAGTGTAACCGGCGGTTGTTGCAAAACAGCGCTACTTTTCAGTTGAATCGAACCCCCAGCTTTTCCGCGTCTATCCGCCAGATTCTAGCAACGTGATGTACCGTTTCCTGACAGTCCTCTCGCTCCATACAATTTCCTTAATATTTCATCCGAATCTTTTGGAAAGACACTGTTGTTTTCAGTTTTTTGCCGTTTAATGGTTGCTGACGTTTGGTTAATCGTGGTTTGTGACGTTTGGTAAAGGTTTTGTGCTTTTAGTGTCGGTCACGGGTCATATGAGGTCATATCCCGGGTCATATGAGGTCGAGACCAACAAACCAATCAATTGCAGCAGGATTTTTTTAGAAGGCTTGGCCTCGGTGACCGTTAAGACATGTTGAAAGACCCGCAACTCTTTCATCTGAGTATCAATACAGACATGAAGCTACGTGTTAGTGTATGTTGGTGGTTGGGCAGTAGCGAGGTGCTGCTGTAGGTTTGAGTGTACTTTGGTGGTGGTTCGGTGTTTGTGCTGCGAGTTTCTACTGTGTTTTGCGAGGTCGTTGAAAGTGCCTGAGAGACCGTTTCAAGTTTAAGCACTGAACTGAAGGACAGAAGCTGCTGCGCGTCGGTGTTTGCGATGCGTCGTGAACTTCGCAGAAACCATATTTCGACAAACTGCTGCAAACGGAACGGTTCAAGTAGTCAAATAGCGAATTCAGTGTTGCTGGTGCGCGCAACTTCAGGCTTGCAGCTGTGAAGCAGAAAGGGAACCCGAAGGAAAATCTACCCCCGGCATGGGTTGCGCTGTCGTAGATAATTTGACTTGATGGGTTGGACATGCCAAGAGCGCACGCGTTAAACCAGGGATCTCAAACACGCGGGCCGCGTATGGCCCGCGAGAGCGCTTTGTGCGGCCCGCGATGCTTTTTGGGAATTTTCAAATCATCACCATTTAGGTTATTCAGTTTATTCACCGGTGTTTAAAAGTGCTCGGCTCGCGAGTGAACAAATTCTTCTCAAAAGAATTTAGAGACGGCTAGAAGTCATGGTTGCGGAGTCGGAGGTAAAATATCCGACTCCGACCTCCCCATAATCCATATATCCGACTCAAGACTCCGACTCCGTACTTTCCAAACTTTCCGACTGCCAACTTTAGATAAAGGTAATGAAGTTTGGCTGTTAACAATTTGGTAGCAATTAGCTATCAATAGAAATCGTGGTGCACAGCAAGAAATCTCAGTTTCAACAAAAGTTGCAAAAGAAATTGTATCATTTCAACAGGAATTCCCAATTTTGGAGTGTGAAGTAAAAATTGATCCAATAGGACATCCGGAGTCGGACAAAAAATCCGACTCCGACTCCTAGTGTTGTTAGGAATCCGACTCCACCCAAAAACCACCGACTACTTACGACTCCGACTCCGCAACCCTGCTAGAAATGATTTGCCTGTAGCTCATGATACCTTTCGCAGAAAATAAGGTGTTAGAGCTGTTTCTAATAAGGTTCAGGTACCGCCATTGTTGCGTCGGCGTCATAATGCGGCCCTCGGGTAGTCATAATGCGGCACGCAGAGAAGGGCGACGGTCCAGCCATCCTAGGCAAGGAGAGCATCCGAAGGAGTGAAATTACAGAAATTAATGTTTTATAACTCAGGCTTTCACAACTCAGAAAGCTGGAAGGGCCAAATTATCAACATCAATTTGCCACGGACCGCAAAAGTCTATTTCATTTCGATGTCGAGATTTCGTTGTAGTATGGAAGAAATTCTGGAACGACAATTACTTGTTCGAGGTCAAGCTTTTCCAACATTTTCTACAATTGAGAAAGCTCTCGCGGGCCGTATGTTGTGCAGGCCAGCCATAACTGAACGCTTCTTCGTATTGTAAGGCTAAAGCCACGAACACATACTGCATGGATCTGATGGGAACTTGTCTGAGGCAGGCACGCAAATGTATGTTGATGTGTTAAGCCACCCGAGAGAGAAATCAAGCACTGCCGTCAGACAGACATAAAGCACTGCTATCGTTATCTTGAGGCTTTACACCCAATCTCTCTTCCCCTTTTGTAGGCTGGCGAATTCCGGCCAGCCTATTGTTAATATGCGACTTGGTCTTCCGAATATCTCTCGATTCTCTCTAGAGCTTGGGTTCGTAAGCTGTGGGGCCTGAAAGATTCGCAAGGGGAGCGCAAGTATGGCAGCGGCGTATTGTTGAAAAGTATTAAATGCGTTGTTTTGATCATTCATAAATTTATTATCCTTTTGCCGTAAACCCTGCAATCAAAACAAAGCGGATACTACAGTGAACACAAATCGAGATCTGTTATAAACTTGCTTGTTCAAAGTTGGATTTATGAGTGAAGAACGCTTCATGTTTCGATGGTGTCTTGCGTGCCTGGTTTCAATTTTTGGTGGCAATACGAATTGTGTCACAACACAGGACTGTATCATACGCGACGATTTGGCGACAGACAATTCGTTTTAATTGTTGTGAAGAAGATCAAAACCGTAAATTTGTCAGAAAGAACATCGTTCAGAGCTGTTGAAACACTTTCGTGGCTAAGTACGACACGTTTGAAAACGTATGCTGTTTTGTTGAGCAGGCCGCCAGCTTACTTTCTGTAACGCGCTACACCTGTTTTTCTCGCCAAAAGTTCCAAACCCCTGGTCCCTTTCACGTACGTTTTACGTTTAAGTGCCTTGCCATTGTTGCGTAACGCGGTATGAGATCCGTACAGCTTGTTTCTTTTCCTTGTTTTCACTTAAAGCGAAGCTTTAGCGGCGTAACCTGTTGCACACGGCAAAGGCCTGGACAGGTAATTTTGGTGCCTGTATTTCTCACACTCCCCACTGCTAGAGTTTGGTATGGGGCATGCAATCAAGTTATTGCCCCGGGCATCACCAGACCTCTGCACGCCCCTGTGTGTAGAAAAGTATCAAACCGCGTGTAGAAAATTTTGGTAACTGAAGCAAGACATTTTGCCGTTTGCTTGTTCCATAATTCCATGTCCCAGCGCAGTGGTGTCTTCACGTGGGTTCCGGAAGTATTAGCACAAGACAATGGTCGCTTGTGTGTTGACGTAAGGATCTTCGCTTCCTGATCTGATGTAAACGGAACTCGCGTCTTCTGAAGAAAAGCCAGAGCTTTACCGCGCAGGGCATTATTTTCCGTTGTCTATGAGACAGTTGCTGACAAAAACTGCGACACTGCAAGAGTGAGTTGCATTTTTTTAGCTTCCTCCGTGCCGCCGCAATGCTCTCATCCACTGTTGCAGTTGTTGTCCGCATTGGAGCCTATGTCTGAAGGCGAAAACGTCCGCAGTAGCACGAACTTTTTTTGCCGGTTTGGGCCAAGGCAGAGTTTCTCGTTTTCAGTCCAAGAAACTCCATGAAGCTGTAGATAAGATCAGCGATAGCTGGACAGGACGATGTTTTGGATTTTTCTCGTAGTAGCTGCCCTTTGTACGTCACGAAACATAAGAACACCTTTGTTCGCGTAGAAAACCTTATCGAGGAGCAATGAAAAGAAAAGTGAAGTCAGTTTCAGGATTTTCGACGAGGCAGGATTGCGCCGACGACGTAATGGAGGCGTATTTCGTAAGCGACAAAGCGCCAATCGCGCGTTGCATTCACTTTCGTGTTTTCGACAACTGCGCTCGAACTTTCGTACGGGACGCCTTCTAGAATATTTAGAATATTAAAGTATCACGTGTTCATAAATCGCTTTCCGAATTTAAATATCGTACACCAATTTATCTTAATGTAGCAAATGAGTGTAAACATGTGTGGACATTTCTGCGTCAAAATATTCTATACACTTTGCTGCAAGGTATTTCTTCGTATGATGCGTACGATTACCTTCCGTTGTGGATCACTATCCTTAGCAGGTATTGAGAACACTTGTGTTGTCACGTCATAAAGCACAATAACTCAGTGGAAGTGGCAGTTATATAACGAAGCAATAGCCATCTACTCCGTCAAACGCCAGTCCTGATATCGTCTCGGACTGTGGCGTGTCTACTTACTCGAATTAAACACAATGCAGAACTTCACTAAATTTTCTTAACTCCAAACAGACCCGCCACAAAACCATGTAGCACTGGGAGTTGAGCTTTTATTGCGATCGCTGAAGTTCATCACAGCTCCTGTCGATGGCAATGTCTGTGTCTCGATATTGAAGTACATCAATGTAAAAGTAGAAAGAGTGTCTTAAAATGATGTTGAAACTTAGTACTGAAAAAGTTTTGGTGTGTCTGGTTTGATGTCATCTTCCCCAAAATGAGAATAAGCACTCTAGGTTTAAGATGCAAAATAAAATTGTTTATTGAGTCCAAACCAATAGCAATAGGTTGTGCCCTTTTCGAAATCTGAATAAGAAACTTTGTATTGTTTCAGTTCTTTTGGAGACATTTGAGACAGCAACTTTTGTCTTCGCACAAATACTGTACTAGTGAAGATCTCTGTTAAGTAGACGTCGTTATCATTTTTAAGGAATTAGTTGGCGAATGGGTTTATAATCACTAGATGCATTTGCACGGCTTGCACCCTTCTTACAAATATTGGTTGGAACTCTTGTTACGGCTTAGTTAGGTATTGCACTCGGATCCCGTCTCCGTCTAATTCGTCTGTCTTCCACTTCTTCCGTCTGTGAATTTCCAAATGCGCCTTCCGCGCACTCGTGTCGCTATGAAATAAAGCATCTTTCCACTGCTCTACGATACTAATGATGTGATGCAGTTGGGAAATAGTGACAAACGATTCTAAACACGCCTTAGAGCTGTTCTTAATCTTTCCCAGGCCAGTGCAGGAGCACACTAATGCGCAACCGGTACAGGCTCACAACAGCCCCACTGCGTCGTTCAAGGCACGTTTTGTGCTGTACCCAAACCGTTGTTTCTTTTCCCTGTGTTATGTTCGGCGGATTTTTTGTGAGCTATTGAACACGGCTGTAAAACCATTCATTAAATGTTCATGATGGTGTTATTATAGGCATTTAAGAAAGGGGATCCGTCGATTTTCCAGCAGCTGTTTTGACGTCAGGCAGCGGTCCCTTTATCCCTTCTGGTGAGTTCCTTGTCGCTAGATAATGTGCTCGCGTGAAAAGATGAAATGCAGTTCATTCAACAGAAAGAAAACGCGGGAACTAAACGCGGTAAAGCAGGATTTGACGCAAAAACGTGAATGCCAACTTGGCTGGCTCCTCACGGTTGGTTGACCGGTCTTGAAGAATTGATTGATTGACTGGACTGGCGATCAGATCTGAAAAGGCTGCCCTGGTCTTGTAGCGGTAGTGTGGGTTACGCTGAGGTTAGGTTATTAACCAAAGCTTGGTTATGAGGCAATATTTCTTAAAAAAGAAGTTGTTGGACTTCCTAGCATTTTCTCAAACACTTTACGCACGATGCTTCCATTGAGTTATGCCGTCTGTGAGGACATCAGTTATGAATCCGCACTGATGGAAAAGCAGCTGGGGCAATCCTTTTCAGGAAAGCTTTCATTATGCAGAATCGCATGATACAATTTTTTGTCCGTCGTTGCTACTGATGTGCTGCTACTTACAGGCTCGAGTTTTTGCGAAAGCACCTGTTCGTGCGCCTAGAATAGTGACAAAAGCTGGTATTGCTTCCTATGAGAGGTAACTCGCCAAACGCGTCGATTTCCTAAAGGTTTCTGGTCTTGTAGCGCAGGGGCCTGGCCAACCGGGGAATAGCGTGCATGGTGCGGCCTTGCGCGCTTGAGGTGACGCACACAATAGGCTCGGCCAGTTCAGCCTGCGGCTTGAGATGGATAGGGTCTATGCTATTGTCCGTTTCGGTCTATGCTACCTTTCGGGTCCATGTGTATTGGCTTTGTTGGCGTTTGCTGGGTTTCGGTTGCAAGGGCGATTTGGTCGCAAACCCGTAACACCTGGACGGCTGCTTCTACTGCTTCTGGCAAGAATCGCATCGGTTATTTATCTTGCCGACGTTCCACGCTTTCCGCTCGATATGCCTGCGGCATAACGGTCGAGTCAAAGAGTATTGGTGCTGGACCGAATTTAGACAATAGAGTCGTATGCGCCAGCGTTCTGTCTTTTTTGCATATCGCCGTGAACCCAATTTGGAGTTCCGAAAGCATCGGTAAGAGCCCATTGTAGGACAGTTTTGGTGCCAAATCCGTCCTATTCGATCCAGGTGGCTGTGACTTGCACTTTCAAACAGTTGAGCGCTTGGCTCATCTTTTCACTCATGGCATAATGTACGTATTACGTTACTCCTGTCTCGTCTGTGATGCTTGTTTGGACCACGATCGACTTGATTTCCACTGAAAACATGTTTTGACACCGAACTAAGCATTTAAGCACAAGGCACTGCACCCTTTGTATCTACTAAAAGCATGAAGCAAAATCGTTTGAAGTTTGTGTCCAAGTTGCTGTAATTTCCTCACGCAAGTTGTGACGATCGTCCCTTCTCAGAAACTCAGCTGCGAACGTGTATACGTGCGTTCGAGAACTGGAACGCCGCGCAGGCAGGTAGAGCATCGTTGGACGCGCACTGGTCTGAGCGCTGGCTTGCTGACGACTGCGTTTATTTTGAGCAAAAAACACAAGTATTGTTCTTGCATAAGTTGGACCTTTAATAGCCCATGATAAATATTTGACATTGATTTTGGCGAATGTTAGTTGGTACGAAACTACCGCTTGAAACAAATTTGAGGAGAGCTTTCAGAGCCATGAAATTAAATCTGATAAAAGTTTCCCAAAAAGTGAGGAAAGAGAACTTGGCTTTCTTACGATTTTTTAACGGAAATAAACGCGAAAAGTGACGAATGTTTTTTTGCGTTTAAAACGTTCAAACTTTTATTCGCGTTGGGTTTATTGTCGGGTTAAAACGTTTCTTCCGACACGTAGTTAAAAATGTATTGTCTATTTTGGTGCGGATTTTAGTTCTTGAGCAAAACTTGTTTGAAAGGAAAAAATGCATTTGCAGCAAATCAAAAGTAACTTTGTTGGTTGCGACACAATGTTGAAATCACCTTGCAGTAAATGATGCGCACCAGCATTTTTGCTTTGGAAATTGGTGTGGAATAATGCAGGCCTGTATCATATTGCGAAATGAAGCAGCTAATCGGCTGCGGAACGGCGTGGTTAAATTTTTTGTTGGTGAAAATCGTAATGGTTCTTATTTATTTCACCTACAAAATTTTGGGTAGCAGCTTGGTGCTACGTTTGAATAAAAGCTCATAAAATTTTCTCTACCATTTTTTCCAACTGTGGCTTCATTTTTCAGCACTATGTCAAGTTCATCAGGCAGCAGCAAAGTCTCCATCGGTTTCTGTTGGTGTCCTTTCATGGATTATCATGTTATTACAAACAAACACTTCACCAGAAGACAGTCACTGGTTGTTTGCTGGGTGATGCCTTTTCTAAACGCCGGAACAGAAATTGTTTGATTTCAAATTACGTTTTAATATAAAGCAGCGTTTCTCAAACATTTGCCGGTCACGGGTCCCAGGTTAAGCACCCCGGGTGTAAAGGAACAAACATTCGCTGAGGGTGTTTTCATACTTTACGCATGTTGCGCGGGTATTAAAATACGATTAACAGCAGTTCTTTCCATCGCTGTATTTACGAAAAGCGTTCCGCGCCCACAATTGCAAACGACTGCACCGATGCGTCGCAAGCAAATGAACCTCAGATGTTCCCAGAGCTTTCCGTCGATTCGTAAACCATTTGTGTTTCGGTAAATGAAAAACGCAAGTGTTGAAGAGCCTGATGATAAAAGTTAACGGCCGCAGTAAACGATGCTTCGTGAGCGATTCGATAAACACCGTTACCATCATCAGTACGGTGACAGGTGAGATTCACCAAGGTTGCTATTTAAAAAGAAGTGAGCCTACCATATTGGCTTTTGACACTATCCAGGTAGCCTACCTCTGTTCACGTTCTAACACAGTATAAGCCTGCTATGGACCAAAACACTGCTCATGTGGCTGAGGCAAATCTCGCACATGGTTTCAATGTGCCTGACAAACTTGTACCCATCAAGAAAATTCGATTCTAACGCAAATCTGCCCAGAGAAAATCTGGTGCTTTCGCTCTATCGAAGCAGATAGAAAATGGAAGGAATTGAAGACAGCAAGCCTAATACAAAAACATATGTCAGAACAAGAAAGTACAGCATCTTCCATCAGTCAAACTTTTGCACTACGGTTTGTCGACGTGAAGACAATAACCAACCTTATTAATTTTGTTCAAAACATAATTTTATCAGCTCCACGCAATTTTCAATTCTAACTTGCTGAAGACAGGCTTCACACACAGCAAAAACCATCACCGACACCATTACTTAAACCCAATTTAAGTAAGCCGTAATCCGTTCAAAGCCGAGAAAATTATGCTGTATGCGACCAAGGGAGCATGGTCTTCGGAAGGGGGGGGGGGCAATGAGGGCCTTGGTCCCCTGGATTTTGGAAATTTCAGCCAAAAAAGGTTGTTGTCTTAGTTTCGAGTGGGAAAAAAACAAATTTCACCACTTTTTCTGCCGTACACCATAGCCAGAATCGGATTCTGTGTGAAGACACCTTTACGAGAGCCAGCCTTGAAGGTTGTGCTTGGTTCGAAAACAACGGAATTTTACGTTTACTACGGCGTTCCGTTTCGTGTGAAGCCGCTGTTGGACGCGGACCCCAAATCACGGCAGATGCACTGACATATATTTCGGTGAAAGAGAGAGGTCAGCCGGTGAGGCACGTTGTTGTGGCACTGTGAGTTCTGTTCAAAAAATACTGAATGCAACGGTACAAATAATTGTCGGCCTAACCGTCGCGAGACAATATTCGCTTGACGTCCGTAGACTGCTCGTGGACCAACTATTGAAAAATGCCGACGTCTTATGCGTGACACTGCAAAGAGTTTAGCAAGGTTTCGTTTCCTGTACGTCGAAACGAAAATAGGCCACTTTCAGGAAAGACCTGTCTGTTTCAGTTTCCTGTGAGAATACGTTATGAAAATCCAGTTAAGTTCGTGGTTTCTCAACGAAAGCATCAGCAAAAATGGGGCAGATACTGATTTTAGGTGTTTGGCAAAACAAGATTTCTGTGAGCAGAATTAAGTTCAGTAAAAATATTGGTTAGGAAATAACAGAAACAGCCACCCAGGTAGTGGCAGAGAGCAGGTGTCGCTACCCAGGCCTGATCTGTTTGCATAGTTCATGCAAACGTCCGCTAGTAGCGCTGCGGTTATCTCGCCCATGACAACGCCATTCACCTGACCATGAAAACAGCCGTTAAATTGAAATGTACTTGTTTCCACGACCTATTTCAGTAGCTTCTTCAGATGCTTTCCTCCTGTTTGAGCCGTTAAACTCGTTGTACCTGCAAATACCGTAGTGTGAGAAGGCTGGTTACGCCAAAGGAAGTCATTATTTCAGGTACAAATTTACTCTGAAACAGCGATAGACATGTTGGACACAGGTCCCATGTTGGCATAGATTTGGATTTACAAGAAGTGTCGAATTTGCTTCTACATCCTGCTGAAGTTTCAAGCGATGCATTATTATTGAAAGCTGCAAGGATGGAGGCGGACTCACACGGGCAATCTTCTTCCCGTTGACAAAGCTTGTAGTCGGCAGTGATCATGAATTTTACGCAACGAAAGGTTTTTAAGAGCGACTTCTGTTAACCTGAGCCTTACCATCTAGAACAGGGGTTCTCAACCTTTCTCTTTCCATGCACCCCTTCAGCATTCCGACAGATGAACATGTACCCCAAAAATTTCCCACGACAAAACATTTTATCATGGTTATTCATAGATATATTTAACAATAGGCACATAATGATTTTTGAAAAGAATATTCACTGATATGTGTATAAATGTTTGTAAACAGATTATATGATCGTCCATTTATTTTGCTCTTCTATTACTAACCCTTAAATGTACCCCTTCGCATGGCCGAATGTACCCCTGGAGTTACATGTACCCCAGGTTGGGAACCCCTGATCTAAAAAGTCGGTAAAATATGGCGGAATCAGATTTCTGGGGCAGTAGTATCGCGTTATACACGAAATGCACGTAAAAGGTCGCCGGCCATTTCTTGTGCCGATGACGCCTTGCAGAGCTCGTCTGTGAGATGCGGTGTCGCGCCGCAGCAAGTGCTTCGTGTTGATGACGATTGATGTTGTGAACTTTCAATGCGACCAATAACAACCCTGTGTACGATTGAAAGTCGTGGCTGTGACACGAACATGCTTGGTTATGCGCTCCGTGACGTGCAGCGCCACAGTTCATGATTTTACAGGCGTTGCAGCAGCGAATATAGTACAGGTGGTCTGGAACGTTTTTGAAAACTGCTTTCATTTTTATTTCCTCTTCCATTGCAGTATTTTTCGCTTTTTGTCATCTTTGCCACCTGCGCGATGTATCGCGAAAAGCAACGAAAACTGCCGGCTCTGCAACTTTCAGAGTTACACGGCCTTCGCTGGCGTGAGAACAGTGGTTTTCGACCTTTTTTTGTATCGCGACCCATTATAGCATTCCACCAGGCCTGTAGCCAAAGATAAAGCGCTGGGAGAAGCGAATGCAGTGTCAAGCGGTAAGAAAACGCTGCGTCAGTGCTTTGTGGCAGAAGTGGCCGGAGTCACATTTTCAGACTCCGACTACGCTCCTGTTCCAAAATTTTTGAATCCGGGTCCGGAAATTTTCAAATTTGAGAATCCGATTCCTGTTCCAACTCAGGCAACCATCGATGCCACCGAAATTCAGCAATGTTTAAACTTAAGCAGTGACATTTATAAAGACTCGTGCTACTGCCGAAAATGAAAAATGACTCCGGATCCGGGTGCGTTTTTTTCACAAAATCCGGGTCCGTTTTTTCACAAAAGGTCCGTTTTTTCACAAAAAATCCCGATTTGGTTCCGAAAAAAAACCGCAGGATCCTGCCGGAGTCGATTCCGGCACTCCGGATCCGTGATCACCTCTGCAAAGAGCAACAGTTTTACGCGCGGTCACGGGGGGTCGGAAAAGAACCGGCCCACGCAAAATTTTAGGGGGCGTTCTCCAGCGCCGCTTGGTTCACACGCTTGCGTTTTACATTCGCGTCGTTTAGAACTTGCAAAGAGTGTAATGGACCCAACGTTTTGTGACACTGGTTTCCTTTTCGCAATCCTGTATTGCTTGATGCCTTAGCACGCTATAACTTTCCCGGTATGAAAATTAACGGAAGAGCACCGCCAATCTAATCTGTAAGTTTCGTTGTCCTCGTGAAAAAATGCGGAAGGCTTGTGTTTGCGAATGGCAGGGTCATTATTGCCTTACGACAATTATTTGCCAGCAACTGCCCTCGAGCGTTGCGCAGATACAAGCTGTGATTTCAGTGCAGACTGCGTTACCAGCCTCGTGTACGATGAAGCCGTAATGCGAGGCCTTCATTACCACAACCAGTTGCCAGTTATGGTTCTCAGTGTACGGATCGTTGCAGCAAAGTTGGCAGGTGCATTGTCTTCGCACTATTGCTCTGTGCCGCGAAAGCAAAGAAGCAAGGCTCACTTCTGGCATTGCTTTTGCATTGAAGTGTGTGTCGTGAACTGTCAGGATGCCTCAGCAGGCAAGCCTTAAAATTCACCTTCGTTATGCCGCGCGTCTGCAGCAGTTGCGCATTTGACAGGGGAGGTGCGTTATACAGCACACGCAAGGTACGAAAACACAAAAAAAACATACGTAATTCAGCCGCAGTGTAGTTCTTGTTACTGAGTAACAACAATGTTGCACAGTAACAATGTTATTGGAGTTGGAAGCAAGCTGAGGATTGCGTTTCGAAGCTTGAAGGCTGAGAACAAACTGAGATGAACAGGCGAGCACTTGAATGCAGAAGTAGTGTGCGGTTGGTGTCGGTTCAAGAATCTTGCCGCTGAAGTGGAGTGCAGGCAAACGCTTGCGGTCCTTGCACTGTGAAGTTGCTGCCTCGAAGTTTGCTGCGCGCCGTTGCTGTCGTTCCCCTAAAGCTGTTTTGCCCCCTAAAGCTGTCTTTCACGAACATCGTCCTCGCTGCATTGTTTGGCCGCTGGGCTATAAATAGCTACAAGCAATTATACAAAATTTCGTTGTCAGCTCGTTGTGTAATCTTGGTTAAGCCAAGTGCATTGTACTTTTTTCACGGACACAACCATTCACTTGTTGGTTCGATCGTAATCGTTGCTTTCTCGAACGATCCAAGAAGTGGATGTTGTATGGAGAAGATTATCGCTTGAAACGACAAGCGTTACTGCGCGAGCCGTATGTGCACGAATACCAGCGCGTGCACCGATCGCAGTACCTTTTGGTTGAAGCTGTGAATGCAGCGGTGTCTTCGAGAGCGATACAACCCATCCGTTTGCTCATCCTTTGTCTATGCGTCGAGATACAAAACTTCGCGCTGTGAAGTCGAATTTCACTCATTCGCTTGTTGACGACAAAACCAGGTTTCTGCATATGGCAAAGCATTAGCACAGTTTTCACGTCAACGGGTTATAAGGGCAGATCCCCATTTACAAGCTTGTGTCTAATATGCGCTTCACAAAAGTTTCTCTTTCATACTAAATTAAATTTAAGCTTGGGAATGTTTTGCAGATGGTGGTTGCGTTGGCTTTTCATGTGGATTTCTTTAAGGCAACCAACTTGTTTGAGAACTGCTTTGAAGTGTGTTTCACTCGCTTGCGTCATTCAAGAATTTTCCAGAAATTTTACTGGTGTATGTTCAATTTTAGCGTCACTAGAAAAACACACAGTACATTTGCAGGTTATTACAAGGTTTACCGCAAGAACGAGTTTGAAAATTGTTCTGTTGATTTCATTGACGTTGAGCTGTTGTTTCTTTGCTTTCGTTTAACTGTTAACAGCTGGCGACCTTTTTTGCAGGTTCGTTTGTTGACCACGTTGAAGAAACGATAAAATTGCCCGCCGAGTACATTTTGACTGATAGTGAACATTTGCTGCAAAAGCGGAGAACCTCTGGACACAGAATATCTTACAGGTGGGTGCTGTGGAAGATGACGTCACAAATGTCGTTGACGTCACAATAACACCTTGTTACGTCAATGGTAAAATGTACGACGAAAACGTCGCTGGTAGAACTAACTTTCGACCAGTGATTCTCAACGTGGTCCAAGTGGACCAGTGGTCCACCTGGAATTTTTAGTGGTCCATAGAGAGTTCCAGGAGTAAGATTGAACATGCCCTTGAGTTCACAGACTTCGTGCAATGCAGTTACGACTAGTTTTTCATGACGTGTCAGCATAGTCAAGTGGTCCTTAAAATATTTTTTGAAAATATGGTCCATGGGCCAATAAAGGTGGAGAGCCGCTTCGTTGAACTATCAATAGGCGCAATAAGTCCGAAAAGCTAGTTAACTTTAGTCTGAATGCATGTGGAAAGGTCTTGGTTAATGTGTAGGCATTACGTTGGTGTTCGTTTGTTTGGTTTTTAGGATGTGTTCAATGGAAAATGATTAGTTCGTGTTATTTACTCCATTTTCCAGTGCCGTACAAAAATTGTTTATTTTTATGATATTTCTATTACGTTGCGGCCCCGGACATAAAGCCAGGTGTGGTCTGAAATGAACCGTGTTTTGCGAGGAGCGACTTGCCTGGTGGAAACGACCTTTGCGTCGAATTCGTTTATTTGGTGCTTTTTTTGGTTGAAGAATGAAGCAGTTTACTGCGGACAGGGGCTTCTTGATTTATTGCAATGAGTAGATGCACAAGGTGCGCGAAGTCAATGGTAGAAATCAACGCAATGCTTTGCTTATAATTTTCCTGCCTTGATTTGCGTAAGTTGGTGAGCGGTTGCAGTGTGGAGGTGTCAGGCAGGGAAGCCTTGCCTTGACTTGCTTGCGACGTAAAAGTCGACAGTACAGTGCAGGCCCGTAGCCACGGGGGTTCAGAAACCTTCCAAATTTTTTTGTGCCCTCCAAATTTTGTTGTACCCAGAAAAAATTGTTTCAAACAGATAATGAAAGCAAAAGACCTTCCCCCTAAATTGTATTTTCTGCCCCAAACCTCGAAACCTGTTTGCGGGCCTGGTCCAGTGGCTCGGCGAAATGCCCATCACATCACGTTCTGCGTATCTGAGTGAAGCGGAAGTTTCTGTTACGTTGTTTCAAGGTGATTGAACGTACGTCAGCCTGCCTTGATGAAGTTGACTTGTTGGTTTTGTCGCCACGTTGATTCTGCTTCCTCTTCGCTCATTACACTTCAGTGAAAGCAAGTCACGTGCACGATGTTTACAGTCAGGTCGTGCGATAGCTTTCGGGATCAGTCGGCGATATTTTCCAGGAAAGGGTTAAAACAGCACTCCATTGTCAAATCCGGGAATCCGCGAGCAGTTCGCCGATTTCGGCTGGCGACGAAAAATAAAGTCCCGTTCCGCAAAAGCCTCTTTTGGTTATTTCCAGCTGATTTTCTTTGCCGGGACAGCGCAGTGGCTGGCCATGTTGCACGTCAGATCTCATCTCTTCAATAAACACTGGTGGTTGCCGTCCACCGGCGTCTTGACCCACTCTGCCAGTCCCGATCGTCGTCGGACGTAGCTTGCTTCTTTCTGTCGACGCAGAAATGTGCTTTTTCAATTGTTTTTAAATAACGTTTTCCTCTTCTACTGGGACCGATCGGCAACCGCTGTAGGCCAGCACCGATTTAAACCGCTCCTTTACAAGCCAGCGTGGCGACCTTCTCAGTTTTTGGTCGTCTGGCGCCTGGGATTCGTTTTTTTTAATCTATTTTCTGGCAGCGAAGCAAACCACGTTTGCTGCTGTCCAAACAGAGCGCAGTCGCCACGGGAGCAGACCGTTCATCGACGAAAGTCATTGAGTGATGCTCCAATTTGTCGACTGTGATTTGCGACGATTGTGTGCTAGGTCAGTGTACGCCACTGTGTGATGCAGGGGAAAAGGACCGAAACTACGAGTTTGGGGAGGATCTGGTCATTACGGCGTACGTCAAAGCTTTTATTGATTTCCAGCGCCGCGAAGCGACAGCAGGCGCTGATAAAACTCAATCTTTCGAAGAAGCGTCGTCTTGGCGATGGGTTTTCAGTCTTTCGAAGAAAGATTTTCAATCTTTCGAAGAAGCGTGGTCTTGGCGATTTTATCTGTGTCCGGGCGACATTCTATTTTCGTCCGGAATTTGTCACATGCCATCAGGAACTTGCACGAGAATGTGACGTGTGTTGCATGTGCGTCATAATCAACCTGCGTTGAAAAGACGTGTGCTGAAGTTGTGATGAGCGTTGCGGGAGGCTGCCTTTTCTCCAAATCGTCGCAAACGATTCCAAATTCGCTAATATCGCGATATTCGCTAATATCGCCTCATGCCTGCTGCTGCAGGTTCAAGGCCCGCGCCTGAATCATATCGTGGATTCGACCAACGAGGTGCTCGCACTTGCAAATACCCTGCCTGACCGCAGAACGACCCCTTGAGCGATGCACAAACAATTTATTCGGTAGCCAGCGTCGAGTTAACCTGCCTTCATATGCCTGTTGCATTAGCGTGGCATATTGGCAAAGATCGATGAAAATTTGTTTTAAAATTCTAAAACATTTGTGTGATTTTTGTGGCAAACAGCGCACTCGGCACCGGACAGGCTAAAACCGGTGCTTTTCCTTTGTCAAAGGAGCTTTAACATAACTATGTGACGCGGTTCAGCAGTATTTAGTAACTAATCGCTAATTAGCTACTGCCAATGTAATAATTGCGCCCCGACTCGTTGACGGCTGTAAAATGAAGTCGTGGACCAGGAAACGTGGACCATGGTCATGGTCGTCGAAAGGGAGGCAGGGGGGTCTTGACCCCACTGGATTTTGAAATTTTCCTGTGAACTTTTAGTAGAAAAATGTTTTCTACGTTTTGGAGTCGGTGAAATTGGCACCGCAGAAAAACTATCGCCCACCCCGGAAAAAATCCTTCCAACGTCCACTGACCATGGTAGAAAAGACGCGTGTGCCTCAGCCCAGACATATGTTAGGCGACCAGATCAGGTTAATGGCGTTTCTGACATTGTGCTGACAGCAGCAATTCGAAATGTAAAAGCGGTAGAAGATCGAGATATCAGGAACTTGATCTGATAAAGCGGTTTCGACAAAACAGGAAAGTTTTGCTTGTCACTTCCTGAGGGGAACTGCAGTTATAACGTCTCCTGACAAAAAGCATTTGTCCGCACCCGTTGTTGAACTGAAACGCTGATGTAGTTTTGGTCACGCAACTGAGAGACCGGGTGCTTCTGCGGCAGATCAGCAGCGTTACAATTGTCTTGTCAAAGCGGCTCGTGCGTTGCCATGCGGGATCAAAAGTTGTTTTGATTCAAACGAGCGTCCCATCGCTTGTGACGTAAGTCGATATACTAGCGCAAATATTGACAAGTCAAGGAGAGATTTGTTACATGTTTATTGCTGGTTGGTTAAACATGTTGAAAAGCTCGTTCATAAAAGTTGTTGGTGACATAAGCGGCGAAAGGGGGTATTGGCCCAGGGGGAGCGATTTGACGTAATTATTGCCCCAAACGACTCAGGCGTCTTCCTGAAGTGCCATCTTTTCTTGATTGCGCCCTTTGATTTTACGAGTACATCGTAAAATTTTACGAGTATATCGTATATGCGAATAAGTGCAGTCTTCGTATATTCGCAAGGCTAAAAGAGTAACCCTGTCATTATTTGGTAACAATACCGGATCGGACGAAAACCGATGACCTGCTTTTGCTTTTCACCTTCATTGTTACTTGTGCTGTGGCGATGTGTGGTTACGTGTGGAGGCCGAGCAAGCAATTGTTGCCCACGCGAATGTTGCGCAAGCGTTCTAAGTTATATCCTGGCACCCCCCATTATCAACTTCCTCCAAACTCAAAACCTGGACCGGTTGCTGGACGGTCGCGTTGATTGGCACGTGCTGTTTTTACCACCCGGTGAATTTTCAGGCAATACTAACGCGCGGTATCTTCATCACAATCCACCCACGCATAGATGTTCTATTTTGAGCGTTCAATAGCTGATGGAAAGTAGTGCGCGCAAAGTGACGTGTGTTTTGCAATCTGCAAACCTACCGCATCTTGTGCGTCTGATCTGCGTTTAAGAATTACTGCAACAAAACAATAAGAGGTTTAAGAACGCGTCCCATGGAAACTGTTGTGTTTGTTATTGATTTCCTGAATTGAAGAACTGCTTGCGCGTAGAATATAAAAGCAGGATGTATTTGAAAGCGACTAAGAGTGGATTACATGTTTGAGCATGGCAGTGGTGCACAAGCTTACTGCCTTGTCAAAAACTGTTATGGCCCCCGCGGGTGCGTCGGTGGCCGTTGTTGCTCTTTGCGCATCCTATAATGCGAGAGTATTTGTTCGCCAACTTTTTTTGCGAATTTTTTTTATTGGTGGAAACGAACGACAGCCAATCAGAGACGAATTAACCAGCCTCTGTCTTCCAAGCGTTTTGCTCATCGAGCATCGCGGTCCTTCTCATTGGTTTTTGCCACTTGAGGTTTGTCCGGCGCAGGGGGTTCTTTGTCCGGCGCAGGGGGTTCTTTGTCCGGCGCAGGGGGTTCTTTGTTTGGCGTAGGAGGGGGGGTCGTTAGGTTTTGTTTCGCAGGCTATTTTCAACGAACCTTCGCAGGCCATCGCTTTTGGCCTTGTGGGCCACAGCTGGCCCGCCGGCCAATATTTGCCCACATCTCTGGAAACAACTATAGTAGTGCAAACAAAACCTTTGTGCAAAAATTAAATAACGCGTCGTGCGCACCCATACGATGCATTGAAACATCGCTCGATGATTGTACAAAAGGCATTTTCGCCCCTTGGGGTCAGGCACCTATAAAACTAATGTTTTTTTTGTTTGTTCCTGTGAGGATTTTTCCCGGCGCCTTTCACTTGAGCCGCATCTTCACTTGAATCACGTCTATTCATTGTGAAACACGCGACCCGGTCGTTCGGGCCAAGGCCGCGTTTTTCACAAAATTGTTTCTCAACGCTGTCATGTCATGCGTCTAGGATGGGACTGCCCGGCGTGGTTTAATTAAACCAAGGCCTTGTAGTGAGAGAAGGCCTTGATCTTTCACTACAAGGCCTTGTCTACATGCACGATCTTTTCCGTGGTCGTGCGCGTGCGGAAGCTCTTCCGCTGTCACAATGAAACGGCGGCCGTGGGCGATCAACGGCGCAATCGTTTCAACAACTGTGTGCACGGTCTGGAATCTCGCTGCGTTTCCGACAGGCCTGCTGCATTTCTTCTGCTGCGCCACCTAAGCTTGAGATCGACTTGAACTTAAAAACGTTAACATCGTGAGCACGCCAAAAATAGTGAAATACAGGAAGGCCCTCTGCAGGATTGCTCGATGCGAAAGACGGAAAGAAGTCATGCAGAAAAATGTATGTAATCATAGCCCGCTTCTCAGTTTGTTCGCCGACACGCCGAATGCGTTTGCATCTTTTTGCCACTATTCGCTTCGCATGTGCCATCATTGCCACGCTTCATGATATCGTGTCTTGCGCCAGAACCGTACTAGAGACGACCCGCGAAACCTTGCGACGGATCTGCGTTGCTGGAAACATCGACCGCAGAAGCTGTTTTGTTCGCAGTTAGGTGCCATGGCCGGCGCAGATTACTTCAGAAAACGAGTGGTTTATGTTTTTGTTACCTGCAGGCAACCGCGAAAAATGCACCGTAGCTCAAAAAGAAACGATATTAAATCCATCGTGTACATTCGCGCTGCATTTCCATTTATACAGCTTTATGCATTAGCACAGGATTCGATGTTGCTTCTATTTGACTTTATAGTCAGCAATCGGCCTTGTTTTTTTGACCAGGACCGTTGCCGTAGATCAGGGACGGGGAACCTGCGGTCCGCGCGAACATTTAATACGACCCGCATCAAAATTTTCGTTACCCAGGTTAGAACACAACATCGCGTCAAAACGAAACTCCCTGACAAACAGGCACGTAGACAGTAAGTCACGAGAAGTCTCTCTCGCTCTTTGACATTATTTTCTTTCCTTATGCTGCTTTAGAAGATGAAGAATAGAATTTTAAGATAAAATTAATCAATTTTGCGACCCGCCAGGTATATTCCAGGATTCCGGCTCGTGATAATAAATAGGTCCCACCCTGCGGGGAGCTGAGCAAGCACGAGCAGATGAACGTGCGGTTTCTTTCGTTGTTATCGGCCCAGTATCTATTGTAGAGAACTACTATTTGCGTCTATCCGCAGTTCTCTGCCGCGCTGTATTGATCCGCAAATCGCGTCGAACAATTCTCTGATAAAATAATTTACTACGCTGGCTTCATGATGAGCCTTGCGGTCTGTATCGTATTTACGTCGTGTCAGTGAACGCTGGCCGTTGTTTGCATTGTGACGTTGCGCTGACGTCACGACATTGTTCTGTTGCTCGGAGGTTGCTATTTTGGCTTCAACTTTGGCGCCTGATGAAAGCGCTCGTCGCCAACTTCCGATTAGTTTCGTTTTTTTGCGCCCGCCCCGCAAATAAACTCCGCGTTCGCGGCAGTCTCCAAATAAGATATTTTTCTTTTTTTGACGCTGCTGCGCATTTTCTGCAAATTTCAGCAACGCTTCTTGTTTGCAAAGTTATTTTTTCCATGCGGTTTTGCCATCGGACCGTGACCAAACACGTGCAACGACGTGTGAACAGGTCGCATTCGGCATCGTTCGAATTCCTGTGAATAGGTTCGCTTTGGGAAGCTGCTGGGAAACACAGGATTGAGCAAGGTGTTAAGAAGTTGTGAAGGCAATGAATTCGCTGTTCTGTATAGGCAGTGGGGTTTCAAACTTCAGAAGCGAAATAAATTTTCGGCACAACTGGATAGATTTGCACTTTAAGTTTGAACCGTTTGTGTCTTTATGATTCCCGTGTTTTCAAATTTACATCATTTACACTTCGGGACGGTTCCCTGACGAAAACAGGACGGATTTTTCAATTTCGGTATTCTTAAAACACTCTTTCCGAGCGATGTGTGCATGAGCACAAACGAAACGTTCTTGCTGTCCAATTTCTACGTACGTTTGTGGTCCTTGCCGCCCTTGTTTCGGACTGACGTTAATTTTGCGTGGATCGCTGCTTGTTTCGGGGGCAACGGCTGCTTTGGTTGATACAAACCAGATCTCACGTACGGAATGCAATAGCGAGTAGGGAACGGCAAGTCGTAATGCGAAAAGTTAAATCCACTATAAGAGCAAGGGGTTGACCAGGATTAGGGCGTGCTCGCACAGCCAGGATTAGGGGCGCTCGCACAGCAGGACGTTTGATGTCGCGCCGACTGTGACTGGATCTTATCTCCGTGACGTGTCTGCTATATGTTCCGTTGCAGCGTTGTTCGATTTGTCGCGTTTTTTCATTTACTAAATACGTCTTTTCAATACGCACTAAAGAGAGATACGTACCGTACATCTTTGTACAGCTATTAGACGCGGAACTCTGTCGTTGCGCAGAAATGACGTGGCGGGATTTTGCTGGCTCCTCGCCCATGCGTATTTAAGTTTTAGACCGAAAACAGACATTCCGTTCGAGCCGCGCAGACGCAGCAAATGCTGGATATTGATTGTGGAGGCCTGTTTTGGTAAATCAACCTCGTGGACAGCTCTATTCATCCAGTAGATTTAAAATTTATGGAACGCACCACCAGCGGCACTTGGTTTATTTGTGACGTGCTGCTGCTATTGTTGTTATAACAATGGCCCATCTTTTCGTCATGTTGACACGTATGTTGCGCGCTGTTGGCGACAGCATTTTGCACAAATAGCTTCTACTGACGACTTGTGGGTTTGAAGAATATTCTGAACTGTCCGTGCACGGGACACATTTTCTAAAATAGGGGTCGTGACGGTATTTACAAAGCTGTTTTGCAGCATCGTTGCAATACGTATTTGCTGTGCACTGATACTACTACGGAAGGAGATTATGTTTCGCCCGCTTAACTTTTTAACGACTTCGTAACAATCTGTTTCGACATACATGAAACAATCCACCATTCTAGCACGAAACAATCCAACATTCTGACACGAAACAATTCACCATTCTTATTCCCTTTTTGAAGAACGTGACGCATTGAAATGCCGACCCGATGAACACGTGTATATTTTCCATTGTACCTCGACTCCCCGCGAGCCTCGAAGATACGTGATCCTTGCGCTCATGAATTGCGTAACAATCCTTGGCTGCCAAGCACGCTTCGACGAGCGATTTGAATTTTTCCACGTTTGTTTTCCGAAACTTTTAATCCGGCGACAACTGTTGTTTATTGAGAAGAAACATTATGTGCGTCGTCGGCACATGACGACCCAGCCAATCGGAATTCATTTGCAGCTGTGCGTCGTTCAGCAAGGAGTGCGTTAGCTGCATCGGTACACTGTTCGTGTATTTTTCCAACGAGTGACTTGCATCATAGGCAGTAGCGCTGACCCTGACCTACCTACCCGGTTAAAAGGCGCAACAGTGCAGGTTTCTTCCGCCTTGCCTTTTGCCTGGCAGCAGCAACTCAAACGTCCGGTTCCGTCTTCGCAGCTGCGAGCTTCCGCTGCTCGGCGAGCGCTCGGCTTGTCGCGTTACCGCACGTATATTAAATACCTTTTATTTTGTGCGCGGACGCAGCTCGTGAGCTTACTCACTGCGTTTACGCGGACCGGCCTGTTGTGCGTCACTTGCGCACAGCAGGGCTTCGTCACCATTCGAGAAACAGCTCAAGAAAGCGGACAACAAGCGCAGACGTTGCGCCATCGGGTGGTAGCTGCGATTTCGTCGGCGCTGTAGTCGCAACCGATTTGTGCTCAGGCGCATCAGGACTTCCCGTAATCTGCACTGTTCCGTTTTCTTCAGGTCATCTTGCATTAATCTCTAGATCATTGGTTCTTAATAACCTTTTTTCAACCACGCCTCCCATAAGTAATCGTCGCTTGTTTGAAGCCCTCCCACCGACTTTAAACAAGCTGTAAAAACAATTGTACTAATTGGTAAATTTAATGAGCAAACTTTCCCTGTTGTAAGGCGCGTAAGGGCTCACCTCCCACTAAAAATTTGTTGACCCCCCCGGTTAAGAACCACTGCTCCAGATTCTGAACTGCGTGACATTCGCCCAGCGTGTCCACCGCACGTTGCATTGTTGGTAACTTGTTTTAAGGAAGGTAGTTCTAAATTTGATTTCAACGATGTGCGTCTCCGTCAACCAAACATTACAGCTGCTTCAGATGTATTGCTTGCGGGTGAAAGTGGACATCGTCGTCTCCTGAAGCTGAAAAAAAACTTTTTACCTTAGATTTTGTGGCTACTGACAGCTTTGCGGTACGACTGGCACGAAGCTGCAAGTAGACTTGTTTCTGCGTTTAGCACGATCAGCTGTTAACCGATCGATCGACAGATACCGGCAGAGCTCTGGGAAGGTTAAAGATGCAAAGCATACCGCGTCAAAAATGCGAAATGTTTTGTGGCGTTTGTTAACCATAGCTTTCTGTGTTTCGGTGATACGTGCTATATTTTTAATTGCTGCGTAGGTTACTAGGGCGTAATATCTAATTTCCGATACGGCCGCCAATTTGCAAAACAGTTGTAATTCCTACTTTTACTGATTTTGGTCGTTGCAAGCGGCCGAACGCAGGCACATTTAATCAAAGGGGAACGACATTGTTGCTGGCAGTGACAATGATGTGTATATTGTTGGGTGACAATGATGTGTTTATTGTTGTGTGACAAAAAAATGTGTGACTTATTGTTGAAGGATCCCGGATGGAGTTTTTCCGTAATATCGCGTTGTTGTTCGCGCAAACTCGCTAATTATGCTGTTATGCAACCATTTCTTGCTGATGAAAAACCTGCATTCGCGGAACTGCCACCCAAATTGTAGAAATCCACCACTGCTGATTTATTACGCCTTGTAAGCAGTACCTGTATACTTTTCTACAGTGATGGCGCATCTGAAAAACTTGCAAACGCGTTTGACACCGAGAGAATACGAAAGTAACCGGTTCAGCATGCGCCACCAAAGTTGATAGGTTGTGGGTTCGGTTCCCGGTCGCTTTATCCTGAAGTATTTGCGACCTGTCCAGCCTCGTGCTCGGCGTTGATGGGTGGGTGAAAGGCAGTGTTCCTTTTTAGGCTTGCGGCACCCAGTGGCGAACCCATAGCAATTTGCTTCAAAGTTCGATGACATTTTGAAAATTTATTTTTTAATGAGATATCCGAAAAAATATGTTAGCTCGCGGCACCCCTGAGCATTGTAAATGGCATCCTGCGGTGCCGCGGCACCACGGTTGGGAACCAGTGGCGTAAGGAAACGATTCACGCTGAGTGACTTGCCACCAGCGTTTTCACAAAGTAAAGCAGCCGTGTGGCCCACGGCGCAGCGAAGCGGAAATGGGCGCCCACACACCACTCGTGACACTACGAAAGGAGTGCAAAAGCGAGCGTAACGAAAGTGGACTGAACAATACTGAAGTGCTTTAGGGGTAATCACCCTGAGAAAAATTTGGAAAATCAATGACTTCCGATCGCTGTGGCGCGGATATCCGGCATAAATGGCGATTACTCTCCCATGAAAGGTGTCAATCAATCCATTCCAAAACAAAGTAAAGTTTATTCTTCCTGGATTAAAAAAACTATGGGCGTCAAACCACATGCATTGTCTGTAATGGCGGGTTTAAAGACATGCTAAGCGAAATGCAAAATGTGTCGTTCAAGCAAAAGCGCACCAGAAAAAGGCTGACGTCACGTTTTTTTCTGCCCTGCTGCACTTGATTAAGGAAATTTTCGCAGATGCAGTATTTCGCCAAGATGTACGTGCATAATGTTAAAAATCGAAATAAAGCGTGTGCTGTTTGCACGTGAATGCCACGGAGCGAGGTGTTGCCGCAGCGGCAGAGGCGGGATAAGCTTTTCAAGTCACCGTTGGAGTTACGTTCTAGGGTTGCTAGATTAAAAAATGAATAACAGAGAATTGAGCTGAATACATGCGATGTAAGTTCAGTTCGATAAATGGCCTCTGGGAGTTACGCCTTCTAGGTTTAGCGTCGTCCAAATCGCGAACGCGCTAGGTGGCGCATATGTGTTAATCGTCTGAAGGTTAGACCCCACTGACTGGGAAAAGACGTCATGTTTGTTGTGGTCTTGCGTTGAGGAAGTGAGAACGCACAGATCAGCGTTAATAACTGGCTTTGCTATCGGTTCGAAAGCCACACGTTGTATTGGCGTTGGTAACTGGCAGAAACGACGCACTGTGTTGCAGCAAATCTACTATCGCGCCTGTTGTATGAACATAAGGTGCTCACGTGAAATCGAAGATAAAGCAGGACACTTGAAGGTGTTTGTATGGTTTTATGAGCTGACTGCAGTTGAGAAAGACTAATCTTAGGGTTTGTAAGGTTGGCTCGGTGACTTAAGTAGCGGACTCTGTAGAACTCGATTTACATCAGTGTTTCTCAACATGGTCGAATGGACCACTGGTGGTCCAACTGGAATGTATAATGGTCCACAGAGAGTTCCATAAATCCTTGCTAAAACGTTTCTGAGTTCATTCTTGAGTTCACTGACCTATGTACAAGACAGTTTCAACTAGTTGTTCACGAGGTGTCATCACAGCAAAGTAGTCCATGGGATATTTTTTTGAAAAAGATGTTCTGCGGGCGAAAAAGGTTGAAAACTACTGTTTTACACTGACATAATGGCAAAATGCAGTCGTGACAAGGTCAAATAAAAGACAGCGTAGACTACAGATTTTCGCATTATTTTTGTTCTCATACCGCACTAATCAAAATATTTCTGTCGGCGTAACTTCATCGCAAATGCATATTTTTGCACCTTCAGTAATGCCCCGCGCTGCAGAGTTTCATACTCGCTCGAAAAAAATTTATAATGAAAATAATGCTTTTCGATCTCGTGTCGAATTCGCCGTATGACTATTGTTGATTTAGAGGTAAAGCTTAGGGCAAGGTTGATTTAAAGGTAAAGCTTAGGGCTAGACTATTGTTGGTTTTGACTTTACGCTTAGGGCTAGTTAAGTCTGATCCAAACATCTAACTGTAATAAGTCATTAAGTCTGATTCTAACGTCCAGGAAAAACAACACGGCCGATTATCTCTTGTCCATGCAATAGATTGTCGTACTTTTCAAGCATTCAAAATTGTCCAATCGACTTGTAATAATTGATCTTAGACACTAACCAACCGATAACATTCACCTGTTGCAAACTACCGTCTGAATACTCACCAAGGCTGAGCAGAGCAACGGCTGTAACATGTGTCAAGCTAAAAACGTTACTTTCTAGTTAAAGCTTAGCAATGTGCAACCTGAAATATGAAGCTAAAACCAACCACAACACGTTCACCCTCCCTGCTACTTTTGAGCAATAGTGGGCTGCTGTGTAGCCTACTGGTACCTTCTTCGTTAACTTCTTCGTCTCCCTGAGTCTGAATGCACATACTTTACGGTGAAATAACCTGCATACTCGTCACATGGCGTTAAATAGTAGAACCTACAGGAGGTGAGACTTTGAATAGTTGTAATTCGCAGTCAGTGGCGATTCTAGAATGGAAAAAGTGTGGGGGGGCCACTGCGGGGACTGGGAAAAAAGTAGAGGGGCCAACATAAATGTCTCTCCTGCATAGTGATTTTCCGTTGTAATGAAGATTGATTTGCTACGATTTACCCCCATCAAACCCAACATAGGCTTGTGAATATCGTCAGAACCGTCGCCAGAAAGTCTTCAAATCGTTTAAAATTTTGCGGGCTGAAAGTTTATCTGCTGTATGTGTCAATCAAACGAACTTAAAAACGTGAAATTAAGCACAAAACTGGGGGGCAAGCAGGGGGCCAGCCAAAAATCTGTTAGGGCCATGGCCCACCCAGGCCCCCCTTGGCACCACCTTAGAACCGCCACTGTTCATAGTGGTGAAGTAGAAAGATCTTTACGGTCGCGTGCAGGTCGGTGGTATAGTTTTTCTGTATAGCAGTTAGGATCAGAGTTAGCGTTAATATTGTAGGGAAAGCCTCAGAGTTATACCTTCTGTTGATTAAAGTGAGCTGTTTATGTTAGACGTATTACCCCAAAAGCAAACCTAAACTATACCTCTGAACATATTTCAATCTAGTTATTTGGCAGATTTCACACGAAACCCAACTTTTGTGTTCTTCTTGTCGCTGCTATGAATCTGAACAGTAAGGCATTCCATGCAAGTTCATTTTGCCTCTTTGTTGGTTGCCCACGGGTGAAGTGGTAAAAAGTTCAACAAACGAGAGTTTCTATCTACGTATGAGAAACTTTTGTCAAAATATAATTTTGAAAAAAATAAAAATCTAGTGAAAATTTCAAGCGTCACACTTGCAATATGAGCCAACCTTTTGTGGCTGGCCTGCACTGCACGACAACAAATACGCGGCAAACAAGGTAAAAGCGGCCGCGTACGCTGCACGATTGACATTTCTGGCACAGACCTTTGCAGTGTCAGGAGACACCTGTGGCACCTCAATCGATCAACGAGAACTGTCACAACGTATGACTCTTCTAAATATTGATATCACTCGTCAAAAAATTAGTTGGCGCATTAATTGCATTGCTGTTGTTGTTGTTGCTGCTGCTGCTGTTGTTTTTCGTCATTGCAGTAGCTCTGTGACGTTGATTTGCCAGCGCCGCTGCGGAGAAAGGTGCTTTCGTCGCAGCGCAGTCGCATTGTTCAAATCTCTGTTTCTGAACCGTGACCGTCGCCCAGCACGTTATGTCACGTAAAAACCGTGTCGCAACCTCAACGACTACAATTTAAAGCTTAAGGTTTGCTGCAAGCTTTCGCGGAATCGGCCGTCTCTGCTTTCTTCTTTTTACGATGATTCAAACTTGGCACATTTGTAACCAGTCTCGACAAGGGCAACTGGTTTGAATTCATCAGGAAATTTTTAAAATAGGAAATCGATTTCACGTAACACTACGCAACCCCAGTCGTAAAATCCGCAAGCAGGGTTTACGGGTGAAACGTTGGAAGGCTAAAGCAAGAGCAGAGAAAGCAAACAAGCGCAAGATTAAAGTGGATACATTCAGAACACAAGCTGCGAAAGTACAAAAACAGGAAAATACGTCTTTCCACAATAATTCCTTTCACTGGAACTTGAAAAATAGCTTTGAACTTTCAGTGAAAGGTTGTCACAGCAATGATCACGTGATCCAGATCGACGGGACAGCACTGAAATTAGCCTCAAGCGCGCGGACGCAGTCGACGACCGTTCTTACAACACCCAACTACGTCAGAACGACGTTTTGTCAACAAAATGGCATTTCAAACCATTTAAGTCGTTTTCGTACTTTTTCTAAATATACCTTTGTTTCTTGCTCGTTACCGAATCGAAGAACACCATGTAGTGCATATGGCAGTGAGTTACGGTATGCCACAGCACAATGCCCTTCTGGTGCTCGAGCAGTATCAAACCTGGAAAGCACATTTGTATTGCCCTGTGTTCGCAGGCGCTTGGATCTGGCGCCTGCAAGAACTTCTGGCGATTGTGACAAGCTTTACGAAACGGAGCAACCTTAAAGAACTTCCCCAGAAACTCAGATCGCGAAGTTCGCAACCTTTTAAATGCTTTAGCAGCGATGTTGGCCGGAGGTTCTATTGCCTGAAGCGATGAAACGGCAAAGGTGTATCTCGTGAGGGAACCTTTGCATGCGCGTGTCTTGGAAAGGCTGATAGAATTACATGCTGCGTACCGTTGCGAGTAATTACTTATTGGCAAACGTTAGAAGTGTACGTTTGGCTGAATGCACAGGCTTGTCCATGTGAATGTCATTCCTATGGGAATCCCATGGGAAACGGGATGGGATGGGACGGGACAGCACACATTTGTATTTCCCATGAGACTCAGAAATAGAATGAGAGTGTCAGAATGTTACTGAATTGTCATACTTAGACTATATTTCTGAATTTTAAAGTCAATAAATTTTGTCGTTTTGCATGTCTCTTTGTGCATGTAGTCCTATTTAGTAGATACTAAACCTGAACTTTCATAAATTTAATAATTTTAATTGTATTGTATTCCATATTAATATTATAATAATGTAATGGGAATCCCATGGGATGGGACAGGCATAAATCGCTATGGGATGGGATGGGAATGGGACAGATAAATATGTCCCATGGACAACCCTGTGAATGCATGCCATTTGATTTTCTCGCTTGCTCAGCTAATTCTGAAAAAGCTTCCGTTGTCGTAGCCAGGGATGTGCTTACTCGAGTCTGTATCGATTCGTGTTTTTATACGACGCGGAAACTACTCGAGTATTCTTGGAGAACTGAACATGCCGAGTCAAGTCACTTTTTTCAAAAGATTCGACTTGGGTTTGCAAAGCGATTCGTTCCTAGCAACTCTTCTACTCGATTGTGAAGTGCCAAGCCTTCCTTTTCAATTTTTTTGCTCTTCATTTCATTTTCCTGAGAAAAGTTGAGAGTTTATGACAAAAGTCTCAGAGCATGTCAGCCGAATCGTCCACGTGACTTGTGGTCTCCTGTTGTGTCAGCACACAACCCCTCTACCTGTTTGATTTTCGAGAGCATTTCAAACAATGCTCTTGCAGGATAATAGTTTAGCGGCGAGAACGACAAATGTTTTTGTCGTCTAGCAATCGGAAATTCAAAGCTTTTTTAACTCTCGCGCGTACTTGCAAATGACGCGTGCCATGCGTGCCATGCGCATTTGTTCATTAAAAACCGCGTGCGCGTTGTCGCTCCTGTTCAGCAATTGCACGCGAAGCTGTCGAGTATTTGAGCAATTAGGGACAATGTGCACTGAAAATTGAGTTTCGGTGCACCTTAAATCGATTTTTTGTGTTACAGCAGAAAGTTCTGGCGTGGCGGGCGGCGTGACGTATGTGCGGTAATCCGTTTTTTTGAAAATGTTGACTTTTCACATCTGCGTGAAATCTCATTCGTGGGCAGCAGCAGAATCATGGAAAGCCGAGCGAGTTATTTCTTAGGAAAACTTATAGGGCAGGAAAAGCTTTTTGGAGGGCTATGGTGAAGAAATCTGGCCCAACTTTTTGAATTCTTGCTGGAAAGGTTTAATGATTTCGAAATAAAGTTAATCTTCAGAAACTTTCACGTAAGTTCGTTACGAAAATATAATTAGCAAACGTTGTAGTTACGAGGCGGCTTGCTGACGACGAGCTGTGCTATCTAGACGTGTACCCGTGTTTTGCGAATTCTCCGAGATTCACATTTTGCAAACCACCCACCAGCTGTGTGTGTTTGCAAAATAAGGACGATCGCAGGTACATGTCAGGAAGCTGCTCATCAAGTTGATGGGTTTATACCACGGACTCACAAACTCTTCCGGGATTGCCTGCGTGCAGCCACGTGCGAGCATCAGCGCTGTTGACGACTTGACAGGCCACGCAGCGTCCGTTGCAATGAATCGAGCAAGTCACACTCAACGTTGCCATAATTGGATCGAACGTTGCCATAATTATCTGGAATCCAGTCAGATTACCGATTGTGCCACAAGTGCGAACACGTTTAGAGTTGTTTGTTGCTGTTTTCTTTCCCTGAGACGTTTCGGTCATTTGTCCGAAGTAGCTTAAAAGCGTCTGTCGTCTTTTTAATTTTTTCGTTTTGGGACATTTTTTATGACTGGAAAAAGGAATCATGACCGAATTTACTTCATTTTTTTCGGTCATTTAAAACAAAAATTCGGCCAACGATCGAAAAAATCCAGGGTTGTTGGTAAGGTACTCTTAATGATTAAGAGTTAAAAGGTACTCTTAATGATTAAGAGCACCTAACATTTCTTTGTTTTGCTCTAGCAGTTAAACGATAAATATTTGGTAATTATATTGCTATACTTGGCAATGTAGGTAGGTGGTTGATATTGATAGCAATGTTGGCTTGGCTTGGTTTTGGGATACGACACAGCTGCTACACAGGGAGCAAGTTCGGGAGAGTTCGATCCCATCAGTGCAACAGCAGCTATTTTTGATAAGACTGTTGTTACCGGTTTGCAAGTTTTTATCATTTAAACACGCATGGAAAAAGTGTAACAAATATAATGGAAAAGTAATGGAAAAAGTCATGGATTGTCATGGAATTTGGTTTTGAAAATTGTGTGGGAACCCTGTTAATCAAGCTGTTTTGTTTCGATTTATGATAAATGCAAACGCATTGCCCGCTTTTCTGTGACAATGCAAGTGCCGCTAGCTTTAAAGCCGAGTCTTGTCTTTGCCGAGGCTAAAACTTGCGCATGCTCCAAACCCGAGCGTGTTTTTGTATCGTTTTCCTCTGGATTTCTTCTTGCATCCTCTCTTAAAAGCTTAAAAACGCTTCTACTTAGACGGCGCTGCTCGTTATGTCCTTTGCTCTTTGCTTCCACATCGGCGTGGTGTTTACTGATTGCAATGCTTTTGTTGATTTGGCTGATAAAAGCGAAGGTGATACCAGGCGTTGATAGATATTGCTACCTTCCAGTAAGCACCGCACGTGGGACCAAGCCACGATTCAATGGAAGGTTTGGAAGAGCAGAACAAGAATTAGCGGATTTACAGCAGCAAAGCATCATCAGTTGACCCAAAAACTTGTAACGATTCATTGTAGCAAACTGATGCTTTGTTACGCTTGTAACGACAAGCAATGTATTCGCTTACACGCATTGTAGCTGGTGTTCCAAGCGCAGCTGAATTTGGTGTGCTTGAGCTTGCAAACGCTTCTGCGTGCAGGTATCTTGAGTAAATATGAAAGCGAAGCTTTTTCGAAAAGGTCACTTCGGTTACAGCATCATTAGGTTGTGCTGACCGGACGTGACAAACCTTAATATGCTCGAAGATATTGCGCGCCTTAATGCACTGCGCATTATTATGAGCTTAAATGATCGAAAGATTGCTCCAGTCCAGGGGTCACCAACCTTTTTGAAACTGCGAGCTATTTCTTGTGTACCGATTAATGCGGAGGGCTACTAGTTTGATACACACTTCTGAAATAAAAAATGGACTCAATTTGCTTTCCATTATTTTAGTATCGGTGAAGACATTGATCATGCTAATGTTATTTTTAGAACAGACCCGCGGGCGACGTACATGGTCCTTGCGGGCCACCTGGTGCTCGCGGACACCACGTTGGTTACCCTTGCTCTAGTCCAGGGTCCCCAACCTTTTTCTTACCATGTACCCCTTCAGAATTCTAACAAATGAGCATGTACCCCTACAGCATTTCAACAGATAAGGATGTACCCCTTCAGTGTTTTCACAGATGAACATGTACCCCTAAAACTCCTTATGACAAAATATTTTCTCATGATTTTTCACAGATATATTTAACAATATACATTTAATGACTTTTGAAAATAACATTAAGTGATATATGTATAAAGATTTGAAAATAAACAACATGTAAATATATTTTTACCTTCTATAGCTAACCTTAAATGTACCCCTTCAAATAGGCAAATGTACCCCCAGGGGTACATGTACCCCAGAATGGGAACCCCTGCTCTAGTCAGTCGCAACGACCTGCTGGTAGCCTATGCCTCCGCGATATGGTCGAAATTCCCAATTGAGCAGCAGCGAATACGTGGCACGCTATCAGGTTGTGTATGATAAGACTTACTGTCGTTATCTGCACATCAGGCATGTGAACGCATCACCGCAATTTGACCGCTTGTTTTCAACGGCAGCTTTGTATTGCACTGAACGTTCAGCTAGAGAGGACACGGTAGTGTTTGTTGCAGGCAGCGGGTTAAATGATCTTTGCTGACGAATGTTCCGCATCTACTTTGATTGGACTTTATTTGGACTTGGATTTTACATTTTAGAAAAATTTAGGCTATAGTTAGACTTGGACTGAGTTTTAAAAATTCAGGACTGGATCTGGATCGCAAAGTATAACAGTCTGCTCATCCCTGCCTTGCATTTAAGAGCCTCGAAGTAACTGAGTAACTACACAAGAGCAACAAACCAGACAGTGGCAAAAGCAACTGCCGCAACCAAACCACCGGTTTCTGTTGCGTATGTGTTGCACGGGAATGGGTCGCGACCACGGTAGATCCTGGTGCGCAATATTGGACGACGGTCTCGGTCGGAAGAGGAGCCTCTTGTTGTTTTGCACACAAACAACAACGTGTAATGCCGTTGTTTGCACGCTCGAGCGGTCGCCGCCGCTAGTTTGATGAATTTGGATGCTTCAAATCAAAATCACTCAACCGGTGCGGTGGCGTCTATGCGTGTGGAGCAGGCGTCTCGAATTCAATTGCCTGCAAGGGCCAAATGAGGACTTACAACCCGAGGGCCGCGACGCTGACGTAACAATGGCGGTACCTGAACCTAACTAGAAACATCTTATTTCCTGCCAAAGGTATCATGCGTTATAGGCGAATTCTTTATAAAGGTTTCTAACGTTCGTTCGAAAAGAACTGTTCACTCGCTGGCTGAACACGTTTAAACACCGGTGATTAAACTAAATAACTGAAGTGTTGGTTGTTTCAAAAATCCTTAAAAAGCATCGCGGGCCGTATGCGTGTTTGAGACCCCGGATGAAGAGCCAAGGCCTCTTAAATAAACTTTATCTACGAGGCCATGGTAGAGCTCGAACACCACTTAATCTGTCAACGTTAAAACTGCAACAGCCCCAGGTGCGTTTCAGTGTTCGGTTCGAAGAACAAGTGGTCTGCGCGCTTCCTGCGAGGGGATCTGCTGCTTGCGCACTCGCATAAACATTTCCGCCTTGCGCTCTCGCATACACATTTCCGCCTTGCGCTCTCGCATACACATTTCCGCCTATAGCTGTACGGTGTGATACCTTTTGCGCAATGCTCTCACAAACGCAACTATAAAAATCCCAAGAACAGTACCAAAAATCTCTATTTTATATGAAAAAACTCCTAAATCTGGCCAAAAACATGGTCAACACAGATTCATGAGTTGTCAGCTTAGTAACACAAGCCGCACAAAGTTACAGACTGTGGTGGTGCAGCATAAAATCGGAACGCCATTATAAGTGTTGACTTGATTTGCAAAATAAACTGAAATTATTCACTTTACACAATTTCAAACTTTTCCGAAAATCCCTAAAAAGGTCAAAAGTTCCAATCTAGGGACAAAATCCCTGAAAGTGAGAGTACTGCTTGTGCGCAGCAACATCGTGGGTGTCTGCTGTTGTCTGCACTTGGTGCGAATGTGTGGCCTACAAACCTGCCATTGTAAAACTGTCACCAGCGCTCATCGCTAAAATGTGTCCGCGAAGTGCGTCTGTCGTCCGTGCGCTTTGTTCGCAAGTCCTCGTTCGTGCTGCAGTATTTCCGAAAAAGAACTTTGACACATTTGGAAGAAGGGATGCACTGGCTACAAACCGAGTGTGTTGCAGTCAGGCAGCGTTTCGGTGCCACAGTATGTTTTGAGAGTTTCGCACGGAGAGGCAAATGCTCGGTGAAAACTTTGGAGAGATCGACTCGCATTCGTACCGCATGGTGTGGCATCCTTGGAAATATCTAGTCCAGAGCGTCAGGCTCTGCAGTTGCAATGAAGTGGATCAAGGATAGGGACCCGTGTCCGAGCCTGCTTTTTCGTGCAATGTCTTGACGCTTGCCCTGAAATACACTCTATTTTGCTGGTGTTATGATGCACAAAGTAGTTCAAAGGTATTTTTGGCCACGTCAAGACCAAAGGTATTTGAAGCGGAAAGCTTTGAAAGCTGAGACCACGCGCTGTTTGCACCTGGCTCAACGATCGGGACCGACTGCCAGCCGCGAAGAGGATCAATCATCGTCTTTTCCAGCCGAGTGGCAGTAAATAAATGGGAAGAACAGTTCGCTCCACCCTTTAACCGCAAGTTATTAAAATTCTCGCGTTGCTTCTGCGAGGGCCACTGTTTCGTTCTCCAAGTATTGTGTTCTGAAAGGACAAATGCCAGTAAAAGCTGGTGGCATTTATGAGTTTTGTGCTTCGTTATTTAACCCATCCGCACATGGTGTTGCTTCGAAGCAGCACTTGTGAAGCTGGGGTCTGTTCGCTTTGAAGGTTGACCGCAGTGAGCGAACACCTGCCTTCCGCTGATAGCTTTCGTCTGAAGGAGATGCACTGTAGCAAATACTGTATGCAGATATTCGAAAAAGTTATACACGACGCATTTAAGTTCTGTACAGCATTACGTGTTCACTGCCGGCCGCAGAAACAGTTTTTGAAAAGTAATAACGTATGAAGTCAACGCGGAAGAACAGGTACATTGCTGGCTGGTGCCATGAAAGTTGCTGTTCTTGGTTACGAACCACTGGGCTTTTGTCAAAACACGCAGTGGTTTGCAGTTTCTGCGTCATTTTCTTATTCTGCAGCATTTCCTGCAGACTTTGTAAGAAATACATCAAGCACGCTGTTTATGCGAACGAATAAACCTGTTTTGATTTTTCACCTCAGGGTACACCAGCTGCGATTTTTCGGCGCGCGAAGAATCGGCGGTCGCGAGACCGGCAACTGTTGTTTCGCCACGTTGCCGCGTACCAGATTTTCAGAAAACAAGTGCTGCCCATATCTGCTTTCGTGGTACGTCGCGTATGAAAGCCGAAGCGGTCAGACGACTGAGCTTGTAGGCAGGGTGTTTCAAAACAAAACCTGTCTGGGAAGTCGGTTTTGAAAACCGTAATTGTAGAAGTCGTGATGTGCACAGAAAAAATAAGAGTTCAGTTTTCGAAAGTTTTTCTTGCTTGTTTTAGAATCGTCCACGTGAAAAGAATACAAAGAAAAACTAGTCGAACGGGACTGACTTGTTTTGAAAAAAATACAAAGAAAAACTAGTCGAACGGGACTGACTCGTTTTGGTTTCAGAGGCGTAGTTCAAGCACAGTTGGTCCCCACCATCTGGAACCTCCGTGCCAAGTGGCTTTCTTCCAATTGGCCATCCCGGCGCAATCTACCGGTTGCAGCCTTTCAGTGGATGAAAGACATTTGGGTGTCGAGAAAAGAAAATTTGCCCGACGTCTACCAGGTGTGCTCGAGAAAGGTTGTGACGTTCAGGTCTGTCAGAAAGAAACAGTTTTATTGATTGTCGTCTGAAAAGAAACGATTGCTTCGAAAAGGTCATCAGTAACAAACTGGTGCCTTGCAAACGTTTAGATCTTTGAGACATCGGAAGGTCATGAATTGAGCTTTGAATAAGGCCATGTCGTGAAAGGCAGGAACAGGTAGACTACGGACGCATGCGACCTGCCGATTTCAAATCATATGCTCACATTATTTGAAACCAGAGAGGTTATGCCAGACTTGGTGTTGTTGATCCACCACAGACGTTAAGGCCTCAGCTTGCCGACGTATTTGTTGCATTGTCTGTTGTGTTTATTGCGGTGGCTAGCATACAAGTTTTTATTTAACAGAGTTCTTTTATCTGGCAAAATTTGCCTAAAACGAATCTCTTCAAAAGATATTTAAAAGGCGAAAAATTATAGACAGGTGCTGTGTCCTGGTAAACAGTAGATTAAAAGTTGTTCTTAACGCTGGAGTTAATGAGTGATATGTGGTCGACAACGTCACCTTCGAGGCTGAGAATTTGTTTTACATATGTCAGAAAATCCGAGACAAGAACGAGACCTCGAGACACAAGACCTGAAAGAAAAGCCTGGCACCTCTAGTGATTAGAAACACTGTGGAGTTGCGTTTGTATTTTCCTGTGAACAGGATTCAGATGAAAAGATATTGTCTTCATGCGGTCAAAGCCGTTGTCACTTCATAATTAGCTCCTTTCCAAATGTTCCGCGTTTGACCAAGAAAGGCCATCAGCTCGACCGTTCGCCTCGTTTATTTAAGACCATCCTGTTTTGCCAAATTTTCTGTGCCCAAGCGTCGACGTGAGAAACTCTTTGAGGTTTACATTTGAACAACAGCTTTGGCCAGCAAAGTGTAAAACCTGCAGAACCATTGCAGGCAGTGTGGGCGGACTGATGGAGGCGGGGGCAATTACTCAGAATGAAAAGAGTGATCACATTTTGCAAAGTGAAAGTACGGAAGGTATTTGTATTCTGTAGGTGAATTAGTTAAACTTTAGCCTTGCGGTAAGCTTCTGAAGAATCTGTCTGCTTTCTGCTTTCATTTTTCTGCGACGATTAAAACTTGCAAGCGTATCTATTTTTCATAGTTAAAGGCCACAAAGATGGAGGCAAGTAAATCAGTCACAGTTTATTGACGGGGAAACTAGTTTCGCGTTTTCCAACGCATCATCAGTCCTGTAAATGTAAGACAAATCTTACAGGCGAAATGTTGGCACTTGAAAACAAGTAAAGAAAAACACACGAACTGTGGCTAGTTATAACGACAGTACTAAAAATTTTCGAAACTAAAAGGCTGACCTTTCCAGAGCCTCATAAACCAGTAACTGCTACGAAAATCTGCGTTTGGCAGCGGTCTAAGAAAGACACTTTTCCTCTGGAGATAACACACGTGCGCGATGGCGAGTGCCAGAGAGAAGCCATGCGATTAAGCAGGGCGTAACAGTTCACGAAAAATCAAGAAAGGCCGAGCCTTTCAACGTAAACTAGAAAGTTTGTCCAAGTGGTTAATTTCGATCAAATAGATCAATTAGCTTAACTGAAAAAAAAATTTTCGTACAAACAATACATCGGAAGCGTGCAGTTAAGCCGATTCCTAGTTATTCCTGGTTCCAAACACAACTTTTTTGTTGGTGGGACAGTTCGTCAGTTCTCCCTTTTAGTTAGGTTCTCCCTACTTTTGGTTGTTAGGTAAAGTTTGGGCATTTCAATGGTCGCGTCGTGCGTAAACCTTTTCGTCGTGCGTAAACGAGGCCATCAAGCACCGTTTTTCATATCTTCAATAAGATCCCGGCCGAATCGAACCCAGCCTACCAGTTTCAGAGGCGCACGATCAACACACGGAACCATTCAGTCGGTCGACGTACCCAGTTTCTTTGTTGAATTGTTCATTTTTGAAAGTCTTTCAACGCGTTTGCAACTGCGACAGTGTGGAAAGTTACATTTTGCTAACGTATTTTGGCAACCCCATTTTTGAGTGTTTTTGCACAAAAAGCCGATTCAGAATCTGCCACTCATTGCGTTTCTCGCGACGAGGGTTGAAGATCGTGACCTGCACCTTTCCAGGCGGAAACTGAGACCCCCAAAATGGGCACAGAGTCGAGTGTCGTGACCTCATGACGGGCCTGATCTGCTACGAAGCAGTCAAATGCTTTTCACAATTGTGATTGCAATTCCAGCTCATGCACGCTAACTTTTGGCCCAGCGTATATGATAAAAGTTTGAAGTAACCGCTCACATTGCTTGAGTAAACTTAATCTTTACAAAGGAATGCGACAAAGGAAGTTTGCTTATGAACGCGACAAACGCAACCGCCAATATTTTGATTAGTCGTTGTTTTTACCTGATGAAGACTATGCTGCGCCCCCCTTAAAATTGTGATATGCTGAATTTTGCACTTGCACCGAAACGTTTGCCCGCCTCTGATCCAAGCAGACTCCACATAAGCAACAAACGTTTTTTTGATACCCAAGGCCACTGTTTCCCAATCAGTGAATGATGACCCGCACTTGGGGTTGGTTATGAAATGTACCTCGCAGCAATGCCTTCTGCAAATAGCAGTCAACGCAAAGATGTTTCCATGCGATGGTTGCTGATAATAAATTTGCTGGATTATTGAGTTACGGTCGGTGCTGATTCAAAAGTATAACAGACATAGGAGAGGTACACTGCACTAGGTTCTCAGAAAAAATGTGATACAAGATATGATACAAAAAAAATGTGATTTGGCTACAGCGAAACCCAACCCTCTCCATCATCTAGTGTGACCATGCGTTGCCTGGCTGTGCTTCGTAGTCCACGTTGCTTTCTTTAATATTGCCTGCGGAAAGTTTCTCACGGTTCATTTTGTTAGGGTCTGTTTATTGCGATGCGCTGCTTTCATGCGAAATTGCTTCAGAACCGGCGCTTTGTGGTACAGTGCTGCATGTGAACTTTCAATACTCGTCCGTGATTGGTCAGAAGCTGCGCTCGCCGAAGCGCGACGAAGCTGCTTTTTTCGCACGAGACGATCTTGAGTCATTCGATCTATCGCTTGCTCTACTGGTCAGCGGCGCGTTGCCGACGACATCGGTCTGAGAATGTTAGTAACGTGGTCTCAAGTGCTTCTGAATGTAAGCCACGAGTTGTGAAATGAATGTTTTTGGGCAAAGTACTTGAGCGTGCCAGTTGGTTGCAGAAGAAACGAGGGCAGGGTCAGTGTAAAGTCAGCTCAGCTTGTTTTGCGATGTACCAGTTATCTGAAACGCTTGAAGATAAAAGCGATTTTTACTGGTGACATGTTTTTTATGCTATAAGCGAAGGCCATCCGTGCCAACAAATTACTTCCATGTCTGCCCATATTTGCCTATTTTAAATAAAGAACATTTCCTTTGTAAGTGAATTGGAAATGCTCGTGACCGCTACAGTACATGGGGAAAGGTTTGTGTTTTTAAACATCACGGTAGTTTTGTCATGTGTTTTTTTCATGCGATACTGCATTACGTTCGATAGTAAGCAAAGATCATATCTGTTTAATTTGATTTAACCGTTATGGCATACTGTACGGAAGTGTTGTTTGACGCAGAAGCTGTGCCAAGTTGACATACTTTCTGCTCTCGCTGGGTGCACCTGTTCTAGGAGAACTCAGTTTGCTTCACAAATGAATTACAATGCGAAGTGTTTAGCCTAAATAACCCTGGGTAGCGTTTAGCCATAGGCTGATTTAATATTACAACGATGTGTGTATTTTGCGACAATTGCAGGGTTTGATTTATCTGACATAAAACTCCGCATACGACCCGGAAGCTGTTGCTCACTACTGGGGAAAGCCTCTCACGTATTGCTAATGACACGCACACCACAGTTAAAGAACCATTTGGTATATTAGTAATTGCCAGCCTGTTTTCCACAATGGAAATTTGCCAGCTTGTGCCTGGCAGTGTCCACAACACATTGGAGTTAATTTGCTGTTTGAGAACAAAACTCTTTTGAAGAAAGTTTGAAAAAATCTGGCGTACGATTCTGCATTTTCTTCAGCTGAGCCGAAATTTTGAACTGTTTCAACCAGCATTCGGTATTTTGCGCGTAAAATCAATACCACTCAAAATGACAAACGAGCTGTTGCGTTCCTGTCATTTGTGTAGCTTGAGATGCTTTAGTTTTCACGATCAGGTTGCAGTTGAAAGGAAGTAAATGCCGTGATACCAAAGACTGGACTCGGGTTCTGCTTCACAGCCCAGGACACAGATAAGACTGACGGTTCACAGTTTCACAGAGCTTGTTCATTGCAGCAGTGCGTCTGTCTGCCATCGTTCCCCGAAAACGGTTAGCCCCAAGCGAAAAACAATTTCCACTTGCCGGCTTGGTACTCAACACATGATGTCGCATATGCATGTTTTGTGCTGCAAATCTGTTGCAACGAAATGGCAAGTTAGTTTGCTCTTCGAGCGGCACCCAACTACATGAAGTGGACTTTCCACTTTACGTGTCAGATGCCGCGTAGGAAGAATGTGTACATTGTTCGCTAAAACGGCCTTCGGTAACGTTCCTGCATTCTCGTTGACAAACTTGTTTTTTGTATGTGGCTCGCGTGGTAAAAGGAGCACTATGTTCATGCTGGTCCAGCTCTTGACAGGAATCAGCTTATATCTTTGTCGAAATATTGTGCAGTTTGTTTTGGTCTTGCTGGCTGCAAGGCTGGCATTCTCCAAACGAGCGATGAACTCTCTCGAGGTCGCCTGTATCTGCCTCTTTTGCGTCGACTTGTAAACCTATTTTCGCTTCGCTGTGTTGCCAAACGCTTTCGTGTTCTGACAGACGTTGCGTCGCGTAGATGGGTGAACGCAAGAGAGTAGCTTTATCTCTTTCTGTACATAAACGGAACGCAAACGTTTTCGTAGACCCACGCAAATGTGGAATAACGATTCAGGAGTGATTGGCGTGAAAATGTGTGCCCGTGGTCTGCTTGTTGCAGAACAGGCATGTTTCGTCACAGTTCGGAAAAAAAGCTTTTCTCGCCCATTTTTACAATTGTAGAAAGATTTTTCTCCATGTTGACTTCAGCCGTTCTAATCATGCGTTGTGGTAATCTACTTCTGAACAATTGCTGTGAAAAATCACGCAGCCTTCGCGTATTCCGTTGCAGCGCCTCGACACTCTAGTTTCGTTGACAGGTGGAGCTCGATTTCTAGGTACACTGCATTTAAACACGTTGCAGTTCGTTTGGATCTCCCAGATTGGGTCCGAGCATAGGCATTGCACAGTATGCACAATACATTGTAACATATATATATATATATATATATATATTGTACAGTAAGCAACGTATGAGTATTTTGATTGGACTTTAAACACTTTTGCTGTTACAAAAACTGACCTGTCAAGACGGGAAGAAGATTTAGCTGAATTCTCATTTGATCGAAATTTCATGATTAGTGTCAATCAAACAACTCTTTCATCTTTCCGGTTACACGTTGAGGAAGAGTCATTGCTCTCACAAATAACAACTGATTTTTTTGCCTTTTGCCACAAACTGCGGGTGTGAAGCGGTGTTTTCAGCTCTTTCAAATATGAATCCAAGATTTAGGCCCACACTTACTGTGTGCTCTCACTTACAAATTTGCCACAGATCAGAAATTGCTCGGAACGCCCTCCGTCTCGTGCTTGGGCGGAAAAAAGATGCGGCGTGTGATTGGGGTCCGACAAAAACAGGTTCACAAACAGTGAAGAATGACCCCAAACAGGGGGTGTCATCACCCCAAATAGGGGGTGTCATAACCCGAAACAAGGGGGCATGACTCCAATCAGGAGGGCATGACCCCAAAGCGTTTCGGAAACCCTGACCAATGAGGTATCACCATGGGCGTGACTCGCCCCGTTACGACCGAAACCGGTCTAATCGTTCACCTTAACGCGATCACTTGAGTTTTCGTCACATCGGTCGCACTCGTCCGATATGTCCGTCACCGGTCCGTAGCCAGGCTTTAAAGTTTGGGGGAGGGTGTAGGAGTTGGCCCGACTTCGGTGTGCCGAAAAAATGCACTACTGTCCGTGTTATGACTCGTACCATTCAGTCTGCGGACGCAGGAAGTGACGGACAGACTCTTTTCGATTAGTAACAAAACATCTGCGCGTCCCATGCTTTTATGCAAAAAGAAATGACGTGAAATATCGCAGCAAAGCTGGATCCAGGCATGGTTGGGCAAGTAGTTGCTCAGCTGCAAAAAAAACTCAAGCAGCAGAACTGTCCCGAGTTGTGCCGGTCCCGAGAAATGGCCCGAGTGTTTCCATGAGCAGGCGTCTTGATACAAGCTTTAGTGATATTCAAAAAGGTGTTGAACGAAATGCAGTTTTTTCGAAGTTGCTTCGTGAGTCACGACCCAGCCAATCGCGGAAAATGTCTGCATGGACTTTAGATGACGTTTTCCTCAGTTTAAAGCCGTGTCCGTGGTCTTTGCGAAATTGAACTGGAAGTTGGATGTTAATTTTCACACAATTGGAAATACGCGTGAAGGTCGATGCTACGCAGTATGCTTATCAATAGGTGACAAAGAGAAGCGTTTCCGCATTTTTACATTGCGTTTTTTGGTCAAGTTCCTGTCGTGTAAAGTATCGCGCTCTTCTGAAAATGACCTTCCATGAAAAACAGCCAAGAGCGCTTTTCTTTTCGTTGCGTCCGACAGTAGCTTCTCGAAGCTGTGCTGAAAGAAATGCTTTCAGACTTGAAAATAGACGGTAAACGTTTCGCATGCATGACGCAATAACACGTCTGCAAAAACCTGCCCATTACGTCAAGGCCTCCTTGAAAACATTGATGACGTCGACCTCACCACGTACTTTGTAAACTTACAACACGCGCACGACTCAAGTGCTGATTTTTTTTCGGCTATTTCGGGCTACTCGTACGCCTGTTTACTCCGTAGAAATTTGTTTGCAAGTGCTCTTCTAGTCTTGCCGATTCTGCTGCAGGCGAATTAGCTGTCTTCCCGTCATGCGCGTCTGCTTTTGGATGGCAAAAATAAAGCGGTGGCGTGGTTCAGCTTCTTGCACAACCGCACAACCGCACAACCGCAAGTTTTCCGTTGATCGGGCAAGGTATGCCATGGGTTAGTTAGCTCTTGCGACGACGCTAATTCAGCAGCTTTATTGCTCGGTGCTGACTGGGGAGCGTTGGCTCTTGTTGGCTTGTTTCCTCCTGAGATGAAAGCTTGATCGGAAATCGAAGCCAACGGGATTCTCTGTGGTTTGAAAAGAAAGTGTCTTTCCTTTGCCGAGACGTTGCCGTCCACTTGTTTGCCTTCATGCGCTCCCGCTTGATTGTTGTGCTCTTGCGGTCTGTGGTAGCTGCACACAAGCAGAAATTACCTTAAACTTTCGCTTTTTTGCGTCGACCGTCGCTCCTTCTTGCAGCCGAAGCTTGACGGTCTTCTGCTGATAGCTTTTGAAAATGCACCGCTAGGTAGGAACAAAATGCGTTCAGGTTTTGTTGCTTGTTGCAGAACTGGCACCAGGCTTGTGCTGCAGTGAGCGTCACAGCAACGCGCCTTGCTGCGAGGCAAGCATGCGCGCTTAATCCCAGACCTTGTTCAGGAAAGTGCTGGCGAGCAGGGACGTACCGAGGTTCGATGGCGCCTGGGGCAAGAAATAAATTTTGCGCCCTCGTGTTCGAACATGAGGTCTTTTGTGTGAGCAAATGCATTGTATTGAAGAAAGTGCTTGCCCGGCATTGTTGGGACTTTTTGGTACCCGGGGGGCATTGTGTCTCCCTTGGTACGCCCCTGCTGGCGAGGCAAGAAGACCCTCGAGTGCGAAGCGAATGCTATTTGCGCTGTGAATAGCCAAGAACGATTTAGCGAAGGTCGACACATCGCGTAGCTCGTTTCTGCTCAGGGTTCCTTTTCGCTTCTTCCACGTCATCATACTTTTCACCGGGCAATGTTTCTGGTGGCGAGAGAGTTTGTGGAAAATTGCGAACGTCGTTTGTGACGTGCGCATCCAGCGCCATGACGAGCGTCCGATTGTTGCGTGTTTGAATCGAACAGCGCACAAATCGGTGGCAAGCGAAAATGAAAAAATATAATCGCTGTTCGCGCGCGCTGTCCCGGCGCACAGCGCGCTTCCTCCTTTTTACTGGAATGCCTTTGTTTACATTTAGTGCCTTTGTTTACATTTAGTCAGGTGGTGATGATATTTCCTCACCGCGGTCGGTCCTTGTTGTTTCTGTTGCGTTCAAGGGTCGCGCTGACCTGGACTGCTGATGAACGCGTCCGAGCGGACCTTGCTGAAGACGCCGTGTTGCGCTGCTGCAAACGCACTGTGGTTTTGCTGGTCAGGTCTCGAACTCTTGCCACCCCTGAGCTTTCGGTGACCTGCTGCCGAAGATGCGCAGTTCTTTACAGCCTTCTTCTGCCAGCTGCGATGCAGGCACTGCGATCAGCGATAATCCAGTCATCAACCGTCGGGAAGTGCTTAGAAAATTCAAAGCGTCCGCCACTGCTCGTGACGGATTGCAAGTTGCCGGGAAAGATTTATAGAACCAGTCATGTCGTCAGCTTGGTCGTGAAAGACGCAGACTTTAAATGAGATGGCAAGTAGTGAAGGATGGCCATGCGCAAGTGGTTTCAGTGTTATGGCGGATGGCAAACTTCATTTAAAAAAACTCGAAGCTCAACAAAGTAAAAGTTGTGATTCATGATCTGGGTAGAACCAGGTCAGATAATTTTATGCCTCGCACTAGTATTTGGACTCGTGCCATAAACGACTCGTTGTGTATTGACGTTTTTGACATTAAAGGCCGTGGAAAGAATGATGTGACTCGTCTAGGTTAGCCTTGTTTTGCGTCTTGTTTGACGTAATTGCCAGCAGTAGTTTGGTTGAACAGCAACAAAGCTCACCTTAGTTTTTCAAAAATTCAAGTAACTACTTGGCTGGCTCGATTTGGTTGTTGTAGTTGTTTACCACTGCCTTGCAGTTGTTGCAAACGTTTAACAGCATTGTTATTATTATCTCTTATTCTTCAATCAACTCTTGTGCTGAGATAGGTATTTTTCTCTAACCTCGTAGTCTTACCCGGACTCTGGGAGATCGAGCACCTTACATAGGATGTGTGCACTGCCAAGTATTGCTGTCTTCGTTCGTTGAGGAATCGTGTTTTTGACAGGGATCTCCTCGAGGTTTTTCTCCAGATTGTTGCTGGTTGTTCCGCGAGCTCCTATTGATACTAACCTGGCTTTGATGTTCCACATTCTCTGTATTTCTAATCTTTCTTCCTTACCTACTGTGTGTGCATGTGAATTGGCATTACAGTATTATTATTCTTTATGTATTAATATCACTACTGCTTTATTTGTTTGACGGCAATAAGCGGCAGGTCGAAGCTCGAAAAAGTCGTTGGTCGTGTCATGGCGAGCCGACGAATACAAGAGTCGCGGCACGCAAATATGCCCCGAAAGCAAAAACTAACGATAGGAATAGTGAATTGATAAATAATTGCCAAGTCCCGACACAGCGACGATAAACGCAAGTCAAGAAACAACTACTTAGGCGAAAATGCTCTGGTTAACTTTTTGAAGATTTAAATTCTGCCGGGAGTGGAGTGGCGAAGGCGGGCAGGTTTGCTAAAGAATGAATTGAAGGTCAAAGATTGTTTGGTTGGCGGGTGTCTAAACGACTGATTTGTTACGAATAAAATAAGGGGACATTTTTTAAAGATTTTGCTGGTAAAAGGTTGGAGTGCACGTGATGCAATATTAATTTTTTCGGTTAATAATGCACAAGTAGCTGCATTTCCCTTGCGAGTTAAGCTTGCTAAGTTAGGTCAATTTGAGCTGGCGTGGTCATTTAGCAAAGTAGCGGACGGGGGACAGCTGTTGTATGTAAGACTACCATAACCGTAGAGAGGTTAGATAAGGAGCGATAGATTGACAGAAAGAAGTGCTTGTGCAGGCACAATGCGATTGCCTTGGGACAGTGCACACTGAGATGTAGACTCATGATATGAGTTCGCCAAGAAAGGTTATGGTGGAAAAAAGGCACCAGTTTTCGTGAGAGGCAACTTTGAAACAAGACAGTCAATAATACTTGCATGTTTTTGTAAGGTGGAAAAACAGCCAGGTGAAAAAGTAGCCTACACAGAAAACGAAAATTATTACCAAAACATATATTAGAACTCAGTCAGCACAATTTTTGCATGGCAAAATAGTTGCTTTACCGAATGCGTGTTTTCCACAAACAGACCTTCCTGCAGTTTTGGCAGAAGCTAGATTTATTTTTGCATGACACAGACTGGTGATTTTTTCTTTTGCCAGCTTAGGTGCGATTCAACACTGATTGCAGTCAATGAAGTGTTGGATGTCTTGGGCAACTAACGTGGGTGGGACGTTACACAGTCCACTACATCTTTTGGCTTGCAAAGCACTTTCATAAGCTCAAGTAGAAACTGCCTCCTTTGGCAGTTTCAATTTCCCTGTAAGACAGTAAATGTCGCAAGCATTTATGCACTGCAGTCGATTATGCTCAAAAAACACAGCGTCTAGCAACCGCCTAGGTGCACTTTCAATAATATGGTATGTAGCCATCTGGTCCAGTGCATCCTTGGTTTCCAAAAGCTCTAATAAAAAATTCCAATAGCCCAAAAAACTTTATTATAAGTTAGAAGTCAAGGAGTATGACGAAGCAAATAGCAATATTAACGAAAATACGAAACGCTAAAGTTCAAAAACCGTAAAAAATGACCGCACCGAGCTTATAGTGTTAAGTGCTGTTGCTGCACTCCAGAAGCCGTGAAAAAACACCACTATAAGCAGACGTGCTCTCTCGCTGCGCACTCGGTGAACGCGAGCGTCGGCGCACCGTGCAAGAAGCTGGTGACCGCGAAACATGTTACATTTGTCAATAAAGCATTTTTATGTGAGTCTGTTTTTTTTTTTTCGCTGACACCTTTGGACATTTATCCCATAACAGTATTAAAACTTGCCGTGACAGTGTTTACTTGTCTACCTTTTCGGACATTATGACAAAATTGACTTGATTTTGTTGGTCATTAAAAAAAAAAATTCTGTCTGTGACCGAAAAATTACCGAAAATAACCTTTGGTCTGTGACCGAAAATAACCTAGATGTAAATTATGGTTGAACACTCACGCCGACCATAGGTATGGAAGAAAGGTCTGGAAATAGGCATTGATCTCTCTTTGTCGGTAGTTTAGGCCAGGGTATGGTTTTTGTGCTTGTAAATTGTTCGGTAGGCCACTGGTCTTAGGACTACTTGTTGTAAGAGCAACATTTACGACAGTTTCTGTAAACGAGCTGAGGAGTATATTTATACGTGATTTTGAGATATTTTGAACTTCCTGCTCGCAATCGGATGCTTGCTGTTGTCTGCGGGCGATTGAACTTTGTCGCCTTTTGGAAAAATCGTTGTCAACCGCTGAGAAAATCGAAGACCGCGTTGCGACTTTTCTGCCATTATTGATCGGTGCTCGCGCCCACTCGCCAAAACTAATTTTTGACAGCGACTGAAGTTGAAATTGACGTCAAATTACGGCTTAATGGAGGTCGTGCGTACACCTGTTTTCTTTATCGCTGATGCACGTCGTCGGTAATTATAGTCCAAAAATAGCTTAAACCTTCTGTCATCGTTCTTTTTCGAACATTTTTGACTGGATTGAATGTAATTTTTTCTGTCATTTCAAAAAAGATTCGGTCATTGACCGAGAAATGACCAGCCGTGCACCACATAGTTCGAAACCTTCACCTTGGTCAGGCCAAGTGATGCGCAACCTCCATCAATGCCAATTTGTAAGATCTGGGGACGGGGCGAGGGGGTAAAATCTCTGATGCAAAAGACCAAGATGTCCCTGCATGTACAGTTGCACGCGCGATAGTGTTGTGTGCTACTGAGTTGCTATATAGTGAAGATGTTCTGGGCAGAAGTGAATTCACTACACTTAACCTACTGCATGCAAGTTTTACCTGGGTGTTGAAACTGTAGAATTGTCTCATTTGATAGCGTTTTGTGCAGTAACTAGTCTCCAGAAAGGTGTAGGGCATAAATCCATCAGCAAGCTTTTAGAAGAGGAAATCAATTTCACGTAACAACACGCATCTTCAACCCTGCAGTCTGCAAGCGGTGCTTACTGGTGAAAACACTAAGAAGGTTAAAAAACAAGAGAAAGCAAACTCGTGACTTAAAATGGTATAAACAGAAGCTGTGATGAACAAACAGCTTTTAACATATGGATTGAAAAAGTTAGTGAGTGAAGTAATTAATGCACTGAAATTTCTCACAAAAAACGCAGTGGTTGGGGAGCGATTGGTAAAACATAATAAGAGGTGATAAATCTACTGTAGGTCAGTACTGGATAAGAAAAAAGACCATCAATCGCTCTCTCTCTCTCTGGTATATTTCAAACCCTACAATCAAATGCGCAGCATGTGTTTAGTCCATGAATGTTATCTCGCTTGGGTATAGATTCACAAGACAAGTGGTTAGTTCAGTGCAGCGTTCAACCAGCATTCAACCCTGTCTGAACTGCTGTTTTTCGCTGTCACGAAAAAACCACGCCGAAATAATGCGAGTCGAGGTATCAAAGCACTTGTGGGAGACGGGGATTTCCCCGAAAGCAACTTTTGTTAGTTCAGTCTTATAATCCTCGTGGCGCGCCGGCGCACATTGGCTGCCAAGCGTTTGGCAAACATTTCCGCGCCAACGGTGTGAAACTCAAATGCGGACGCGTGCTGAAGTTTCTCACATAAGCAAGACCCGTGCCACGCTAAAAAATCATCGCTGGCGTTGTGAAGGAATTTACTTGTCGCCAAATCAGACAGCAACACCGCTACTTAGTTACTATGTCACTGGTTTCTGGACAGCAGCTGAGAATAACTTGCTGACGTAAATTATTTCGACATAGAAGCGAATCGCGCATCACCGACCTAAATGTGTAATCGTCCATCTACCGTTTTCGAACCCATGACGTCCCCTTAAAGTACGTGTTTACAGTCCTGTCGCCATGAGGGCTTTTGGTGGCTTAGCCCCCCAAACAAATCTCCAACCCCCCAAATTTAATTATGAAGCATTATAAATCGGTGGAGTTTTTATCAAATTTCAGAATGTTAAACCCTCTCTGGAAAACTTTTCCGGCGGTGGCTCTGCGTGTTTTTTGTGTTGTGCACCCCTGTTGTAGGCTGTTGCCTGCGAAAAATAAGCCTTTACTGTTTCTTTGCTCGCGTTCGTGTTTGTTCATATAGGTTGCTTACAGAATCGTCCACTGCGTGAGCTGTGCCTTCGTGTTGAGCGTTTTTTCTTTTCGTCAGCTGCTGTAGGCCTTCCTGGATTTATAGTCTTGTCTGAAACATCGTTTGTTAATGTCGGCAACGTGCTGGTCGATCGGCCTTTTGTGTGGTTTGTTGCGACTGAATGCCAGCGGTTGTACAGCGAAGAAAAGCAAGGAGAAAAGCACCCTCGCAGCTTCCTATATGATGGGCGCGCTGAACCCGATCTTGTGATAAAATCTGTTTTTTGTTTAAACCTGAACAACTTTTCGACGAAACTGCTCTATGTCGAAACAACCGCTTCTCGTTGGGTCGCGAGAGAACCCAATGGCAGCTGTTCAAGCGGAACAATCAAACTCGCGTCGACGAAGCTCGGTGACGCACCGTCGTACGTCACTGCACGGTGACGTGTCGGTGACGTACCAGCGCAGCCGCAGCAACCCGTTGATGGAAAAGAAGCTCGTTTCGCCGCCTCCGGTCACCAGCAGGCTGGAACGACGACGAAGCGCAGTCACTTTCCCGTCCACCTACAAGACATTGATCGCTCCGTCCAGAAGCCGCTTACCCAATGAAGAGCCTATGACACCGATCTCCTGCGACGGTGGATGCTTCGTACCGCCGGGCTGGAAGAGACGCAAGAACGACTGGTCTACGCTGGTTCATTGTTTGACGCACAAGCGTGCGCAGGGCAGAAGGATCAGTCCGACCGAAGTGCTGGTCAGAAAGAGCCTTGAGTGCGTGACTGCGTACTTTCCGTTTGTTTCTTGATCGTGGTAACCTAGCTGTTCTTGAGCAAAGTTCTTTTGACTTCGAAGTCTTCTCACCTCTTATTTTTGCCATGTCTCTCTGTTGTTTCGATCATTTTTATCATACTTTGTTTTTTACAATTACCGATTTCGTTGAATGTTTGGCACTGATTGCGTAGGAGCAGGGCGTGCTGCGTGACGCTGGCGAAGCGTAGGTTTCGTGCGATAAAAAGGTTCCTCAAAGTTTTAGTTTGATGACATCATCACAGGGCAATCGAGAGGCCACAAGCTTTGCACCATGTCCAACGCTGTATCGTGGTCTTGGCTGAGTAGCGTGCGACTGTGGAGTGCTTGGTCGGTAGCGCTGTTGTTGTTTTCTGGCAGCTTACCTCCGCTACGTGATCTGTTAAGGGTATTGTGAACAAGCAAGTTGCTTTGTCGCATGAAAAAAGTAGCTAAGCGCGTTAGTATTATAGATGTGCCGCATTATATGTAGTACAGAGACATTAACATTTTAACTGTGACTATGCAGTTGTTACCTGAAGTCGAGATGCGACATTTAGAAAGATTTCGAACTGCTTAGTCCGCTTTGATAAGCAGTAAAGTTAAAAATGTGGTTACTGTTGATAACTTGCAAGTTCTTGCGTTTAATTGTCTGGAACTGAACGTTTTCGAGAACAGACTGATAGATCTATCGAATCAACAATAAGTGATGAAAACGCTGTTGCTTACATCATTAATTGCGGTTCAGCTTCAAGATGCAGAGTACCCTGTTAATAACGGAACATCCCTACCTCTGCTTCCCATTTCTATATCGAAAATGAAACTGACTGCGAGTTTTCACGCTTCACTGCACACAGTTTCACGCACTCAGCAGTTTCTCGAGAGATGACGTTCGTGTGTTCGTTTAACTTCCTTGTTTGTGCATCGTTTAAAAAAAAGAGAAACCTCTTACTTTGCTGTACTTTCTGTGTTTGGCCGATTATATAATCCGTCCATGACTCGCAAGACCTAGTAGCAGCAGGAGGAATTACGATCACTGTTTATTTTTACAGGAAAGCCATACAAAAAGCCGGCTTCATGAACGAGCTGGTGACGAACTCTCTGGGCGGCGCTTCGCCCGTGCTCAATCACAAATGCTCGCAGAAGAGCGAGGTCGATTGGACGGTGAGCGAAAATACAACGCCTGCTAGATATTTTCCAGGACGCCATCGCGATTGTTTTGCTTACCCACGTCTGCTGCTTACGTAGGTGCGCTCTCGCTGGCGGCTCTTTTCGCGGCGATTGTTTTTGTTTGCGCCCGTCCGCCGGCGTTTGGTGTTTTGAACTTTGAGGAGGACCTCGCGTTCACAGCGCTGCGCAAATGTTGCCGCGATTTCGACGCGATTTTTCTCCTCCCCCGAACCCTGCTGCGATTGCGCGGTTTGTTTTGAGCGTCTATTTTTAACGTTCAACTGCAGCCACGTAAACATCGTCGACGCCAAAATGCTTTTCTCTCGATGCTTTTCTCTCGATGCTTTTAACTAAATTGCTTGCCTTGTGCCTGAAACACATCTCATATTTATTTTAGTTAAAGCTTCTAGGCACAACCCTTTTGCGGATCACCGTTTCCGTTTCGTTGTTGTTTTTGATCTTGTGTTGATTTTACTTCCGCTGTGGTTTTCAGTAGCTGGAACCGCTTGAAATGACCAGACTGTTTTGTTAGGAACAACCTTGTCGGTCAGCAGCGGCTTGCCGTTGAAATAAAGGCTACCTACTACTTCCCTCTAGCTTCTACAGGTACATTTCCATTACTGCACCCCACCAAGTCGGATATCCCTGCTTAAACAAACGTTTCCTGCTCTTCCATTGGTCCCAAACAAACAGCACCCATGCGCTAAAACAGGCTTTGGACCTTTGTCTGAGGCCATGGACAGTTGTTGTAGACATCTTTTGAAAAGAGTGGCCTTGAATCTTGACACTTACTTCAGACGTTACTCTTATGTTGATCTTCGAGATCGACCGCTGCATTGAACAGTGACTGTCGAACTTCGTTGCCATGGTACGTCAGCAGCAGCAGCAGCAGCTTAAACAGGTCGAAATCTGTGTGCGCACCAGCTCGCTTCCCTTGTCGCGTGTGTGTTACCCCCTGGCCCCTGGAGGGTCAATGGAGGGTTACATCTCAACTTCGTGAAAGGGTCCTTTCTCCGAGGCGACTTTGTCACCACGGGAGACCCGGGCGCAAAGTGAAGGGCCCTGCTGTGACGCGCTTGACCTTCTTCTGGGCTCGTCGACCTGATTCACGTCACGAAGTTGAGATGTTTTGTTTTATCGCCGACGCCATTCGCCGGTGCGAATCGCCGCGTTTTTCTTTCCGCGCAGCAATCCTTTCCGTGTATTTTCTCTGCCACCGAAATATCATTTTTTCGTGCTGAACATCGGTTTCGTGTCTCGAGGTAGGGAGTGGGGGTCCGTGACTGTGGAAGACGCGCGTTCGTCCCACGCTTGTTTTCTTTGTTATGGATTAGCACCCGACACCTGCAAACCCCTGCAGGGCAATTGATGTGATCTTCTTCACCTGTTAACCTGCGACAGGCGCTGGGCTCTTTCTGTCAGGTTTTTCGGCCTTCCGCCGCGACCTGATGCGCAGTTAGTCAGCATGAAATTTAATTTTTTGTCACAATCTTTTCTTTTATTTTGTTATTAATTACGCATGCAGACATTCTTGTTTGTGATCAGCTTGGAATAGTTTAGTTGCTGGTCAGGACTTCATGGGCAACGCTCGAGTCGGTGAATGGCTGTCAAGGGCAATCACCGTGACGTGTGTTTTTTTGGCCCTTCACAAATATCGAAAGGTTATCATTCCAACACGTTCGGTACACTGCAGCAAGGTTCCTTCCTGTTAAAGCGGCCGTTGGAGACCCCAAAGTCTGTCAAAGGCGTCTGAGGCGTCCTCCGAGCGTTGGCCTCAGACGTTTTTTCAATATTATTCGAGTTGTTGTTAATCACTATGTTTTCTCACATGAAAACAGTGCCGGTTCTTTTTACTGGCAATGCGGTGTTCGACCAATTCCTGCTTCACGTTCGATCGGGAATCAAACCGGAAGCTGTGGTCGTTCGCTATGCGGTGTCATCGCCGGCTTATACTCGGCCAGGCCCGTAGCCAGGTTTTAAGGTTTAGGGGTCACAATACATTTTTAGGGGGAAAATATTCTTCTTTTTATTATACGAGATGTATAAAATTTTTTGGGGCACAACAAACTTTATGGGGCACTGTCCCCGCACTGTCCCCAAATGTTCCCCCCCGTGGCTACGGGCCTGCACTCGGCGAGAGCGACACCTCACATGCAGAGGTATAGACCTAGACGGGCAGACGCTTATTTCATGAAAGGCTTTCCCGACCGCTGAATGCCGAAAGTAAACTATTCCCGAGACCCTTAGTCCTCAAACTTAAGTCAGAGCGTCGCGAGACCGTGTGGTCAGGTTGGCGTGCCGTCTCTGGACCACACGCACGGGCAGTGTGCGCTTGACGCTTTCGAAACGGGTTGCTTCTTTTGTTAGATCTCTGCTCAGGTGACTCTAGGCAACGCAGACTACGTGTTTTTTCAATTAAATTGTTAAAAGACTTAAAAAGCACGTAGTAACTTCATTCCCTCAATAGCTGTTTTTTCAGCGGGTTGTTTGAAGCACTTTTATCGAAATCTGCACAAGTTTTGCAGTTTTTTGATTAAGGGGTGTGGGTGGGTGGGTTGCATGGACTGATTTGTCGGCGTTACTTCATGTGTGAAAAACGGCTGATGTCATGCAGGAAACAGTGGACATGCGAAACCGACATTTGTCAGGTAATATTGGACATTTTTGGCGAAACTATGTTTGGCATCGACCGCCTGAGTCATGATAAGCCTCTTTTGTTGTTATTCAGACATGATAAGCCTCTTTTCCTGTCAAAACCCCCAAAAATAGTGGTTTCACGAGATGATGCATTTCCTCAAATAGGCTTTGGTAAAGGATTTGGCATTTCGTAAAGCCTTCAAAGGGTTAAGCACTGTGCTTGCACGAAAGGAAAAATGTTGGACTATGAACTGCAAAGCCCTTGTCCATTATACGGGTTGCAGAAAGCTACACTCTCCCCATGTCAATGGTTTCGACAAGCTACGAAAACGATAAAAGCGTCGGTGCGTGAAAGCGGCTTGCACTTCTTCCATTCCCCGAGACATGTTCAACTTAATCCCAATCTGTTGTTAGCCGCAAAGGTAGAGATCACTCAAGCCCGTCAAGACAGCACAGCATCCAGGTCAATGCAATTAGACCAACAGTATTTCCGAAAGTGCGGCTTACCATTTTCTGTGCATTCCGCCTTTTCTCCAATGACAGCGTAGCGGCTATGTAGATTCTGTTGTTTAGCACATTTGAACGTTGCTATTATTCTGTTCAGAGAGATTTACTTGTGGAAATTACTTACCTAATGCGGAGTGGTCCATGGTTTGCCGCCAATTGCCAAGGGTTTTCGTAAACTTCGCCATTTTGGCTGGAGGTACCTTATGTACAATAAAACAACGCGCACCTAAAGCGTTTTTTTGAGGGGAGAATGTTGTAGTTGTTTTTGAAGTGATTAAATCTTTTTTCGACTTTCAACTTATTTTCTGTGATCATATGGCCTTGATAACCAAAATCATTTTGTTTTAAATAGAATGTGATTAGTAATTTGCCATTAATTGGCAGGTGTATTTCACCCTACGCGTACCCTAAGCGTTTAATTAGGGGGTGGTGGATTGTGCTTGTTTTTGAAATAATTACAGTTTTTACCTTCAAGTTATTTTCTGTGGTTACAAGGGTTTAGATAGTCAAAATCATTTTGTTTTAAATAGTTTGTGATTGTTAGTTTGTCACTGATTGCCCGAGATTATTGTAAACAAATTTTCGCCGAAATTGCTAAGCACGCCTAATGTGTAACAAAAAACGAAAAATTTGCCAAAAATAAACAAATTTTCAAGTCTGAATCTCATGTGCTTTTATTACAAGCACATCTGCAATTTTCGAACAAAATACGGAATAGGTCTTGTACAGACTGCCAACAAAGGTTACTGGCGACATTTCGTGTTTTTTCGTGTCACTTACCTGCCCCACGCATTTTTTCGGCGTGGACCTGTGTTTGTTTTATTAATAATGAAATTTTTTCAACATTCAGCAAGTTACAATTGTTGTAAAAGCCGTTTCTACACCGGAAGCGTCCCAGTCAGCCTGGATAATGGTGATCATGCAATATAGGCACACTTGCCTACAGTTATTAAAGGCATGCGCTTGCCAAACCATCGTCATTGCCATAAGTCGTGCTTAACGTGTTTTATAGCTTCAAAGACACGAGTCAGCCTTTGCTCCCTCGCGGCACCTATTTGCCTCACTAGCCACGAATAAACGTATTAACTGCCAAGTTTGACCCGAGTGCCATGTTTAAAATACGGCTCTAGCTTGTTTCTTTTCCGTTCCTTGCAGGAGAACGCGCTATGCGACGATCACTTGTGGGCGCCAAGCAACGCATCCGGGGACCTGTGCTACGTGGGCGAAACTGCCTGCACTGTAAGTTTGCTCGTATGAACGCGATCTTCAGGAACTGTTGATTGTTTCTGGAGGTCAAGCGACACAAGCGTTTGCTGTTTAAGTTGCCAATTGCACTCAACGCGCTTTGACTAGCTGACGGTCCGGAATCGTCTAGTTGCGGTCAATCTTGTCCAGGGTTTCTCAACCGGAGCCCTCGGCCCCCAAGGAGGGCCACGAGCAGAGGCCTTTACTAAATAGCTCTGTCGTGATACTGCAAAACCCTGTTGATGGGCGGGGGGCCATAAATGTTGACAGTCTTTGGAAGGGGGCCACGAACCATTGAAAGATTGAGAACCACTGGTCTAGTCCAAGGTAGTGTCAACTCTTGGGAATTTTATTACGGATCCATGTGGGAGATGCGAACACGCAACGGAAAGAACGAAAAGTCTGCAAGTGCAACGGTCAAGCACAACAGAGATTCCCACTCGACCAGGTTCACTCTGCTAGTGCTTGTGCGTAGCTGCATTTTCGAAGTACTTCCCGATTGCGCGCTTTCTAAGCATGTGACGCGATGCGCCGTCACAGAATAAGGTCATGTAACGATCCTAAAATTACCGTGTTCGGTTCAAAAGTTGCAGGGTTTTGGGGGTGAAAAATTTCACACATCTTGCCTGCACAGTTTCACGGAATAAAGAGTCGCTAGCGATTAAAGTCGCGACGTTTTCGTCTGCTTCAAATCCTCATCCTTGTTCCTTTGCTTGTATAGAAATCCGGTCCGCGAAAAAAATGTTCAGCTTGTCACATCGTCGTCCACGACTCTTGCTACGAGCAGCTGGTCAAGGTAAGTCAAACGTTCGGCTGTGTACGACCGAAAGAGCGCGAACACGACCGAAAGAGCGCGAACAATTGATGTTCCGCCGCACGCGCTTAGCCCCTCGCCGGTCACGTGTCGACGAGCGCTCCTATTTGCGTTATCTTTGCCCCGTGGCAGGCCACGGGGCGCCTGCTTTGTGTCGTCGCGACGCGCAGGAGCTGTCATCGATGCTGCGAAGCGAACCTTGGTTTCGTCGTTCTATCGCTCGCCAGTCGCTCACCATCCTGAACAGCAGTGTTCCCTCGGAGAAAATTTTGCACTGAGCAAATGTTTGTTTAATGTGTGCATGCAGACGCTCTCTCGCTGAGACATTTCGGTCATTTGTCCCATAATAGTATTAAAACTCGCCGTAACGGTATTCACTAGTCTACGTTTTTGGACATTATGACCGAATTGACTTAATAGTTTGGGTCAATTGAAAAAAATTCGGTTTGTGGCCGAAAAATGAGCGAAAAAAACTGCCTAGAGGGAAAACGACCTAGCCTAGAGAAAAAGCGGGCGTGAAATTGAACAAATGAAAGAAAGAATGGAGTTGTTCGTTACATGTCGCACTCTCTGTCGGTCAAAAGCTGCCCCTGAACCCGTACGTCAATTGAAATAATTTCATGGCCGATTGACAAATGCTGCGTCGTTGCTCCGTGCAACACTGAACGCTCTCGCACTGGTTACTTTTGCAAGCCAAGCAGGGGCGTAACGAGGATAAATGGCGCCAACGAGGATAAATGACGCCCGGGGCAAGAAGTTTGACGACCCCATGTTCGAACCTGAGCTCTTTCGGAAGCAAATGTACTGTATTGAAGAAAGTGCTTGTGACATTGTTGGGACTTTTCGGCGCTCTTCATGGTCATTCGGCACCCTGCGCAATGATTAGGCGCCCCCATAGTGATTCAGCGCCCGGGAAATTGTGCCCACCTTGCCCCCCTCGTTACTCCCCTGAAGCTAAGCTCCAAACATATGGCACTGGCCTTGCCCCGTTCAAATGTTAAGACGCGATTAATTGCTTGCGAAAGTTCTGGAACCTTCGGGAAGCGAGCCTGTTGCAAAATCTATTGCATCGGATCCGATCGCAAACGCTTAGGCATTTGTAATTGGGCAGAAGACGCAAAACGTCTCGCCCCGACACCACGAGCTCAAGTTAGAGATAAGTGCGGGTTTTTCAAAATGCTGTCAGGAATAGCAGCCTACTATTACTTGCAGTGTCAAAAGCGTCACAGAAAAAAAGGATTATTCTAAACCCGAACGTTTCTAAATAATAGCAGAAAAAGTGTCTTTCATTTGCACTGCCGCCCGAACTCCTGGAATAAACTTGATTTTGATGCAGATTGGCTTCCGCTGTAAGACGACCTGTCGCGAGGCTACAACGCGAAACGCCAGAGAGGTGAGTGTAGCAGTTGTTACCCGTCCTCGTTAAGTCACTAGGCAGCCAAAGCCTTCTAATCATCACTTTCCCGCAAATCATGTGGAATGGAACTTTTATCCCAAATGTGAAAAGCTCGAAAAGAAAGGTTTGCGAAACATATTTCGTGCTACTCCTAATTTATCCAATCAACTGCTTCAAGCCATGCTGCCTGCGCAAGTATTCCACCGTCACCGTTTTTTTGCGCTTCCTGGCTTGCCACGCCTTCCACCAACACAAGTGCATTGTGCCTTGCAGGCCATGATCGTCCACCACCACTGGGTTCACAGGCGAAAGCAAGAAGGCAAGTGCAAGCACTGCGGCAAGGTTTGTTTTCGCGTGGCTGCTGTGTGGTGTGTAAGTTGCTGCGCGTGCGTTCGCTGGCAAAGCTACGCTTAAAGATTGACGCTTTCCTTCAAGCAGTGATGCCAGGTTTTTTTTTTGAAAACTAGCAAGCATATTTGAAAAACAAGCCCAGAATGGGTAATTTACAAGACAAACAAGCCCAACGCGCGTTTGGTAGAAAAATTAAAAAATATATAAAACCAGCAGGTCAGTTAAATACGAAAACAGGCAGGGAAATCCGAAAAAACAAGCCCAAAATGAGCAAATTTACACAAAAACACGCCCAAATTTCGCCTTGCAGTAAATTAAAGGAACAAAATGGCTATGAAATTTGGTAAAAAAGCAATCCGCAATACAGAAATCTGCTAAAACATGCCCAAAAAACAAGCAAATTTTAATCAAAACAAGCCCAAAAACAAGCAAGTCTTCAAAAAAAAAACCGCAAATCCACAAAAAAACAAGCCCAAATTGGCGGGAAACCCCAAGGTTGACAACACTGCCTTCAAGCGACAAATGGAGCGATGCTATTTATTTTCTGTTTTTTTCCATACCTGCCCATAAACCACACGCTTTCTTTTCGAGAACCTTCCATGACCAAGTGATTTCCCTTTTTTGCAGGAATTCGAGAAGCGCTTCCGTTTTCGAGAACAGACAAAGGTGAGCGGATGGTTGCCGAAGCGCGCGCGTCTCTTTGTCTTCCCCGCGCAAGCCGCGTTCGACCCCCCCCGGGGTCGTGTGTCAACTGGGCAGTGTTGCGCTGTGAATTGTTGTTTAGCGAGCGCGCGCACCTGACCTTTTCCTGATATCAAGGTGCATTGTTTGATATCAAGGCTCATTGTTTGATATGAAGGTGGATTGTTTGATGTGAAGGTGCATTGTTTGCGTAAAAACCGGCAACGCGCTCTATACATCTGATAACACAGGTACTTTTCTATGAAAGAACGGGACTGAAACGCCTGACACTGTGCAGCTCTTGCGAGTTGCAACTTAAAGCACTGTGTATTGGCAATGCCTGCCTCGGAGACGAAGCAACGTCAGCGCTGCCGACATTTCAAGCACCCGATTTATGTTCTAGTTTTCGAAATGCCGCTTTTAGCTCATTCCAACCACCAAAGCACTGGGCCTGCCTTCTAAAGGTTCATCGACGTGTGCAGGTGTTTGGACTGTTGCGAAACACCAGTAACAATTTCTCAGCTCAGTATATACTTTAAAAGACGCGACTGAACGCCGCCACTGCGGGATGGCGGGGGGGAAATTTGCCGCGTTTGTGCTGTCGATAGGCGTCGGAAGGATTTTTACCAGGGGGACAATAGTGGTTTTTTTTCAGGGGGTAGCCTTGAAGGTTTTTCCAGGGAAGGGGGCCAACAGTGGTGAAATTTCATTTTACCCACTCGAAACTAAGAAAACAGTATTTTTTTGCTAAAACTTTAGTAGGGAAATGTCAAATTTAAAACCCAAGGGGGGGCTTTGGCCTTCCCCTGCCCTTTCTGACGCCCATGGTGCTGTCGTCAAACCGTGCCGGGACCGGATCGCGACCGCTTTTCATCATTCAGCGATCTGCGTCGCGACGTCAGCTCAACCGGAACGTTGAGCTGACGTCGTTCAGGGCGGGCTGTAGACGACAAGGCCCCTGCCCTGGTGTAGAAACCCTTGTCTCGTTTGTTTTCCCTAACTACCGCATTTCCTGTCGATAGACTGGGTGGCTGCTGCTGCTGTCATAGACCATTTGATTGCTTTTCAACTTGGCCGTAACAGTGGGCCGAGTGATTTTCAAATGTCATGTGGTACAGAGGAAGAATCCTTCCCTTATGGTAGGGTCTTGGCATCACAGGCAGGCCCGTAACTAGGGGGGGGGGCAGGGTCAACTTATGCTTGCAAAATTTTTTGCCCCCCTTGGAAAAATGTGTGGGACACGTTTAAAACTATTGGACATAGTTTAAAAAATTTGGGCCCTCAGAAAAATCATCGCCCTCCCCCCCTGGTGTCCCAAGCTGGTTACGGGCCTGAGCACAGGCCAGGACTGCTGGAGGAAGCTAACCGCTGTGGCCCAAAGCTGTTGCTGTTCAACGCGAGCGGACACACGCCGCTTTGTTTCAGCGCAGTGTGTCTTAATCTTTTTTCCACCACGCCTCGCTTCCGTGATTGTCCTTTGTCTCAAGCGCCCCCCTGACTTTGAATAAGCTGCAAAAACAAATGTATTTATTGGTAAAATTTATTGATCTAATTTTCCACGTTTTAGGGCGCGTGAGGGCGCGCGTCCTCCTGGAAATTTCTTGACTCCCCCCCTGAGGAGACGCGCCCCCCCCGGTTGAGAACCACTGTTTTAGTGTTCCACTGTTTTTTGTTCTTTTTCGCGAACTTGCCTTCCCCTGCGCAGGTGATATCAATCAGCTGTTCATGGTGCAAGGAAGCCTACCACAACAAGGTCGGTTGCTTTCACATCACCAAGATCAACGAGCCGTGTACTCTGGGCTTCTTCGCCAAGAGCGTCGTTCCCCCCACGTGGATCATCAAGGTCAGAATAATTGGCGTCTGAGTGAATGGAACTTAGAAATTCGACGGCCTGTCCGACAGTAGTCGAAACGGTATAAAACTGCAAATCATATTGCGGCCAGGTTTCAAGGTTTGGGGTGGGGGGGGGGAAAATACATTTTTATGGGGGAAATATTTTTGTTTTTATTATACCGTTAAAACATATTTCCTGAGCATAACGCGATTTGGAGGGGCACAAAATATTTGTGGGGGACTGCCCCCGTCGCTGCGGGCCTGTTTTTCGGCCGCTTTCGTCGAAACCATTGCTGCCGGCGATGGTTTTGACGAAAACGAAAACGTATTCGCTTGCTAGTGCTATTGCTGCTCAAAATATTATATTGTATGACGTTTAGACTCCCACACGCAATACAATAGACTTAAGCATGTATGGCAGTGGCAAGGGACAATGGCTGCCGTAATGGTCAGTATTTGCTGCAGTCAAATGCCAGCGAACTCATCAAAGCCACACGCGCCGATAGCAGGAGTGCGCAAAGACTCAGCGTTAAACGAAACGTTAATTTTGATTTTTCATATATGAAGTCTAGCTTGGACTTATAAGTCTACCTTGACTATTTGCGGTATCTTTACAGTCGTCTCTGCTATCGTTGGCAATCGTTTTCACGCTTCGGCTTCAAAAAGTGTTCTCTGAAAAGATGGTGAGGATGTCTACCTCAGGCCACTGCTGCACGCTTATAAAAAATTAACGCCAAGTCTTTGCGCACTCGTGCTCTCGGCGCGTGTTTCTTTCATGAGTTCGCTGGTATTTGACTGCAGCAAATACTGAGCATTATGGCTGTCGTGTGTTCCTGATTCGGATTGGATGTTTCCTGCCCGTGCCAGCGCGACGAACCGTTCCCGCCGATCGACTGGAAGGTCAAGTTACAGGCAAGAATGGGCGCCGCTAAACTGCTTCTTCAGGACGGTGCTTTACTGAAAGCACGCGCGCGATTGTTCACTGTTCGTTGTTCGGCTGACGTCGTCGCGGGCTGATAGCTTCGCAGCTGGGGGGAACCGCACCGCGCTTGAGACGTTTGCCATGCGTGACGTTCGCAGCCAAAACGTCAGCAACGAACGCATTCATGCATGACTTCGATCACCACCCGTTGCTGCACGGTTTTGCTTCGCCTTCCGCTGCGTACTTCATCTCCTCCCCACCTCGTGGTGGGGAGCTCGCTGCTGCGTTCACTTCCATCACGAAGGTGCTTGCTGCTCAAGTGTGCACGCTTCTTTGCGCAACCGACTCGCAGTTTTCAAAATTCCCTCACATTGCTAGTCATCAAATATTTGTACTCGCTGACTTCTTTCGCACTGCCGGGTGACGGTGATAAAAGAGCGCGAGAAAATTCAGTAGAAAACTAAAAACGTTTATTTCAAATCTGGCAACTTTCGACTGCGTTTGTTGGTCCACGCCGACTTCTGCGTCAAGTTTTATTTCCAAAACGAGAGCCATTTTGTAACTGCCTCGGTACAGGGCAGTACAGACGGCGACACGACTGCGTTTAAAAGGCGTTGGTGCGGCCTGCCTGGTGCTGAGTTGTTGTTTTTCAAATCCCACCGGCAGATGTCCCGAACAACGAATGGTATGGCGGAGCAACAGCAGCAGCACACAATATTGTCATCGTTGAAAACAGGCCATAAACAGCCGTGCGCGCTCCCGTAACGTTTTCAAGGTGCCTTTTGTTAGGTGGTGTGCGTTTTGATTTTGAGAATGAATGTATAGGCAGTTTTTTTTAGGGAGAATGTTAGGTGCCCGGTATGGACCTGTAGGGACCCGAAAAATTTCAGACCAAATTTCATAGAAATTTCCCTTGATAATTTTCTCTGATTCTAGGGATCCGATTTTCAATTCTAGCGACACGATCGGGTCCCTAAAACACCTTAAAAACCCCTGGTATAGATGTTGAACTTAGCAAAATTAAAAAAAGAATTAAAGAAAGAATACCAACAACAGTCAGAACGCATGAAGGTGATTCCCCTGCGCTGAGCCGATGCTCCTTTGCTTTTGTGAAGAGCGACGCGTCGGTCTGTTTTGTTTGTTTTCAACTATTTGCTAATCGCACCAATCACTCGTCTCTCTCTCTCTGTCCTTTCGCGCAGTCGTCGCAGAAGCAAAAGTCGGTGACTAAACGATCGAAGAAGAAGCGAGGCTCGGGCAGCACCTTCCGGAAGAAGTCGTCGTCGCGCGACCGGCCGCGCACTTTCGTCGTCCGGCCCCTGGCCCACCAGGCGTCCTTCGTCACCCCCATCCTAGTCTTCATCAATCCGAAGAGCGGCGGCAACCAGGTAGGCGGGGGGTGGGGGTGAAAATTGCTCGAACGCGCAGCGACCCGATGTGGTGGTGTGCGACCTGCTGCTTGATTCTCTTAAAGGCGGGTTTAAAACTATTGCGAAGCTGCGCGAAAATCTTTGTTTATTCTATTGTCGACTGGAAAGGCTTCCGAAAGCGGCAAACTTCTATCACCGCGTTCGCTGGTTTCGTTCGCTGTACTTTGTTCAAATTCGCTCCCGGAGCTCGAACAATGCCAGCACTTTCCTCAGATCCGCTGGCGTTTTGCGCTGTAGGCCTCACCTTTAGGCTCCGTCCTGCGAGCCGACTTACTTGCCGCAAGCAGCACAGCGACAGCAGTCTCGTCATCAGGCAGTTGGCCTGCTAGCTCCGCGCAGCTGTCGTGCACAACCAAGGTGCGCCGTGCTGCGTATCTGAAATGTTAAGTGTTCTCAAGCCTTTTCTTCGCCATGACTTCAAGACAGACATACTGCTATAGCATATTCGTCAAGTGCCCGATTGCTGCTACGCATCGTTGGCAATTTGTTTAAGAGTACCTCCTGCCTGCCAGTGTATAGTTCGGCTTGATTTGAAGTGCGCATCATGACAAGTGACGTTTCTTATGTAACAAACGTTTTTGTGATCTTACAAACGTTGTTTGTTTCTGATGTAAGAGACGTTTTTTGTGGTCTAACAAACGCCGTTTTTGATGCTAAAGGGCGCAAAGCTGCTTCAATCATTCCAGTGGGCGATGAATCCACGCCAAGTATTCGATTTGTCGAAGGGAGGACCGCAAGAGGGGTGAGTGAGTTGTTGTTCTCCGTCGCGGAGCGATCCTGCTTAATGGGATGGGGGGGATGCGAAGCAGTGGAGGCATTTCTTGGGTTTTGTTTCTCGTTTGCCACGCAGGGTGATGCGATAAAAACGAAAGAGAAAGAAGCTGTCATTTCGCCCTTTATCTTTCCCCCCCAGACACAAAACAAGCAAATATTTTGAGTCGACAAGAAACAGAAGAGCATCTTGTTTTGATTCTGAACAGGTTGCATCATTTCCTTCAGTGTACGACGCGCCTTAGTGTGAGACATTTAGCCGTGACCTTTGGGCGATTTTCGCCGCCAAATGCTGCTGTCTTGGGCGAGAAACCTGCAGTTCATATGTTTCTAGAGCGAGTGATTCAAGAATCGAAAACATGCCGTAAACCATGGCTGTCGACGGTGTGCGAGAGGTTTTGCACGTTCACTGCAATCATATCGACAACGTGTAAATTGTCGATGCTTAGAAAGGTGTCTTGTGCCAAACGGTGGATGCCAGCGTGGCAAAAACGATTTAAAAGCATCTGCGCTACGAAAAACTACCTACTTCTGAAATGAAAGCCACCCCGGCAAGCGCTTCCATCTAGCGACGCGACGCCTATCGTCTTCTTGCGCTTTGCTAAACTTGGTCGATCACATTCTTCGCATTGGTCGCTAATCGTCGTTCCCTCCCCCTCTCGTTTTTTGCAACGACATCGCGGCGATATGCTGTTCGAACGCAACGCGGGTCGCGGGGATTTCCGGCAACGGCACCATCCTCCTCCGCTTAACCTCATTTTCCGCTTCACGTTCCGTAACGGTTCAGCTCTACTTGCCCGCACTTAAACGCAGTCGCGCCGTCGTCTGTACTGTCCTGGTGCCGAGGCAGTTACGAAATATCTTTGGAATTGCCGCCGTTGCGGCCTGGCTGTTCGGTGACGTTCGAGAGGCCCTTTTCCGTTTTTCTTGTTTTTACAGGGATGAAGCAGAGATGGCACGGTCCAAGATTTTTAGGCCCGGGCCGCCCGTAGCCCGCGAAATCCAGCCCGTTGACCGAGGACATTTTTACTTTTTCAATCCGGCCCGTGCATGGCCCGCTAAACAATTATACGGTTTACTTACAAATATCAAACAAAAACAGTTTTGCTGTTGAAGCGATAGTGATTTGGTATATACAAAAAGCACCTATTAAATTTCGAGTAACTGCGGTAGTTTCCACAAAAGCCAGGTTGTGTCACTCAAAGTTGCTATAAAGACTTCGGTTTCACTCACTTCTCACGCCACCGAGTGGTTCTCCTAACACAAAATTAAGTTCTTTTCGAAATTAGTAAGCGGAGCGGTCCGGCAAAATCTAACAGCTAGAAATAGCGTTAGCGACCCGCCCAGAAACCGGACTATTAGCGGCCCGTGTCATCTGTAGGATGATGTGAATATTGATCGCTTTCAACAATATTGGCTTCGGATCGTGGTGGGAGGGTTCGTTGCGCATAAAAGACGTTGCAAAGTCTCTCAGATCAATTATTCATTATCGATATTTTGTCGCTTTTACTGAGAACAACCCGAGGGCAATTGTCGACCGAGAAACGCGCGTCTCTCTCTTCGCTACGGCAACTCCCGCACCAGCTTCTCGGGGGGGCACACGTCAATCTCACTCACCGGGAAGCAGGATTCCCACGCTGTACTGAAAGTATTGAATTGCGAAATGGGTTTTCAAGACCCTGAAGAAGTATTGACTTTTACCAAAATGTGCATAAAAGTATGGAAACTCTAAAGAAAAAAGAACGAAAATTCCCAAAGTTATTCAATTTTTTGTTCTTCACCGCTGAGAATAGTTCCGCAGATGTTTTCTGCATTGTGTTGAATGAGTAAAATTTTCGAAAAATGAAGCTAGAAGTACGGAAAATGGTTTTTGAAAATGTTTGGGAATCCTGGGACAGACTTTGTCGCTGCGGCCCGGTTTTGAAACAAGATGTTCTTGCGCTTGCGTGCCAGTCAGTGTTCTTAATTGCTGGAAACGTGTATTATATCCAGTATGTGTAAGTGCACGCTTTTCAGGCTCTGGTAGGTTGAAAAGTCCACCGAAACACCCCCTTGAATCAATGCAACTGACCTTGAGGGTGTTCGAGGTCAAAACGAAGTGTTTAAGACATTTGCCGGCGTCTTGTCTAACGCAGAAGCTTTACTTATCATTTATCTCTTTTCTGCTAAAGCTGTTGCTCTCAACCATTTTTCTACCGCGCTCCCCTTAAGTAATAGTCTCTTGTTTCAAGCCCCCCCCCCTCACTTGAATAATCTGTAAAAACAAATGTATTTATTGACAAATGTTAACGATCAAACTTTCCATGTTGAAGGACACGTAAGTGCTCGCCCCGCCTTGAAATATATTGACCCCCCCCCCGGTTAAGAACCACTGTGCTAAAGCGACCTCAACGTTTGGCCTGCGTGGGTTTTGGCCACGAAACAAGGGCACTGGCTGCAGGTTTCAGGGAGTTATGCGCGGCTCGTGTTTCCGGATAAATAATTCAGCCGCGATGGGCGATGTGGCACGAACGTCGCATCCCTCGTGCATTTATTATTATCGCCGACGACGACGAACGCCGCACGTTGTCAAGGAAAGCGTTTCGTCTTTCCTTATCGCGAGCGCTTATCGGACGCGACGCTGACAAATCGCGCGCTGTCCGAGCGTAAAGGTCGAATGTCTGAAAAAAGCTTTTATCGCGAGGGCGGTTTGTCCGCACAGCGAATAACAGTGCGGCTTCTCCGTTGCGTTGGCTTTTCTTGCTGTTTAATGGAACGACGTTATCCGACCTGTCCATGCACGCGTCAAATAAAGGGCAGAAGGATACAATGACCGTACGAGCCGCCTGTCCGCTGGATTCTGCCTTCCTTTTTTACTGCAAGCCCTGGCTTATTTCCGACATCGATTATATCTAACAGTCCGTGGTAGTGATAGTAAATTAATATTAATTTTTAATCGAGATGTTTACGTAACATAGATCGTAGTGATGGACCTCGTTCAAGAACTGAGTTCGTCTTTTTCTGGGACTCCTGGATGAGGGGAAGAGGCTAAATTAGCAGACAAGAGCTTTCAGCATGCCTTCTTACGGCATCGATGATCTAACAGTCCATGATAGTATTATTGTCAGATAAGGACAGCGCCCTTTTCCCTTTGAGAGTATGTTTAAGCCCCCCTCCCCCGGGCCCTGGTAAAGCATTGCTGTGTCGGACCAGACCTTGTGCTTGCACAGCTCGTGGAAGCATTAAGTCAATAAATTGATCTTGAACAACACGGGTTGCAGGAAGGTAATCGCATGCTCTTCCAATCCGATGATTGCCACTACATGGGCGCAACCACAAACCTGTTGCCGAGTGATTGTTTTGCCATGGAAACCGCAGTGATTGTTTTGCCGTGGCAACTGCAGTGATTATTTTGCCATGGCAACTGCAGCGGTGTCACGATTTCATGGACACTTTTCAAGTTTTTGTGCATAAGGTCATAGGATCTTTTTTCGGTATTTTGTAATGCTCATTGGCCAACCGCATGAAAGTCGTGCTTTCATGAACTCGCAAGAAACGTCTCATCGCAAACTGCTTTGCTACTCTGGCGTTTCATCAACATCTAGCAAGGTCATGATAAAACTCCGTTGCTAGTGGGGTACAAATGGATCCGCGTTTGCCAAACTCAGCGATTTTTTAAACTCAACAAACTTAAACTTTCTCTTGAAGTGAAATGATTTTCAACGTTTTGTTGCCGTGCAAAGTAATTGAAGCGACTTGGTCACCATTTTTGTTTCAGATTAGAGCTTTATCGCAAAGTTACCAATCTGCGAATTTTGGCTTGTGGGGGTGACGGGACCGCTGGCTGGATCTTGTCGGTCATCGACAAACTTAGCATGACCAGACCCCCGCCGCTTGCCATACTCCCCCTGGGAACCGGAAATGACCTTTCCAGAACCTTGAACTTTGGTCCGGTAAGACGTTCTGTCGAGTTCGATTTCGTGAAGCATAATCAGGCGCTTGGTGCGCGTCTTTCTCGCTCTAGCGGCTACTTTTTTCGTACAAGACGTGAAAGTTTAACTTAATGAACTGTTCAGGTTCCTGAAACTTTCTGTGTTAAGAGAAAAAAAAGGGAAAAAACGCAAATACTTTGCCCGCGCTGTTCTTAATCATTCGACCGTCGCGGCCTGCGTGACCATGCGCGTTTTAAGTGTGGCTCGGTGATGAGACTCTAAAAAGTGATATCTCTTTGTTAGTAGTGCAGCCCTTTGTAGTTTTAACTGTGTGCTATGGGCTCAAAACCCTACATGAAATGCTGTTGTTGTTTGAAAAAAAGATTAACAGCACACCGAGAAATTAAACGTTGATGCAGCACACGGGCTAGTTTGTCGTACGGTTTCGAAAATGTTTTCGGTGTAGATCGTTGACCCTGGTGGCAAATGCAACCCTTGCTAGTTTTGTTGCTTTGCGAAAGCTATGTTAGGATGTTTACGTGCCATAGATTTTAGTCATTGCCTTCGTTTAAGAGCTGAGATACCGTCTTTTTGGGACTCATGGCTGAGAGGGGGCGATCGGTTCGGCTAAATTAGAAAACGAGAACCATGAAACGTGACCAACAAACAAACACGTTGTAGATTAAACGCTGATGCCCTCATTTTTCCTTTTCGGACGTCTAATCAAGGTTTTATTTCAAAACGTATGCTTCTTTGGCACAGATCGAAAACACGTTTTTGGTGCTGGGCCCAAAATCTGCGCCGGGATCATCGGGCCACTGACCAGATTCTAGCGACAGAAAATCCTTTTTTCGAGGTTCGCCACGAACAATGAACGCTTGAAACGACCGACCCGTCTTCGGTCGTTTTTAGAACGCGAACGTCTGGCAAGCGGCACATTGTTGCGCGCTGTGTCCGCAGGACCTCATAAGACCATCCACACCTTCGCGACCGGCGTTGACGCTGATGATAATAATAATAATAACCCAACGTCGATTAAATCGATGCAAATATTTTGTAGAACACACACAGGTCCCCACACCAGACGCGTTGTGTGAAGGTCACGGTTGTCGGAGAGACCGGCTTGCGTCGCCGACTGTTGTTGATCCGCGCTTGTTTTCACAGCGTTTCACGCTCTCGTTACATCCCACGAGGGGTTGCGGCGATTCCCGAAACAGCGGCGCGCTGTGCAGACCAACGTGCAAATCGATATTGTCGTTTTCGTCGCAAAAAAGCACTTACGGCGTGCGTTATTACTGCTCCAGCAGACGAACATCAGGGACCTTGCAGACGTTTGTTTAATTGTTGAACTGGTTGTGTGCTCCGTTTTATGCACGCCTGGTTCGGGACTGCCGCTCTGAACCATAAACGATCGTACATTTACTTGTGACTACTCAGACCAAAAAAAAAAAACTTTTTTTGATCAACCAAAATAGCTGTTTTGCAAGCGTAAACTACAGCTTGTTGATGGATTGGGTGTAAGAGGTCCTTGGCAACTGCCGTTTTTTTTCTCAACCACGGTAATTGCGAACAATGTTATCTTGTGTTGATGCTGCATTTTGCCGCATTTTACTGGAACTTTTTGTTCTCCCCATAGTTGGCGACGTGGCCTAAATCTCTCACACACTTGCTGTATGCATCTAATCAAGTCGCAGCCCATGACTACTGGTAAGTCGTCCGCTTCGGTGCTGGTAGGTCTGGAGTTCGGCTCTCGGCCAGGACTTATCAAAACCTTGCAAATTGGCACTGCAGCCTTCCTACTAGGCACGAAGAAGAGCTGCAGGCAACAGAACACAAAACAAATCGGGTTAAATGCAGCCAGACATTGTACAAACTCAGTCGTGGCGCTACAAGACCACTGTAGTTGTAAAGCGTCACCAAAGCACCACATCAAATAAATAGTCACTTTCTGTGCTGAACCGCTTCAGTTTCGCCGCAGGGCTACACGGACGAGCCGATCAGCAAAATAATCCAGGGGGTACTGGAGGGCAAACCGGCCAAGCTGGACCGCTGGAAGATGTACGTCGAGAAGAACGAGCAAGCCCAGCGACTGGTGGACGAAGACGAGGTGCGCTTTTCAGCGTGTTTTGCTGCGGCTTCTGCCGACTGCTCATCTTAGACAATGCGCATTGTATGCGGAGCGTGTGCGCGGGCGAGCGCTGAAAACGCGTTAAAAATAACTCTTCCGGGAATGCGTCCTGTATTTCTTTTTAAAACAGAGTCGTTGTTTTTGCCGCCGTTGCTTTATTTTTTTTTGTACCGGAAGAAATGAATTGACGAGCGCCAGCCTGTACCAGGGAGGTCTGAAACGCGGGCACCATCAGGTTCTCGTTGAAAGCTGCCTCGCTGTTGCAATTGCAGGCTTCGGCCGTCGAGGACACGCACGGGGCTTGCGTGGACAAGCCGCCCCTCGACGTGGTCAACAATTACTTCAGCATCGGGTCGGACGCGCAGGTCTCTCTGGCCTTCCACGAGTCAAGGGGTAAGTTGCGTTGACTGCAACGCGATGGAGAGGAGGGGTTCGCGCGAATACAGCGGAGGGGTTCGCGCGAATACATCGGCCTTTTTCGAGCTTGTACCACTTGCGCGGCGTTTTCTCGCGAGGAGATGCAAGAACGAGGGTTCCCACGCGGTATTGAAAGTATTGAAAACGTATTGAATTTCGAAATTGGTTTTCAAGATCTTGAAAAAGTATTGAATTTTGCCAAAGTGTATGTTATGTATTGAAAAAGTATGGAAAGTCTAAATGGTAAGAAATCAAGTATCTGAGCAGAATTCTGCTGAAGGCAAAGCACTTCATTATTTATGCAATGTGTAAAATTGAGTTTCATGATTAAGAATTTCAAAAAATGAAGAGAAGTAATGGTATTGAACTTCTTAATTTTAGTATGGAAAAGATGTTGAAAAAGTATGGAAAATGATTTTTAAAAACGCGTGGGAACCGTGAAAAACAGACAAAACTTTCCGGAGAACGATGAAAGCCTGTCATTGTTGCGTCATGCTATTTCTTAAAAAGGACTCCGAAAGTGTTGCACGCTTTCGTAGTTTTCGTTCGCTGTTGTGATTGTGCGGTTGAGCTGAGTTTCACTTTTAAATTTGCGTACACCTTTCGCATCAAGGGAAACAAGCATCATCCGTTACGATTCGCTGCTTATTGCTTGTCACGTGATAGCTGCACTGTTTTGATTGAGCGTTGAAGCGTATAGATTGATTTGCTTGACCGAACAGCATGCCGCACAGTGGGATTGATTTGCAATTCGTCAGAATATATTCAAAGCTGGGAAAAAAGAACGTATTGTTAACGACGATCAAGAGCGGTGACGTTAGCGTAACACGTCGCGTCTCACTCTGCGCTACTGGCTTAGTTGGGAGTCGCGAGAGACCAAGATCGTTTAAGTGACTTGAAGCCAAACTTCCTCAGCGCAGAGACAGAGGCGAGATCTTGCAATCAACCGAAAAAAGGGCAGCGATTAGCTCAGTGGTAGAGTGTCCGCCTCCCGATTGGAAGGTTGGGTATTCGATCCACGGCCACTGAGTGAATCGCCGTAGCGCTCCCTGGGCAAAAGCGTTCACCTCAACCACCGCGACAAAAAGCATTATTCAGCCTGCAGCCAATTGTCGTTAAATATATCCGTCGCATTGCATGTGATCAAAAAAAAAACAAAAACAAAAACTGGCCTGACGGCGGAAAATGGCCTGAAATTAAACTTTGTTCAGCGATATGTGTGTTCTGCCAAATATCCATCATGGCTGGCGACTGCTCGAGCGAGACGGTCAAGAGGTCGTAGGCGACGCGTTCGATCGCGGCTCGGCGACCTTTTGAAGGCCAGAGCGCGCACTGACGATAAGCGTGTCCGAGTGACTTAAAATAAGGTGATGGGGGTGGGGGGGCAAACAAGATGGAAGTAATTTTTCGCGTGAAAGCGAGCCCGAATCTTGTGCAGCCAGTCTGGTTGGGGTAGAGAACTAATCAGAGTGGGGGTGGCCACGCAAAACATCTTCAAGTGCACCCCCGCAGACCGGCCACTGAGTTGGATGCCCCCCTCATGCGTCGCAATCGCTGACAACCTAGATCGTCATATTTGTGTCCAGAACTGGTGGTCAGCGTCCTCAACCTTCGTGCCAGACGTGGTTAATGTTGTCAATGTAAAGGTTTGCCCCGCGTCTGTTGTTGTCGTCTTTACGAAAACCCTCGTCCGGTTTGTTTCGTAACAAAGCGTCCTTTTTGGCCTGGCGGTCAAATCGTCGCAAGTAAAGTCGAGAAGTTAACTGTTGATCTCGAACTGAACGCAGAGGCGCACCCGGGCAAGTTCAACAGCCGCATCGGCAACAAGTTCTACTACGCGCGGGCAGGCGTGTCGGAGTATTTGACCAGGCAGTCGAAGAAGTTGTCGAAACACATCGAAGTTGAGGTAAGTTGCGACACGTTTCGCTGGTTTGCTGACGATTATTTCAGTTTATACACACACACACACAAAAAAAACGTTTCTATTCTTAGTGCATTTATCAAGACGAGAATGGGGAAAAATCAGCCGGTAATTCACCTTTTTTTGGGGGGGAGACTCTGTAGTTCAGGACAAGCGTGCGAAATGGCGACCGAGTTCCTGCATCTTTCAAATATAAAAGTCATGGACGCGCTCTTTTCTTCTGTTGTTGCCTCGTTTTTGATGTGCGTGCTATTCCTACGTCATAGACGTGTTTAAAATGACGTCGCGTCCTCGTCGACTCGAACAACAATTTACTTGCATCGCAAGTTGTTTCTGGCGGCGAGGGGTGTCCGGGCGCTCAAACGCAGACGTCATTTTCAACGCATCTATGACGTAATAACAGCACAGGCGCTCAGGCGCAGCGTGCCGCAAGCCACGGCGTCGCCTCGTTTTCGAGCCACTTTCGCCCGTCGTCGACCCGGCCAGGCCAGGCTGGCCTCGTTGGCCCCGACGGAACTGAGTTTGCTCTCGCCACCGCTCGCGTCTCCCCTGT